>Ga0187893_10000173_pt1 | contig 155008 bp, 219 predicted proteins | sample MA1701074metaG_FD_139574 | JGI IMG/M metagenome (GOLD analysis project Ga0187893, IMG submission 139574) | White microbial mat communities from a basaltic lava cave in the Kipuka Kanohina Cave System on the Island of Hawaii, USA - MA170107-4 metaG ...
GAGGTCAGCGGCGAGGTCAGCGGCGTGGTCAGCGGCGAGGTCAGCGGAGAGGGCAGCGGCGTGGTCAGCGGCGGAGTCAGCGGAGTCAGCGGCGTGGTCAGCGGCGAGGTCAGCGGAGTCAGCGGCGTGGTCAGCGGCGAAGTCAGCGGAGTCAGCGTCGAGGTCAGCGGCGAGGTCAGCGGCGAGGTCAGCGGCGAGGTCAGCGGCGTGGTCAGCGGCCTATGACTATTTCGCAGACGAGTTGTTGAAGATTTTGGAGAACACGAAATGACCGATCTTCCCAAGCTAAAGCCGTGACGTGGGTGCGATAATGAAGCCGTTAATGTTCAGTCTCATTGGACGATGGGTCGTATATACGGCTACACCGTGAAGTGTAACGGTTGCGGAAACGAGACCGATTGCTATCCATCCAGCAAAGGTGCCATCGAAGCATGGAACAGGAGGGCGGAGTGAGTCTAAAGCTAGTTCCGACCACTCTTAGCGCAGCCATGTTATTTGTTCGGGAGCATCACAGGCACCATCCGAGAATAGTTGAAGCACTGTAATAACCCAAATTGTCAAGAAGCAATACCCGCCTTTAGTTTGTGCGCGAGCGCAAAAGACGGCCTCCAGTCAAAGTGCAAGGAATGTCAACGCGCCTACAGAAAAATAATGCAAAGCGCATTAGAGCCTACAACAACAAATGGCATAAGGACAATAGGCAAAAAGCCTTGCAGCGGCGACGCGAACAGGCAAAAGCCAACCCGGAAAGAACTAGAGGCATCCAAATCAAGAAGTTTTGGCCTGGCTCCACTTGGCGAGAAGCAAACAGCCGCTTCAATTCACTGTTAAAAAGCCAGGAAGGGGCGTGCGCAATATACAAGCAAGTCGAGTCTGCACTAGATCACAGGACTGGCAAACCGCGAGCTTTGTCGGTAGACCACTGCCATGAAACAAGACAGGTACGTGGACTGCTGTGCCACAGATGTAACAAGGCCATTGGAGAATTCCGAGACAGCCCCGCTCTGTGCTACACTGCTGGAAATTATTTGATGCGCGGGGAGAGCCTAGAGTGAGTGTGGAGGGCATGCCCCCGGGGCATACTGTAGGCATGGACAACGCGGAGACAGAGGTGTTCTTCAGGGGATTCCTGGAGGGCAACAGGGTGGTGTTCGGCGAGCCGGGCGGCGAGGCGCGCGTGTACCAGATGCCAGGCGAGGCGTGCTCCATGAGCCCGGCCGAGCGCAGGTTCCTGATGGAGCTTGGACTGGAGCTTGGGTGACCACCAAGGCTGAGTTCTACCAGGCCGTCAGGGAGTACATAGGCTACGACAGCGAGGCGGGCCCGAGCACCGATAGGCTTGCCAGGCTGGCCAGGGAGTTCAACCTGAGCATGCCTAGCGCGTGCCGGTGGGCCATGGGCAAGTCGGCGCCGGCCACGGACGCGCTGAGGAAGGTAGTCGTGGACTTCATGAAGGGGCTTCCCCGCATGGAGCCGTGCGAGGAGTGCGGGAGCCACCAGGTAGTCTGCCGGAGCTACGTAGGCCCGAAGTTCTACCAGGTCTCGTGCAAGTCCTGCGGAAACCAGGGCACGACGCAGAGCCGGGAGTCGTACGCCATCACGGCGTGGAACGAGAGGACGCCGAAGCATGGGTCCTAGTAGCAAACTGACAAAGACCGCCAGGCCCAGGCTGCCCAAGCTGCCCAAGCTACACCCGTGCTGGTTCTGCGGAGAGAAGCTCGTGTACGTGGTCGACAAGTTGGTTGTTTACCACGTAGCATGCTCCAACTCCAGGTGTTACGCGAGCGGTCCCTGGCAGAGCAGCAAGCGGAAGGCCGCCAAGGCATGGAACAGGAGGGACGTAAGATGAGAGGCATATTCAAGAAGCTGTTCGGAGGCACGGAGGACGCGCAGGTGCCGGTGTCCGCCGGGGAGCTTGCCTTCGAGGCCCAGTTCGACGGCGGGTGGGAGCCCACGCTCAACCTGCAGTGGGCCAGGAAGCAGGTCAACGGCCTGCCACTGGGCGCAGACACCGTCCTGTGCCAGCAGTGGGTGCGCTTCGCGAGCAGCGGCGCATTGGTCGAGAAGGAGTGGCGCGAAGTGAGGACGGCCACGTGAGGTACACCTACTGGGTCTGCTACGAGTACTCGTGGTACATGGAGCCGTACGGCCACTACCCGACGGCGGAGGCCGCGCGGGAGGGCATGCTGAAGGCCCGCATGCGCCGTCCAAGCGCGAAGATCAAGGTCATCAGAACCTAAGGGAAAAATTTTAGTAGCCTTTTGCACAAGGCCGTGCTATACTGGACCCATCATACGTACTTCCTTTCGGAGGGCGTCGCCGGAGGTCAAAAGCCGGCGGCGCCCTTCTTATTTATTCGAATACAATCAAGAAAATTCTAGTAGCATTTGAGCCAGAAGCATGACATAATGGAGTCATGGAGCACAAGATCGAGATCACGATGGTAGTCAAGAGCGGGCTGACCGACGCAGTGGGCTACGTGCACATGGAGGTGGACGGCGAGAGCGCCATGGCCGCCAGGCGCAGGTGCGACGGCAAGTGGGCCGTCACGCCGGCCCGCATGGGCCAGTCCAGGAAGAAGGCGGCCAGGGAGGCCGCGCAGAGGGTGTACGAGGCCGAGCTGGCGTCGCGGAGGCTGTGTGACAAGGAGGACTGAGGAACTCAGGGAGATACACGAGCAGGAGGGCCTGTACGACGAGGCCATGGCCACCGCGCGCACTGCGATGGCGGCCGACGCAGGCCTGGGCCAGGCGGAGGCCCTCAGGCAGGCCGCGTCCGACCTGGGCGTGGAGGACGGCGAGGAGATGGACGCCTTCCTGGGCTGGGCGATGGCCAAGATGGCGGAGCCAAGGCAATGAGTCTTATTAGCATTTTAAACAGAACCATGCCACACTTTCACAACAAACAGGAGGCACTATGAAGAAGCTAACCACGGGACAGAAGAAGGCGCTGGTTACGGCGCTGGTGTTCGGGGTCAAGGAGGTCAACTCCACGGCCCTCAAGTCGCTCAAGGCCATGGGCCTGGTCGTGGAGAGGCGCGACCCGTTCGGCACCGGCAAGTGGGAGCAAGGGCTGACCGGCTACGCGATGGACGTGGCCTTCGACCTGATCAGCGCCAGCCAGGGCTACTCGTGGGCTCGTACAACGCGTGCAAGCGGGCCATGGAGTTCCTGATGGAGAAGGGGTACCCGGCGGAGTGGTACGACGGGGTGATGGACTGATGCACAAGGCCGACGGCAAGACAACGTGCGCGGAGCGGGATTGCCCTGCGCTGTACAGAATGGACGGCGTCGGCATGGTCGTGTACGTGCTGGCTTTGGACCGACTGGGCCGCAGGGTGTTCGCCTCCGTCAACGGAGCAAGCCGACGCAGGCGCGTGAGCGCGTGGCTTGCGTGCCCGGAGTACGAGAGGCGCATGGTCCCAATGCGCGACCCGCACCCCCGCCTGGTGTCGAGGGCAAGGGACGTAGCCATTCGGGTCTGCGCCGGCGACGCGGTGGTGAAGAACCCGTCCGGCATCGCCGTCTCGGGCAAGAGAACTGCGTGCCACGCCGACAACTGGCGCGCGGACAGGCTGGGGTGGCAGCACCACTCGAAGTACAGGTAGGCGCACCGACGCCCGGGCATCCGAGAGGAGCCCAGGCGTCGTGCCGCACGGCCCGAGGGCAGTGCGTGGCGGGCCGCATGCAGCCGCTCATCCTAGGACAAGGCAGCCTTTCGGTGGTCCGCGTCAAGCTCGGTTGTAATTTGCGATTAAAAGCGCAGGCTTACAGGGCCACGGTCGGACAGACCGTGCCTCCCGTCAGCCTTGAGGGGAGTCAGGGTCCCCGCCGTCCTCGAACTGCTTCTCGTATGCGATCGGTGGAAGGGGCGGTTCCTCACCGGCTATAGATTGCCTGGCGTCCTCCTGCTCCCTCTTTGTTTCCTTCATCTTCCTGAGCAGCCACTTGTTGCGGGACAGGCCGGACGCCCTGAACTCGGCCTCGTCGTCCACGGCCCGCTCCACTGCCTCCCTGAGCTGCGCCTCCTTGGCGGCGGAGTACTCGGGGTCCACAAGCTCCCTGCACTCCTCGAGTATGGCCTCCTCGCCCTCGTCGTCGGCCAGGTCGTTGGCGGCCTCGATCACGTGGAGGAACAGCCTGTACGGGTCCATGGCCTCGGCCTCGGCCAGGGACACGCCCAGGGCCGAGACCGCCCTGCGCACGGACCTGCGCCACAGGCCCGCCTCGGACGGGTCCAGGAACTCCCTGAGCGCTTCAGCCCTGGCGGCCTCCATGGCCTCCACGATCCTACCCATTGGCCAGCCTGGCGAGGACGTCCGCGTGGCACGGCAGCGGCGCGCACCAGCAGCCCAGCACCTTGCCCTTCAGCGAGGGCAGCTGCGCTGCGAGCGACGGCTGGCTCGCCAGCCACTTTTCGTACATGCGTATGGCCTCTGCGCGGCCGTGCCTCTCGGCCGGGAAGGGGTTGCCCCACACGGTGGTGCGGTCCACCAGCACGTCGTACGGCGCCTTCATGCAGTGCACCACCACGCGCTCACGCCACCTACCCACGGAGCCTCCGCCACCTTGCGGCCTGCAGCTCCTCCAGCCTCTGCTCCTCGGCGGCGGCCGCGAGCTTCCTGCGCTCCTGGTCCAATGCGAGGTACTCCATCTGCTTGTCGGACACCTCCTGCGGGGACAGCTTGCTCTTGAGCATGGCGTCGAGGCGGCCGTCGTCGGCCTTGGCCGACAAGGGGTCGAAGCCCAGCTGGTCGCGCAGCCGGCGCATGGCGCATGCCACCTGGCGCACCTTCAGCCTGTGGAAGTCACTCGCCATGGAACTTCCTCATCACCGACTCGAACCTGTCCGTGCCCGCCTCCAGCATGGTGACGAAGGCGCCGCAGTCCATGCACATCTCGGACGGGGAGTAGGAGCCGATGCGCCAGGAGTACATGGCGTCGTGCCTGTTGGGGTGGGGGCAGGCCGACCGTATGGCCAGCAGCTCGTTCTGGAGCCTGTTGATCTCGTCTACGATCTCATCCGACCTTCTTGCCATGCTTGGCCCTCCTCCTGGCTATTGCGGCATCTCTCCTGCGCTGGAATCGGTTCTTGTGGGGCGTGTACGACCTGTTGTCCACGTGGGCGGTCGAGACGCTCCTGGGCGGCGGGCCCACGTCCGTCCGGTCAGGCGCCGGGCTTGTCGCCGCCACTGGCCTTCTCACTGTCCCTCTTCTCGAGCTGCCTCTTGATGCGCTCCAAGGCCTCTTCCTTCATCTTGTTCATGCGTCGCCTGTGCGCAAGCTCGGCCTCGATGGCCGCGTTCAGGGTCTCGATCACGACCTCCTGGTCCGCCACGGCGCCCGGCCTGGCCGAGCCCAGCCCCCAGAAGGGAGGGGCCTTCACGACGCGCTGCTTGAGCTGCGCGAGCGCGTAGGCGAGGTCGTCCGGCCTCTGGCGGGCGAGGGACGGGTTGGCGCCGAGGAACTCGCGGTACTCCCGGTCCGCGGCGATCTCCTGGTACGGGTCCAGCCAGAGCCTGAAAGAGAAAGTGCCCAGGTAGGTGCCTCCGTGGTTGCCAGTGTGGTTGATGTCCCAGTGCCCAAGCCCCTCTTCGATTCTGATTTCGTATTTTTTTTCTTCGGTTTCCATCGCTTCTCTTTTGCAGCACTGGCCTGCATTTTCTCTATCGTTTTATATACCAGCAAGCACACCTAGTGCTAATTAGTATTAAATACTTCCCAAAACTAAGGTTTCTGAACAGGGACAGAACCGAACAGCGCTTACGCTAAGCGTTATATCGCGTACGCTACCTGCGCAACCCACTGAACTCCTTGGCCCAAATTTTGTTGGCGCTTTGGCAGCGGCCGTGCTATAATGGCGATATTGGAGGAACCATGTACCTAGTAAAGAAGCCAACGCAGTGGGAGATACACGAGAGAGGGCGGCAGTCCGTGGCCGGCCCGCAGGATGCCATAATCGCGGAGGTCATGCGCAGGGGGGTCAAGGCCAGCGAGCTTGAGATGGCCGTGGGCGAGATGTTCAGCCGCGACCACGACTGCGCGCACTTCGGCCAGGGCCTCAGCAGGGACTACGGCCGCTGCTTCCTCTTCACAGATCACTGGGCCGATGTAGTCGCAAAGTCTCGCCGCGGAGGCGGGGAAGGCACCCAGGCCGCTGGTTAGCGGCTGGTCTCGATCAGCTTGGTTATGAGCGACACCAGCTGGCCATGCTGGTTGCGCACCTCGGTCCTCAGGTCCTCGAGCTTCTGGCCTAGGTTCTTGACCTCGCCGTTGTAGGTCTCGCGGATGTGCTGTATGTCCTTCTCGAACGACGCCCTCAGGTTCTCGATCTCCGCCCTTGCGGCGTCGATCCTGGAGTCCAGCTTGAGCTGCATCGCCTCAAGCTCCTCGTGGGCCCGGCCCTTTTCGGCCTCCACGGCCTTGTCCACTGCGTCCTGTATCTCCTTGGCCTTCTCCTTCTCGGAGCCCTTTACGGCCCTGGAGGCAGCGAGCCAGGCCCCGCCTATCACCGACAGGGCTAGGAATACCTGGAGAAAGATGTATGGGTCGTGATCGGGCATAGAGACCTCTACCCGATAGATTGTGGGTAATGCCATGGGGAGGCTTGTAATGGACAATGAGATTCTAGGGATATTGGGCGGCAACAAGATCATAGTGGGCATCGTGGCCCTGCTGGCCGGAAGCTTCTTTCTGCGCGAGAAGATAGCCAGCTTCCTGACCAAGGGCGCCGGCAAGGCCCTGAACGAGGCCAAGGACAAGGACGGCAAGCTGCGCGAGGACGCGGCCTCGGCCAATGCCTCCAGCGACGCCGCGAAGGCGTCCGCCGACGAGGCCAACAAGCAGTCCAACAGCCTGCCCGACGACGAGGACTGGAACAAGCGGAGGGGAAATTGAGCCTGTCCAAGAAGCTGGCGCTGCTGGCGGTGTTCGCCCTGGGCTTCATAATGGTAGGCTCCGAGCTTAGGCGCTACTACGAGGCCTACGTGCCGCCGCTCAAGGAGGGCGAGTGCGCCCGCCTCAGGGACCAAGGCATGGCCGAGGTCATAATCAAAGTCAAGAAGAACGACTGGGCGACTTCATCGTCGTTCATGGACGTCGAGGTCAAGTCCCCGTTCGCAAGCGGCTCAGTCTCGATGTCGGACACGTTCACGTCCATCAGGCGCGAGATCGACCACAAGATCGACTGCAAGGAGATTGGCCAATGAAAGCCATAGCGCTCATACTGGCGGTGTCCATGGCCCTGCCCAACGCGGCGTGGGGAGCATGCGACTTCGCAAAGGACATTCAGAAGCAGGAGGACGGCTCCTACAGGTACACCAGGGACTGCCACGTAGAGGCCGGCAAGGCGTTCGAGCGCGCTGACCTCCAGACGAAGCGGGCAGACGTACTTGAGAAGGCATTGGAGCTTAAGGACCTGGCGCTGGTCAAGCAGAACGAGCGTGTCGAGCTGTGGATGAACGCAGCGACCAAGATGGACGACCGCATCACCGCCGCAGAGGACCTGCGCAGCAAGAACAACGTGTACTACTTCATCGGCGGAGTCATCCTCACAGGGCTGGCCGTGTGGGGCGCTGGCCAGCTAAGGCACTAGGGTAGCTTCTTGAACTGGGGCAGGGAGGCGACGGCGTCCCTGAGGGCCTTGGGCCCGGCAAGCTCCAGGTCGATCTTCACGCCGGAGAAGCAGCCCATGATCTTGAGCATGTCTCCGACCAGCTCGCTGCACACGAAAGTCTCTTCCCCGTCTCTCCATGGGTTGCGCAGGCCAGTCAGCCTCTCTATGGCCATGCCCAGCAGCTGCAGCCTTCCGTACTTGGCCCCGGCCAGCTGCATTGCCTTCTTCCTGAGGGCCCTGTGGGCTATGTGGTCCAGGCTGGTCTCGAAGCTCTCCACGGTCAGGTTGTCGGCGTCGAATCGTTCGCCGGACACGAAGTGGGCCATTCCGTGGCTTGCCTGGTACACCAGGTCCATGCCCATCCTGTCGCTGTGCCACCGTATGAAGGTATGAGAGAACGGCGAGTGCTCGTAGGCCCGTATTGCGTAGCTCAGCACTGCCCACTTGCTTTTCGGCCTGCTGAACCCCACTGTTAGCTTCATGGCCTCACCACTTGACCCTTAGCATCGACCTGTTCGAGTCGAAGCGCGCCTCGTACCCGTTGTCTGCCAGTATGGCGGTTACCTTCGCGGCCAGCACCGCGTCCTCCAGGCTGTCCTCCAGGAACATCATCCCTGCGGCGGCCGCCTCGTTGATTTTGGTGTCCAGGTCCGCCAGCTTCGCTGCGACGTCTTCGGTGGCCGCCACTATTTCTCTGGCTACTTGAGCGTTTATCATTGTTTGTATGTCTCCAAAACTACCGACAGGCTCTCGTTGACGCCCGCGTTGTACCTGAAAATGAAGCGCAGCTTGCTGGTGTGGTAAGTGGCGTCGTACGTCAGCAGCTTGGTCACACGTCCGTCCACCTCGTAGGCGTTGTTCGGGGCCAGGTAGTTCAGGTTGATGCCGCCCACCATCTCCTTGGAGCCGGTAGGCGCGGCGATGTCCGGCACGGCCACCACCCAGCACCTGAGGTCCTGGCTTATGTCGTTCAGCGCGCGCAGGGTGCCTCCGATGACTTCGACGTCGTACGGCAGCTCTATGTCTATGACGGTCCTGACTATGGTCGCGTAGTTGGCGTTCAGCAATCCCGGCACCGTGACTTCCTGGTCGGAGGCGTTGTACGCCTTCAGCGTGATGCCGGACCTGGACGCGTTCGTGTGGTCCTTGGAGTACAGCGTGTCGCTCAGCCTGGACGTCTGGAACTCAATGGGGATGGCGTTGTAGGTCCAGCCCTTCTTGGAGGCCTTGAGCCTGAAGAACGGAATTCCGTCGATGTCGGAGAAGGACTGGTTGCCGGCGGCCTTGAAGTTTGCCTCGAAGTCCGCCTGGTCGTCCCCGGCAGGGTCTGTCAGCGGAACCATGCACCTCAGTGATAGGGCGCCGTCTATGGCGTACAGGAAGTACCTGTTGCCGACCTGCACCCACTGCACGGACAACGCCCTTGCGGCGGCGAACGTTTTGAACTCTGCCCACGAAACTTCCATCCTAGGTCTCCTTCGTCAGGTAGAATATCCCCTGCGTGAAGCTTCGGCTGAATAGCCCGCCCCCGTTAGCGTCCGCGGAGACCACCACGCTGGACGAGAACTTTATTGGCTTCTTCAGCGACCAGTCCAGCGTGGACGAAGTGGTCACTATGCCCGAGCCTGCTCCACGCCTGGCGTTGTCGTTGCTCGTGGCAAGCAGGCCGTTGAGCGTGGCTATGCTGTTGCCGGAGAAGATCGTCTCGCCGTCCACTTGTAGCCTGACTATGACACTGGCGTTGTTGAACTCCACGTTGAATGCCATCAACAGGCCGCTGCCGGAGTAGCTGTACACGTTGGTGAACACCCCGGTCGAAAGCAGTATGCTATTAGTGGTGACATCCACTCGGCATTTCGCACTAAACGAGTCTGCGTTGGCGAAGGACTGCCCGTCTATGGCCGCTGCCATGTTGAGCTTGTCGCCTATGTTTCCTATCTGCGTTCCATTGGTGGCGCCAATAATGGTCGTCGCAGTCCTTTGAATGGCCGTGGCCGCGTTCGCCTGAATTACTACATCTGCAGTGCCGGAGCTATAAGACGTCATCTTGACCTGTATGGCCTTCAGGCCTGCGACGTTCACCAGGAACTGGCCATTGGAAGTGGTTGTGCTGCTTAGTACATTCGTGCTTATAGACTGCCACAACATGAGGTCAAAGGTCGTGCCGTTAAGAGATCCTTGAATGGAAAGTGTGCCTGTCCATGTTCCTGTGATTATAATTCCCGCGGTCCCAAAGTTGTCCAGGCCGGATGCCTGAACAGTTCCGTTTAGGGCAGATATGCTGTTTGTCTCTAAATTTGCCACTAGGTGTCCTCGGTTAGGAATACCATATAGTTTTTCATGCTATGGTCGCTTCCGTCGCTGCGCTGCATCTCGATGGTCACGCTGGTGGAGTACGGTATGGCGAACTTCATGCTGAAGTCCACGGTGTTGCCTACGGTGGTCCAGAAGCCGCCTGCCTGCATCCTCGTGGTGGAGGTGTCATTGAATTGGTAAAGTTTCAAGTCAGACACGGTGATCTCGAAGATCTGGCCGCCGTCGATCGTGACCTTCAGGCGCACGTTGGCGCTGTTGAAGTCCGCCTGGAACCCAAAGAACAGGCCCGTGCCCGAGCGGGTGTAGATCGTGCTGTACGCAGCCCCTACGGTGGCGGAAGTGGTGGAGTAGCGCACGCGGAACTTGTTTGTGATCGTAGGGACCAGCTGGCCGCCGAGGACGGTGAAGCTCACGTCGGACTTCCTGGCGTTTAGGTCGTTGGGGTTCAGCGAGTTGGCCACCATGGTGGCGGTGGCGGTGCCGGAGGTGTAGGCGGTCATTCTCACCCTCAGGTACCTGAACAGCAGCGGCACGTAGAACACGCCGTTTGCGGTCGTGGTGGAGGACGGCAGAGTGGAGTTGCTGCTCACGTCCGTGGCGTTCACGGGCACGAAGTTGGTGCCGTCGTTCGACCCCTGGAAGGTCAGGGTGCCTATCCAGGTGCCTGTTATCTGCACGGACGCAGACCTGTAGCCGTTGCAGTCCGTGGAGGCTATGGCGTCTTCGTCCAGGTCGGCGGCGGCGCCGGAGCCCGTGAGCATCTTGCTGTAGGGGGTAGTGAACAGGTTGCCGGCGGCGTCCGCGTCCACGGGGTTGGTCTCAACCCCGGACGAGTTCGACCCGGTGAGCTTGGAGAATGCGGCTGCCTGTTGGTCTGTCAAGTCTGCCATAAAAAGGGGTAGAGCTTATGGCCCTACCCCCCTTAGATTGCAACCGCTTCAGTACTAGGCGATCTCGTGGCCCGAGATGGTCGAGTACACGTCCTGGGCCTGGTTGTCGTTGTTCTTTCGAGCCACTCGCACCTTGACACCGGCAGCCACCTCGATGTTCTCGTTGACTGGAATCCTGATGTTGGGCTGGGACGTGGAGTTGAACCCTACGAACCTGGAGACGAATACGCCGGAGGCAGGGGCTGTCTCTATGGACACCTCGATTCTCATCTTGCCCGAGGCAGACGCCCATATCTGGGACAGCTTCAGTGTCGTAGCGGCCGTAACCGTGTAGTCGTGGTTGCTGGTGGCGCCTGCGGCCAGGGCGGCGCCGGTGTTGTAGTTGTTGACCTCGGTGCCCTCTGAGTCAACGAAGGTGACTGGCAGCGGGTTGGACGCGCTGAAGGCATTGCCGTCCTCGTCGTGCAGCGCTACGTCCAGGGCGTGCACATCGTTGCTGGTGATGGCGGTCAGCTTCTCGACCTGGTCGGCGTCGCCCGGGGTCACAGCCCTTTGGAACGCAATCAGGCCTACGTTGCCGGGCTTGGTGTTCAAGGCAGCGTCATAGAAGCCGTCTGGCGTGATCGCGCCCTGCTCGGAAAGCCTGACTACCCGGTCCACTGCTGCTGGGTCGTCGCCGTGGATCTCTACGTGCGCGTTGAGGTCGGTGTCGACCGTCATGCGCTGCGCAGGCGTTGCTCCGTCCACTACCTTGACGTGTACCCGTTCGTCTGTGCCGTCTGCTTCCGACCTGATTGGTAAGCCGCTGTTAATGTCTGCCATTTATTTCTCCCCTAGGACCTCTTCGCTTCCATCTCCGCTATCTTAACTGCAAGTTCAGCCTTCCGGGCCTCTTGGTTCTTGATGTTTTCCCTGAGCCTCTCGATGTTGTCGAGTGCCTCTTCTATTTTAAACTCCTGCTCGGCCTGAGCAGCGTCAACCCTTCGGACTTCCAGTTTAAGACGTTTTAGCTCGAGTGAGTCAGCCATGTGCCACCTTCCGATAGATTAATTTAATTTGACTTGCCAATCAAGTTGGCCTCAAAATCCCCTGAGAATGGCCTGTCGTGTAATACTTTGACTTCTATTGTGTCTCCGGCGTCAGCCTTCAATCCGCCCATGATAAACGACTCGTTCATACCGTCGCCCCAATAGGTCCTGCGGGTAGCTATCTTGACTGCGTTTATGTACACTTCCCACTTGGCTATGTTCTCGCCGCCCACGTCTATCCTGTCGATGGTCAGGTAGGTGGCCGGAGGTACTGTGTGGCTCAGCACGGTGGTCTGGACCGCTGCGGCCACCGCCAGGGCCTCGCCCGTGTATAGCACGGCCGTGCCGCCCGAGCCCTGCAGGACCACGTTGATGGAGCCGTCGGGGTTGACCTGTAGCACGTCCACCCCGTCGCCCACTTGCACTGAGTCCGCGACGTCGCCCACGTCCGGCGTGTTGTCCTGGTGGGACAGCTGCACCTCAAGCTCTGCGTTGACGGTGCCGATGTTGATGGAGCCGTCCGACAGCTGGACCGGCATGGGGTTGGCCACGTCGTAGTAGTCGCCGTACTGGTCGACCAGGACGTTCCTGCGGGCCACAGTGGGCTCCTGGTCGTAGGTGGCCATGTCCCTGTCCTCGAAGGACAGGTTGGCCTTGGGCTGCTCCTCCGCGGTCACGAACGCCCCGTCGGCCAGGGTGTAGGCCGTCAGGTCCAGCGGCGGCGCGTACGCGTTTGGCTGCTGGCTCGGCAGCGTGACGCGCAGCACGGTCCTGGTGGCCTTCTGTATCTTTAGCTGTAGGGTGGGCTGGGTGGAAGACTGCAGGGCTATGGTCTGCTTGACCTTGAACCCGCTGGTGTTGGCCAGCTGTATGGTGCCCAGGCCGCCGTCAGCAGCGAGTAGCCGCGGAGCGACAGCGGGCCATTTCTTCTCAATGGCCATTGTAACTTCCTAATCCCCTTGACCTAGACCGTTCTAGGCTGCACTACATAGATTAGAAAAGCTAAGGGGCCTGGCGGTGTTTAGCCGCCAAGCCCCCTGTGATGATCTGGCTCAGTTGAATTCCTTACGGAAGGTTGGTCGCTCCGGCCTCGTCTTGGTCGCCAGACTCGTCGGACAGCCTCAGGCCGAGATAGGTGACTTGGACCTTGGAGGTGGCGCGGGAGTTTGCCCCAGTGTTGTACCTGGTGGGGATGCAGCCCAGCGCCGTCATTACGATCTTGCCCGTCTGCCTGTCCTCGACGGCGACGGTCACGCCCTCGATGTTGATCAGGTCCTGCAGCTTTGGCACCTTGGGCAGCACGTGCGGACCTTGGTCTACCACGCGGAAGCCAGAGCAGTCGATGGTGACCGCCTCGTAGCTCGTCTGGGTGATCTCCGTCGGGCTGTACCGGCCGAGGATGTGGATGGCCTCGGTGCCAATGTTGATCCCGTAGGAGACGCTGTCGAAGATGCCGACGAGCTGCTGGTCAACAAAGACCCTTGCCCGCCCGCCTGTGAATACCTTACTAGCCATGTTCTTTCTCCTCTACCCTTTCCCGCTTACCCAGCCGACTGCTGGACCTGGGTGATTTCAATCGTGATCGGCACGAAGTAGATGCTGGTGCTCAGCTTAACTTCGACACTGACCGCCATCGTAGGCCCGTTGATCGTTACCTTGGCGTTCTTGAAGCCCAGCGGCGCGTCGTCGCTGGAGGTGATGACCTTCTGCTTCTTGTACTGGTCCATCTTGGACGCCAGGAAGCTCAGAGCCGTGTTGGCGCTGACGTCTGCCAGGCTTTGTCCCACGAACGCCCTCTGCATGGAGGCGCTGAGGTCGATAGCCAACAGGTCCGCCAGGTACACTGCCTGCAAGCTGTTGTACACGAAGTTCGTGTCGAAGCCGTAGGTGGTCTGGTCGCTGACCCACTTGGCTGCGCCGCTGTCCTTTTGCAGGATTAGCAAGCCTGCGTCAAGCGCGTCCTCGACGTCACCCGGGTTGCCAGAGTCAAATCCGGCTGGGTCCTCGAAGTCAACCACGTTGGCAAACTTGTTTGTGATGCCCTTGTAGAAGCCCGCGGCCTGCATGCCCGCTGCGATGGCTGCCGAGTGCCAAGGGAGGAAGCTGCGGACCACTCCGCCCGAGTCAACCTGGCTGGACTTCTGAGGACAGAAGTCGACGCGGAAGTTACCCAGTGCCTGAGCCTTGCTCTTGGCATCTGAGTAGGCGCCCCAGAAGGACAACATGGCGATGCGGTTCTTCTTGAGCTTCGGCGTAGACATCTTCAGACAGTGGCTCTTGGTGGCTGCGTGCACGGCGTCGATCGAGTAGGCGCTCGCGCTCTCCGTCAGGCCGTCGGCGATGTCGTCGGCTGCGTCTCGGGAGAACAGAGGAACCACGAAGTTGACGTCGATGCCCTCAAGCTGGGCAATGGCGTCCACGATGTCCGCTGCGCTGGTGGAACCCTTGGCTCCGCCGGCCAAGAAGGCTGGCGACGCCATAGGCGTTGGAAGGCCGTCTACGTCAGCGGCATCGAATTCGACTGCGCGAGACTGTGACACGGCCTTTTTCCAGTTGGCAAGAGACTTCTTGACTCGTCCGGGCTCGAGGCTTGCTGCCGTAGAGCAGATGCCGATTGCAGTTACCTTGTCCAGGTTCGTAGCCGGAGCCTGCTGGCCTGCGGCTGTGGCTTCTGCGCTGTATCCTGTCTTGGAAGCTAGGAACTCGGCAAGGTCCTTGACCGTGGCAAAGTCGCTGAGCTTGACGCCAGACAGCGACGCGCCGGTGCCACCTGCAACGGTGGTCGACAGGATGCCAGCCGCGCTTATGGACAACGTGGCGGACGTTCCTTGGTAGCCCACTTGAAGCGCTACCTCGCCAGCCGCGTTGAGGGCCTCGTTAAGGCCGGTGTCGCTTCGGTTGACGTCAAGCTCTACTTCGCTCTCAGCATTGGAAACATAGAGGTCGGCGGCAAGCTCGATAGCAGCCAGGTCGCCGGGGGTTGAGTCGATAAGCTCGAAGGCTTTGCCCCATCCTTTTCGGTAGTTAGCTGCGTCCTCGTCGGCGAAGATGCGGATGGTGTCCGCAGCGGTGCCGGCTTCGCAGCTCAGTCCAGATGGAAGCTGGGCGTCGATCTCGGCTGCAAGCTCGGCCGCGGTGTCATGTTCGCTTTCGTCGGAGCTTAGGGTGATGACCGTGGCGGCTCCGCCGTTGTTTCGCACTGAGAACGACAGCCCGTTCAACGCCGTAGCGTCGAACAGCCCGCCCTGCGCGGTGATTGCGATGGAGAAGCCTGCTCCCACGTCGAAGTTGGCTGCGTCCTCCGCTTCGCCGTCTTGAGATGCGGTAACGCTGACAACGTTCAGCAGCACAGTGGCGGCGAACGTGGACAGTGCGTCAATGGCTAGCTGGGTTGCCAGCGCCACGTCGTCGGCGGTGTCGCCGGTGGTGATGTTGATCTGGACGCCTGTACGGCCGGCAGGGGCCGGGTCGGTTCCCACGCCGTCCTTCTTGTACCAGCCGTAGTACTTGATGCCGTTGTTGCCGGCCTGGAACGTGAAGTACTGCCCAGAGGTGATGGCAGCCGCTGCCGGAGTAGTGATGTCGAATTCCTCGGCGGTGGCTCCTGCGTTGGACAATGCTGCAATGGCGTCGGAGGTGATGGAAGGCCCGTCCTCGAGCTGCGAGGCCTTGATCTGGTACTTGATCTTGTTGCCGTCCGCCCCCCAGTTCTGGTCTTCCAAGGTGCCGTAGTCGGTGTCGATCAGCGCGCTGGCCTTGGTTCCCTGGTTGGTCTTGAGGATGTAGATCCTGTTGGCCGAGCCCTGGATGTTGGCGTCTGCGCTAGGGGCCGAAAGTGCGCGCATTGCGTCGACGATTGGGCCGCGAATATAGGCTCGCGCCACTCGGTCCAGCTGGTCGGGCGTGAAGAAGTTGTCCTTCAGCACTTTCGTGTCGAAGCTTTCTCCGCCGTCGGCCTCGCCGACGATGACGATGTTGCCGCTAGACGCTACTCCGACCGGGGTGCTTTGCACCTTTACGTCGGGATACGCACCCGGGGTGTTTGTATTGATGAAGCTTTCAGTTAGCCGCTGAGCCATCGCTTATTCTCCCTTTTCCTCAAGCCCGAAGTGCCTCAGGCCATCTTCGAATCTGTCCTCGCTGGTGGCGCCAATGGAAGCCAAGTGGGCCCACAACGTTTCTTCTAACTCTCTGGGCCTGCCGTACTTGCGCCTGTTCAGCGCCCAATAGGACCTGAACTTCTCGCGCGCGTCTCCGCTGGCCTTCTCAGCCCTTGGCCTCTTGGAGGCGGCCATAGCAAGCCTCATCTGCCTGGCCAGCTCCAGTTTTTCCTGGACCGTCCGCTCCCTGCTTTTGCTTTCCTCAGACTTCCTTCTGGCCATTACTTCCTCGATGCCTTCTTGGAGATCACTGCGCTCATGAACTTCTTGAGCGGCCTCTGGGCCTTATTTGACTTACCTGCTGTTTCCATGGCACATGCCGGGCAGTCCTGGTGGCATCCGCTCGGCGAAGACCAATGGTCGGGCTTGTCTTCCTCGCCTTCCTTTTTGATCACCTTGGTGTTGTCTCCAGAGGCCTTCCCGGTCTCCTTGTCGCTTGCATCGCTGACCTTGTACTCGCGCCGTTCTTCCTTGCTTTGCGGAGCGACAGAATCCTCAATGCGGTCTTGGCCTTTGGCATCCTGCGCTTTGGGCTCTAGTCCCTTGTCGCTTGACAGCATGTCTTTGCTCTGGGCTTGTGCCTTGCGTATCATTTCCTCGGCTTTTTTCAAAACCGTCGAGGCAACTTCTCTGGCGCTATAAGTTTTCGACATTTGCTCCCGATACCTCCGGTCCTGCTGTAAGATTAGCGTTTGCCTCTTACCCTCTGCAGGAAATCCCTTAGTTTGTAAGACTTTAACTTGGAAGGGGTGTCAATGGACACCTCTTTGTCTTGAGACTTGGGCATAGAGCCCAGCTTCGGCGGCTTGGCTGCCATTGACATGTTGCCCACTCCTGGCGCTTTCGAGGGAGACGCAGGTGCCTTGGGTGCTGCAGCGCCCTGGCCTTCCAGCCTTTGCTTGCCCATCTGGAAGCGCTGCTTGGCGCCTGCGTAGCTGGCCATCTGGTCCCCGAGCATGTCCTTGTATAGAACACCTTCGGGCGTGGCGGGCAGGCTCTCCTGCGGAACCTGGGGCTTGTAATTCGGGTCCCTAATGTCCGCTAGGGCTTCCTTGGCGGAGGCCATGCGTTTGCGCATCTTGTGAAACAAGTAGTTGGCGAGCGCATACTTCGGCTTTCCACCGGGCCCCTTACCAGCAATCGACTTGGCCTTGGCCCACTTCTTCTCGTCTTTTTTGTCTTTCACAAAGCCTGGCATGCAGCACCTTAGATTTCAGCGGTTATTCGCTTTCGTCCCCTTCTACAGTAGTCCACAGCTGCTCACCTGGGTCGTCCAGCTCGTCAGGCGGGTCCTGGCTTATGATCTTGATGCCCGGAAGCTCGCTCTCGCCTTCTCCGTCCTTGATCTGTAGCGACTCAATGATTCTCCTAGGGGTCTTCAGCCATGTGTTCTCCACCATGCCCGTCAGAGTCACGTAGCGGCTCCATGCGTTCTCGGCGCCTGGCTCCGAGATCGAGTCGTTGGGGGTGATCGGGCCGGAGCTAATGGAGGACTGGGTGAAGTCGTTGGCCTCGAGCAGCCCCTCCCTGTAGCGCAGCAGAGCGTACACCACTATGGCGTGAAGCCACATCAGCTGCGCTGTGTCGCCCACCACGTGGCACCCTATGGTGTAGGACTCCTGGAAGAATGAGTGCTCCCTGCGGGCCCTGTAGAACTGGTACTTGGGCACCACGGCGAACTTGCTCACGGCCGGCAAGTTGGTGCCGGCGTCTATAAGCAGGCCGTTGTCGCCGCCTAGTTCCTTGATGACCCACCCTTCCCCGTTGGCTGGATTCACTAGGACCATGCCTGGGGCCACTGCCCTGAGGTCCACCTCGGAGGGCGCCTCTAGCAGCCCCGACGCCTGGTCGTAGGACGAAGGGGTGAACGCCTTGACCACGAAGGGTATGGTCTTTACCCCATCGCCGGGCATTATGGTCTCGACCACCGAGGAGGCATCGGCCATATGGCGCATATCCTCGCGCTCGGAGGAGGAGCCTAGCTCTATGGTGATGCAGGGGTACTGGTCGCGGTCTATCCTGTGGCGCATGTAGACGTCGATCTTGTTGCCGCCCCCGGGGCCGTCGGAGCCCAGCCACTCCTTGCACCTGTCTATTTCCTTCTGGCCATACTTGTCCCTGAGGTACTGGTTGTCCACGAACTGGCCCATCATGTCCTGAATGAGCCAGGGGTTGCCCCGTACGTCGTCTAGGGCTAGTTCGATTGCGGTTTTTATTACGGCGTCGCCGTTGAATAGAGCCATGGCTCCCTTAAGATTGGTCCAAGTACTTGTCTAGGATTGAGGGCATGATGTCCTTCTCCCAGACGTCCTCGGCCCACATGAGCGCTAGGTCCATGAGCTTGTCGCCCTGCCGGCCCGGGTGCATCCACCGGCCGTCCTGAATGTGCTTCTCGCTCACCATCCTGAAGGTCATTATGTCCCTGCGGATAATGCCCCTGGAGGTCATGCGCTGGGTTATGGTCAGGCCGCTCAGCGCCGGCGTGGTGGCCTTCTTGGTGGGTTTGGCGCTGTCCAGGTTCAGCCTGTGCAGCACGCCAAGCCTGGGATTGCCAGAAGCGTCCCGCTCTATGCCCTTGAACGGTATGCCTTCCTTTTTAAGCTCTCGCTTGAGCTGGGCAACGATCTCCTGGGCCTTGGCGGGCATCTGCGTGGGTGCCTTGCCGTGGTCGAACGGTATGGCCTTGTACTTGGTGCCGTCCTTCGCCATCTTGGCGTTCTTGCGCAGCAAGTCTTGGACCATACTTCCGCTCTTGCGGCCTTCCTCTATCCATAGCGCAGGCTCCCCCAGGGAGACCACCCACACTCCGGGCATCACCTCCTCGAAGGTCAGGTTGTCCGTGTACTGCTTGCGGGAACTCTTCAGCCTCTGCTGGGCCAGCTCGAGGGTCTTGGCGTGCGTCATCGAGGCAAGGCTTTTGACTCCCTCTTCCAGGGCTGCTTGGACCTGCTGCTTGACCTCGCCGAACTGCGCGGCAATGGCCTCTGCGTCGATTTTGAGCTTTAGTGCGCTCAAGTGTTCCTACCTCCGAAAGCTACAGGGTCGCCGCCGCTGTCGAGGGCTGCGCCACGCTTCCTGTTTACCCACCTAGTGAGGCCAGTCTGGTTGTCGATCACCTTCTGCTCGCCGTAGTTGTTTATGGCGCCTTCCGGCTGCCTGGGCTTGGGCACGTGCTTAGTGGTCTCTTTGGCGGGTAGGCGCCCGATAGGTTCGCCGACCCGCCCTAGGCTTTTTTTGGCGGGGCACCCTCCGCGTCATTGTATTGGGCTCCTGCCTGCGGCCCGTCCTGGTCTGCGACCTCGTCCCCGCTGGCCTGGCCAGCTGCAACGTCCTCGTCAGACACATCGCCTTCTGGAGGAGCCTCGGCCCCGCCACTTATGCCCATGGCCCTGGCCATAGCGACCATGGTCCTAAGCATCTTGATGCAGGAGGCATACAGCCCAGGGTTCTCCTGGCGGGTCTTCTCCACGAAGTCCCGGTTGGCCTTGAAGCCCTCGAGAGCCTCTCCGAGCATCTGCTTGATTTCATCGTGCCCGCCGTCGGCCGGAACGCCTGCCTGGTCTGCTGGGGGAGCCTCCTCGCCCTGCCCTGGAGCCGCTGCTTCGTCGTTCGAAGACTCCAGCGAATCCCTAAGCAACGAACCCATGGATGCCACGTTTTTGTCTTCAGGCTGCTCCTGGTCATCTTCGCCATCTTCCTCCAGGCCCGTGCCTGCAGCCAAGTCTCTGTCGGTTAGGTTGTCCAGTATTGCGTCTGAGCCTTCGCCTTCTTCAGGCGGAAGATCATCAGAATTTTCCTCAGGCGGAAGCTCGTACCCTTCTTCCCCTGGGGGAAGCTCGTCTGAGCCTTCTTCTGGGGAAAGCTCCTCACCGCCCTCATCCGGCAACATTTCATCGGAGCCTTCTTCCGGTGGAGCTTCTTCTTGATCAGGCATTTCGGCATCGACGGCCGGCATTTCAGCATCTTGCTCTGGCAGTGCTTCACTGTCGTCGGACAGAGCTTCCTCGCCATCTTGTTCCGTCGGCATCTCCTCTTCAGCAGACTGAGCTTCTAGCGCCTCTTCTTCGCCGCCTTCTTCGCCGCCTTCTTCCGGGGAAGTAGCCTCTTCGCCTTCTGGCGCAGCCATTTCCTCAGGTTGCTCATCGCTGCCTTCATTCGGCTCATCGCCGCCCTCAGGCAGCTCAGTATTTTCTTCATCATTTGGTTCTCCCTCCTCGTCGGGCGGCAGTTCCCCGCTTTCCGATGCGGGAGCCTGCTCCTCGGCCGCTGGGGCCAAGTATGCTTCGTCTTGCTTACGTTCCTCGTATGTGGCGCCCTCGCCCATTGCGCGCGTATGTGCGTCCATCAGGAACTGGTCTGTTTCTGGGCTGTACTGTACAATTTGGTTCTTGCCGCTGAGCTTGCCTTGAATTAGGGCCTTGCCCGCTTCGCTGAGGGTGTTGCCGCAGCCGATGGTCATGTTGAAGCCGCTTTTGTTCTTGATGATCTGGCGAATCTTCTCCAGGTCCTGGTACTTGTCGGCCGGTATGCTGAAAGTTCCCTCGTCTCCGCCGGAGCTAATCCTGCGTCCGCCGACTGACATCACCCAGCTAAGCAGGTCTTGTATTCCGCCATCGATCTTAGCACTAACTTGGCTCAGAAGCTCTGGGTTGTCCCCTAAAACCGCGCGCCCTACCTGCTTGCCTGCGTCGTCCATGTCCGCCGCTATGAATAGTTTCTCGTTCACGATGAGTTCCTCCGTCTAAGCGCCTCTAACAGCATCTCTATGTTTTCAGGGTCCCATCCCTTGGAGAATCGAACCTGTACGCCCTTCTCGTGCTTCCTGACGAACACCTTGCGTTGCATGTCGTCCCCGTAGCATACGCACGCGCTGAAGGCGCCCTTTGCAAATATGACCTTGCCGCAGTCCGGGCAGTCGGCGCTCTCGCCTTTGGCCATCTCGATCACAAACTCTCGCGGCTTGCTCTTTTTAAGCGCCCTGGTCCTAAGGAACTGGCTAAGCGCCCTAGGCTTCCTGGCCTCGGCCGGCCTATCCTCCGGCTTGCCCTGGGCCTGCGCCGCCTCGCCCAGCCTGCGCAGCAGCATCATGCCCACTGCCTCGCGCTGCTCCAGCTTTTTGGACACTACTTGGTCCACTAGTGCGTGCAGCGCCACTCGGTCGTCCACGAGCTTCTGCACCTTGGTTTCTAGATCCTCGCCGGGTCCCCCGGGTGTGGTCTGCTCGAAAGAACGCTCTCCGTACATCTCGAACGCAGTCATTATGACCAGGCCCACGCTTGGCAGCGTGCGGTTTTTGAACTCAGCGACCTTCTTGCCCTCTTGATCGATCGTGCCCGAGTAGACGTCGGGGCCGAGCTTGTCTATGTGCATCATTGCTGGCCTGCCGTCCACCGGCAGCTCGGTGTCGAGGTGCTCGCCCTGCTTCATGGGCTCGAGCTTGTGGTACAGGAAGGACAGCACCGCCCTGGGCACTATCTGGAGCGCTGTTTTAAGCTCCTCGTGGTCCACCACCGTGTTGGTGCCTGGCTTGTAAAGCTCAAACTTGGCTAGCTCGGCCATGCCGCCTTCTCCGAGGGTCTTTCTGAGGAAGGTGTCAGCGTGACGGCTCAAGCGCTGTACTCCTTAGCTCGGCTCGTTGGGTAGCTCTGTGCGTATGGAGCTTTCGTCGTTTACGATGAAGCACAGCAGGGTTGCAGCGCTCGCAATGGCGTGGGTCTTCAAGTACAGGGAGATGTAGGTCCACGACGCAGGCGCACACGGTATGCCGACTGCGCCGCCCGCGTCCGCTACCCCCGGGGCCAAGCTGGCCTGGCCGGCTACGCCCAGGGTGATCGAGCCCACTGCCGCGTTGTTGTTATAGACTGCAAGGGTCTTGCCCGCTCCGATCGAGCGCAGGGTGGTGGCGTCAGTGCTGTACCCGACTCCAACCCCGGGAGTTGGGATGGGCAGCAGGTTGTGGCCCATGTCCATGTTCTTCTGGGCACCCGCCGACTCATTGTAGGTGAGGAATGGGATGCTGCCTAGGTCCTGGACCGAGTGTCCGGGCATGTTTCTTATGTTCTTTCTTGACATGGAGTTACACCTCTTTACCGTTCGTTTTCACAGGCCTAAGATTCACTCGGCTCGTCGTCCATAGCCGTCATGTCCACTTTGATCTGGCCCTTCAACTTGGCCGGGGTTGCCTCGAACTTGGGGGCCTCCCTGGTCCTGCTTGTCTCGTTTTCCCTCTGGCTGTCCTTGCCGCCGCGTTGCTGGTTGTGGTACACGTATTCCCTAACAACTACCGCGTGATAGGGCATGCGCTCAGGCGCCCTGACTCCGCTGGTGGTCACGTTGGTCACCCTGATCTCCTTGGGCAGCGTCAGCACGTACCAGTACGCCTTGTACAGGTAGCGTATTGAAAACACCCTGCCCTCCCCGGTGTCCGGGTCGATGCCTGGGGAGTTGCCGCCTTCCTTCCAGCTTATGTCGCCGGCGCTGGTTAGCTCGAAGTCCCTGCCGCACTTGTACTCTACGCCTCGGCTGTCCTCCAGGTGCTCGACCTTGGTGGCCGGGAAGGCAAGCACGTCGTGGCGGTCCGGCTGGTGCTGGACTTCCTGGTAGGTGGACACGTTCACGTCCGCGTCCTTGTCCGCTATGTACAGCCTGTCGCCCGGAGCCAGGTATATGCGCTCGCCGTTGGCGGAGCCGCTGCCGTCCTTGTTGTAGAACCTGGGCATGACCAAGCGGCTCTGCGACGGGTCTGCCATGCCGCTGTCTCCCCTGGACTTCTTGGTGGAGTTGTCCGTCATGGTGGCGGTGAAGCATCCGGCCCGCTTGTAGAGCATGCCGTTGCTGCTTATGGTGTCCAGGGTCTCGGACCTACGGTAGTCCCCGCGGTCCTTCTTGCCTATTGGGCTTGGCATGGCCCGGAAGTGTATGAAGTCTGTGCCCAGGCCTGTGCTGAGCTGGTCTTGCTGCCTTAGGTTGAACGAGGCCTGGAACAGGTCCCCCATCCTCGGCAGCGTGTCTAGCTGTGGCCCTACGGCCGGACGCTTCGCCAATTACTTCCTCCTGCACAGAGCAGCGGTCTCCAGCATCATCTGGTCAACTTTCTTATGTCCCTCGGCGAGCATGCCCGCTATCTGGTTGACTATGGATTGCTTGGCTGCGCACATAGAGCGCTTGCGCGCGGACGCCGCCTCTAGCGCGCCGTTCATTTTGAAAACCCTGAACGAGAAGCTGAGCACCTTGCCCTGGCCCACTAGCCGCTCTATGTCGTTCATGAACTTGTCCACGGGGTCGCACTCCGCGTAGTCCACCATCACTTCCATGCACCCCTCCAGCTGCTCCTCGGCCGGCTTCTCTGGGTCGTACGGCCTGCTCCAGTCCTTGCCCTTGAGTAGAATCATGCTACTTCACCTCGAACTTGACGCGCTTGGCGCCCACGGAGGCGGCTTTCCCCAGCGCCGTCCTTGCGATGGCCTGCTTGACGTTGGGAAGCTCTGCCCTTGCCTTGGCGCCCCTGACCACCAGGTTCTCGCCCTCGACTTCCCCTACGACCCTCAGCTGCTCCACGCCGTGCCTGGTGAGGCAAATGTCCACTCGGCTGCTTTTCTGCAGTACGAAAATGTCGTAGCCCTTGGCTATCTCCTTTTCGCCCAGGAAGTGGGAGGTGCACTCGACCACATGGGGCTCGTCGGACAACGCGCTTTTCGCCATCACCGGACGGAAGTCAGGGTGCTTCTTCTCGACCGTGTAGCGCACTATGGCCGGGTGGCTTCCTGCGGCCAGGGGCTCGTCCGCGCCTCCCCTCTTGGAGCGTCCCAGCGAGATCCAAAATCCGCCCTTGGTGCGTATGAGCTTAACTGAGCTTCCGTTTAGCTCGCCCATCTCCTCGATCGTGTCGACGTCTACTGGCCTGATTTCCATTCTTCTCTCCTGTTAGGCGTTTCCGCCTTTGTGTCTAGGCGCCGGCAACGGCTCCCCAAGCAGTCTGTCGGACGCATGCCCGGCGCCTGGGTGGTAGCGCGGGTCGTCACCCTCTCCGGTCATGGCGGTGGCGGAGCCCTCCATCATCGCGTTGGCCGCGTCCGCGACCTCCTGCGGCGTGGCCTTGCGGGGCTCCCCTACGTTTTGCAAAGTGTGCTTCCAGGGCTTCCCTTCCTCGGCGCCCGGGTGCTGGGTCCATGCGAAGTCCTGAAGCTCCCTGAAGTGGTCTCCGGGACGCTCCACTTGTGAGCTTCCCTTGGGCTCGAATGTGTGCTGAAAGGCATGCGGGTGCAGCGCTGCGGCCGCTGCAGCGGCCATGGGCTTGTCCTCGTAGCTTACACGGCCCAGGTGCTCCCACACGTCGGGGTGCTTGGCGGCTATGTGCCTTGCCCGGTTGAGGTGGTCCTGCGCCAGGCCGTGGTGCGCTTCCTTCAGCTTCGCCCAGTCCGCCATGGGGTAGGAGCCGTGCTGGGGGTGCGTGTATATGCGGTCCTCCTCGGGGTACTGGCTCTCCTCGTGGAGGTCGTGCGAGACCTGGCCCATGACTGCGTGGTGGCCTGCGCCGGCTAGGTGCTGCAGGAAATTCTGCGCGTGCTCGGGGGCTGCGTGTATTCCACCGGCGGGCATGGAGGCCATGTGCTGCCTGTACGACCGCTCCCCGACGTCGGCCAATGCGCCCTTGATCTTGTTAACGAAGTCGTCGGAGTCGTCCTCGGCCTTGCGCACAGGCTCCTCGCGCTTGACGGGCGAGGCCTGGTAAAGGGCGACCACGTTTGCCAGGTGGGGATGGGCGGAGTTGAAGAACCCATGGTAGCCGGCTTCCTTGATGGCCCCATGCACCTGGTCCATGTCCACCATACCAGGATTGACATTGCCTTTGTTCCTCAGGGAGCCTATGATGCCGGCCGGGTCGGAGGCCAGGTCGTACAGCTTGGAGTCCTCGGGCATGTCCACCACGTACTTGCTGTTCGAGCCGGACGTAACGACGTGCTCGGGCTCCGAGCCTGCCCTGTAGAAGAACGAGTACTGGTGGCCCTGGGCACGGTTCGCGGCCCTGCCGCCGGAGTCCACCCCGGTGCCTTTGTACTTTGGGTCTATGTGCTTCAGGCCCTGCCTGGGCGAGTAGTGGTCCAGCTCGCTGGGCCTGCCAGCGGCCTTATCCATCAGTGCCTTGTATAGGTGCTTGAACATTAAAGTACTCCACCCATGAAGATTACATGAAACGTATTGGGTTTCTTTGAATCCCGGAAGTTCATACCTTTCCCCTGGTTGGCTTGAACAGCTTCAAGTAGGCCTTGTGCTGGCCCAGTATCTCCTTCGACTGGTCCCTGAGGGCCTCGCCAGCAGGCACGTCATTCTTGATGCGCTGCACGCGCTCGTTCATCCTGGTGTTGACGTTGCCCGCCTGTACAGCCCTGCCGGTGGGCAGGAACCGCTTGCCGTGCAGGTCGAAGTTCCTAGCCTCCACTTCGGCGGCGGACCTGTACTCGTTGGGGTCGTGCTCGTAGTCTTCCTGCGTCTTTGGGTTCTGGTAGTTCCAGTCGCGGTCCGTGGCCCTAACTTGGCCAAGCGGGCCGTGCTTTACGCCTGGGTTGCCCGTAGATGTTTCGGCCCTAAACTTGTTGCGGTGGCCGCCCACTCCGGCCCTTCGGTCTATGTAGTCCTCCAGGTGCCTGGCCACGTTCTCGTCGAACACCGACGCCTCATTGTGCTCGGCGTCGTACTCGGGGTCAATGCTGCGCCCTGCTCTCGTAGTGTAGTCTCCAGACGCATATCTTTGGTAGCGCTCTCCTGCTTTGTCCCCCTCATTCAGGTACTTTTGGTGCTCGCGCACGGTGCTGCCGTGCGGCGTCTGCATGGCGTGGGCCAGCTCGTGCTCCAGCCCGAACTCGCCACCGTACTGCACTTTGTTGCGGCTTGCTGCCGGCATATTGTTGTCGTTCTGTTTGAACTTGGACTCATCAACCCTCTCGGGCTTAAGGCCCAGTCGCCTGGCGTAGGCGTCCCTGCGCTTGTTGGCTACTTGCAGAGTTATGTTGCGCGTCTGCTCGCGCACGTTCTTGGACCGCTTCTCCAAGGGCTCGCTGGCCGCAAGCTTCTTGGCCTTGTAGGCCTCGATTTCCTCGGGTGTGTATTGCTTCACCGGGCTCTTCCTGGACTTCCTCTTGGCCTCAGCGACCTGCTGGTTCATGCGCCATTTTCCCTGGGTGCCGGACGAGTTGGCGCCTGTCTTCACCTTGATCGAGCCTACGGCGGGTTCCTCAGAGGCGTTGGCCTGCTTGCGCTTGGCGTTGTCCGCCTGGCTGTACTGACCAGCGCCCTTGGGGCCGTAGTTGGACTTTCCCAAATCCCCTAATCGTATGCCCATGGCTAGGTTTTTGCCGAAGTGCCTGTTCTGTTGGCCCCACAAGGCCATGCCGGCCTGGGTGCGCATGCTAGAGCCAGTGTCCTTGATCTTTTTGCCGCTGACGCGCTCGGCCTCCTGGTACATGGCGGTGGCCAGTCCCTTGCGCCTGTGGTCTGGGTGCACCTGCACAGCGGGCGTGGCATCCTCCATGCTTTCTGTGTCGTGGTAAGGCCGTATGTGAGTGTCGGAGCGCTGATCAATTCCGCTCTCGTGCTCAAAAAATGGCGTAAATTCGGCGTGCCCGACCTTGTTTCCCAGTCTGTCCGTGGCCACAATGCGCAGCAAATTTTCATCCTGATGTGGCTCGTAGCGAACCGTGTAGCCCTCGGCTCTCCAGTCGCCCCTCTCGCCCTTGCCGAAAGGACGAGTCGGGCTATCCCACATGGCCGCCCCTGCGTCGCTTTGGGCAGAGGGCCTGTCGACCTTGAGGCCTGTCTTCTGCTCTGCCAGCCTGTACATCGCCGACCCTAGGCCCTTGCGCCTGTGCTCCTGGTCCACATGCACAGCCACCCCCTCTATCTCGTGCGGATACAGCCTTCCATGCTGCTTGGTTAAGTACGCCTGACCCACTAGGTTGCCCTTGCGGTCCAGGGCTGCTACGCTGTGCAGGTCGTGGTCGCCATGCATGTGCTGGTTACTGGGTATAAGCGTGTACCTTAGCACATACCCCTCCTTGCTCCAGTCGCCCCTCTCGCCCTTGCCAAAGGGTCTATTAGGCTGAGACCAAAGTTTTTTACCTGCAAAAGTTCTGTCATCTTTTAACCTGCCTGTGAAAGGATCAGTACTTTTTGAAGGATCAAATTTTTTTCTGGTTACTTTTTCTGCATGTTGATACATTGCAGTGGCCAAGCCTTTCCTTTGATGTTCTGGATGAACCTCCACTAAATTTGCGCTCATTTTAGCGGCAGATGGAGACCATCTTTGAACATATAGACTTCCCACGTTTTTTCCGTTTTTATCCTTAGCGGTAACTCTTAGATCTCTCACATCTGAGCCGGGATGAACATTGGATGTGTGACTAAGGGTGTATCCTTCTTTGCGCCAATCGCCCCTCTCGCCCTTGCCGAACCAGTCCTCTGGCTTGTCGCTGCCTGTGGCCTTGGCCCGCGCGCGGCCGGAGGTGGCGTGCCTCAGCTTGCGGTCCGCAGAGTTCTGGTACATCTGGTTGAGGTGGTCCTGCCCCTCCTCGGCGGATATCTCAGTGCCCGTGTCGGGGTTGTGCCAGTTGTCCTGCTTGAGCCGCTCCAGCTGGGCTATGGTGTGTCCCTTGCGTGGCGATCGCACCGGGCCCTTTTTCAGGTCCTCCAGCCGTATGCCCATGGCAATGGATTTGCCCAATTCGCTGGCAGCAAGTTTTCCGGGTACAGTTTGATTTTGCCCAGGGGAGTTCGGCAACGTGCGTCGGGCCCGTGCCTCCAGAACTGCCATTTTGCGGTCCCTGCGGCTCGGTCGAAGATCACGTTCGATTAAGGCACGAGTTCTGGGAAATCTGTTTAACGCATGGTAGGGGTCCTGGCTGTTTTCGTGGTGCTGTACCTTGGAATTGTGACCCGCGGCTACAATTACCTCGAACTCATTACGTCTATGCGAAGGTCCAGGGTGTTTCGCTAGTTTTCCTGTTCCTACATCTTCCATATTTTCGTAATGCGTGCCTATTTGATTGGGAAAAAAATGTACTTTTGATTCCGGTATCCAGGCAGAAACTACGCCAGGCACCGCGTCCCCACTATGCTCGCCATAGTCGTAGGCCGCAAAGTTGTGGGCAAGCCTTAAGCTGGGTGTCCAAGATGATTTTGTGGCATGATTGACATGATCGCCCTTGACTGCGGACATATTTTCCGATCCGCTCATTCCCCTATGTAAAAGGAATTCTCTCTTTCCCGTTTCCGGGTCTAGCCGAGTGTGAGCCCTTGCTGATAACTTATGTAGTGCCCGAGCGCGCTCGGCCGAGGTCATTTCTGGGATGTTTTCTCTACTGGTCTCACCCACATACGCTTGTCCGCTTGTCCACCCTTCTACCGCTTCACGAGTCTTAGCGGGCACAGAAGATGGGTTGTACGGATGAAGCCTAGCCATTGAGCCTTTTTTCAGGTCCTCCAGCCGTATGCCCATGGCGACCGACTTCTCGCTGGCCGCAAGCTTCTTGGCCCTGCTGATCGCCACGTTGGGGTCTGCTGCCCTTGGGTTGCCCATGGTGACGTCGTGTCCTCTTTCCTTTAGCTTCTGCCACACCCTGTTGGCCGGCCCGCTGACCACGCTGTCGCTGCTCATTCTTCCATGGTGCGCCAGCGCGGCCTCGTACAGCATTGTGCCGTAGCCCTTGTTCTCCTCGGCTGGCTTCACCGCGGAGGAGATCACCCTCATGCCGTACTTGTCGGGCCGTCTGTAGTCCGTGCCCTCCAACTGCGCCAGCACCCCTTGGTGGCTGGAGGGGTCCCGGTCCGCGCTGATTATGTGCCGGTAGCGGTAGCCCACCTGGTGGTTGCCGTAGGGGTCGTTGAACGTGTTGCGGAACACATGGTGCCACATCCCGTTGCCAAGCTCCGAGGACGACTCGTGGTGCTCGTTCGGCAGCCTGCCTGCCGGCCTGAACTCGTCCTGCAGTACGTAGTTGGGCTCGGTGCCCACGAACGGGGCTTTGGCCAGCAGCGACTTCCTGAGGCTCGGCTTGTAGCCCTCGCACATGCCGTCCGTGCGCTCCTCGTCTCCGCACAGTATGCAGCGCGGGTGCCCGTTCGGGTGAGTCCACTTGGCCGGCTTGAACTTGTGGGGCACTGACCCGGCATCCTCCCTGTTGTCCTTTATGGTGTCCGTCTCCCGGTCGGCGGCCTCGCTGGACTTGCGCATTGGCTTCTTGTCGGCGGCCTTTAGGTAGCTGCCCGGCCCCACGAAGACCTCTTGCTCCCGGTCGGTGAGGTGCGCCCGGGTGTTGGCCCCCAGCCTCGGCGCATGCGGGACGTACACCGACACAGCGCTCTCCGGCACCCACACGCTGTGCTTCTTGGTGTGCGCCCAGCTTGGGTCCAGGAACTCGCCTGCTATCTTGGGATTGGTCGTCATGCTTACCGGCCTGCGGTAGTGCACCTGTTTTGCGTTCTCCCCGGCGTCGTGCTCGGAGGAGGCCCTGTGCAGCAGGAAGTGGCGCTCGCCGTTTATCGTCTTGGTTTTGACTCCGCTCCTTGCCATGGCCTCCACCATGGCCCTTCGGTCCCTGGCGTGCTGGGGCTGCATGAACTGGTTGTGCAGCATCTCACGCAGGTGGGGCCTGCCGAATACTCCCCCTTCCTCTTCCTCCAGGGTGGTGGGCCTCTGCCATTCGTTCAGCGCGCTGCTCTCGTCCTGGTTGAAGGGGCCCTTCGCCAGCTCGGAGGCGGCCAGTTTAGTATTTAAGCTTTGCTTTATACGCTTTTGTTTTTCTGCTAGGCGCGCAGCGTTGAACGCGTCCACATGCGAATCATCTTCTGATGAGTATTTGGGGTATTTGCCCGGTCCGGCTATGACTTCTTTCTCTATGGAATATTGTTGTTCATTTACTGGCGTTCCCCCCACTTTACCGGCGTGGTGCATGGCCAGGCTAATGGCATGTTCCGGCACCCACACGCTTTGGGTATGTGGCGCGTGACCTTCTCCAGTTTGCTTTACATAGTAGCTGTCTGCATATTTATCAGCAACACCGTGGCTAGTGCTAAAGCTAGTGGGGTCATGCCATACAACATGCGAACCACGGTCGCTCATTGGGTCATTTTCAGATATGCCTCTGTGTAGAAGAAAGTGCCTTACACCTCCGATTGTCTTGGTGGGTGTTTCTTTGGCTATGGCGTCGGCCATGATCTTGCGGTCTTTCGAGTGCTTTCCACTAGACATCAAATCGTGAAGCTCGTTGCGTCTGTCGTAATCGCCTGCACTTTGAATTTCATTCATTAGTCGGATTTCTGTTTCGTCCATCGGAGGGGATTTAACCAACTCAGACGCGGCCATTCGTCTAGACGACTTTTTCTTGCGCCCAGCGAAGTGATGCAGCAGAGCCTTTGGGTCCTTGGCCTCCATGTAGAAGGGCTTTTCCTCGGACTCATCAGAGTCCACGTGGCCATAGCCCACATTGCGGTCCTGCTCAACCCCAGGCGCGTTGAAGAACTTGTTCCACACGCCCGCGGCCTGCGGACTCACCTCCGTGCCCGAGGCCAGCTGGCCGTGGTGGGCGAGGACGGCAGCGTACATGGCCGCACCGTAGCCCTTGCCCCTGTGCTTCGGCTCGATCTCTGCCAGCGAAACCGCCGGAGTGCCTATGCCCCTGTGTGTTTCGTACACGTCCCTGACCGTCATGGTGCCTACATGGCCCAGCTTGGGGTGGTGAATCTCGTGCAGGGTCTCCGGGTAGTCGCCTTTCTTCGGGACGTATATTTTGTGAACCAGGCCGTTGGGCAGCACTTTCTTGGACACCAGCCTGTGCTCCTTGGAGTGGCGGTCGATGCCCAGCGTCTCGTTATAGGCGTAGTCGTTGTACTCGAACGGCGCCTTGGCCAGCTCCGACTTGCCAAAGTTCAGCTTGTGGGTGAAGTGCTCGCCGCTCGGCAGCGTGGTGTACATGTCGGACGGCCTGTGCTCGTGCCAGTCAGTGCCCTCGCCCATGACCTTGCGGCCGGCGTTGGGGCCGTGGTGGTAGCGAAGCTCGTGCTGCCGGCCGTTGGAGTACAGGCTGCTCTCCTGTCCCAGGCTCTGGGCTAGTGCGTGCAGCTGCTCGGCCTTCTGGGGGCTGACTCCGGTGACCAGCACCGACCTCTCGGGCGACCCATAGTGGCCGTGCACCTCGTGGGCGTTCATGCCGCGGCCCTTCAGGTGCGCTACGAGCTGCTCGTGGCTCATTGGAACTGTGGGGTTGGCGCGCGGGTTCTCGGCGCTGATTAGGAAGTGTCCCCTGCCCAGCCTGGCCCTGAAGTCATTTACATTTTGGCTCATACAGCCATTTCCTTTGGCCTTGGCCCATACCGGAAATGCATGCCTCCTACGTGCGGCTTTCTTCCTATCAGATGGGCCCTGAGAGTGCTCTCCGCGTATCCAAGTTCGTCTGATGCAGCCTTGATATTTAACCACGATTTGCCGTCTTCGACTCTTATGATGCTTTTACGGCTATTTGGGTTAGGCCTATTAGTCCAGTAGGCCGACAGCCATGCCTTGCGCTCCTCGTTCATCTTGGGCACGATGTAGGGGGCTGTTCGTCGTTTTGAGGCAAGACTAAGCTTGATTTTGGTTTCCTCAGATCTCGGCCTGCCTCGCTTCCACGCGGCTGATTTGGCCACAGCCTCCGAAGACATTTTTCGGCCCCTAAGTGCGGCCGCGCGTTTTGCCACGGTATCTGGAGAGTGTTTGCGGCCCCTATGGGCCAATCCAATTTTCGCTCTGTGTTCTGGGCTTTTTGGCCTTCTAATGCCTCTGTTTGATTCTCCTATTTTGCGCCTTGTCTCTTCGGACATGGCGCCTTTAGATCCGCCAATGCGCAGATTGTAACCTGTTGGAGCAGCGGTGTTGAACAGCCTTATGTAGTAAGACTCTCTATGATCCATTTCTTTTTGGCTTGAACACTTGGACAGAACTTTTGCTTCAAAATTGTGAGATCCATACTTTAGAAAGGCCGCCTTCAAGTAGCGGCACTGACTGCTGGCATATTGGTGTGCTTTGAGCCGCTGACTCAGTGTTTTCCTGGTTTGACCTACATAACGTTTTCCATTGGTTTTGTTTGTAATTAAATAAACAATCATATCAATAAGATTGAGTCACACATTCGATAGCGTGTACCGGCGCCCGAACAGCGCCTTGAGCTTGCTGACCAGCATGGCCTGTTCCTTCTCAAGCTCCTCGATTCTCGTCCTGTACACCATCGGGCCAGGGTTCGAGGACGACTGGCTTATGCCGTCCTGGCCTAGGCTCACGCTCGTGTGTATGTTGTTCTTCGCTATCTCGCCCAGGATCATTATGGCGGCCGTGACGCCGATCAGGCGGTTGACTGGCACAGGGATTCTGCCCCTGCAGTCCGTGAGCCCGGCGGTGTAGTCCACCTGCCAGTACGACGGCACCCAGGTGACTCCGTGCAGCGCGATCAAGTACGCGAACCCGCCGTTGGTCAGGGCCCCGCCTACCTGGTTGGTCCCGAACGCGGCCAGGATCGGGATGACGTTGATTTGCGCACGGTCGAAGTGCGCCGCCTCGATCCACTCAGGCGGGATCTTGAAGATCTGCTGGCCGTCGGAGCTTGTGATGGTCAGCCCCTCGACAGACACCACCGGGCCGTGCTCGGTCTTGGTGTGGATGAAGCTGTTGTACAGCGCGTAGTCGAACGGCGCCTTCTGCTTGAACTGCGTGCGGTCGATGGTCGTGTTGAGCATAAGCTCGACCTCGTTGGCCGCGTCCTGAATGAAGCCCTTAAGGTCCTCGTTGGTGAACTGGTCTCCGTTCTGAAACACCATGGGGACGCCCAGCAAGAACTTGCGCCTGAGCTGCGCCGCGTTGATCATGGGCTCGCACCGCTTGAACAGGCCGGATGTCTCCAGGGCGTGCACCGGGTACTGCTTGGTGCCAAAGCCCTTCGATTCGCTGAAGTCGGCCATTAGCAGCATCCTCCCTGGTCCTGGCCCTCTACCGAGATGGCGAAGTCCAATGTGAACCTGCGCACCACCCCGTCCTGGGTGAACTCGAACATCACCGAGCCGGAGCTTGGCACCTGCGAGGAGGACAGGTCCAGGTACCACACCGACCTGTCCAGGGCGTCGGCCTGTACGGCAGCGATCTCGAACTCATCGTCGTCGTCGATGGCCGGGAAGATGGCCTTCAGGGAGTAGGCCGCTGCGGAGGACAGGAACCTTAGGCCGTCCTGGTCAAGGTCGACCAGCTGCAGGCACAGCCTGTTGGGCTCGCTCTCGCGTACAACCCAGCCGTTCGGCTCGTAGTCAAAGTTGTTGATGTTGGCGTAGTTTTTTAAGGTCTTTGCTGAAAGTCTCATGTTTTCTCCCTAGGACGCACGGGCACGAGTGTAAGATTGCAGGCGTTCAAAAGTATAACCTTTAACCTGTCGTACAAAGCTCGTACCCAGGCAGGCTCTTTTAATGGTATGACGAGAGCACCCCATGTCCTTGGCAGCATCCTCTATGCAATCATAGCGTTTTCCGTCGCTTCTTACTACAGGAGTTTTGTTTGCCAATTCCTTAAGCTTATCTTTAGTTTCTTGTGTGTGGTTACAGCCTTTCATTGCTGAAGTTTCGCCTGTTCGTCCTTTGTTCCAAGGAGTAGACATAAGGCCCTTGGTACCTTTATTCCATGGTATTTTGCCGAACATTGGATTGCCCGCTCCCATGCGCGACCTAGACATGCTTCTCACCAACTCTACCGGCCTTTTGCGGCCTCGGTGCGCTTGCGAGATGGCCTTTTTGGTGGCGTCCGAGTGCCTGCGGCCAAACATGGGCGATTTCTTGCCGAAATTGTGATTGTTGCTGCCGGAAATTTTGCTTATAGTTTTCGCGGACAGACGGTGAAACTTGGACCCTCCCGTTGTCAAGTTATAGCCCATAGGCGAAAATGTGTTGAACAAACGTATGCACAATCTTTCTCTATGATCTAACTCGTCAAACGTTTCTGCCCTCACAACGATGTATACTTCAAAAGCCTCTATTCCGTGTTTGCGTAAAGCATGTCCAATGGCGCTGTTTGATCGCTTGTGTGAATATAGCCTGCTCGATAGTGATTTTGTAGTTTGACCCACATAACTTTTGCCAGTATATTTGTTGCGTATTCGATAAATTATCATCGTGTGCAAGATTGCATGCGAGCCTAACCTGCTTTCTCTAGGAGATAAGATGAAAAAAATTAGAATGATCACTGTGGATGCCCAGGACGGGCTCGGAAAAACAACTTTAATTAACAACCTAAAGAAACTGTTCGCAAATCGCCCTATCCATTCTACCAGGCTTCTTGGTGGATCGGGGGAAGACGACTTCCAGCTTGCTTTGCGCAAAGTATTGCTGCATCCTAAGTTTCCTATCAATTCTGTAGAGTTAGAGGAGCAGCTTTTTGCTCTAACGGACGTAGAGGGTATCAGAGAAGCAGGCAGGTTTTTGGCATCTACGCCTGGAGGAATAGTATTAAAAGATAGAGCCTTGGCCAGCCATGTCTGCTATGCGCTTGCCAAGTTTATGACCGTGCACCAGATCGAGCGTTGCCATGAGCAGGTTATCTACGAAGAGAAGAAGCTCAGCAAGGAGTATGGTTCTTTAAATATCATATTGGCCGCCACTGAGACTGATTTTGTTATAGACCGTATACGCAAGCGTGCGGCCTTGACTGGCGAGCCAATCGTGGAGCGTTTGGAAAATGAGCAAGTTCAGTGGTCAGTTATGAATGCAATGAGATCGTTTCCAGACCACGTGCTTGCGCAAGGGCTGGAGTACAGACTCTTGGAGGTCGCGCCCCAGGACTCCATACAAGACGTGTTTGCGAAGGCGAAGGCCATCCTAGACAACTACGAAATCGGCTAGAAAGGGCACCCAATGAACTTCGACGTCAACAAAGCGATCGAGGAGATCGCCGAGCGCGGATACACGCTCCAGCAGACCGGAATGTCCCCCGAGGACCTGGTGAGGCTGGAGGCCGAGCTTAAGGCCACTACCGCCTCGCACTACACGGAGGAGAACCTGGCCAAGCACTCGGTCTACCTCTCGGACAAGACGCCTACCCGCGTGAGCAACGCGATGATGATCGCCCAGGACCACTTGATCGGCTCCTCTCTGCGCTCCGAGGGCTCGCTGCCGGCGGTGCAGATCATTCCCTCGGGCATAGTGCTGGAGCTTTTGAAGTTCCACGACCGCGTGCTGGGCAGCATGACGGGCGGCCCCGCGGTGGGAGTTCACTCGCGCAGCATGCTCAACTTCCAGGAGTACTTCGCCGGCTCCAAGCCCGTGGCGCGCCACTACGACGGGGAGTACCTGTGCTACGTGAAGAAGTCTCCGACCGAGTTCCAGCTGCTGGAGGGCCTGTTGCCCCGCTACGTCATGGTGTTCACCATACGCAACGAGAACGTAGGCGAGGAGAACGAGGGCACGGTCCTGTACGAGGTGGCCACCGGGAAGACCGTGAGCCCCCAGAGCCGCCCGGGCATGGTGCTCATGTTCGACAACATACGCTTCAGGCACGAGGTGCCGGAGCTTAAGAAGCCACGGCTGATGTGCGGCCTGAGGAACTTCGACCACATGCCCATGTACTTCACCTCCGACTCGTGCAGTGCGCCGGGCGAGTTCGAGCTGCCTGACGCCCAGAGCCCCGGATACGCGTCCCCCATGAACAGCATCGAGGCCGAGGCGCTCATGCTGATGTACAACGAGAACGACTGGCCGGAGCAGTGGTCGAAGATGAAGTCTGAAGGGGCTGTCTTTTGAAGGCGCTGCACGCCGCGGACCCAGCGCAGGCGTACAAGATGATCGAGCACGAGCTGCTCATGCGCGAGGACCAAGAGCCGCTGCGCAACGTCTTGATTACGATCTACGACATGCAGCGGGACAAGCTGGTGGTCGAGAACGAGATGTTCAGCCGCAACGTGCTGGAGTCCTACACCGACATGAACCTGGGCAAGACCATGTTCTACAGGGACGGCACGCACTCCCTCGACAGGGGCGGGGACCTGGGCTACTACGCCGACGGCATGAAGGAAAAGATCGAGACCCTGCTCAAGAGCCTCAGGGACCGGCCCTTCAGCAAGCGGTCGCTGCTGACCATACCGCCCTTCCACAAGGGGAGCGTGAACCAGCGGCCGGAACGCGACGACGACGCCAAGTGCCTGCGCGAGCTTCACTTCTACGTCAACGGCGACAGAGAGCTGATGTGCACGGGCATAATGCGCGCCCAGGTTTCTATGTTGTTTCCAAAGAACGTGCACATGATCGGCACCCTGCTGAACGACCTGGCCGAGAGCCTTGGCTACAAGGTCGGCGCCTACACGCACTTCATCACCACGCTGACGGACAGCCGCTCCGCTTAAACTAAAAGGGCCCGCGACTTTCGCCGCAGGCCCTTAGGTTTCTTATAACCGCCTTGGGTTCCTAGATCGACTGGATCTCGTCGACCATGTCGTTGAACGCGTCCCGGAAGTCCTCTGCGGCGGCTTTGTCCGTCAGCGCGTGCCGCAGGCTGTTGAACGCAGCGTCGCTCATGTGGTCGCTCCCCATGGCGGCCTGGGTGGCTGCAATGTTGGCGTCGGAGTCGTCCGTGCCGTCGGCGAACGTGGCGACTTCCCCATCTCCCTCGCCGCCGTCGGCCAGTGCGGTTGCGTCGCCGCCCTCGGCGGTCTGGTCGTCCAGCAGGCTGCCTGCGTCCGTCAGGTTGATGTTCTTAGCGGCCACATCGCCGGTGTTGATAAGCTCGACCAGCTCCTCGGTCGTTAAGTCAACCGGCACCAGGCCGTTGTTCGTGCCGTCATTGGGGGTCACCGTGATGGTGATGTCGTCGGCGGTGCCCGTGACGTCGACCACGATCTCGTCGTCGGTGTTGGCGTCGGCCGCCAGCACCTGGAGGGTCAGCGTATCTCCGTTCCTGGCCGACCCGGTCGCTGCGCTGGTCAGGGTAATCGGCGCGCTGGTGGCCAGGGTGGCGGTGGCCGCCTCAGCGGGGACCTCGTCGCCGTCGGCCTGGGCCTTGAGAACGTCGATCATGCCGTTCAGCTTGCCGGCAAGCTCTCGCCCGGCCGCGCCGCGGCCGTCTCCGGCGAGGGCCGTGACCATGCGCTCCAGCAGCGAAGCGTTCTTGGCCTCGCTCAGCAGGTCCAGCGCCTCCTGGGCCTCGGACGCGTCGGCCGGAGCCCCTGTGCCCAGACGCGCCGATATCTCCTGCGCCAGCGCCTTGTCGGTCACTGCGTGCTCGAGTCTGAATAGTGTGTTGTCGCTAATCATGGTATAGTACCTCGGATTTTCAATGTGCAGTGCCGCCTACGTCGCGGCACGAAAGTCAACTACGCTAAGATTAGGGGAACCTGGGCTTGGGGAACCCCTGGCGGCACCCCTTGACCCTGGCCACCGTTCGGGTGGAGGGGTCGTACTCGACGGTTATGGCGCCTCCCTGCGGGGAGTATGTCTCGTCCAGTATGGCCGTGTTGAGCACCAGGGTCCTGTGGCCTCCCCCGGCCGGCTCGTGCCAGTCCCACCCCCTGCCCTCGTGGATGTGCCCGCATCCGTATATGGCGGCGCCTATCTCCGGCAGCTGGCGGTTAAGGTCGTAGCAGCCGGTCTGCTCCTCGAACACGGTGTTGGCCCGCACCAGGTCCCCCATGCCCTTGGGCGGCCCATGGCCCAGCAGCACGTCCAATGCCTTGCGCGGCACATCGTCCCAGGTAAGGTTGCCCTCGGCGCGGTCGCGCATGAAGGCCCATTCGCCGAAGGTAGGGGTCCACGGGGTGCCGTACACCCTCAGCTTTTGCCCCCTGACGTCCAGGGTGACCTCCGAGTCCCTTAGGTAGTGTATGCCCTTCTGCCGCAGCAGGTCCTCTATTTCCCTTCGGGTGCCGTCCAGGTAGAGGCCCCAGTCGTGGTTGCCGGCCACGAACACCTTGTGCAGGTAGTCCTGCGAGGAGAACCACTCTATGAAGGGCTTGAACTCCTCGACCCGGCCCCGCCCGGTGGCGTCCCCGGTGTGCATGAGCACGTCGCCGCCGCTGAGTCGCATCTTTCCATGCCTGTTGTGCGAGTCCGACATGAAGTCTAGCAGTATAGAGGGCATCAATCTTTATTATCATGCTGGCAAGGATACACGCGTGGTGGGACAAACTGAAGGAAGGCTGGAACGTGAAGGGCATACGCGTTCCGTTCGCCAGGCAGCAGCCCGAGGGCACCCCGTCCTTCACCCTGTTCTGCGTGTACATTGCCTTCCTGATCGCCGCCGGCAGCGTGATCTGGCTCCACTTCAGGCCCACCGCCTGGGTGCCGACCAGCGCGGCAATCATGTTTTGGTTTCTGACCATGGTCATGTACAAGATCAAGAACATCAGCAAGTTCAAGGCCGACTTGGACGACAAGTCTATCGAGCTTGATGATGACTCCGCCGACAGGTTGTCTGCGCCAACCGAGAATGGGAATTCCGAAAAGTAAGCGCCCTGCCGAGAGCCGCTGAACATTCTCGGCTTCCGTCCGGTAAAACCCCAGACGGCTCGCCCGGGCCAGGCGAGGGTTATCCACAGCGGTGTGGATGAGTCTACAGCATCACATATCAGAAAATGGTGGACCCGCACGGAGTTGAACCGTGGTCCGAACAGCCATCGAAAAGAACGTCTACGCGCGTATCCCAATTAAAGCCAGGGAAGGCTAGATCATTCGGTTTTGCAGTGACCGACAACACTCTGCCCAGCTGTAACTCTCGCCCGGGCACTTGCGAGTTTTGAAGGGGTTCTGTTGCCAGGCCCTCCTTCAGCCCCGCTGCTATCCTAGTGGCGTTGCCTCTAGTTTAGGCAGCATCTTGCATTGGAACTTCGTCCGTTGCTTTTGGTCAGATTGTATAGGTGGCCTTCTGACCAACCACCGCGCGCAGTCCTCATCTACTTCTGCCCGTCGAAACCTGTCGGGCCCAAACTTAGATTATCTTGATCTGGGCAAGTCTACACATGAAATGGCAGCTTCGCCAGGAGTCGAACCTGGATACCCCGCTTAGGAGGCGGGTGCCTTGTCCATTAGACGACGAAGCCATTAACTATTATGGGTGCACTCTTGGACGCACCACAAATGAAAAGGGCCCAGGTTTTACCCTGAGCCCTCTCATTTTAGCTTGTCACGTCAGTGGGTAAGCTTAGCTAAGCTGCCCGCTGATGTTGTCCAGGAGGACGTTCTTGCGTGGCTGATAAACGGCCAGGCAGCAGAACCGGAAGTGTGCTTCCGGCAAGCTGAGGTCGTTGATTGCTAGCTTCAGCTTGCTGTACGGAGCGAGCTGAGGCAGGGCCATCGTCGAGCTGTCGACGAGGAACCCAGTGACCGAGCCAGGTTGGCGGTTGCCCAAGTCACTGAAGACTGGGTTTCCGGCGCCTTGCGCGATCTTGCCGATGAACTTAGCCGAGGCAGCCGAGCCGTTGGCGCTAGAGCGGTATACGTTGTAGTACTTGGCTCCAGAGACAGCGGTGATCGTCGCCGTGACCTTGTTGCCAGCGGCAGCGACGGCCTGCGAAGCCGTTGCCGACTTCTCTGACTCACCGCGCTCGTTGACTGCCGTCACGTAGTAAATGTACGTGGCAGCTTCAAGGAGGGAGTTCGCAGCGCCTGCGTCAGCCAAGGCTGGAGCAGCAGGAGCGGCCGGAGAACCAGCGCGGCTGCGGGCCGGGCGGGTCTTGCCGGAAAGGAACCGGCTAGGCTCCATTGCGACGATGCTGGACGAGGTCCACTGCGTACGGAGGTTCGCCCCGCTTGCTTCTTGGGCCGCGCCCGCCAACACGATACGCTCTTTTGCATGAGCGATCTTGTTGTACGCGCTCAGGGAGATCGGATCGAGGAACAGCTTGTCAGCCGAGCCATGGTTCATGGCAGAGCGGACAGCCGAGTCTTCGATGATCGACTGAGTGAGGGCTCCGTTAGCCGAGAGGACGACCGTCTGGTCGGAGCCGTACTCGGCGAACATGAGGTCCTGGGTGTTGGACTGTGCGTCCGACTGGCGAACTTGCTGGCCTAGGCCAACCATGTTCGGAACCTTTGCCACTGCGAGGGGGTTCCCGTCGAACACGCCTGCGTTCGAAAAGTCGTCCTGTCCACGGAACGAGTCGAACTCGATGTCGGCGCTGAGCTTGAGCGCAGCGTCCGAGCTGGAGCGGTCTTCGGCTTTGATGCCGTCGAACGCGCCGATCATGTTGGCGGCCACCGTCACACGGCGAACCGTGCTGTAGTAGGCCATAGGAACCACCGCGCGGACGTAGGAAGAAGTGTCTTCCTCGCCAATGCCGCCTTCATACTGGGCAGAGCCCCCGAAGACGCCGTAGTCCAACTGGCGGTTGAACTGGTGGAGCTGCGATTTTGCATCCTTTGTGGGGATCATCTTCTGCAGTTTGATGTGTTTATCTTCGAACGTGACGTTTTGCATCACGGGCGAAAGATCTTCTACTTGCAGAGCAGCGCCCTGTTGTAGAGCACTCGGAGCGGCGTTTTGACTGCCGGCTTCGAGGGCTTTCATAAGTTGCTGGAGTTGTTCGATCATTTTTCCTCTCTCCTTAATTTCTGCTGCCCGCGTCGAGCAGGTGCTTCACGCTCTCCACGGGCGCGCCCGCGAGACAGAACTGGTTGATTTTTTCCCGATCAGCCTTTGACAGTGATGGGTCCTGAGCCTTCCTGTTGAGGGCCGCAGTGACTTCCGCCTTGCTGAAGGCAGGCTTCTCTTCGGTCCCGTCCTCGGACTTCTTGATGAAGCCGATCTCCGTGATGGCCTTAGCCTGAGGCGCTCTTTTTCCGAGCTTGCTCAGCACTTGGGTCACCAGGTCAACCGTCTTCTTTAGGTCGTCGTTGGATTTCTTGAGGTCCGCGATTTCCGCCGCCTTCTTCTCGATCTCGGCCTTGAGCAAAGGCTCCTCGGAGGCTTTCTCCTCGGCCTTGGCTTCCGGCTTCTTATCTTCGGCAGCTGCCTCCGACTTGCCCATGCTCATCTCGCCGCACTTGGAAACGTGAGCCTTCTCACATGCTTCCCTGTGCAGGCCAAGCTCGGCCTTGGACATGGAGAGGTACATTTTGTGCATCTCTTCCTTGTCCTCGTCGTCGTAGTCGCAGTCATCGTCTTTCTTGGCGTCGGCGGCCTTAGGCTCTTCCTTCTTGTCTTCCGCCTTAGGCTCTTCCTTTTTCTCCTCGGCCGGCTTGTCCTCTGCTTTCGCAATCGGAGCAGGCTCGGACTTAGAGAGGGACGAGGTGTGCTCGTCCTGTGCTTTGGCGAGCACGGGCGCCAATTCGCGCTCAAGCTCCCCTAGCATCTTCTCAATGTCGTTGTCTGTGTATTTTGACATCTGGTCGTCTCCCTCAATCCCTAAGGATTAGACTCCCTTAGTTGGCCAATACAGGTCGTCGATTTCGTCGTCAGCGGACGCGGCGTCCATGCTGGCAGCCGAAACAGCTGTTCCGTCAGTGATTTCCTTGATCAAGGCTTTTACGCCCAACTTGAAGGCTTCCCACTCGACCTTCTGGAGGTCTCTGCGGGAAGGCTCGGCTTCTGTGCCGTCTTTTTCGTACGCGATTTCCATCGCATGCGGGGCGTACGCATCGAGTGCGTTTCCAAAAACATCTTTTGAAACTGCGTCAATCGCCTTGATTCGGATGGCGATCACTGGGCTGCCGGCAGTTTCAACTCCGCCGTCGCTGAGGAACAACATGGGCCAGCCTGCGCTGTCTTTTGTTCTACGTACGGTGTCGATCGAGGCGCTGCCTGCGAGACGAATTCCAAGCTTGTCGGCGAGGTCCCTAATGAGAGCATCTGCCTTGGCTGTACTTTTTGCCATTTTCCAAACTCCTTATGCTTGCTATAGCTGTTGGCTGTTCCACCGTTGTGCTAGGTCCGGCCCTACAGGCCGAAATGGAACACGCTGTTAACCCCATTTATATTAAGGCTCTAGCCCTTTCTTGTTGCATTGCGACTATTTACCAAGCTAACTGAATTGTTGACTAAAACATGTTATAATCGGTGATTTTCCAAAACATCAATGCCCTACGTCGATGTAAATCTTCCAGTGCGATCGGGAGGACCTCCGTTTTGGCGACAAAAATCCAAGGCATAGCAGCCAGCGAGAACGTGGACAGCAGCGGCGAGAGGCTGCTGATCGCCGGCATGGACATCTCCAGCCTGGATAAGGATGGCGTGTTCACCTGGGAGCACGAGCTTAACGGCAAGAACCCAGCCCAGATAGTGGGCAAGATTTTAAAGGCCAAGAAGATATTCACCGAGCAGGACTGCGAGGACGATGCCCAGAGGAAGTTCTGGGACATGGCGCAGGTGCCGTACGTGTTCGTCATGGGCGAGCTTATGGACGACTACAAGGAGTCCGCCAAGGAAGTGGCCGGCATGCTGCACTACGACGCCGACCGGCCGTCGCAGAAGCCGGTGGTCAACTTCTCGATCGAGGGCTCCAAGCAGGAGAAGAAGGGCATGGAAGTGACCCGCTCGATCGCCCGCAAGGTGACCATCACCGTCACGCCGTGCAACAAAGCGGCCGTGGCCGAGCTTGTCTCGCCCGCGTCCCAGGACGGAGCCGCCTTCAACCCCGCCAAGGCCGACCCCAAGGAGCTTTTCATGAGCGATGTATTCAAGACAGAGACCCCGGCTGCCGAAGTGCTGCAGAAGGAAGAACGCTTCCAGGCCCCTGCCCGGCTCAAGGACTACAGGCCCAAGGCCGCCCAGGCTCCCGCCGGCTCCCCGGCCCCCAAGCTGAGAAACCCCATGGCGTCGCCGTCGTCGCTACCGGGCAAGAAGATCGGCCAGACCAAGTCCGGGATGGACGTCATGAGCCACCAGCGCGCCAGGGAGTACAAGGGCTTCAGCGCGCAGGACCACGCCGAGGCCGCCAACTTGCACCACGGGGCAGCGCAGGCGTCCAAGGACCCTAGGATGGGCAGGCACCACCTGGACCAGATGAACTTCCACCTGGCCCATGCGCGCCAAGGCGAGAGGAAGCAGAGCAGGCTCAGCCAGGGCCGTGCCGCCAACAAGGCCCGCGGAATGACGCCGTTCGCCTCGGCCAGGCAGATCAACATGGACAAAGGCAGCAGGGCCATGCTGGGCAACACCATTGGCGGCAAGACGTTGGTCATGCAGAAAGACAGTCCGAAGCAAGCGCCCGGCAAAGTCAATGCACCCGCTGTCCGCGGCCACGGCCGTTTGGGGGTAGAGTTCGACCCGTCGGCGAAGCCCAGGGCCGGCTACCCGTCTAGCGCCAAGGAGCAACGGGAAAGGCTTGCAGCCGAGCATGCCCGGGTAAGCGAGCACTACAGACGCAAGCCAGAGGACCAGAAGCTAAAGAAGGCCATAGAGGCCGGCTCGGCCAATGCCGCGCCTGGTGCGCTAAGCCAAGGCGCTGCGCTTGGAAAGCAAAGGATGGAGAAAGACATGAAGAAGTCAGGCGGCTGGAGGGAAGACAAGGAGCTTAACCCGGACAGCGAGGTCAACCCGGCCTACAGCGCAAGCAACGGCGACCGCTTCCACGTGGCGCATGTCGCCAACAAGCACCCAAAGACCGGCCTCTACCATGTAGAGCACCACTCCACTGGCGGCGGCGGAATGGGCGACGACACCAAGTACCACTACAAGAGCAAGGGATTTAAGACCGCCCATGCGGCGCACGCCCACCTAAAGAGCTACGTGCACAACAGCGAGCCGGGCGAGGGCGGCGCGGAGCCGGCCAGCAGCAAGCACAAGCTTGAGCTAAAGCCGGAAGTCAAGAAGTCCGAGTTGGCCAAGGCCAGGGTGGATGAAGGCAGCAGCCTAGAGCACAAAGTAAGGGCTAGGCAGGCTCGCAATGACCGAGAAGTTGAAAGAACCAAAACTCCTACTGGACAACCAACTCGCACTGCGCACTCTGGTCATAGACGTGCCTACGACCTGGAAGAGGGCAGGGTTCGAGGCGAAGGCTACAAGTCCTCCATCAAACCAGCCGAGCGCAGGCACGGCGAGAGAATTGTTGGTCGGCCAAAAGAGCAAGATGAAAAATCTGGCGTGCACGTTCACTCCTCTACGTTCTCCCGTCAGGGCCGTAACAAGGCGGGCGAGGGCGCCACTGGAGCACTAAGCGAAAAAGGCGGCTCAAAATCATGGCGTCATGGCGGAAAGTACCACTCCTACGGCGGAGAGAAGGCTGCACACGAGGACGTAATGTCCGGCATAAAAAATACTAAGCCCAAGTTGGCCAAGGGTGAACGTCTGGCGTCTCACAACATTCCAAAGGACCATCCGGTCCAGCCCCTCAAGCCCGGGCAAAAGGCAAAGGACCCTGCCACATGCGGGTCATGCGGCTTGAGCTGGGACGACGGAGTCTCCACCTCCATGACGCCAACGCCGTCTGCCAGGTGCCCATTCGAGTCATTCCACAAGCCCGAAAAGGCGCGCAAAATGGACAAATCCGAGGCCCTGGAGCGCGCCGAGCAGGCGTGGTCGTCCTGGCCGAAGCGACAAGCGGTGGAGAAGTTTTTGGAAAGCCGGCTGCCCTCCATGGGCAAGTCCGAGCGCGACGCCCTAGGCAAGGTAATCGCCTACCGGCACGAAATGCGCCAGGAAGCAGCGCTAGAGGAGCTTGCCAAGGCCTACAAAGGGCCGGAGACCCACTACGGCGCCGGGCAGCACCCTGAGCACGGAGACGTGGAGTACTCGTACAGCGTCTCCCGCGGCACCGAGAAGGGCCGTGCAATGCCAGACCACGTCAAGCTGCACTCCGCAGGCGTCAAGCACGGCGTGCACGTACACCCCGACGACCTCAGCGACAAGGACAAGGACCACTTCAGGAAGCTGGCGGCCGACCACTGGAACTCCAGAAAGTAGGTCATCTTGCTCAAGAACAGGGCAGTGGCAATCAAGATTCCAGGGGACAAGCCCGGGACCATGCTCATGGGCAAGCGCCGCGACAGCGGCAAGTGGACCCTGCCCGCCGGCCACCTGGAACACGGCGAGGACCCGAGGGACGGAGTGCTGAGGGAGCTGCACGAGGAAACCGGCATGCGAGCCCTCAAGCTGAAGATCAGAAAGATAACAGAGACGCCCGGCGGGTACTGCCTGTACGTGTTCGACGGCAAGGGGTTCGGGGTTCCCCGGCTAGGTTTGGACCCGGACGACGAGTTCTCGGAGCTTGACTACGTGAACCCCGACGAGGTGGAGCTTCACCACCCTCGCGGCTCTAACGCCGCCCTGGACTAGGGCTTGAAGAACGCTCCTCCCGGGCCCCTTCCGCGACTGTCCACGTGGACCCAGGTAGAGCCTATTCCGTTGTCCTCCATCCTGGCCTTCAAGCTGTTCAGTTTAGGAAGCAGCAACGCCCTGGTCCTGTCGCAGTTCTTGCCCGCGGACCCTAGGCCGAAGTCAACGCTGAAATCCACCGCTGCCATGAGGCCCCACTTGGCATCTTTGCGCGCGGTGTGAGCGCTGAGCGTGGCCCCGCCAATGAGCTTGTTGTACTCGACGCTGCGGAAAGCTACGTGCACGTTCTTGGACTTGGCGCCTGCGTCCCTCAGCGCCTCCCACGTTGGGTCCATGATGTCGTTGAACAGCCTGGCCAGGGCCTCCTTGGCGTCGTCGTCCAGGCCGTCCTCCAGCGTGGCCAGCCGCTTCCACCTGGGCAGCCAGCATGCGTCCTTGACCGTGAAGTGCTTGGAAATCTTACACAAGGGGTCGGACCAGTCCACGGCGGTGCCTTCCGGCTCCTTGCGTGATTCCGGGGCGGGCGCCGTTGGGGCGGCCGCCGCAGCCGGTGCCTGGGGCTTCTTGCCGAAGATCAGTTCTAGTATAAGCTTCAGGAACATACTCACTCCTTGATTGGGCCCATTTCGGGTCCCAGTGGGAAGATTGTAAGATGGCCAGGCTTAGGCTTCAGATAGGAGAGTTCCACGAGTCCAAGGGCATCTTGGCTACGTGGGACCGCGCCGTGCACGACTTCCCCAAGGCCTTCCGGTACAAGGGCAGCCCGTGGGAGTGGGACGCATACGACCAGGACGAGACGGGCAAGGCCGACATTGTTCTGTACTTCTCCCCCGTGCCGCACTACCAGATGGGCGTGTACGCGGGCAGCCTGCCCGACTTGGAGAGGCTTCCGGGCCTAACGCTGTTCGGGGGCAGCGTGAGGGGGGAGTGCCAGTGCGGGGCTGCGTTCAGCCCGTTCGGGTTCGACCACATGAGGTTCTGCCCCATGCACGACCCTGGGTTCTGGAACAGGGGGAAGAGCTAGTCTCGCTGGTGCCTGTGCTCGTCGTGCTCGTCGCCGATGTAGGAGACGCGGCCGTCCTTGAAGCCGAAGCCCTTGGCGAGGTAGGTTAGCGTGCACCTGCAGTGCGGGTGCAGCCCGCAGACCGACGGCGAGGCGTCCCCCTTCTTGTGGTAGCCGTGGGCCAGCTCCGAGAACCTCCAGACCCTTGGGGTCACCTTGTCGTCCATGAGATGCAGGCGCTTGCACTCAGCGCACAAGGCGCCGTCCCTGACCACCACGAAGAAGACCAGCGGGTCCGCATCTCCCACGGCCGTGCCTACCTTCAGTATGTCCAGCGCGCTGCCCATGTTGCGCGTCTTGGTGGCTTCGGCCTCGGCGATCATGTTCAGGTGGCTCTTGGCCTTCTCCATCTCCTCGCCCACGATCTTCCTCACGCCCTCCTCCGTGGCCGGCTCGCTGGCTGCGTGCTGCTCGCGCACGTACCCGTCCAGGCGCTCCGCCAGGCTGGACTGCGTCTTGGCCTTGAGGGACTCGATGTAGCCCGCTGCGCTGTCCAGCATGCCCTTTAGGGCGTCTGATTCAACTGGGTTGGGCGACTTGTTCTTCAGGGCCTGTATGAACAGGGACGGAAGGCTGTAGTGGGGCTGGTGCGTGATGATTAGGTGCTTCCCCTTCTTTCTGAACTTGGGAATTTCACCCAGCAGGTGCATGGCGATGTTGTCAAACATCTCGTCGATGAGGTCGCGTATGCGGCCCTTGCCGCTACTGCTCATCCCGGCCATGGGGTCAGTCCTTCTTGGTCAGCTTGTCCAGCAGTCCTTCGACGCCGAGCGTGTTGGCAATTTCCTTGGTGGTCTTGGACTCTTGCTCTTCCCACTTCTTCATGACGTCGGTTACGATCTTGTTCTGCATTGAGACTGCGATCTTCGAGTGATGGTCCAGGTTCCTCTGGGCCGACAGGCCGAGTTGCCTGCTGCGTGTAAGCGCGCCCAGCTGGCGGATTGACTTCAGGCTCTTGGCGAGCGAGGCGTGCTCTTTGTAGGCCTTGATTCCCCCGAGGGCCTTCTTGATGGACGCCAAGTCGAACTCCGACTTCGACAAGTCCCCCCCGGCTCGCTCGGCTTTTTGCACGGCCTGCTCAAGCTCCGCGATGTGCTGGTCCATTTCCTCCGGCATAGGCTCGGGACCCTGCTGTCCAGGCTGTCCAGGCTGTCCCGGCGCGCCTTGGATTGGCTGGCCTGTTTCCGGGTCGATCTGTGGCTGCATGGCTGCCATGGCCTGGTCGATCTGGGCGTCTTTGCCGCCTTCCTCGTAGCCCATTCTGAACGCCATGTCTAGCGAGCTTAGGAACTTTGCTCTAAGCTCCATGTATTTGCGTCTGTAGTCAACAGCTTGGTTTTTCATGCTGCACCCTTGTCTGCGTTGCAGTTGTTGTACTGTTTCATTCGCCTTCTTCCTCTAAATCGTCTTGAACAAACATCTTCAGTATATCCATGGCATACGGCCTTTGTGACATATATGCCCTGACTGCCGCAGGATTTATCTGCGCCATTAGCTGAAACCATTGCAAGAAAAATGGATCTCTGGGATAGCGCAGCATCGGGTCTACGGCCGCCGAGGAGTTGCCCATAAACTCGGACATTAGCGTTCCAGTTTGAAGATATTTGTCTGCAATTACTTGAAATCGCTCATTGAACGGAAAATTACCCGCTAGATACTGCCCGACCGGGTCCTTGTCCACTTCGCTGAGCACTTCGTCGTAGTGCATGTGGATCGGCATGTCCTGCGCCAGGCGCAGCGACTCCTGCTCGCGGCTCATCGCGTCGAGCCCGCTCAGCTGCACCACGACCAGCTGGGCAAGCTCCGGGTCGATCAGCGGCATCAGCCTCTCGTTGATGAACGACTGGAACTTTAGAATCAGCGGCCGAAGGCCGGTGTCGCGGGCCGCAGTGAGCTTGAACTCGTTGTTGCTCTCCGAGAGGGTCTGCTGGTTGGTGCCCTTGGACAGATGGCCGTAGCCGGGAAGCTCGTCCGGGCTGATGTTGAAGGCCGAGAGGATGTTCCTGGCGACCTGGTCGTACATGAACTGGAAGTCCGTGTCCCTGGCGCCCTCGCCAACCATGGGCAGCCACTCGACGTCGTCCTCCTTGCCGACCCCGAATATAGGGGTGCGGAAGGAGTTGGACACGTTGTTGATTGACGCGTTGAACTGCTGCTTGATGTCGTCAAGCGTGGGCTGGTCGATCTCGTCCGACTTGATGAGCAGCATGCCCTTCGCTGCGCGGCCGTTCTGGAAGAACAGCTTTTTGTAGATGTCGATCGAGATGTGGGTGGTGATCGAGCTTGCCACCGTGTCCATGGGGCTCACGGGGTAGCCGTTGTGCTCTACGTCCGTCGACGGGTACAGGTTGAATACGATGAGTTCTTTGTGGGTGAACGCCTGGCGGGGCATGCCGTCGATGACCTGAATCCACTCGTAGCCGTCCTCGGTGAACACGTCCTTGTCGATCTTGACGCCCGTGAGCCCCTCCAGCGCCTTGATGGAGCCCTCGCGCACGCCGGACAGGCCCTCGCCCTTCTTGAGGGTCTTGAATATGGTCGCGATGTCAACAGGCCTGAATCGGTGGAACTTCTCCGAGGAGTCGTACACGATTTCGGTTCCGAACCTGCCGAAGGTAAGGCCGTTGCGGCACTGCAGGTCCAAGAACTCTGCCAGCCCCATGCGCTCGTTGTCCTTGAGGCCCTCTACGTGTCCGCAGTTGATCAGGATTTTCTGGGCGCGCGCTATGCGGTCGCGCACCTTCGCAGTCTGCTCGGGGGTCATTTCCTCTTCAAACTCGGGCCGGATGTCTATGTCCACGCCGACGTCAAACCTATTGGCCTTGACGTGGCCGTGCAGGGCCATGGTGTTGCCGCGTGCGCGCAGGATGGCGGCCACCAGGTGGTCCTGGATGCGGATCATCTTCAAGACGTCGTCTGGCAGCAGCCTTCGCTTGGTCTTGTACATGCCGGCGTAGCTTGCCGCCGGCGTAGGGTCTTCCGTGAAGGCTATTCGCGGCGCCTTGCGTGACGAGGCGCTGCCGGAGGCCTGCTTGATGGCGTACATCAGCGGGCCCTCGGCCTCTTCGGGGTCAGGGTTGAAGCCGGCCTTCTCTAGGGCGTCTTCCATTCCCGGGGACAGTGCGAAGGCGTACTGCTGCTTCTTGGGTGCCGCCGTGCTCACGATCGGACGGTCCTGCGCTGCGGCCATGGACTCTTGCGTGGGCTTTTTGGTGTTGTCTTCTGCCACCGCTTACCTCACTCCACCGTCGCCAGGTAAAGCTTGGCGGCGGACGAGCCGTTGTTTGTTACCGCCAGGGACCACACCGCGCTGGTCCTGACCAGGAATCCCACGGACGGCTTTGCGCCGGCCGTAAGGGGCTCGATCTCGTCGCCCGCTGCTCCGTTGATCGTAAGCTGAACCGGCTGGTCGCTTTCCAGGTAGAGGAACTTCTTGGCGTTGGTGTAGATCGACAGGGCGTTGGTCGTGATTGGGTTTTCCTCGGGCAGCACGTCTGCGCTGTAGAACTCAATGTACGAGGCAGTGACCGCGGTGATCTCGAACACCTTGCGGGACACAGGGGAGAACCCGCCGGAGATCTTGAGCTTGTCGCCCTTCTGCACGCCGGCAGCGCTGTAGATGTTGATCTGTGCTGCGAAGCCTCCGCCTAGCGTGATCGGGCCCTCGGCCGCGCCCAGCTCGTTCTCTACCTGGAACGACGTGGCTGTGAGGGCCAGTACCTTGAACTCGCCCTGGTTGGCCGATGCGAACAGGCTGCCAATCCTGGCGTAGTCGCCCACGACCACCCCGCCGGCCAGCAGGCTAAGGGCTGTTCCGCCCGTGGAGGCGAACGTGAGCACGTTGCCGTTCTTGGTGACAGTCACCTCTGTGGTGTTGTCCGCGCCGGTAGTTCTCTGCTCCCTAAACAGCGGGGCGGTGCCGCCCACGTGCGCCAGTATGTAGGTGTTGGCCGAGCTTGGCTTGAGGGTTAGGCTATACTGGGTGGTGCCGTCGTGCGCAAGTGTGCGAGAGCCATCGAAAATGATGCGAGTTTCCCCGGAAGCCACCTCGGTCTCGTCCGACAGCGGCCTGGCCGAGTCTATTCCCTGGATTTCCCTAGACCACTTGAGGTTGTTGAGGTTGGGCGCGTTGGACGCGTTCTGGTCACGGTAAGCATTTAGATGAAAGAGCACATTTAATTTACTCATAATTTATTTCGGCTTAGCCTCTTGCCCCTGTCCCAAGATTAGACGTCAAAGAAGAAACCACCCCTCTTGCCACCCTTCTTGACCGCTCCCGAGTTGGGCCCCAGTCTCTTCTGTATCTCCTGCTTCATCTGCTTGGAGTGCTCTGTGGCCTGCTCCTTCCTCTCTTCTTTGGGGGCGCTGGGCTCGGAGCCGTCGGCCGTGGTCATGGTCACCCCCCTGCCCTTGCCCTCGATGGGGAACTCGTTTTGGCCCACGTACCGAACGGTGTCCATGACGTCCGCGTACTCCTCGTCATCCGGGGTCTTGGTTACGTTGCCGGCGTTATCAAGCACGAAGTGGTGGACCCTGAACCCAGTTATGACCTTTTGGTTCTCCGGCGTGTCCAACACCTTGAGCCACCTGCGGCCCAGGCCGTCGACTATCTTGGACCTTACGGCGTTGATGCCGCCCATGACGTCCTTAGTGAAGTCGGGGCACGGCATGCCGTTCTTTTTGAACGTCTTGATGTTGCCGGGCATGGCCGTGTCTGGGTACCACTTGTTGACCTTGAACCTGTCCCTAAGCTCGATGCCGGTCTTTAGCTGGTCTGGAAACTCCTGGCCGGGCTCTCCGTATGTGTGCAAGATCCACACCTGCCCGTTGGGTATGATGGCCCACACGGTGATGGCGTACTCGTGCCTGAACCCCCAGTCCAGCCCGGCCACTATCTTGACGCCCATGCTGTGCAGGTACGCCACGAGCTGGTCCAGGGTGATGCCGGGCATCTTCTCGCCGCTGACCACGGTGAAGGCGTCCTCGAGCTTGAGTATGTTGCCTTCGGTGAAGGCGTTCTCGAACCTAGGGTAAATGAGTCCCTTGCTGGAGGGCTTCCAGCACATGAGCTGCGCCTCGCCCATGTCGGGCGGCACTTTGCGGAACGAGTTTATGATCGTAGGTATGCGCTTGTACAGCCCGCCGCTGTCCTCGTCCGGCCGGCTGGCCAGCCTGGTGCGGCACACAGTGAACAGCGGACAGGTGGCGCAGCCGGCGTGGGCCTTTTTAACCAGGTCGTACTTCTCCTTGTCCGCCTCGGGGAGCAGCTTCCACTTTTCCCTGGTAAGGTGCTTGTTGAGGGGCAGCTGCTTGGGGGCGTACAGGTCCACCTTAGGCAGGTGCGGCATGTGGCGTTCCTTCGGGCACTTCCCGGTAACGTCCATGATGTTCCACCGCAGGACCTCTTCGCCGGCCTCCTTGGCTTCGTCAAGCTCTTTCTGCATGAGCCCGAAGGCGAACTTCCTGGTGGACAGCTTGACGGTGACCGGGAACTGGCCCTCGAACTCGCCCGCAATCAGCTTGGCCTCGTTGTACGCCATGGGGTCGCGCACGACGTCGATCTCGTCAATGAACATCAAGTTCGTGTGCTCGGAGTTGTGCACAAGAACACCGTTGGCGTAGAAGTTTTTAAGGTGGGGATTTTCTGTGTCCAGAACCACATCCACCAAGTCCTGCATGCCCACCGGCTCTATATGCACAACCTCTAAGCTTGCGGCTTTCCTTACCCGTCGCAACCACCGCCTGCCCGTCTTGGTGTTGGGCACCTTCTTGTCAGTGTACGCAAACCCGCTAGGTCTCCTGCTCAGGAAGACCCTGTCCATCGAGTCAATAGTGAAAGTGGCGCCCACCTCGGCGGTTGGCGCTAGAAGTTTGTACCTCATAGACGGCACAAAGTACGGCGAGACCAACTCAGACAGCTTGCGCGACGTAGCCATGTCCATCGCCAGGCCGGTGTAAACTTTTTTAGTTTGATTGGTAGACTTAACCACTTTTGCGGGGTAGCCTATCTTTCCCAGCCATGATGCAAGCATCTCATTGCCTTCCAGAGTGAACCCAAAACTAGCAATGCGAAACGCATGATCTTTGTAGAGCCCTACCTCTTGCATATTGGCCGACCCATCGTCTTGGAGGAAATAGGCCAGGCCCTCGGGCTTGATTCTGTCTAGCCATTCTGCGCTGATGGTTTTAACGCCATTGCGCTTGATTAACCTGTTTATCTCCTCAAAATAGGGGTGAACTTGCGTGGTGAGTTTCACTATGCCCCTGTTGTCGACATACGTATGGCAACAGATGCCGCTTCTCTCTAAGACTGAGCGGGTGGCCCGTATGTAGTCCATATTCTTGACGGACCTGGACACCTGGTATCTAACCGAACCTGAAGGCAGTATGTTAAGCGAAGCATCGCCCATCAGCGTGCCAAGGACCATTTGCTCAAGAGTGCGCTTGTTCTGGTGGTCCATAACAGGAACCCAGCTCTTGTGCGTCGGCTCCCCGATTAGTGGCTGCATCTTGTCGCCAAGCCTAACCTGGCTGGCACTTACCCACCCCCTATGGGTAAAAACCGGGTGATCGTCCGACACAATTAAGTCTCTGCCGTCAGCCAAACATATTTTTCTAGCATGCTTTTTGGCAATAGCTATGCCGGCCACCCGCACATTCTTGTGACAAAGGTCTTTGGCATCCCAGGATAAAACCATGGCTCCTGGGGAAATTTCAGCTGCCCTGACCGAGCTTCCGTCGGACAGCCTTACCATGGAGTCGGGTGATACGCAGTTGGCGCCGGTCATGGTGCAGATGATCACGGTTATGTACGGGGTCTTGCCCTCGGGGGTGTTGAACTCTATCCTGGTCTTGGTGGACGATGTGTTGATCCACCCTGCGGTCTGTGTCAGCGGCTCTAGCTTCTTGAAGAACGCGTTGATGTAGCTGACTGCCTTGTTCGACTGGGTCTGAATGGCCGCCATGTGCGAGATGGTGGTCTGGAAGTGCAGCAGCAGCAGCACCTCTAGCGCGGCTGCGGACAGGGTTTTGTAGCCCTCCCGGGCAGACAGCATGATGAAGCCAGGCCGCACATCGCCCTTGTTGTCCCTAACCGTGGAGTAGATCTCCCACATGGCCTCGATCGGGCTGCTGTTGGAGTCGGGGTCTATGTGCCCCATGGGGAAGTCCAGACCTAGGAAAAGCTGGCACCAGTCCTTGATTTCCTCGGCCGACGAAAGCATGGTAAGCATCATGACGGACAGGGACTTAAGCTCCAAGGCCCTGACCTGGAACTCCTCGACGGTTAGGCCGGACTCCCGCGCAAGCGACTGCACGTCCGCGCCTGCAGCCCTTATAGACTCCTCGGTCAGGCTATGCAACCTGTTGGTCACTGTAGCCGGAAGTTTTCTGAAGGTGGACTTCTTCAACTAGCCCTCACGAACGCTCATTGGCCTCGTTCACGTACTCGTCGGAGCGCGTTGTGGCCCGCACGAACTCGCTTTCGGCAGCGGCCTCCTCGCGCTCAAGCTGTACGTCCCGGTACTGGGCCACTATGCCGCCCATGGTGCCCATGACGCCGGCTATGCTGATCGCGTTCTCGATGGCCTGCTCCACTGCGCGCGCAGCGTCGTACACCCCGGTCTCCTCCGCCGTGCCGTACTTCTGCGACTCTGCGTCGTACACTTGCGACGGCTGGGACATCAGCCTGGTGATCACTTCCTGAGTCTCTTGGTCTGTGTGGCCTGAGTTCCTAAGCAGCCTGGTCGGCAGGCTGATCAGCGAAGGGGCCAGGATGTTGCGGGCCGAGCTTTCCTCGGGCTCGTTCTGCAGCAGGTCAAGGGCCAGGTCTATGGCCACCCGGCACCCGCCGGGCAGTGCGCCGTGTACGATGGCCGACCTGACGGCACACACCGCGTCCTCGCATCGGTCGTGGGCCTCCTTAAGCTCCCCGTTGCTGCCGGCAAAGATGGTGAGCTTGGCTATGCCGCTGGTCAGCTTGCCCAGGCGTTCGGTGAGCAGCACCTTGTCTATGGCGCTTTCCGGGTTCTTGATCTGCTCCTCAAGCTCGGAAGCGCGGAACTCGATGTTGGTCTGGTCGGACTCGCCGACCACGGTGCTCCTGAAGCGGTAAGCCTCAAAGCTCTCCATGCCCGAGCCAAGGTTGGACAGCTCGAACGTGTTCAGCTGGTCCTTGAGTCCGAACACGCGGGCGCCCGTGAACGCGGCTAGGTCATGCAGGAAGTGGGTTTGGCTGTTGGCCTGCTGGGTTCGCGGCGTGGCCATGGTCACGATGTTCAGCGTGTTGGGCTGGGCGAAGTTGAAGGCCAGGTGGGTGAGCACGGAGTCCGAGAAGCCATGGGCGAAGAAGACAATGTTCTTCCACTTGTCGTCCTTCTCCTCCTCGTAGCGCTGGCCCACTTTCTCCAGCAGGTCAACGAAGTTGGTGATGTCGTGCACGATGCCGTCGTACAACAGAAACAACGGCTTCTCCATGTAGCACCGCTGGTTGGCCTGGTCGTTGATGAAGGCGGGGTGGAACTTGCCAATGGAGTCCTCCAGCCCGATGGCCATGGGGAAGCCGTCGATCTGGCTGACCTCGTAGCCGTGCGGGCCTGAAAGCTCGCGTATGGTCACGTGCGAGCCCTCTCCGTAGCCCACCAGGTCGAAGGCCTTAATTACTGCGTCGGCCATCTCGTCGTCGCCGTTGGCTGATATGCGGGCAACCTTCCACAGCAGGTCCTTGTTTTCTTCGCTGATCTTAATGGCCTGGGCCTTGACGTAGGGCAGCAGCCTGGCGCGGGACACCTTTCCGATCTCGCGCACGATGCGCTGAGGGCTAAGCTTGGGGTTGTTCTTGCAGTACTCGAACAAGTTCTCTATGATCGAGGCCGCCAGTATGGTGGCCGTGGTTGTGCCGTCTCCGGCCTCCTGGGCGGTGCGCTTGGCCGCATCCCGGGCCTGCTCGATGACCAGGTGCTCAAACGGGTCGATGGCGCCCAGGCTGTCGAACACAGTGACGCCGTCCTTGGTGTTCTTGTTGGGTATGCCGGGGTAGTCGCTCTCGATGAGCGTGGGCGAGCCGCCTGGTCCGAACGTGGAACCGACGATCTCAGACACCCTGCCCATGGCCTTGAGCACTATTTTCCTGATCTTGTCCGGGTTGGACTCAAAGCTCTTTGCGGCAGATTTCACTTTGCGTACTGACATTTATAGGTCCCCCGTGCGATTCTATCATGCAAGGATATCGAACAAAAGACGATAGGACGGCATAGATGGCTAAGACTAAAATTCTGTGGTTAGACTGCGACGAGGTTCTGCTGGACTTCATCCGAGAGTTCAACAAATTCCTGGGCACAAAAGGCCACTACGTCGCCTACGAGTACATGCCGGAAAAGTGGGGCGCATGGGCGGGCATCGAGCAGGGCGACTTTGGCAACCTGATGCAGGAGTTCATAAACCATTACTCGGGCAACCTGCCGCGTCTGGCCAAGGCGGAGCAGCTGTGCCGGAAGGCCCGCGAGCTTGGCTGGCACGTCAACGTGATCACCGCGCACCCTTCCCACCTAACCAAGGAAAGGCTAGACAACCTCTCCAGTGAAGGGCTCGTGTTCGACGGCTTCTACTCGACGGTGTCGTTCGGCCCTGACGGAAAGAAGTTCTCGATCTACAAGCACGACGTTGCCGGCCACATGCCTGGCGACATCAACGTGCTGGTCGACGACAGGTTCCAGACCGCCAAGGCGTGGGCGGAGTCAAAGTCGCTGCCCGGCGCGTACGCTGTTACGGTCAGCAGGTCGTACAACAGCGACGACATTTTGGAGTACCTGTCCTACTTGGGCAGGGTCTTCCCGGACAACCTGCTAGTCTCAAGTCCGGGCTCCAATGCGGACGAGGGCGCATCCAACATGCAGGAGGACGCATGGAGGCTGATTCAGAAGCTGGACCACGAGGACTCGGTCTCCACTCTCAAGGAGATAGCCGAGATACGGTCTAGGTCAGGACACTACACTCTGCTCGGAGAATAAAATGAAAATAGGCTTCATAGGCTCTCCCTATTCAGGAAAGACAACCACCGCCGCCATGCTCTTTGCGCGGCTCAAGCGCGAGGGCGTATCGGCCGAGTACATGCCCGAGTACGCGCGCAGCGTAATCAGGACGATCAAGAACGCCACCGGCCTGGACCCAGACGAGCACGACCAGATGGCCATCATGTGGGGCCAGCGCGAGGGGGAGGACAGCCACGTGAGGGGCACTGACTACGACCACATAGTGATCACCGACGGCAGCACCGTGAACAGCCTGTTCTACATGCCCCCTGACTTCGTGAAGATGAAGGGCGAGTCGTCAAGCCCAATGGTCCAGGCCAACAGGTACGACCTGCTGTTCTACTGCGAGCCTGTGTTTTCCGACAGGTCGTCTGACCAGGGCAGGATACACGACAAGGGATTCTCGGAGGCCATGGACGGCAGCATCAAACGCTCGGGCGTTCTGGAGCACAGCAACGTGGTCTCCCTGGACGGCACCCCCGAGGGCAGGCTCGAGCAGGCCCACAGGGCCCTGTGGGCGCGTCGGAAAGCGCAAGGAGTTTGACAAAGCTAGTGGCCCAGTCCCCCACGAGGGCCTTGGTGCATGCCTCGCGCGAGGAGCTTGCATCGCTGGCGCGCCAGCTGGTGTACACCGACAAAGACGCGGTGCACGCGCTCCAGAGGCACAAGCTGAACAAGAGATGGAGGCAGTCTGACGAGGACTCCTGGCTCGCCAGGGCGGAGGAGATCAAGTCGCAAATCACCGTTAGCCTAATACATCCTTCCGAGGAAGGCCCGTGGACCCGGCCCGGAGTGGTGCCGTGGATAAAAGGGGTTGAACTGGACAAGTCAGCCATAGTCTACCCCAAGCCCAGGCCGTTCCCGTGGCGCAAGAAGCTGCCGTTCGAGCTTCACCCCTACCAAAGCTCGTCGATAGCCAAGCTTCTGGCCGAGAAGCATGGCAATGTAGAGCTTACCACGGGCGCAGGCAAGACCGCCATCCTCATCGTGATAGCAAGGGAGCTTGGGCTGCCGACCGTGGCAGTGGCACCGTCAATACCGATCTTTGAAGAGCTGCACAGAAAGTTTGTAGAGCATTTTGGCCAGCAAAACGTAGGCGCGTTCGGAGACGGCAAGAAGCAGATCGGCCGGACGTTCACCGTCTGCGTGGCCAAGAGCCTGAGCAACCTGAAGCCAGGCACCAAGGAGTGGGAGTTCTTCCAGAAGACCAGCGTCATGCTGGTGGACGAGAGCCACACGTGGGGTGCCAACCTGCTAGAGAGCACGTGCCACGGAGTGCTGTCGGAGGTGCCGTACAGGTTCTTCTTCAGCGGCACCCAGACCAGGGCTGACGGCTCGGAGCTTCTGCTTAGGAGCATCATCGGACGCACAGTTGAGAAACTGGAGACGTGGGAGGCGGTCGAGGGCGGCTACATCTCGAAGCACTCGTTCAGGATAGCGAAGGTGTACAGCCACGACCCCACCTACGCCGTCAAGGACCCTATCTTGATGAAGCGCGAGCACTTCCTGCGCAACCCAAACATAGCCCAGTTCATTGCCAGATTCGGCAATGCCGTGGCGCAGACCAGGAACGAGAACACGCTGGTGCTGGTCGAGGAAGTCAACCAGATAGCCATGCTGGCAAAGATGCTGAAGGTGCCGTACGCCATAGCCCACTCCACCAAGGACAAGAAGGAGCTGCTTGAGCACGGCCTTCCGGCCGTGGACCCAACCGAGTCCCTTGAGAAATTCAACCGAGGCGAGGTCAAGATGCTTATAGGCACCAGGTGCATCTCGACCGGGTCCAACATATACCCCATGCACCATACGTTCAACTGGCAGGGCGGGTCGTCCGAGGTGGCCACCAAGCAGGGGGCCGTAGGCCGATCGGTGCGGCTGCAGTCCCAGTGCCCGTACCCATGGGTAGGTCCTTCAAAAGAATCGGTAACTATATGGGACTTCGACGTGGCCGATATCCCAGCAACAGAGAAGCAGTTGAAAAAAAGGCTTGCTTTCTACGCAGACAGCAGAGCAGAGATCAAGAGGGTTGGTTGAGTTACGAGAGAGAATCCCCAAAGCCAGAGGACTTCGACGATGCGTTCCACAAGCTGGCGCAGGACGTAGCCCGCGTACTTGACGAGAACAAGGACGGCACCTCCCAGCGCGAGCAGGTCGAAGGCCTGATGCTCATCGAGCGCAAGTTTAGGGACTCCATCTGCCGCTATGCGCAGAGCAGGGAGCTTTACCGACGGTTCATACTCATGGTCGCCGTGGAGAACAAGAACATACTGAGCGCTCGCCCGTACTTCCGCGAGAAGGCAGAGACCTTCAGTTCGAAGATCACGCCGGCCATCAAGGCGGGCGACGTAGAGGCCCTCAAGAAATTCGACGTGAACTACCACTTCCTGACGTTCGCCAAGAAGTCATGGCGCGGTCCGTTCCCCAAGATGGCCCTCAAGTACTACAACCTGGCCATAGAGGCTAGGCGGAAGCTGATCGAGAACAACATTCCGCTCGCCATCAACCGGGCCAAGCTGTTCTTCCGACGAACCCCCAGGTCCCACCTGGAGCTTTCCGACCTGATCAACATTTGCGTCATGGGGCTGTGCGCCGGCGTGGACAAGTGGGTGGGCGACTACCGCACTGTGTTCCGCTCTGTCTGCATCGGCCGCATGAGCGGCAACATGGTGGACAGCTACTCAGAGACCCTGCTGCACTTCTACCCGTCGGACAAGCGGGTCCTGTACAAGGCCAACACCATAAGCGGCCGGCAGGACATCTCGGACGTGCGGGACCTGGCCGACGCGGTCAAGCAGTCCTTCGCCAACGACGCAGCCGAGGGCAAGAGCGTGCCCAAGGAGGACGTAAGCTACCACGAGCTTCACGCCCTCATGAGCGGCGCCTCCACGGTCAGCGCCGATGCGCCACTGGGCGAGGAGGGACTTACAGTACACGACAAGGCAGCGTGTCAGCGCCCCAGCCCCGAGGCCAATGCAGAGCACGCGGACGCCATGGGCAAGATGTTCGAGGCTGCCGAGGGCCTTCCGCTGATACTCAGAAAAGTGCTAACCTTGAAAGGGGTAAGAACCTAATGGCCGACTTTGAAGAAGTCCAGAGAGTCAAAATCGTACCGGAGGACGAGCTTTCGCCCTTCTCCGTGAGCAACAAGGTGATCCTGGAGTACTCCAAGTTCGACCGCAGTCTCCAGGCCGAGAACCGCTCCGGGCTGTCCTTCATCAAGCAGAAGATCGACCTAGTTCCGTTCAAAGTGATGGCAAGGTCCTACCTCCCCAACAACGTCGTGGTCCAGGCCGGCTCCACTGCCTACATCTCCGGCGAAGTGCTCCACAACGCCCCATGGGCCAAGCAGCCTAAGGAGTCCCCTGCGTTCCCCGGCAAGCAGGTGCTCATCGTGGACGTAGGGGCGATCGAGTTCTTCGACCCGAGGGCCTCCAAGTGAAGGTCCTACGCATAGGCGACCCGCACGTAAAGCACTCCAACCTGGAGGAGTCCGACAGGCTGTTCGGCTTTGCCCTAGATACGGCCGTGGCGGAAAAGGTTGACCGCATAGATATACTGGGCGACCTGTTCCACAACCACGTGCTGGTGCGGCTGGACGTCATGGACTTCTGGCGCAAGTGGGCGGTTAAGTTCGCCGAGGCCTTTCCCACGTACATGCTGGTGGGCAACCACGACATGCCGGGCGACCGCCAAAGCGAGTGGAAGATCAGCTCGCTGGACTCGCTGCCCGAGCACCCCAACCTGACCATAGTCAAGACGGCTTTGATCGGCGACGACGGCATAGCCTACATGTCCTACACGCACTCGCCCGAGAAGTTCCTAATGACAGCTAAGGAGATGTCCACGTACCCGAAGCGGCCCAGGACACTCGTGTGCCACGGCACGTTCGTTGGCTCCAAGTACGACAACGACTACCCTGCGCCGGACGGCATCGACCCAGACCTGGTGCCGTTCGACTTCGTTGTAAGCGGCCACATACACGGCGAGCAGGAGTTCGGCAAGGTGCACCACCCTGGCACGCCTAGGTGGGACGGCTCCAGCGACGCCAACAAGCGCAAGGGCTTGTGGGTGTACGAGCACGCGCAGGACGGGGCCGTGCTGTCCAAGAAGATGATCGGCACCGAGAGTGTGTGCACGCCAGTGGTGGACCTAGAATGGAAGGAAGGCCAGGAAATGCCGAAGGCCCCGCCGAACGCTAGGGCGACTTATTCGATCGTAGGCACGTCCGCGTGGGTCAGGCAGGCTAAGAAATCGGCGCTCGAGTCGGGCGCCCTGGCAAGGACCACGTTCACCGACTCAGTGGCCAGCAAGGCGCTGCGCAAAAGCGCCAAGGGGCTGGAGGACTACCTGGACAACGTGTTCCAGCCGTCGGCCGGAGTGGCCAAGAAGGAGATACTGGAGTGGCTGTCAAGCCCGTAAGCGAGGAGCAAGCCAAGAAAGCCATCGCCAATGCCGAGGCAGAGGACCGGGTGCAGAAGCATGTGCGCGAGATGGCTAAGCTTGCCATGCTGTCCGGCAACCTGAGCGACTTCCATCTGGACAACCTCAAGAAGTATGGCGCCATAGCGTTCAACGGCGTCAAGAGCGGCAAGATCGAGTACGACCTTACGCAATACAAGTTCGCAAAGGCCGAGGAGCCCAGGGACGACCGCGAACGCATAGTGGACGCCATAGAGGGCCGCAGGTGCATGTCATTCGTGGCCTACCACGTAGAGACCGACGGCTCTGACCAGCCGAACCTAGAGCGCAGAATAGAGTGGCTGGAAAGCTCCGCCAGGAGCCTGCTGTGGTCAGACATCACCGTGGAGATTCATCTAAACGGCAAGATCATCCATAGGAGCAAGGGTGGAAAGTAACAACATGCCGGCAGTACCGACCACGGACATGACGCCGGACGAGCTGGCGCGCGCAGCCAAGTACGCCGAGGACGGCATGCCCGGGCTGTCGGCCGTGAGCGACACGTCGGTGCACAAGATGGTCGAGATGTACATGGCCGGCAGAAGCTACAACGACATCTCGCGCAACACAGGAACCAAAAAGGACATAGTGCTGTTCTTGTCCAAGAAGCTAGGGTGGTACGAGGCCAAGTCCACCCATCTGGCCGAGGTCAGCAAAGGCATCATGCAGCGGGCGACTGAGACCAAGCTCCATTCGGCGGCCTTCGTGGCCGACCTGCTTGCCTGCTGGCACAAGTATATGCGGTCCAAGATCGACAACTACCTCTCTACGGGCAACGACAAGGAGGCCGCAGAGGCGCTGGGCATACCGCTAAACAACTACTTCAAGAGCGTAGAGGCCCTGGAGAAGCTAATGTCAGAGCCTCCAAAGTCGCCAACGGACAAGCCTCCATTGGTGGGAGTGAACGTGGGCGACGGCATGGAGATCAAAAAAACCGGGGAGAACTCCCTGGAGATAACGCCTAAGAAACCAAAGGCCTTTTCCAACGTACTCAAGGAAATGGCCGACTTAAAAAGACAGGAAAGCGCAGACGCCGCCAAGGCCCGCGATATCAACGCTAGTAAGACCACCAATCCCGGTGTCCGCAAACGTAAGGGAACAAAACAATGAAGAAGCTGTTAGCATTAGTCCTGACCATGCTCCTTTTGGCTGCGGCACCAATTAACGCCTTGGCCAAATCGAAGACGTCGTCATCATCCTCGGACGAAGTAATTTTCTCAAAGGAAAACACACTCGTCATCAATAGTGTAGTGGAAGATGAAAGCGTAGCGAAGCTGATTGCCCAGGCTAAAAGCATGGACGCCGCACTTCCTAGCGGAGACGCCATCAACTTATTGCTCAACACACCAGGCGGAAGCATCCAGTCTGGGCTCGAGCTTATCGAGGTGCTCTCATCGTTAAACCGCCCGGTGAACACGGTTATAATTTTCGCAGCGTCAATGGGATTTCAGATTGTACAGAATTTAGGCAAGCGCTATGTCCTCAAGAACGGCGTGCTCATGAGCCACAAGGCCCGCGGCATGTTTAACGGTGAATTCCCTGGACAAGTGGACTCGCGCTATGGCCTTTGGATCAATCGAATCAACGAGCTTGACGAGCAAACCGTCAAACGAACATCTGGCAAGCAGACTTTAAAGAGCTACCGGGCAGCATACGAGAACGAGCTTTGGCTTACTGGCTCAGACGCGGTAAAAGGCGGGTATGCCGATGAGATCGTGACAGCAAAGTGTGATAAAACATTAGGCGGAACAAGGTCTGAAGTGCTCTACTTCTTTGGATTGAAAATTGATGTTATCTTTGACGAATGTCCCCTCAATACCTACCCGATTGACGTAAAAATCAACGTGCCTACGACCGAAGGCCTTCTCACGCTGGAGCGCTTTTACGAGCTTGGCGGCGCCTTCGGGCCCGGATGCAAGGCGGGCCAGGACGACTATGTGTACTACAACTGGGGAACAAACTCCAGCAGCCAGCAGAACGTATCTGCCAAGTCAAAGCGACCATGTGCCTTGGACGAGACGCTCACCATGGAAAAAGTGCAGGAAGCCAAAATCAAGGCCAAAGAGAAGTACAACAACATCCGCGAGAAGGTTGTCAAAGGCTACTAAGCCGGAGCGTACAATGCCACTGATTCCCTACTCTTGCGAGTGCGGAGCCAGCGGACGGAAGTTCTACACCAGGGCAGTGGAGGCTAAAACCTTCCTGCCCTGTACCGTTTGCGGCAAGGAAATGAAAAGGCGCATGAGCGCGCCGTCCAATTCGTCTAAAATAACCGTAGACAACGGCTCTCAGCCCAGGGCCGTGGAGATTCTGCCCAACGTCCTTGAGCTGAATGAGGAAAGGGCCAAGAAGGGCCCAAACAGAGGAGACTAGCTACTTGCTCAGACTACTCAAGCTCCGGTTTTCAGGAATAGGACGGTTCCAAGACGAGCAGGAAGTCCCGTTCTCCGAGCTTGGCCGGCTGGTGCAGGTGGACGGCCTTAACGAGGCCACGGGGGGCTCGTCCGGCTCCGGCAAGAGCACTATCTTCCAGGCCTACGAGTACCTGCTGGGCCTGAACGACACGCCCGCCACTGTCCTGCAGGCCAGAAACACCAAGAACAAGATCAAGGTAGAGGGGGAGTTCGACTGGGACGGCAAGTCAATGACCGTGCACAGGTCTGCCGCCAGGGGCCTGGTCGTAACCGTGGACGGGGACGAGAAGTCAGGCAGCAACGCACTGGCCGAGGAGCGTCTGGACAAGGCTTTAGGCATGCCCCGCAAGCTGTTCAGAATGGCGACGCACAAGCGCCAGGGAGAGGGCGGGTTTTTCCTTTCGCTGCCGCCCAAGGAGTGCCATAAGTTCGTAGTCGACTGCCTGGATCTCAACCACCTGCTCGCGCAGCAGACCAGCGCAGAGAACAAGCTCAAGGCCAACAGGGAGGCGCTGTCCAAGGCAGAGTCAGACGAGGGACAGGCCAGGTCCGCGCTCGAGGCTGCCGAGCAGGCGCTTGCGTCCCTGCCGCTGCCGCCCAAGCCGACCATGCACCAGGAAATAATCGACCAGATGGAGGCCACTGCGGCCGCCTCGCTTGTGGCCTTGGGCGGTCGCGAGCTTGCTTACAAGAAGTGGGAGTCCACCTTGGTGTACTCCACCGTAGAGGCCGTGCCGTACGATGACTCGGGTCGGGCGGCGGACCGGGAGAAGCTCACCATGGTCAGGGACCGCCTGCTTAAGGCCCGCGAAGCCTTCACGGTCCAGAAGAAGGAGCTTGTAGACCGAATCCAAGCCATCAGGCAGGAAGTGGAGAAGAAGCGCGACGAGCTTATTGAGGGCGCCAAGGCCTTAGCCGCGGAGGCACGCACCCACGACCAGATGGCCGCCAAGCTGGACTCGGCTGCGTCCAAGAGGTCGGAGAAGGAAGCGCAGCTGGCCGCATTGGACAATCACAGGTGCGATCGCTGCAACCAGGTGTGGATAGGCGAACAGGCCACGGCCGAGGCCGAGGCAATTCGGGCGTCGCTTCCTAAGTTCGACGAGGCAAAGCAGAGGGCCGATGCCGCCCGGGTGCACTACAAGACCCTATTGGCTCAGTCCGAGGACCTTTACTCGCAGGCCAAAGACACGGACGTCAACAAGGACCCTCGTTACGCCGAGCTTATTGCCCAAATGGACATGCCCATACCGGAAAACATGCTGAAGCTAGAGGAAGCCGCTAGGCTGCTGGAGGCGTCCATAGAGAAGCACCGCGTGCTGAACCAAGAGCACGACCGCAAGGAGTACGCCAGGATACAGGCCGACAACCGTGCCCGCATGGACCTAGAGGCCGCCGAGCGCAAGAAGCTGCAGGACGAAACGTCTCAGGCCCGGGGCCAGTACGACGTGAACCGCAGGGCAGTGGAGGCGGCGAGGAACCAACTAAGGAACGAGCAGTCGCAGCGAGAGCACTCAGAGGCAGCCAGAAAGGCATCGTCCGAGATCGTAGCGAAGAAGGCAAGCCTGCTGACGTCGGCTACGCTCAACACCATGGCGCTGAGAAAGGGCGTCGCCGTGGGAGAGGAGGCGGTCAGGCTGGTAAGAAGCTACACAGGCGCTGCCTTCGACGGCGCGCTCGAGGAGATCTCCGAGAACGCCAGCAGGGTACTGGCGCAGCTGCCCAATACCTCCACCATGACGATCAAGCTGTCTTCCACCAGGGAGACCAAGGACGGCAAGGTCAAGGAAGAGATCACTGCGCTGCTGAGCATGGACGGCGAGCCGGACATCGACCTGAGAAGCCTGTGCGGCGGAGAGGGCTCCGCAGCGCACCTGGCCATCGACATGGCTGTAGTGGACTTGATCGAGAGTCGCGGCGGCAAAGGCTGCGACATACTGGCGCTGGACGAGCCGTTCGACGGCATGGACCCCCAGACCAAGGAGCGATGCCTGGACGTCATCAAGGCATCCGGCACCAAGAAGCGGGTGCTAGTCGTAGACCATACGCCAGAGATCAAGCAGATGGTCGACCAGTCAGTCTTCGTCACTCGCCCGATCGGCAAGCCGAGTGTAGTTTCTGTCCGATAAGAAAACATGGCGGGAGGAGTGGTGAGCAGCAGAGAAGAAGTACAGCGGGACATAGATGAGTTCCTAGAGAAACAAGACACCCTCAACAGAGAGGCCAGGAAGGCCCTCCTCTTCGCACTTTTTGACAAGCACATTTGCCTATCCAAGAGCGACCTGATGCTCGACCTGCGAGACCTGCACGAAGTGAAGTCCATTGCGTCAAGCCGCATGTCTTCAATCGCCCTTCCGGCCCAGATCAGCGGCAAGGAAGTGTACCAGGAAGACCTTAGGTCGATAGTGCTTCTTGAGTCGTTCGGCATGCAGCTGAACAAGCACCAGGCTTTACGCAGGGTACCGAAATTTAACTTCACCCAGGGGGGATGAGATGGCTAGTAAAAAATCGATCGAAGAGATCATTCAGAAAAATTATCCAGAGTTCGAGGAAGCCGTGTCTGGCCTCGGAGTCTCCGACCTGGAGGCTCGCCTGATGGAGCTTGCGAAGGGCCGCCAGGCCACTCGTGAGGCCAAGGAGATCGACGATAAGCTCGAGCAGGCTTCTGCGCTAAAGAGCGAGCTTGAGGCTCCCTACCGCGATGCTTTCAAGGCAATCGACGACAAGAGCCGCTACCTAACCAAGCTCATTGGCGAAAAGGGCGGAAAGACCGCCAGCTGAACGAAACATGGACAAAAAAGTAGTTCTAGCGCTGGACGTCTCCACGAAGACGGGCTGGAGCGTGGGACTATCTTCGTCTGAGGGCTACAAGCTACTTGAGCATGGCGCCATCCCGAAGGTAAGCTGCCCGCCCGGCAAATACCCTGAGAACTTCCTGAAGTGGGCCAAGGAGTGCTTCGCTCCCATCCACGAGCTGCTCAAGAGCCATGCGCCGGACGTGGTGGTGATCGAGGAGACCGCCTCCCTCAGCAAGAACGCGCACGACCAGAAGATACTGGAGTTCATCCACTTTATGGTGGCGACAATGCTGGCAGAGACCGGCATAGACAGGCGCTACTTCATGACAGAGGAGTGGCGGCGTATCTGCGGGTGCGTCATGAACGACGCAGAGAAGCTGCAGGGCAAGATCGTCAGGAACGCCAAGAAGCGCGCCAGGTCGTCCGGCCAGGAGGGCGTGGTGGTAGTCAAGAACGAGGCCGGAAAGCGCATAGGCAGGGTCACTAGGAAGCACATCAACGTCAGGCGTGCGAATGAAGTGTTCGGGCTAAACTTAAAAATCAAGAACGAAGACATCGCAGATTCACTACTTTTAGGCTATGCCTGGCACACACTCAGGAGAAGAAAGGAACAGACTTGAACCAATACAACAAGCTGCTCAGCGACGTAACCGCCTTCAGGACCTACGCAAAGTACCTACCCCACGCCGGCAGGCGAGAGGCCCTAGAGGAGACGATCAACCGCTCTTTGAACATGGACCTCCAGATGTTCCCCAAGCTCAGCTCGGAAATAGTGAAGGCGTACTCCATGGTGCATGACCTGTCCGCCATGCCGTCCATGCGCAAGCTGCAGTTCGCCGGCGACGCCATACTCAAGAACAGTTCCCGACAATTCAACTGTTCCTATTTGCCTGTGGACGACCCCAAGTCGTTCAGCGAGGCCTTGTTCCTGCTGCTGAGCGGCACGGGAGTGGGCTACTCGGTGCAGAATAGGCATGTGTCCAAGCTGCCCAAGGTGCAGCACCCACGCGAGGAAGGCAAGTTCCTTGCGCACGACTCGATTCAGGGCTGGGCGCAATGCGTTGAGATTCTGATGAACGCATACTTCTATGGTCAAATCCGGCCTGTGTTTGACTTCTCGCCCATCAGGGCCAAGGGCAGCTACCTGGTCACGACGGGCGCCAAGGCGCCGGGTCCAGAGCCGCTCAAGGCGATGCTCAGGCTCGTGGAAGAGACGCTCAAGAAGTCGATTGGGCGCAAGCTTACGTCCCTGGAGGTGCACGACCTGATGTGCATCATTTCTGACTGCGTGCTGGCCGGCGGCATACGACGCAGCGCGCTCATCAGCCTGTTCGACCTGGACGACTCCGAGATGCTGGAGGCCAAGAAGGGCCAGTGGTGGGAGAAGGCTCCGTGGCGCGCACGGGCCAACAACAGCGCCGTGCTGGTGCGCGGCGAAGTGACCAAGGACCAGTTCATGGACGTGTTCAAGGCATGCAGAGACAGCAGAGCCGGCGAGCCTGGTTTCTACTGGACGTGGGACCCAGACTGGGGCACCAACCCGTGCGTTGAGACAGGGCTGCGGCCGTTCCAATTCTGCAACCTGAGCACCTTCAATGCCACTGGCATATACAACAAGAAGGAGTTCCTTCGCAGGGTGCGCGCATCGGCGGTGCTGGGCACCATACAGGCCGCGTACACTGACTTCCCGTTCCTGAGGCCCATCTGGCGCAAGACCACGGAGTCCGAGGCGCTCATAGGCGTCAGCATGACCGGCGTGGCCGACGCAGGAGAGTTTCTGACCGACGACCTGCTGGAGGAAGGCGCCAAGCTGGTGCTGGAGGTGAATGAGAGCATAGCCAAGAGGATAGGCATAAACCCGGCCGCCCGCGCTACAGCCATAAAGCCAGAGGGCACGTCCAGCTGCGTGCTTGGCTCCAGCAGCGGAGTGCACGACCGGCACTCGCCCTACTACATTCGGCGCATCAGGATGAGCAAGGACGATGCCCTGTACAAGTACCTGCTAAAGAACGTGCCGGAGCTATGTGAGGACGACCTGTCCTCCAGCAACGGAGGAGTGGTGTCCTTCCCGCAGGAGTCGCCCGAGGGCTCCTACACACGCGAAGGCAGCACGGCCGAGAGCCTGTTCAAGAGGGCGCTCAGGTTCAACAAGCACTGGGTGACTCCAGGGCACAGGTCGGGCAAGAACAAGCACAACGTGAGCGTTACCATCAGCGTGAAGGACGACGAGTGGGACGACCTGGGCGAGATTTTGTGGAGGCACCGCAACGACTACACCGGCATCAGCCTGCTGCCGTACGACGGGGGCACCTACCAGCAGGCGCCGTTCGAGAAGTGCGACAAGGAAAAGTTCGACTCCATGAGCATGATGGTTAAGTCAGTGGACCTCAGGCAGGTAATAGAGCTAGACGATAATACAAACCGCGGAGAGCAGATAGCCTGCGCGGGAGGCGCCTGCGAGTGGACCGGGGCTTGACTCGATAGCTTTTAGGCGAGGACTTATGTCAGAAGAAGAAACTAGTTTTTGGGACAACGACCACACCTCCGAGGAGGAAGTGGAGCACACTGCGTCGGTCAGTGCCGAGGAAGCTGCAAAAGCAAGGTACCAACGCGTGCAAGAGGCCCGAGCTAGGCGCGAGCAAGAGGCCGCCGAGGGCGAGGACTTCCTTGACGGAATCGAGGACGATGAGTCTGAGTACAGCGAAGGAGAGGACGACTCAGACTACGACGAGCAGTCGGTCCTAGACAACGCAGTGCTCAGGCTCGAGCAGGCGCAGCTGTACAAGATGCTGATGGAGTCCGACCTGTTTGCGGATGTGCAGGCAAACCCTGAGGCCATCAAGAACGTGCAGCGGGAGCTTAAGCGCTTCATCAAGGAGAGGCTCGAGATCTTCCTGGGCATACGCGCGCCCAAGGCGGAGGCCGTAGAGTATGAGTCCCCGTTCTCCGACCTCGAGATCAAGGTGCTAAAGAGCGTGGCCCACAAGGTCAGCGGCGGAACAGTGGGTTCCCCAATCGTGGGCGGCTCCCTGCCAAAGATATCCGCAAAGGTGCAGCAGCCAGCCACGCCGCTGCGCAGCCGGTCGTCCTCCAAGCCGCAGCGCAAGCCGCAGCCGAAGTACAAGCCTCTATCTAAACCCATTCACGAAATGACCGAGGACGAGCTTATACTCAGGAACGAGGAGATCGCCAAGAGGCAAGCCGCCTCCAAGGCGCCAGCGGCCGGCGACAGATTGGCCATGCCGTCCATGGAACAACAAGAACAGCTTTACCAGAACAGGTCCACAGTGCCAGCCACAGTGGGCGGGCCGAACTTGATACAAGCAATCATGTCGGCAGTAGAGAAAAACAAACAGGCCTCGACAGGCCGCTAAAGGAGAGAAGATGAGCGCACAGAACAACCCCCAAGCCGCACCACAGAGAGCCCTAACGGCAGCGCAGCGTTTGGAGCAGCTCGAGGCACAGGTCATCAACCTGATCCAAGTTCAGGACATGATCACCGGCGACGTGCAGACAATCAAGGAAGCACTCAGACTCTTGGCCGACAAGGTTAGCGCAATCGTGACGTTGTCCGGCTCGGGAAAGCAGCTCACCAACGAGTCAATCAACGACGCCATGGTGCAAGCCAACGTGGACGACCTGGACACCAGGCTAAACGCCATGATCGAGCGCGGAGTGCTGGTGCTTCAGGGCGAAGGAGCCATGATTGCTGCCGACTCGTTCGTAGTTGGGCAAGAGATCGAGGACAAAACCGGCAAGGTGGCCAACCCAAGAATCCAGTTTCCGCTGGGCGGATTGAAGCCTGAGTTCCGCGAGAGCTTGATGGGCAAGAAGGTGGGAGAGAGCGCCAAGATCGGCGACGAGGCCTATACCGTTGAGATCACGCGCATCTACCAAATCAAGCCGCTGAAGACTGCAGCACAGATCGAAGCCGAGCAGGCAGCCGCTAAGGCGGAGGCATCTGCTTCAGAGGCAACTTCCTCGGAAGCAGCCTCCTCGGAAGCAGCCTCCTCGGAAGCATCGTCTGATTCAGCGACCCAAGAATCATCTCAGCAAGAGCAGCAAAGCTCGGAGCAGTCCCAGTAGCGGGCCGAATCTTGTAGGCTCGTAGGAGGGACTTCGCGATGGCAGGTGCCGAAAGGTTTACCGACGAGGAGATAGTGTACCTCGTCAAGAAGAGGGACGAGGACGAGTGGGAGTGGGCCAAGATAGCCTCCGACTACTCGAAGAAGTTCGGAGCCGTCAGGAGCGCCGACACACTCAAGCATGCTTACCACAGATACAGGTCCCAGCTGGACGACACCAGCTACCGTGTCAAGCTACTAAGAGACAACGCCCGCACCAAGAGGGCTGCTTCGACAAACGGCAAGGAGTTCCGGGAGCTTTTGAAGGCCTGGGACGACCGAGACGACATACTGGACGCAGTCAAAACCGCATCCAAGGCCGTGGGAGAAATCAAGGCAAAGGTCCCAGTCCACAAGCCGTCCGCCAAGAAGAAGTCAATGACCCTGGAGCTTCTGATCAGCGACATACACATCGGCAAAAAGACCGAGAAGTTCAACCTGGAAGTGGCCAAGCGCCGCCTGGCAGAAATCAGGGACACGGTGCTGGGCGAGATCGCGCGCTCCGAGGCGCACTACTCCGTGGACAGGGTGATCATAGCCATGATCGGCGACATGATCGAGTCCGCCACCATGCACGGCGTCGAGTCGCGCAAGGGGTGCGAGTTTGGCAACCCGCGCCAGATACACGAGTGCCTGACGCTGCTGTTCTCGATCATAGTGGAGCCGATCGCCATGACGGGACGCAAGGTCGACTGCGTGGGCGTCACCGGCAACCACGACCGCACCGAGTACGAGCGAACATACCACAACCCGGGCGAGGAGAACGTCACCTACATCATCTACAACACGATGAAGGACTTCACGGAAATGCGCGGCCTGAGCAATGTGACCTGGCACATCCCCGTCGGACCGCACCAGCTTCTGGACATATACGGCGAGAACGTGCTGTACGAGCACTACGACAACTCCAAGGGCTCCGACCAGCGCAAGGGCATCGAAAGCCTAATGTCCAAGCGCACAAACCAGATCAGCAGGCCAATCCGCTTCATTCGCGGCGGGCACTTCCATGAGCCGTCGGAGTTCGGCCTCGGCAAGATCGTGATCAACGGCTCCCTTCCGGGCAACGACAGCTTCTCCGAGATTCTCGGGTTCGACTGCGAGCCCACGCAGACTCTCAACTTCTACATCGAGCGCTCCAAGGACGACCGAGTCAAGCGCACTACTTCCTTCTACAAGAGGTTGCTGATACAGCTCAGCTAACCAACCCCCGGAGGAACCGTGAGCAGCGCCGAGCGAGTCGAGAAGGCCAAGAAGGCCATAGTAGAGGCGGAAATAAGACTTAGGACGCACGAGGTCGAGATGGACGCGCTCATGGCGGACGCGGCCAGCCTCCGCAGGGCAATGGAGATACTGTCCTCCAACGAGGAATTCCTGAAGGAGCCCGGCCTGGTTGTGTCCGTGCAGGAGTACAAGAAGATCAGGCAGGACATTGCGTCCCTGATCGAGCAGAAGGACAGGATGGTCTTCACCATGAACCAATGCAGCACAAGGATAGACGAATCGGCCAGGAGCCTGGAGGGCGCCCGTGCGCTATTAGACTATGAGCTAAGCAAGGAAAAGCGCAAGGTAGTGAACTTGTTCCCTAGGAGAACCGATGGCTGACAAAGAGCGTCTGCTGCATAGAATAAGGACCGAAGAGGACTTCGTCAACTCTCCGCGGCACGGCAACAGCCTCAAGCGCGTGGCCGACGACAACCCCGACGGCATAGAGGACCACCAGGCGGCCAAGATGCTCTGCTGCACTGAGAAAGAGGTCAAGGAGATGTACGGCTCCGCGGTGGAGATGATTCGGTCGAAGATCGCGTCGAAGTGGGAAGACGCCCCTTGATTCTCGAAATATACACCGACGGCTCCGGCACGTCCGCCGGCAACCCCGCCGGCTGGGCCTACGTGATAGTCGCCAACGGCAAGGCGCTGGCCGAGAAGTCGGGCCGCATAGAGGCCGGCACCAACAACGACGCCGAGCTGGAGGCCGCCCTGCAGGGCCTAGAGGACCTGGACACCAGGCTGACCATGGCCGTTAGGCCGGACAGCGTGGAGCTTGTGCTCGTCAGCGACAGCCAGCTCGTTCTGGGCTGGGCCAGCGGCCGCTTCCGGTGCAAGCAGGACGCCAAGCGCCAGAAGGTGGAGAGGCTGTGGAAGCTCTACAAGAAGCTAGGCTGCACCCAAAGGTGGGTGCGTGGCCACTCTGGGAACCCATACAATGAGAGATGCGACGTGTTGGCTGGGGCAGCCAGGTTGGGCGAGGAGCCCAAGGACAAGCGCAGGCTGACCCGCATAGGCGGCAAGAAGGACGGCGTGGTCATGCTCAAGAGGGGCACTGCGGTCAAGCTGGTCGACCTGGAAGCCAACAGGGTGGAGGACTACAACCCATCGCTGCATGGCGACCGAAGCGGCGACGACTGCATCACGGTATAGGGTAGACTATGAGAAGACTGTTTTTCGACCTGGAAACCGGCGGCCTTGACAAAGTCAAGAACCCCATTCTGACTGCCTTTTTCCTCATGCTGGAAGAGGACTTCACCATAGTGGACGAGCTTAGCCTGAAGCTGCGGCCGCAAGAGGGCAAGGAGTGCGAGCCAATCGCGCTCGAGAAGAACGGCATCAACCTGGAGCAGCACCTGGCCGACCCCGAGACCGTCACGGTCGAGGAGGGCAAGAAGAGGCTAGGGGCCTTCCTGGTTAAGAACTCCGAGAAGGGCAAGCGACGCGGCATACGCCCGCACGGCCACAACATCATCAAGTTCGACGAGCCATTCCTGTTCGAGAACCTCATGCCCGAGGCCGAATGGTCCAAGCAGGTGCACTACACCTCGATGGACACCAAAGTGTGGATGGACTTCCTGAAGGACGCGGGGTGGCTGCCTCAGGACCTAGGCACCTTGGAGTCGGTCGTGACCTACCTAGGGCTTCCCCAGCGCGAGGCGCACACTGCGCGCGAAGATGTGCTCATGAACGTAGACGCATACAGGGCCCTTAAGTCGCTCATGGAAGACCGAAAGGAAGGGTCATCAGGGAAGTCCGAGAGACTGGCCCTTCTGGAGACTCAGTGATACGCCGCAAGAAACGGCCACCTGCTACCAGCAAGGCGCGCATAAAGTTTCTGCGCAAGCTGTGGGCACGCCTATGGCTCTCTGACTGGAGCAACGGAGAACATCTGGCCGTGCTCAATCACGTAGTGTTCGAGAAACGCAAATGACGCTGTCGTTTACCCCGCACCTGCATCCTGAGGACTTCAACACAGGCTCATCGCTCAGTGCCTTCATAGCGCAAGCAGCTAAGCTGGGACGCAAGGCCATTGCCTGCACGCCGCGCGGCCACATGAGCGCGTGCCTAAGAGCGTACCACTATGCCAAGGAAAAAGGCCTAAAGTCCTCGCTGGGCACCGAGCTTATACTGGTGCCGTCCGTGCACCACTTCGCCGGCCCTAAGTTCTACACAATAACCCTACTGGCCACCTCCAAGGCAGGCTACCAAGCGCTGTGCTCGTTGTCGTCGAGCAAGGGCGAGGCCAGGACCATACTGGGCGGCGACGAGTTCCCCGCGCACGGGTGGGCAGCGCTAGAGTCCATCTCGAAGCAGGACGTAGTGGCCGTGGTAGGCGGTCCCAACTGCCTGGTGGGCAAGGCCGCTGCAGTGGGCGAGGGCAAGGCCGCCAACGCTGCAATGGAACGCCTGTCGGGGCTGTTCCCCGGCCGCCTGTGGGCCTCCGTGGTCGGCGCCGACATGGCCTCCAGGTGCGCTGACGTAATACGCATAGAGTACGAGGACGGCACCCTCAGCGCTTTGTACGGCACTGACAAAGTGGACACGGCGGTAGCGCGCAGGTGCTCGGCGCTCGAGCTTGCCAATGACCCCGACAGGCACGCCAAGGTGCGTGCAGAATACCACGGCCCGATCGTGCACGTGATCGACAAGAACATCAAGTCAGCCACCGCCACCAAGCGCATGGTGCCGCTGCCGGGCGGAGACGCCATCGCGACCATCAACAGGGCCGTTGCACTGCTGGCCCGCAGGCACGGGGCCAACATAGTGTACACCGACTACGCCTACCTGGCCGACCCAGACGACAAGGCCGTGCAGGACCTTCGCTTAGAGGGGCACTCCTTGCCACACGGGTGGCACATGCAGCCGGACGGGGAGGCCAGGGAGCGCCTGTGGTCCACTGGCCTGCTTGGGTCGCTGGCCGACGTCGACAGCGTGTTCGCAATGAACGACGAGCTTATGGAGGTCACCACCAAGTACGACCTCAAGTACGACTTCAAGCTGCCTACGTACGCCGGCGACGTCCTGAAGGACTCCATGGCCATCATACGCGCCAACAGCCGCATGCCGTGGGGCAACAAGGAATACGAAGACCGGCTGCGCAGGGAGCTGGTCACATTGGCCAAGGGCAAGCTGAACCTGCTGCCGTACTTCATGCCCATACGAGACGTGCTAAACTGGCACATCGAGCAGGGGTGCCTGACTGGTCCGGGCCGAGGCTCTGCCGCCGGCTGCTTGTTCATGTACTTGATGGCGATCACCGAGGTCGACCCGATCAAGCACGGCCTGTCCATGGAGCGGTTCTACTCCGACGACCGCGCGGCGGCGGGGGACATCCCCGACGTAGACGTGGACCTTCCCAACAAGGACCTTTTGATCGGCAAGGACGGCAAGAGCGGCTACCTGTACGGCCGCTGGGGCAGCAGCGCGGCGCAGGTGTCCACGCGGTCCATGATGCGGCTAAAGAGCGCAATCAAGGACGTCAACCGCTACCTCAACAACGGCAACGTGGACCCTGAGATCGAGCAGTTTACCAAGGGGCTACCCAACCCGCCTCAGGGCGTCAGCGACTCCGACTGGGTCTTCGGCTACCTGGACGGCGACAAGAACCCAGTGAAGGGCTACTTCGAGCAGTCGGAGGACTTGCAGCGCTACGCCGAGGTGCGGCCGCAAGAGTGGGAGCTGGTCAAGCGGTGCCTTGGCCTACCACGGCAGAGGTCCAGGCACGCCTCTGCGTTCATCATCACAGACGGGCCGGTAGGAGACATAGCGCCCACCTTCGACGGCAACATCACGCAGTACGAGGCCAAGGAGGTCGAGCAGGCGGGGCTGATCAAGTACGACTTCCTGGGAGTCAGCCAGCTGCAGGACATTCAACTGTCCATCAAGCTGATCAACGAGCGGGCCGTCAAGGACAGGATGTACCTGGGCTACTGGCACCCGGAGAGCGACTCGGGTACGTGCGGGCACTGCGTCTCCGGCAGCACGAACGATGACCATAGCGAGGAAGTCCTTGTTGTGCGCGCCGGCAACAGCATAGAGAAGAAGTACTCCGACACCATGAAGTGCAGCGGGTGCGGCCACTATATGGGGCCCATTCCCAAGGACGTGCGCTATTTCTTCAGGAACGGACGCCAGGAGTTCGTGTGGGCGCTGCCGGAGGACCAGGGCGTGTTCTCGTCCGTGTGGGACGGCAACGCAGAGACCATCTTCCAGATCAAGACGGACACCATGCGCCCGCACGTCATGGCAATCATGCCCTCCTCCATCGACGAGCTTGCAGCGGTGCTGGCGCTAGTGCGTAACGGCCCCCTCGACTTCATCGACGAGGCCACTGGCCGCAACATGGCCGAGGAGTACGCGGAGAGGAAGCACGGACGATCGGAGCCCATGCCCGTGCTCATGAGGCTGCTGCCGGACACGTACGGCACCCTGGTGTACCAGGAGCAGCTGGAGCGCATCTGCGTGGAGCTTGGCGGCATGGACCCGATCACGGCCGGAAAGCTCAGAAAACTCATCTCCAAGAAGAAGGCCGTCGAGGTCGCTAAGTTCAAGCCTAAGTTCATGGCCGGAGCCGTCGAGAAGCTGGGCGAGCAGGACGCCACCACCGTGTGGGACATGATGGAGACGTTCGGCAAGTACGGCTTCAACAAGTCCCACTCCGTGAGCTACGCCTACATCACCTACGCGTCGATGTACCTGCGCCACCACTACCCGCTCGAGTGGTGGAGCGCCATCCTGACCAACGCCGACGAGGCCGAGATCACCGGCAAGCTGTGGAAGCACGTCAAGGGGCTGATCGCGCAGCCGGACGTCAACATCAGCGGCGACACCATGACGGTTGACTACGCGGCCAACAAGATCAGGTCCAAGCTGGGCGTCGTAAAGGGCCTAGGCGAGAAGGCCGTATTGAACATAGCCCAGAACCGCCCCTACGTGGACGCCAAGGACTTCCTGAATCGCTCGGGCATAGGCATGGCCATGGCCCGAAAGATGGTGCACGCCGGAGTGTGCGACAGTTTGTTCTCCAAGGGCACTGACCTGCTGGACAAGATGCAGACCCTGGAGGACGCATCCAAGCAGATAGAGTACGACGAGAAGATAGCCGCCGGCAAGAAGCCGCGGCCGTGCGCCAAGGGCAAGGTGCCCGAGGAGTACGTGGGCGTCAGCAGGATTCAGGAAGCAGCCATGCGCAAGAACGTGCTGCCCACCCTGCCCATGGACCTGAACGGCCTGATCTCCCTGTACTCGCCAAACTTCAAGATCAAGTACGAGGACCACACGCTGGTGCGGGACACCGAGGGCGAGAACGTCGTGCTGGTGCCCGGGGAGAGCCTGGCAAGGCTGGACGAGCTTGTGTTCAACTCGTACAAGAAGATAGCCATAGCCTGCTACGTGGCCGAGGCCAAGGAATTCAGCTACGGCAAGAAGAAGGACCGAAGGGCCCTCAAGCTGCTGGTCGACGCCGACGGCGCTTTGACCGAGCGGGTGATCTGGCCAGACTACGACACCGGCCAGCTGACCAGGCCGCCTGGCCTAGAGAAGGGCAAAATCGTCACGCTGTTCATGCTGGCGCGCCCGGGCAAGAAGGGCCTGCGCATCTACGGCGCCAAGGCCGAGCACTAAAATAGCACTTGCGAAGCTCACTGGAAAATGCGACAATTTAACTGTGGGTAAATACACCGTAGTGTTGCTGGGCGCCTTGCTGCTCGTTCCCAACGTGGTCGACGCAGAGGTGTGCGCTGCGTCCAAGAACTGGGGCCTGTACAACGGCTTCGCAAGCAGCCACATAGACGCCCCCAGGGCGTGGTCACTGGAGCAGGGCTCCAAGTCCGTGGTGGTGGCGATCGTGGACACCGGGATAGACCCCGACCACAAGGACATCAGGCCGAACCTGTGGCACGACCCCAAGTCAAAAACGACTTACGGATGGGACTTCGTCAGCGACGGACCGAACCCCGAGGACAACCACGGCCACGGCACGCACATAGCCGGCATCATAGGCGCAGTGTACAACGCCACCGTGGGGGTCTCGGGCGTAGCGCGCAAGGTGTCCATCATGTCCGTGAAGTACTACTCCAGCGACAACAAGGGCTACGTCAACTTGGAGAACGCAATCAAGGCCATTCACTACGCAGTGGAGCACGGCGCCAAGATCATCAACTACTCCGGCGGCGGCCCGATCTCCAGCGAGGAGGAGTACCTCGCGATCAAGGAAGCCGAGGACAAGGGGGTCCTGTTCGTGGCCGCGGCCGGCAACGACCGGCACAGCCTGGACCTGATCGGCAACAATTACTACCCGGCGTCATACAAGACGTCCAACGTCGTGTCGGTGGCGTCCATGGACATAAACGGAGAGATCGTACCGTCGTCGAACTGGGGGCCCAAGAGCGTGGACGTGGCTGCGCCCGGAGAGAACATCTACAGCACGCTGCCCGGCGACAAGTACGGCTACATGACCGGAACCTCCCAGGCAACCGCCTTCGTGACGGGAGTGGCCGCACTGCTGCTGTCCAGGTGCGCAGGGCTGAAGCCGTCCGACGCACGGTCCATCATCATGGACTCGTCAGTCAAGACCAACTCACTCAAGAAGAGGGTTGCTTCAGGCAGGCTCAATGCGTTTGAGGCAATAAAGGAGCTTGACCGCCGCAAGGCCCGATACCCGAAACTATGTGAGGTGCAAAGCGGTGGCTAAGAACCAAGAAGGACGAGTGACGGCGAAGAGGAAGTTGGGCAGCCTCGGCGAAGTGAGGATGTCCGACAGCGTGTGTGGGGAAAGGGTTTACGTTACCTACTCCATAAACTCAGGAAAGAGCGCAGTGCAAAAGAGCTTTCAGAACAACATGGCGGGCAGGGCGGAGGCCAAGGAGTTCTACTCCAGCATGGACAGTGCGTCGCAGGTTTTGAGCTATCTAGGAATTGGAAGGTCTAAGAAATGAATAAGCTACAACGGAAGTCGTACTACAAGGACAGATACTTCTACGAAGTCTTCAAGGGCCCGGACAATAACTGTCTCATCACGCTGTGCGGACCGCTCGAAAACATACGCGTCCTCAAGGGGTTCAAGGGATTCGCGCAGGTGATCAACGGAAAGATAGTTGCGCACTTCAACAACCACGAAATACTTACCGTAAAAGGAAAGCCGATTGGAGCAGTTAAATGAGTGAATTAAAGGAAATTTTAGGCAAGATCAACCAGGCCATTCCGGTGGCCAAGGAAGACGTGACGCAGGGCAACCCAGCTACGCTGCAGGCTCGCGCCGGCAGACGTCGATCTGCCCAAGAGGAACTTATCCGCCTCAAGCGCGACTACCGCAATGCGGTCCTCAGGAACGCTGCGTTTATCATCGTTGTAGGCGACGAGGCCGAGAAGTTTGGCGCCGTGGCACTGGACAAGTACGGCTGCCAGTCGTTTAAGGCAGAGAGCTTCTTCGAGGAGCTTGCAGGCAGAGTAGACAAGCGGGCGTACGCAGGCAGGGAGTCTAGCGCGAGCCTGTTCGACCTGGTAGGCCGCCACCTGGAGGACATGGCCAACAACATGGACCTAGCGAGCTACCCCATGCTGGTGTACTCGACCAAGTACAGCGGCGCCATTGCCGACGCCGAACAGCTGGCCAAGCTGCTCGAGCGGGCGGTGATCGAGCAGGTAGGCTCCGAGCTTGCGGCGGTGCACGTGCTCAACAAGGCATCCAGCTCGTACCTGGAAGGCGGGTACACGGCCAAGACTGCGCCGATTATCCTAAGCACAACCAGCGCCACACTGGCAAGGGACCTGTACTCGAACGTGCCTAGACTAGGGCCCAAAGGTACCTTCCTTGTCTCCGTAGGCAAGAAGCTAGAGGGCGCTGCGTCGGTGGACAACGCCTCCAACGACAGCGTCAAGGCAGCGCTGACAGCCGTCAAGAACGCGCTGGAGGGCAAGGGATTCAAGATCACCAAGCCGGCCAAAAAGGCCGTGAAACAGGCAGCAACGGAACAAACTGAACAGACCGCAAACGAAGGGAACAAACAATGAGCGTAAAAATCGGAAAAGCAAGCTACGACCGAGGTGGCAAGAAGAACTACCTCAAGTTCGGCAAGAACGTGAACGAGATCGTCGCGCGGATCATTCCGCCGATCGGCGACCTTGCGGACAAAGGCAAGTGGAGCATGTTCTACCGCGTTCACTTTGGCTACAAGAGCAGCGACGGCTTCATGCGCCCATTCCAGAGCCCGGAGAAGAAGAACTTCAAGACCGGCATGATCGAGGTCGAGGACGCTGCGAAGCTCAAGATCCAAAAGATGGAGGCTGCGCTCGCCAAGGCCAAGGAAGCCGGCGACAAGGCCACGGTCGACCGCCTGGGCGACCTGCTCGACATGTACAACCTAGACAGCAACCACTACATGAACGTGGTGGACCGCGACGGCCGAATCGGGATTCTACAGATTCGCCACAAGTGCAAGCTGGCCTTGGACGCAGAGATCGCAAAGCTACGCGCCGAAGGCGTGGACCCGTTGTCGGTGGAGGACGGCCGCTTCTTCGTGTTCAACCGCACTGGAACGTTCACGGACACCACGTTCTCGGTTCGGGTCCTCAAGGAGAAGATCAAGGTGGACGGCAAGACCATGGAGTCGGACGTAGTGCACGTGCTCGACGAGTCGATCATCCAACGCCTCGGCAGCGAAGCCGCAGAGCTTGACAAGCTCTACAAGGCGCCTACGGCCGAGGAAGTGGCGCGCATCGTGTCGGAAGGGGCCAAGGCCGTTGACGAAATCCTGGGGACTGCGAGCGACGAGCAGAAGTCCTCCAAGTCGTCTACGACCGCAGAGGCCTACGCCAACAAGGAACTGGCCGAAGAGGAGCCCGAGCAAGAGCCTGCCCAAACTACTACACCAGTAGCGGCTGCGGCAACTACTGCGTCGGTGCCTGCGTCGGCAGCGCCAACGTCGGCGGTCAAGTCGGCCACCACAATCAAGATCGGCACTGCAGGCGGGGCGCCTACCGCGTCCAAGTCTACGCCTAAGGCAACGCCGGGCTCCGAGCCGTCTGACGAGGAGTTCCTAAAGAGCATCGGCCTCTAAGGAGCTAGATGACCAATCAAATAGTTAAAATCGAGGTGCCGGCAGGTTCAAACCTGCCAGCGCTTTCGATCGACCTCACGGCGACAACCGAGGCGGAGAAGCAGCTGGTGCTGGCCAAGACGGTCAGCCCGTCCAACTACACCGACCTCGAGCACACCTTCGGGGAGTCGTACAGGGAGCTGGGCAAGGCGCTTTCGTCCCTGGAGTGGCAGATCGACAAGCTCAAGACGGAGACCGCCAAGATCAAGAGCCGCGCCATGATGGGCGACGACGACGGCAAGGGCGGCTACTTCGAGTTCATGTCCAACAAGCCCAAGGGGATGGACAGCCAGGACATGCGCGAGGCCTTCCTGATGAAGAACGCAGAGTACCTTGCGGCTCTGGACCGCATGGCGCAGCTCAGCGCTTTGTCGGGGTACACCGAGAGGCGCATCAAGGTGATGGAGAACGTATGCCGCTATATGAAGAAGAAAATGGACCTGATCATCAGGTCGGGAGTGCCGTGGAACCCAACGACAGGCAATGGCCAAAAGCGCTAGGGTATCCGCAAGACGTGAAAATTGACGTAAGCAGCGTCGGCAAGTTCGGCTCGCACAGCAAGTACCGCCTTACCCACAAGCCGACCAAAACCACGCTGGTCTTCGTGATCTCAAACACTCTGGCCGAGTCCATCAACGAGCGTCGGTGGAAAATGTTGCACAGGCTCGCGGACATGGTTGCATCTAAGCCTGGTTCCGATGTAGACTTAGACGAGGGGGAACTGACATGAGCAAGTGGAAGAAGCAGCTTAGGGCCTACGAGGACGCGGTCGACTTCGAGTACGACGCTTTCCTGCCTGATAACTGCCTGTACAGCCCGTCCCCTTACTTCAACTGGATCTTTGCAAACAAGAGCCATGGCATACCCAAGGGCAGCACCGTGCTGTTCGGCTCCAAGCCGAAGTCCGGCAAGTCGCTGCTCATCCAAGCGCTGATAGGCGAGATGCACCAGTCCGACCCAGAGGGCGAGGCGATCATCTTCAACACCGAGCAACGCGGCTTCCTGCAGAACGGCGTGTTCCCGTCGGTGGACGAGGACCGCGTCACCATCTACGACACGAACCGGCCAGAGGACATCGGCGACCGCTTTGAGCGCGACATCCTGCCCATGATCCAAGACGGCTTCCCGCTGCGCTACGTGGCGATCGACTCGCTCAACCGCGTTGCCGGCACCAAGGCTTTGGCCGAGGACCGCTCCGTCAACGAGCACCTCATGGGCGACAAGGCCCTTACGCTGCAGCGCGTGCTGGAGAAGATCGTGCCGATCACGCGGCGAAACAAGATCGTCCTGATCGGCACATGCCAAATCCGCGCCAACTTCGACGCCGGGGCACACGGACCCAAGGAGAAGCTGGGAATCAACTGGGACACCAAGCACACCTTCGACTACTTCATTTCCGCCGAGCGGGCAGGAAGCGCCGACGACAAGAAAGACATACTAGGCCGCGAACTAGTGGACGAAAGCATCAAGGATGCGCGCGGCAACAAGGACATCACGGGGCACAAAATTTACGTCAAGATGCTGGAGTCTTCGGTGGGCACCCCCGGCCGCGCCGGCGTGATCACCTTCGACTACAAGAAGGGCATCATCAACCAGTTCGAGGAGCTTTTCGAGCTGGGCAAGAGCACTGGCTTCATCAAGGCCGCTCCGGGCAAGAAGTCAGGCACCTACCTGGTGGGCGACAAAGAGGTGTACGGCAAGGCGAACGCCGCAGAGCACATGCTGGACCCCAAGCTGGCCGCCGCAGTGGTGGAGCACGCCAAGAACCTGGACTCCAAGCTCAACGAGGAGAAGAAAAAGAAATGACCCAGCTCGCCCGAGAAGTCGCTCCAACCCTGGACCCGAGCATGAAGGTGAACTTCGAGACAGACTTCGAGCTGGTCGCAATGCGCTGGCGCTACTTCCTCAAGTCGCCGAACCCGCTGCCGGAGCGCATGAAGTCCTTCGAGGGCGTGCTGCGCAGGCAGGCCAACAGGGCATGGTCCCAGTTCCGCTACGCCTACTCCACGCTGGGCTACGACCAGGACGACGTGATGAGCCTTGCACGCGTGTACCTGGTCAGCTACCTGGGAGTGTTCTCGGTGGCAGAGCACCCCGAGCGCATGGGCAAGTTCGCAGAGCAGTTCGAGAAGAACAACGGCCGCAAGCCCTCGGCCGAGGACGTGCTCAGGAAGGACAGGTCCAACCTGAGCGACTTCCTGTGGCAGCGCCTGGAGGAGGCCGCCAAGGTGTGCTCCCAGAAGAACAGGAACATCAGGGGCACCGACAGGGTGGTGGCCGCCATGAGCGGCCGGTCGCCCACCAAGGCATCAGACCAGGAGCTTCTTAGCAACCCGTCGGGGCACGGATACAAGAAGATCACCATGGCAGAGCGTGACCGCCTGGCCAGGGACGCGTCCGCGGACGAGTCAGGGGCCAAGGCGCTGCTGCAGCTGAGGGAGTTCGAGGCCCCGGGCGGAGTGTTCGTCAGGCTCATAGACGTGGCCCCAAGGGACCTGACGGCGTCGGACCTGGACGGGGCGGGCATGTACCCGGGCTCCGGCAGCTCGTTTGTGGTTCGCCCCTGGGACATGGACCAGCTCAGGGAGCGCGAGGAGTTCGAGCTTTTCGCCGAGGAGTTCTTCAAGGACCCGTCCCAGGCGGCCAGGATGCTGCGCGAGTACGTGGCCCGCAACGAGGGCAAGCCGGGCAGCGAGGCCATGCTGGCCGCAGCGCGCAAGATGCTTCGCTCGTCCAAGGCGCTCGAGAAGGCAAGGGAGACCTTGTTTCCAAGCGCACCGGAGGGGGACGTTGGCTGAGGCTCCTCCAATCCGCAGGATCGTGGACGCGTGGCACGCCGCCCTTGGTGGCCGGGTGCCCATCGACGGACGCCTGCAGGCTCTGAGGGACCTGCTATACACCATAAAGACGCACGGCTACAAGGACGAGGACGTAACCGACCCGATCGCACGGCTCATCTCGGAGAAGTGCGCTCCCCCAAGGGACGTGTACAAGGGAGACAAGGCCAAGTGGGCCAGGTGGGTGGCCACCTCCGCCAGGGACCTGGAGCTTGCGCGCATGGAGGTGTTCGGAGCCCTCAAAATCGAGCGGGCGGGCGAGGAGCAGCTGCACCGTGCGTCATACACGCCGGAGACAGTGCGCGTGGAAAGACCTGCCGCGCCGGAGCCTGAGTTCGTCAGGGCTGGCAAGGAGCTTGACAGGAACATATTCAGGGGCGAGCCCAAGCCCACCATGGAGATCGACAAGGAATTTTGCAAGGACCTGGGGATAGAGGTTGGGGAATGAGCAGGGCAGTGGACGACTTCGAGAAGCGCACCCAGGAGGAGGCCGAGCTTAACCGCAAGAAGGCCGAGGTCCAGAAGCGACGCACGGAGTCGGAGTACAACCGCTACGTGGAGGCGGACGAGGAGGCGGAGAAGGCCAAGTCGATTAGCTTCAAGGCGCCGTCGCAAAGCGACATAGAGCGGTACCAGCGCGAGAACGAGAAGTACATGACGGCGGCCCGCGAGGCCAAGGTCTTCATCAACGACGACTTCACGGGCGTCATTCCGTTCTTCCGCAAGAACCTAATCCTGATGTGCTCGGTCAGCGGCGAAGGCAAGACGACCTGCGTCGCCAACGCAATCAAGAGCGGTTTGCTTCAGGGCATGCGCGGCATAGTGTTCACCAACGAGGAGATGTCCGAGGACCTGTACAACCGGGTGACGTCGCTCATCAAGCGGTGGCCGTACACGAACCACAACAAGATACCAGTGGACCGGGTGCCGGTGTACTCTGAGTTCATCGGCAAACTGGCTCCCCGACTGACCATAGTGGACGACGGCTACGGCGCAGCCGGCGGCACGACCACCACCCTGGAGGGGGCGGTCGGTGCCATGGACAAGCTGCTCGAGGAGTACAGGGAGACAGGCAAGCACTACGACTACGTGATATTTGACTACTTCCAGAACTACGAGCGGTCCAGGGACAACCCGCACATGGAGAGCTGGAAGGTGCTGGAGCGGCTGGCCAAGCACTTCGACAAGTTCAAGAACGCGTACCCGGCCCCGATCGTAGTTATGAGCCAGCTTACGCCCGACGCCGAGGGCAAGATGCCATTCAAGCTGAGGATCGAGGGCAGGAAGTCCATACTTAACCCAGCGACCTGCGCGGTGGAGATCCGGGCGGACCGAAAGAACGCAAGGACTGAGTGGATAATCCACAAGAGCAGGTACACGGAGGCCATGGGCAGCAGCTTCTTCACGGGCTACGACAAGGGAGAGTACGTGAAGTACGACGCAAAGTTCATAGCGGACGCAGACAACAGGGCCACGCTGAAGGGCGTGTTCAAGGGGAAGAAATGAGCGACGTACAGGCTATGAGCGACCGAATCCTGGCCAGGACCATGGAGCTGGCTCCGCATCACACCGTATACAAGCTCCAATTCCCGGACTCGGAACTGAAAGCCCTTGTGTGGGCCATCTCGGAAGCCATAACGGAAGAGATCGAGAAAGTCAACCTAAAAGTCAAAGAAAATGCGACAGGAGAGGATCTACAATGAGCGAGACCAAGAAGCGGCTTGAGTTCCTGAGCGAGCGCCTGATGCGCGGCAAGAACAAGTACAAGAAGTTCACGGAGGACGGCATCATGGTGCCGAAGATGAAGGACTCCGGCAAGGTGGGCGAGGACGGCAAGCCGATCATGGAGCAGGAGACGCACGGCAACGGCAGCCCCGTCCGCGAGATCAAGCGCTACACGGAGCTAGAGTTCCTGGCCATGCTGGAGGACACATGGGCGAAGATGCAGGCCCAGCAGGCCATGCAGCAGGCGGAGCGCTTCGTGAGCGCGCACGCCACTGGTAGCGCGAACCCGCTACGGAGATAGAGTGCCGCTAGACAGGGACACGGCCAAATTCATAGTGGCGATGGGCTTCGGCTCCGCCGACACTGCGTGCGTCAGCCCCGACAAGTATGCCTACCACTCAGAGGCTGTGAGGGACATCATACTGCGAGAGGAGATCCACCTGAGGCCCAACCCGGGCACCAAGGGAGTGGCGAAGACCGTAAGGCCCGAGGAGCTTCTGCTTCTCTCGATCAACCCGATCAAGGGCCCCAGGGAGGACGCCAACGTGTACCGCTTCCAGAACTTCCTGGTCGAGATGGACGGCATGCCCCTGGCCGAGCAGCAGAAGTACGTGCAGTCCATGGGCATGCCCTACACCGCTGCAGTCTACTCCGGCGGCAAGAGCATACACTACGTCATCTCCCTCAAGGAGGACATGCCCGACGAGTCCAGCTGGCGGTTGGTGGCCGAGTGGATCTTGAACGTCATGGACAAGGCCGACCAGCAGACCAAGAACCCAAGCAGGATGGTCAGGATACCAGGGGCCCACAGGCCCGGCGGCCGGCAGCAGAGGCTGATAAGCGCCACCGGCCCTATCTCGAGGGCCGATTTGTTCTCCTGGCTGTCCCAGTGGCCCCACAAGAAGCCGTTGCCTCCAAAGCCGCCCAGGGCCCCGCTCAAGGAGCCTAGCTTCGACGGTTTGGCCAAGTGGGTCAGGAACGAGCTTATAGGCGGGCTGGACGAGTCCAAGGGCCGCAACAACAGGTGGTTTGCGATTGCGTATGAGCTGGCTCTCGCCGGATACTCGGAGGACGACGCCCTGGACATACTGTCCAGGTACTACACCGAGGACCGTTCGTTCCGGCGCAAAGAGTGGGAGTCCACGGTCAGGCACGCGTACAGGAAGGTAGCCAAGTGAGCGGCAAGAGGCACACCAGGGACGACGTGGATCGCTTCCACGAATACGGGATATACCTGCCCACGCGAACGCTGTACATGGGCTCCGAGGAGTCCGACATCGAGGCCGGCGAGAGCGGCTGCGACGCCATCATGGCCGAGCGAGCGGTGAAGAACCTGCACGTGCTGGACAAGATGTCCAACAAGCCCATCACAGTGATCATGAACAACTCAGGCGGAGACGAGTACCACGGCTTCGCCATGTACGACGCCATCAAAGGCTGCCGCAGCCACGTCACCGTGCAGGTCATGGGCCACGCCATGAGCATGGGCTCGATCATACTGCAGGCCGCCGACGAGCGCATCATGGCCCCCACCTCCAGGCAGCTAATACACTACGGGGTATGGGGCACGATCGACCATGCCAAAACGACCCAGAAGTGGGCCAAGGAGGGCGAGAAGATCGACAGGTGGATGGAGGACATGTACCTGGGCAAGATCAGGGAGAAGCACCCCAAGTTCTCCCTCAGGAGGCTCAGGGACATGCTGGACCACGACACCTTCCTGACCGCCCAGGAGTCCGTGGAGCTTGGCCTGGCCGACAAGGTCTTGGGCTCCGAGTAGTTAGCCGATCAAAAATTCTCTTGCATTTTGCAATGAACCATGCGATCATGTACCCATGGCTACTACAATCACCGAAAACAAGGGAAGCAGCTTCGTGACCGTGAAGATCGAGTCCAAGTACCAGTCGGAGGTCCAGAAGGCCGTAGACCAGTACGTCAAGGACTTCCCCCAGGAGGGATACATGACCGAGGTCAAGTCCCTCGGCAAGACCGACGACGGGGTTTTCTACGCGAAGCTTGTCCGCTACGCCTCATGCGATTAACCAAGGAGACACTATGCTGAACACAAGCCAATCAAGTTTTCTAGCGCTGGCCAAAACCTACGAGTCGCTGAAGAAGCAGATGAAGGAGCTGCGCTCCCAGCTCGACGCCGCGGCGGGCGACCTGGGCGTGGACGAGATGTTCCAGGACCCTGACACGGGCGCGGTCTACAAGATCGTGGAGCCTACCGGCACGTTCATTGAGTTCCGCAAGATCGACTACAAGCGTACAGCCCTAGAGGGCGAGCGCGGCGGCACCGTGCTCTCAAAGAGCGAGGCCGAGGAAGCCGGCTTCAAGCTGCCCGGCAAGAAATGAACACTGACTCGTTTTTCTCTTTTAAATCGGCGGCAGAACTGCCTGACCAGGAGGATACCATGGAAGCCAACCCTTTGTTCACTGCGCTACCAACCTTGTACACCAAGACCAAGACCGGAGCCATCCAGTTCTGGACCATTGAGTCCGGCGAGGGCGTCGACGAGACCGGCCGCTCTTACGGCATGATCAGGACAACGTACGGCCAGGTCGGCACCGACAGCCCCCAGACGACGGTGGACTACGTCAGCAAGGGCAAGAACGTGGGGCGGGCCAACGAGACCACGGCAATTCAGCAGGCCGCGCTCGAGGCCAAGGCCAAGTGGACCAAGCAGCTGAAAGCCGGCTACGTCTCGACCAAGGAGGCCGCAGAGGCCGACGAGCGCGACGCACTGATCAAGGGCGGCATCGACCCCATGCTGGCCCACCACTACATGGACGTCATCTACGACCTGCGCCCAGGCCACGAGGGCAGAATGGAGTACCAGAAGTCCAAGGACGCCAAGAAGATCGCGTTCCCCGCGAAGGGCCAACCCAAGCTGGACGGCATACGCTGCACTGCGGTCATCGTGAACGGCAAGGCAACGCTGTGGAGCCGCACGCGCAAGCCGATCACGAGCATGACCCACATCCAGGCGCAGCTCGAGGAGCTTTTCGCTGACGAGGGAAAAATCGTAATCGACGGAGAACTCTACAACCACGCCTACAAGAGCGACTTCGAGAAGATCGCAAGCGCGGTGCGCAAGCAGGAGTGGACGCCGGAGGCCGAGCTGGTGCAGTACCACGTGTACGACGTAGTGCTGGAGGACGAAGACGGCAACGGCTATACGTTCGATGAGCGCTCAAGCTTCATAGGCAACACAATCGGCAAGGCCAAGGGCGCATGGAACATCATTCCAGTGGAGACCATTGACCTGACCACCGAGGGCGACGTGGTGCCCAACTTCAAGGCGTTCGTCAACCGAGGCTACGAGGGCATGATGCTGCGCAACAGCAAGAGCCTGTACAAGGGCGACCGCTCGTACGACCTCCAGAAGGCCAAACCGTTCCAGGACGACGAGTTCGAGATCGCTGGCTTCACCGAAGGCAGGGGCAAGCTGGCCGGCCGGCTCGGCACGTGGGTGTGCTGGCTCAAGGACAAGTCCGACACGTTCGAGACCTCCATGAACGGCGACCAGGACCTGCTCATCGAGTACCTCAAGAACGGCCAGTCCTACGTGGGCAAGCTGCTCACGGTGCGCTACCAGGGCTACACCGGCGCCAACAAGAAGCCCCGCTTCCCCAAGGGCCATTCGATACGAGACTACGAGTGATAGAAGCCTCCCAAGTACTTGCACAGCTTCTGGTCGGAATTGCGATAGGCGCCTCCAGCATCGTAGCGGCCATAAAGTACGCCCAGTGGCGATCGGCCAAGGCCTTCGCCAAGGCGTTCACGGAGCGCATGACCCCGCACGAAGCGCCCGAGGGCCATATCAGGTGCAAGACGCACACATGGCTGGACATGCGAGCTGCAACGCGCGAAGGGGTTCAAATACTTAAGGTCTGCGAGAAATGCCGCTCGATAGAGGGCTCTGAGAAGCTCGCCCCCATGGGGTCCATAGAGTCCGCCATAGCGGCCAAAGAGGAGCAAGATCGGTACACCCGCTTCCTCGAGCAGGACATGGAGGAGATCGTGAAGTACATGCAGACGGGCCTTGCCAGCGGCAAGATCACAGTGGAGCAGATCAAGCAGATCTACAACGCAGGCGCCACCATGGACCAGCGCTTCCAGATGGCATCGGCGCTGGGCATAGACAGGGACGCAGGAAAGGCGTCCCACTGATGTCTGAAGAGGCCCAGCAGCTACCCAAGGAAGCATTGCCCCACGTCGAGTTCGAGACCAAGTACAAGTCGTCCATAGACGCCATGCTCACGTTCAAGGAGATAGCTGAGGCGCAGGCCGACCTCAGGAAGTTCGTGTACGTAGAGGGTCCCGACATCTACTACTGGAAGGACGGCATGCGCAAGAGGCACAGGCGCCCCTCGCACAACTTCGAGGGCGGCCGGGCCGAAGTCACACTCAAGCTGAAGCCCAAGGGGGCGTGGAACAACGTGCAGCGCAAGGAGTTCAACTGGCGCGTGGACGGCACGCCCACAGAGGTCATACACGAGAGCCTGCTGGCCGAGGGCTACGAGCATGAGTTCACCGTCTGGAAGACCTGCCACATCTACATCTACGACGACGCCACGATCGTGTTCTACAGCCTGGCCGACACCACCGACGGACCGCGCCGCGGCAAGTACGACCACTACATAGAGATCGAAGCCAACGAGGACAAAATGCACGAGACCACGGCCGAGCAGGCCTGGTCGGTGATCAGGAAGTACGAGAAACTGCTGGAGCCTGCCGGGGTAAACGCCCAGAAGCGCATGGACCGCAGCCTGCCCGAGATCTACGGTAGGAAGAAATGACCGAGCAAGAGAGGATTGCCGAGAAGGCCCATTTGTTCCTGTACTTCTTCAAGGCCGAAGATATACATATGCCCAAGGACACCTCCAGGTGGGACTTGGCGATCTCAGGCGAGTGCCCGTTCGCCATGGACGAGGAGCTAAGGAGCGCCCTGCGAGGCCAGAACTGGGGCTCCTACAGCGTGGTCGGCGTGGAGGCATTCGCCCACATGCCGCCGTGGCGCATGGGCGAGTCCATAAGCCTGGCCCTCAAGAAGGAAGGCAGGTAAGATGAGCGACGGCGGGGAAGGCCTGCTGACGGCGCTGGCGCGCCTCATGCAGAAGAACCACAAGGAAGGCAACCCAACGGGCGAGAAGCCGGCAGAGGCCGTTGTCGACCATGCAGTGCCCGAGCAAGCCGCCCGGGAGCGCCTGGTGCGTCCGTCTCGCGGCTTGTTCTCACACCGCATGTGCGAGGCATGCGACAAGACCTACGACATATCCAGGTACGGAGAGCTTTACGACGCGGACTGCCCTATGTGCAAGGGGCCCATGCGCGACTACGACTCGAACGCAGAGGACCAGAACCTTGTGTCGGTCCAGGCCCGGGCCAAGAACCACGTCGTCATGTCCAGCAACATCAACATCAACGACGGCAGCCACATGCTGGCGATCATCAACCAGACCTCCCACTCGGCCGTAGCCCTGTACAAGGCAATACGCTCCGCAAATAGCCTGTCCAAGGAGGACCGCGAGTCCTTGTTCAACGAGGTAAAGAATCTAGAGGCCATGCCCGCTAGGTTCGCAAGCGGACTCAAGGGCATGAGGGGATGAGCCGTTCCCGAAGGGGAGGCAAGCCCCCGGGATACGAATACTGGAGCAAGCGGCCCGGCAAAGGGTCCAAGATGCCGTCCGGCAAATCGGCCAAGAAGTCAACGCACAAAGCGGAGCGCAGGCAGGCCAAGAAGGAGATCCGCAGCAAATGAAGCCAACGTTCGACCTAGGTTGGGGGGACACCCCGGTAGTCAGGCAGGCGCTGGTCGAGACCCTAGACGGCATGGAGTACGCCGTTGAGCGTAGCGAGCTTTCGGACATGGGCTATCCGCCGCACGCAGGCATGCCCGCGCTAGTGGAGCTTTGCAAGGACCTGGCGAAGCGCCAGTCCGGCCGCAGGCCAGAGCACCTGTACATCACCTGCGGGGCGACAGGCGCCATCAACGCAGCGCTGTACGCCATGGACAGCGCGGAGTACGTGGAGTGCCACACTCGCTACTTCCCCTTCTACCCCAAGATCATCGACCTGGCCGGCAAGCAGATGGTGGACCAGGCGGAGCGCAACCGCATGGTCAAGGCCGGGGCCGAGTCGCACAGGTTCATCACGCTGGTCGACTCGCCGTCCAACCCCGAGGGCCTCATATACCCCAACTCCGTGGCGCATGTATGGGACGCAGCGTACGCAGGCACGCACTACGGCGGCAAAGGGGCCTCCCCTGTTTCCTGGGGAATAATGTGCGGCAGCTTGTCCAAGACGCTGGGCATCAACGGGTGCAGGCTTGGGTGGGCGGCCACCGACCGACTGTACGAGTCAGCGCGGCTCGGCGCGTACGTAACGGCCAGCAGCAGCGGCATGTCTGTGGACAGCCAGCTCACGGCCATAGGCGTGCTCAAGCGGCTGGACATAGACAGGTTTGAGAGCAGGGCGAAGGGCTACATAGACGACAACCGGGCGCAGGCGCAAAGGGTCTTGGACAAGTTCGGCCAGGGGGATGCGCCTGCGCGGGGCATGTACTTCTTGGTCCAACTGGGCAAGTCCGAGAGGCGCGCGCTAGAGCGCGCGCGCGTGAAGTGGCAGCCAGGTCCGTCGTGGGGCGCGGACGATAGCTGGGCACGCCTAAGCCTGGGCCAGAAGCGCGAGACCGTGCTCGCTGCAGTAAACGCAATAATCAAGTAATGAGCTGAAAGACCTAGGGCTGCGAGGGCCAGTCTGGGCTGGACGGGTCTTCTGTGTTGTCCGGCAAGTCGCGCAGCGACTGGCGGTATACGGCCCATGCGGCCTTGTCCTCGGTCGCCAGCGGACTGTCCGACAGCTGGGTCCAGTCGCTTTCCTTGAGCAGGTTGTTCCTTTGCATGCGCAGGGCATCCCACTCCATGGAGTCCTCTAGGTCCTCCACTTCGATCGTGAACTCGGCGGGGAGCCTGTACTCAGTGACTGTGCCTAGGGTTTCGTCCTCTACCTCGCGCGTCTCCAGTGCGTTTGAGACGTCCTCGTCTTCCTCTCGAACCCAACGCTCTAGTTTTCCAAACCCGGGCTCATAATAGTTTTCATCAGCGAATGAGCTTAGCCAGCTATTTGTCTCAACACTATTTTTTATTACTTTATATTTAATCATTTAGTTTCCGGTCCTGGTTATATCAAAAGAGCCACCAGTTAGAGCAGAAACTGAGGGATTTATGTTCGATTCGACCTGGATTTTGACTGTGTCCCCGGCAAGTAATTGAACCGCGACACTCCCGGTTACATACACATCGAACGAAGTGCCGGTCTGTTGTTTTCTAAAATTGGCTATAGTTTGAGTCAAAGACACGCTGCCAGCCTGTGAAACCTTCAGCTCCATAGCTCCTCCGACCGTGCCGCCGCTGGGCATAGTAAAGGTGACATTGGTATTAATTTGATACTTGCCGCTGATGGGGGCAGTGAATATACCTGTGCTCGTATTGTATGCGTTATGTGTATCCCATCTCTCAGTGGTAAAGACAACCGTAGTATTCCCCGAAATAGATGTGGTAGTATTGACTGCCTTCGCAGAAACAGTCTCGTTTGCCGCAATGGTTGCAGGCCCAGACAACCTCTCGATGGCCACCCAGATGATTTTGTCGTTGTTGTCCGTGGTGACAGACCGCGCAGGGTTGATCCTGACGTCAATGAACTCCCCTGCGTTGAGAAAGACCTCTGTGCTGCCTCCCATAACCAAGCGGAACGTGTTGGAGGCATTGGCAACGGTTCTGCCCATGAAGGTGTGCTGGGACCCGTTTTTGTACAAAATGACGGAGCTGATGTCGTTCAGCGTCCAGGCCACTGCCCCGGCCATGTAGTTTGCCGACACCTTGTAATTCCCAGAGACTGGCGCGGTAAACTTCCAGGACGCGCCCGTGGTCACTGCGCCGTGGGTGTCGTATTCCTTGGTGCCAAAATTTAAGATGTCAATGGCGCCGCCGGTGATGGCCTGGGAGGCCGTGCTGCTGTACCTTGCGGCAACAACCCGTGTGTCCGTGTCGTTGGACATAACGGTTGTAGACGACCAGCCCACAATGGGAATCCCAGTCACCTCTACGTCAACAAAGTCACCACTTGCAAAAGTAAATGGAGCGTTCTGGGCAACATTTCCATGATTTTGCGGGCCCGTATTGGTGATGTACGCGACGCGTATTGCAGTTGTGGAACTATATTGTACAAATAGTGGATAGCTTGTTACAGCGCTAACATCGTAAGCTGACCCTGATGATGAACCAATAGACGCCCTTGACTGAGTGGTATCAACCAACTTAGCAGTGTTAATGGCAAAACCAGGCGGCAGATTTATGTCTAAGACGGCAGAAGTTGGCGCACCAGCCAGAGCGATCTTGACCCGCATAGACATGGTCTCGCCCGTTCTCCACCAATAGCCCGTGTATGTTGAATTAGTTACCCAGCTTCCTGTGGGCGTGAACTGCGTTGCGTCAATAACCGGCGGGCCTAGCAGCCTGGACTGCGGTCCGACAACCACGTTGTCGAACTTAAAGTCCCATGCGGTTGCGCTCGCCGTAGCGATGTGGAAGACCAGCCTGTAGGATGTGCTGTTGCTGGCGGTCTGGAACTCAGCTTTGAAGTTGAAGTTGTTGTCGCCCTTGGCTGTAATGACCTGCGGAGACACGGGTATCAGAATTGCGTTAGTGACGTCGTAGATGAAAATCTCTAGGTCGCTGTTGCCTGCATTGGTGGAGGACGTGCCGTCATTTAATGGCGCAGTCACACCGTCGGCCACAGTGAACCCAGTGGACGCGTTGAAGTCGAACGAGATGGACTGCATGCTCGCTTTGTCCGCCGAGTCGATGTCGAAGTCGTAGGCCACGCCCTTGCCCTGCCTGTTGGCTGCATCCTTGGACAGCAAGTAGCTGGTGTTGCCGCGCAGTGGGCCGCTTGTGGAGGCAGTGAAGGTCAGGCCAGTAGCCGTGCCACCTGTGGCGTCGACTGGTATGTTCTGCGCTGCGTCCGAGTACAGTATCCACCCCGTGGTCGATGCCTCGGCGTCTCCAAATCCTATGTAGTTAATGCCGCCCGAGCCCGAGCCGCTGCCCGACCCGCCCGTCAGCATCCACCTGCTGTTCGTGGAGTCGTAGGTGAACAGGAAGGTTGCGTTGTTCTGCATGGTCACGGTACCGCCCGTGCCCGTCAGAATCCTGTCGGCCGCCGTAGTGCCCGTGTCCTCATTGTTCACGGTTATAGCGGCGCCCGTCTTGTTTTCCACGGCTACGAGCTGGCCGGACAGGCCGGCGGGTATGCCGCTTACGCTCACAAGAGAGGCGTTGGTCAGTCTAATGAAGCCTACCGAAAACGCCTGCAGTGTAGCCGCCGAGCCGGTAGTGGTGGCGTCGGTGGCGACGCTGGTCCTCAGGAAGGCCAGTGTCTTGTTGAGCAGCACGTCAGTAGTGGACAAGCCCACCAGTGTGTCCGACGCATCCGGGAACGTGATGGTCCGGTCGTCCGTTATGCCGGACGCCAAGGTCAGGGTCTTGCCCGTGGCGCCGCCGCTGGCCTGGAACACTATCCTCTTGGTGGTGTCGGTGGCGTCCAGCGCTGCAAACTCCGACGCGTACATCGTGCCTGCGTTGCCCAACCTGGCCGTCTGTCCCTGGGACAACGCGAAGCCGCTCCTGAAGTACACCCTCTTGATTCCGCCGGAGGTGTCCACCCTCTTTGCGATCAAAAACACTTCCTGGTTGGCCGCCACCACGGAAGGCAGCATTGACGAGTCGTCGGTGACCACAGCGGTGCCGGCGCCTCTGTCAACAACAGCGTACACCATCCTGCCGTTGGCGGACAACGTCCTGGTCGCGCTGCCCAGGTCTACGATGGTCGGGGAGCCGCCGGCTACAAGCGAATTGAGGTGCAGGTACAGGTTCTCGCTGAAGGTGACAGAGGTGCCGGCCGCAGGGAAGGCAATCAATCCACCATTGGCAAGTTCAGCGTTCCTGTCCTCGAACAGCTTGGACAGCTGCGGGTCAATCAGCGTGAATAGCGCGCGCACTGTGGCGCTGGCGCCGCCTCCTATAAACGGTAGGCTGGGCTTGTTGCTTACCTGGCGAGAGTCTAGCTTGATGCCTGCCATTCGCTACCTCATGCTCCGCGGTCTATCCTGAACCGTATGTAGTCGCCCACTTCCAGGTCGAATGTCAGAGAGACCTGCGTTCTCGGAGGCGAGCCCTCGAAGTTGTAGTCGAACACGTCGTCCAGCCTCTCGTTGTTCACGTATACCTCTAGCTCCAGACTGTCGTAGGTCTGGCTGCCTGGTAGCGTTATAGGCGTAGAGGCCGAGATAGGACCCATAATCTCCCCGGCCCCCGGCGAGCCCGAGACCACGAGCAAGGTCTCTTCGTAGATGGCGGGCGACGAGTTTTCCGAGAACTGCCTCGCTACTCCATCGCTGATTCTGAGAAACTTCGCCATTCACGTTAGCCTATCACCCCGTTAGTTTACGCCAACAACTTCAGGCTGCACCCACAGGGTGGACGTGGTGCGCACGATACCGATCCTGGCCACGGCCTCGTTGTCCGCCGACGGAGCGGTCGTCGAGAACGCCCCAGCAGACGTCAGGAACACGGCCTTGCCGACGTCTCCGCCAGCAAACGGCGAGTCCGAACCGCCCAGGGTGTGCACGCCCAGCACCACCACCATGTCGATGGTGTCGCCGGCGCTCTTGGCGGTTGTCGACAACGCAACACCGAAGCAGTAGAACTTGTCTAGTGAAGACGCGTCCTTGTCCGCCTTGTATGCGCGGCCCGCAGTCTCCCCGCTGAGCGCCCACCTAACCAGGAACGACGTGTTGGCCGCCATCGCCTCGCCGGCAACAACGTCCCTGCGAATGACGAGAGGCGACTCGAGCACGTTCGCTGTGATGCTCGGCGCACCGTCATTGTAGTCGAAGTCGACCGTGTTGCTGTCCGTTAGGATGCCGCCGACAGCGTCCTGCGCGCGCTCGTCCGTGAAGTACAGGTTCGCGCCTTCGGCGATGTCGTCCGTGTCCAATACAACTGCGCCGGTGAAACCATTGACGGACGTGACCGGGGGTGCGCCAGTGTCCGAGAACTGGGTCCAACTGATGTCGTCGGTGCCGACGACGATGTCGCCGTCCCACACAACAACGTAGCCGCGGCCAGCCTGGAGCGTGCCAGACTCAACGAACGTGAAGTTCCCGCCCGACACTTCGTTGGACGGAGAGCCGTCCTGGTCTACGGCCCTGGTCAGCTCGAACGGGTTGGAGCCGTCGCCGACCACGGTTACAGTGTAGATGCCGTTCTCGATGGGGTCGGCCTGGTCCTTGACCAACAGCCTGTCGCCCAGAATGAGCGTCACGCCGTCCTGGGCCGGGATTGCCCCGTTGGCGTCTCCGGTGAGCGTTGCGCCTACGCCGCCGGTGCCGTTGTCGTAGGTAGACGCAGGCAAAGCCGCCGTGGTGGCCGCGCGGACCGAGGCCTTGGGGTCCAGTCCTGCGGAAATGCTGTCAACGTAGAACTTGGTGGCTGCGTCCTGCGCCGAGGTGGGTTCGGCCAGGTTGGTGGCCTTGAAGCCTCCGAAGGACTGGTTGGCCGTGAACGCCCTTGAGCCGTTCTGCTGGATGGAGGAGTTGACCTCCGCCAGGTTGACGTCGGCGTTCGGCATGGCGATGGTGCGGGTCTGGCCCGTGCCGATGCCCGAGGCCTGAAAGGCGATCTTTTTGGTGGCATCGCCGTCGTCGTAAATGTAGAAGCCAGCGTCCGAGAAGCCAGCTGCTCCGCTGAGGGCCTCCAAAGCAGTCTCAAGGTCCTGGAGGGCTCCCTTGATGGTCCTGCCGTCCGCGATGGTGACACCCGTGAAGGTGCCGAGGTCGGTCGAGCCGGCGGCAACGCCCGAGAGGGTGATCAAATTGGCGATGTAGCCCAAGTTGACGTCTGCATCCGGCACAGTTATGGTGCGAGGGGCAGACAGCGTGCCTGCGTACGTGAAGTAGTTGGCACCGCCAAGGTTTACCTTGAGGTTAGCTACTACGAGCGTGTTAGCCGACAGTGCTACCTGTCGCTGTACGCCAGTGAGAAGTCTTGAAATCTTTGAAATATCTGCCACTGTTACCTCGCTTCGGCGTTACTAGCGCCTTCCTCGATGTGGATACCTAGTTTCTTAGGCATCTCGCCTTGTTTAAAAATTTCGATCGCCATTCTGCACTCAAGTCCATAGACGTTAAGGTATTTATTCGCTTCCTCGACTGCCTTGTCCGTGATCTCTCGCGTTTTCCGGCCGATGGCCTCCTCGGCGTTCCTCAGCTGGCTCTCGGACATCTTGTCTACGTCTACTTTTCTTTGTCTTTGCATATTTACAACTGCCCCACTAGCAAGATTGACAATAGGTAGTCCTTCTGGGAGGGATTGATGTCATTCCTGGCCACTGCTCCCACCCTCAGCACATAGTCACCTGAAACAAACCCGAACGAGCCTTCGTCCGGCGTGCTGTTCGTCAAGTTGCCGTCCTTACCGACGAATAGATTATCCCCGAAAGCAAAGGAGGAAATTACGTTAGCGACCTTGCCGGCCTTGACCACATCGCCGTACTCGCCGTCTGGTATGTCGTCCTCGGTCAGTCCCTGGAACCTAAAGGCGTCCAGTCCGTCTGACACGTCCACCAGCTTGAGCCTGCCGTTGTCGTCAATGGACACAGGGGTGTTCTTGGGTATAGTTAGCCCAGTCATATTCAGCAAGGCCACCTTGGTGGCTGTGGACTGGCCGCTTGCCTCGCTGATTATGTCCTCGTATGGCCTGTAGCTCATTACTGGCGCCACCAATTTCCGTTCCAAGCTATGAGCGTTACGTTCTCCATGTCGGAGGTCACCGCCAGCGGGGTGCTGGTGGCGTTCACGTTGTCGATCGTCTGGCTGAGCACGGACGCAATGTACATGGTGAACCCGTTTAGTGTTATTGCCTTGATGTTGAAGCGCTTGCCGTCCAGGCCCACCGCCGAAGGCAGGGTGACGGTTCTGTCAGCCGTCAGGCCGTCCATGAAGAAGGAATCGTTGGCGGAAGTCAGGGTTGCATTGCTGTCTGTGGCGCTGTCCACGTCGTCGAGGGCGGTCGAGGGGGTGGAGGAGATGGTTATGTCGTTGGCGCCCGGGGTGATGACCACGCCCGCGCCGGCCACTATCGACTTGAACTGAAGGTCTACCCCTACCTTGGTCTTGAACCAGCCGTCGCCCGAGCCCACGTTAGACGCGGTGTTGGCCTCGCCGGCGCCGCCGCCGCTGCCGCCGAACGTGAGAGACGGGTCCACCCGGAAGGCCAGCAGGTCGCCCACCTCCAGGTCGATCAGGGTCTGTATCTGGCTGCTGTCTGTGCCGTATGAGCCTACTTCGTCCCAGTCAAGGCCTAGGTGGATCTTCTGGCCGTTTAAAAACACCTGCAGCTGGCCGTAGCCCACCTTGTAGGCGAACACGGCCTCGCTGTTGCGCGAGTCAAAGGGTATGTCTATAGTAAACGGCGCCGAGATGGGTCCCGTCACCTCGTTGTCGTCTGCCGGAGCCCCGGCCACCACCTCCAGGTACTCCTCGTAGTCGAGGTTGTCCGTGGCGTTTATAACGCCGGCCAATGTTGCGTCCAGCCGCTTGATCGAGAGGGTCAGGTTCTCGCCGTCCACCACAACGAAGTTGGGAGTACCGGAGCCTTGCGTAGTAACCAATATGGACAGGCCCGAGACGTCCACGTTGACGGCGTCGGTTGTAGAGCCCGCAAGAGCGTTGGTCACAGTAACCACAGAGCCCAGCACCGATGCGCCGAAGTCGGCGACTGCGTTGATCGCCGCCTGCGTGAAGCCCGCCACCTGGGAGGCTGTGTCGCCTGTGCTGATGGCTACCTCGATCGGTATCCGTCCAGACGGGGCAGGATTACCGCCGCCGGCGTCCTTGTTGTACCATACGTAGTACTGGGCTGCATCGTTGGCTGCGTTGATGGTGAAGTACTGGCCGGTAGTTATGGAGGCCGCTGCAGGCGTAGTGACGTCGGTCACCTCGGTGGCCAGCACGCCTAGCTTGTCGGAGAATATAGGCGAGTTGTCCGTCTCAGACAAGGCCCCAATGTACGTGATGTTGTCGGTGCCGAAGCCGTCGCCGATCTCCACGTCGTCGCCCTGCTGGATCTCCGTGCCTGAGAAGTGGGCGTACACCCGGGCAGGGGAGCCGCCGTTGTCGGAGCGCAGGAACAGCCACATCACGTCCTTGTCGAAGGACACGTCCTCACGCGAGTCGATGAATATATGTCGGTCGGTGGAAGGCACCGCCACGGCCATGTACACGCCGTACGCGTACTTGGCCTTAGCGCCGGAGGCGCCGGTGGAAGTGTCGCCGTAGTTCTGGGTAAGGGTGACCTGGCTGAGCGAGTCGACGCTGAGTATCTGGTAATAGCCCTCGTCTCCTAGAGACCCTACCTTGATATAGTCGCCGGCCACTAAGCCGGTGGTCCATGAAACAGCGCCCACGGAGGCGACGGTTGGGCTGCCGTTGGTGAACACTAGGTTCGGCAGCACGTCGGCATCCCGCACCAGGTTTACATACGCCACCTCGTCGTCGGCCAGGATGACGTTGCCGCCGGCGGCATTGGCGTCGAATCGGTAGGTCAGCCTGGAGCCGATGAGCTTGGCGTATACGTTCTGGCTCCAGTTCATCTGGCCGGCCGTGGTCTGGTCGTGGCTGACCAGGCCCTGCCCGGTGAACACGGTCAGGCCCAGGTCCTTCCTGATTGAGCCAGTGCTTCCGCCCGTTCCCTGCGAGTACCAGTAGGTTCCCCCGTTGATCTCGAGGAACAGAGACATCACCACCTCTTTCCACTCGCGCTCCGTGTATATGCCTTTGTCACCGCCCCTGAAAGGGTTTATGGACGAGCTGGAGGATGACGGGTTGTTCTCGAGCCGCCCCTCCGAGTGGTTGGACCATGGGTACACGTAGAAGGGGTTCGGAGTCTGACGGCCGGCGGTGCCTAGCCTGAACAACATCGGCCGGCGGTCCTCGATAGAGGTGACGTTGCCGGCGGCATCGGTGGTGACTGTTGCGATCGGCAGCACGCTGGCGGCCCATACACTGGTGGTGATCTTGATGCGGTAGTCCAGGGTCTTGGCCAGCGGTACAGTCTTGGTGGTCTCGGAGGCGGTGGTGGGGTTCCACAGGTATACCTGGCCGGAGGTAGAGTCGTCAGGCTCGCGCTCGTACTCTATGCCTACGTAGTTGATGGCAGAAGCCACGAAGGCGCCGTCCACGCGGGAGTTGATGGCCGAGCTTAGGGGCTGCGCCGGGGTGCCGGAGGGCACCACGAAGAACGTGCCGGCCTGGGCGGAAGTGCCGTGCCAGATAGAGGAGTCGGCGACCAGCAGGCTCAGGCCGCTGGCTGCGCCGCCAATGGAGCCGGCCATGGCTATCTCCATGCCACGTAGGACGAAGCCGCCCTTGTCGCCTATTACCCACCCGCGCAGCAGCTCGTCGAAATCACTGGAGACAGCGGACTCAATGGACCGCATCTGCGGTACGTCGACCCGTTGCTGGCTTATTAAGTTATTCTGACGCCTTACTGCCATTAGCTTAGAACCTCTGAGGTGCCCACCATGCACGAAGATTCGGCATCGCCCAGTATGCCGCCGGCCAAACCCGGTGCGCGGAGATAGACATCCTTTGGAATCTTTCCCGTGGGGCTAAGGCCCCGGAGGCAGCCTGATGGGCAAGTCTAAGAGAGGCGATCGTGAGTACACAAGAGAGCAAAGACTTCAAAAAGAAAACAAAATACTCAAAAGGCAACTGGCTCGTCTGAGAAACCTGCTAGACAGGGCCAACCTGGCGGCGGAAGACGCCAGCCACCTGCGCCGCTTGATCAAGCTGCAGAACGACGAGGACCAGGCTGCATCTGCTTCCCTGGCTGAGGCCGACAAGCAGTGGGCGTGCCGGGAGATGGACTGCGTAGGCAGGCTAAGGCTGGTTATACTTCCACGTAGAGATGGTACAGTATACTGGCGTAAATGCGACGGCCCAGGCTGCCGCAACCGAACAAAAGCCCAGCGGTTCAAGCCGGGCGTCATCGGAGACGACGGTCGCCCTATGCAACGGGCTGACGATGGGCCAGATAGGCCCTTCAAGAGGAACCAAGGCTGAGAGGCTAGTCCAGGCCCTGCTTGGCCCCATGGGAGCAATGCCCAATTACAGAATATACCTAAGCAAACCGGCGCCAGGCTGCAAGCGTTCATACGTGGAAGCGGACGCCGCCGTGCCGGAGCTTAGACTGGCCGTGTTCGTGGACGGCAGGTTCTGGCACGACCCGGAGTTCGCCAGAGCCCGACAAAAGCCAAGCCACAAAGTGGACTGGGAAGCCAAGGCCCGGAGAAACGCCAAAAGGGACAGGGCCCAGACGGAGGCCCTGGAGTCAGAAGGATGGCTGGTGGTAAGGGTGTGGGACGACCAACTTCAAGGGGTTGCCCGCACCGATTCGACCCTGTCAGACATAGCTGTAGCGGCCGACGCAGCCAGGATATTCTGTTAGCATGCCATACATAAAGCAAGTAGACAGAAACAGGATCACTTCGGACGGAAAATACAACGGCACCGCCATCAAGACTGCGGGCGAGCTGAACTACCTGCTGACGATCATGTTCCTGTCCAACTTCTGGGCCGACGTGCACGAACTCGAAGCGGCCATGAGCCTGCGCGTGAACACATTTTTCCTGTCCTCGGAGCGTAGATACCAGGACCACAACGACACGGTCGGAGCGTTAGTGTGCTGTTTACTGGAGTACAAGAGGCGCTTCAAAGGCAACCATCCAAGATACGAAGACATAGAGGACGCAGTCGTGAGAACAGTCGAGAGGTTCTACAACACACTCAGCGCGCCCTACGAGGACTCCAAAATCATAGAGAACGGAGACGTCATTTAATGTGCATGGTATGCACTGAGTTCAGCAAGGGCAGGATGACTACCGCAGAGGCCATTCGAGCCCTGGGCGAGACCCTTAGGACCCTAGGCAACACTGGTGGAGACGACGAGAAGCGAGAGCATGTATCGGAAGCGGCGGAAATGATCTTAGGAGTTTCCAATGAAACAGATCAAGGTTAACAAGAGGCTATTCCAGTCCGAACCGTCAAAACTGCTCAAGGCAGTCGGCGCCGTAGTAGGCTACCAAGCCTACCCATCCGATGTGTATGTTAGCAAAGAAGACTACAAGTCTATGGTCAAGGCCACTATAAAAATGTTCCGAAAGGAATATCCGTACATGAAGCCGTCTTCGACCAAGCTGCGCGCCAGCATAGGCGTGCATCTGCTAAACCTAGGGCCCAACGAAACCCTGGGAGACGCCATCAAGCCGGGCTATGTGTTGGTGGACGAAGACTCAATCAAAGAAGCAGTCAAGCTGGAAAGCCAGCAAAAAGACCTACGAACGGTCTAAGGCCATGTATGGAATTTGCCCTATCCACTCAAAGCTGAGCTTGTAAGAGCCCTTGCCCACCGAGTGGTTCTCCCTAGTCACCTTGGCGTTCTGGACGTAAATGATGTCCTCGTCAGTGGACCTGTCCATTATGCGTATGGACACGTAGTTGCCGGCCATTCGGTCTTTGTACAGCGGCCGTGCGGAGTATGCCTGCAGGCCGCCGGACAGACGAACGCGCAGACCCTGTATTGAGCCGCGCACGGTCGTCTTTGACGGGGCTATCTCCTGGGCGTAGTCGGCGTCGATGCCGAATACCTCGTACTCGCCGTAGTCCACGGTAAAGGCCACTGACTGGACTTCCTTGTACAGCTTGTTGTTGATGTAAAGCTTGATCTGCGCTCCGGTGAGCACTACCCGCTTGGCCATAGTCTACTCCCCGAACACGTAGGTGATGTCCGTAAAGTCCGTGCCCCATTTTCCAAGGCCCTCGTCGGACGGGTACAGGACGGTTATTACTATTCTGATGCCGGTGGCGGCCACCTCGTTGATTAGGTCCTCCGCGTATACGCGCCCGCTCACTACGTCCGTCATGAAGAAGGGATAGTCGCTGCCATCCTTGTCGATCATAGCTGGCGCGCGCTGGGCCACCAGAGACACGTCCTCGCCGGCCAGGTGCCGGTTCTTGATGGTGTAAGCGGGGCTGATCAGTAGGGTGCCAGAGGAAGGGCGTGCAATGTACGGAAGCGGCCCTTCTTGTCTCTTGGTTCCATAGCCAAGCACCAAGTATCCTTGCTCGTCGGGGAACTGCGACGCATTGCTGACGCGCACCACCCTGGAGCTGGACGCGTCCAGGTCCTGGTCTAGTACTGTGCCTATGTTGCTTACTGTAAACGGTTGCGAAGGGTCGAAGCAGTAGGGCCCTGGCTGCGATGGGGCGTTGAGCCCAGCGTATGGGTCCGGCGTGGATACTACGGCTACGACCTCGGTCACGCCTTGCTGGAACACGGACACTGACAGTCCGGTTACATTCACGTTGGCTGCGTCTGCCACGGCCCCGTTCTCCAGGTTGACTAGCCTGGCCACGTCGGCAAACGGCGGAGCAGCGGAGGCGTCCGAGACCCCGGATACGGCCGTGGCAAAGGCCTCGGCCACCTGGGCGGCCGAGACAGCGGACGAGACATCGACGCGTATACCGATGCGTCCGCCTGGGGCCGGGTCAACAGCGTCGGAGCCGGTGGTGTCGAAGTACACATAGTAGGCATTTTCTGGCGTGTCAAAGATCATGTACGCGCCGTCCGCTATGGAAGCCTTCAGCGGCAGGGTAACATCCGTTATCTCATTGGCCCCGGCCGTAGTAACCTCGCTCTCGGTGACCAGCGCCTCTCCGTGCAAGTGCGCGGCGCCCCTTCGCTCACGCCTGACGACCCTAGTGGTGGCAGGCACGAACACCTCGAGAAGCCTGGCCTCGGCCTGGTACGCCGAGGCGAACGCCTGCTTGCTGGATACAGTGGTCCTGGTGGGCGTAAAGAACAGAATTGCGTCGGACGTGCCCTGGACCACGGTTTCGCCTACGCCGATCGGGTTGAGTACCTCGAAGTACGCAGTGCCCACTGCTCCGCCTACCGCGGCGGTAACGTCGAACGTGCCTGTGTTAACCGGGTCAAACGATGAGCCGTATATGTTGGCGTAGTCGTTTACTCTGATCTTGCCTACCTTGGGGTCAGCGCCTGCGCTCCAAGTGAACCTAAGGACTCCGCCCGCTTCTTGCGTCACGTCCCACTGCGTGGATGGCCCGCCGCCGGCGGGCCGGGCAGTGTCAAACTTAAGCTCGTTCTGGGAGCGTCCGCCGCGTACCCTGACGCTAGAGGACGGGCCCAAAGTATCGGAGATCAGCACCACGTACCCACCCAGGCCGTCGTCCTTTGCGAACGCGCCGCCTGGACGGCCCGAGGCCCTAAGGCTGCGAGTGATTGCGTCAGCTACCTCTTGGGCCTTAGCGGCGGCTATGGAGCCGAACTGCTCAGTCTTGAAAGTGACCTCGGCAGTCTCACCGTCATCGAACTGCAGTATGAGCGTGTCACCGTCCTGCAAATTGTACGGCTCCAGCTCGCGGCTCCTGCCTGTAGCGCGAACATACTCCTCGCCAAAGATGACGTCCAGAATTCGGTGAATCAGGTCCCGCACCTGCTTGCGGTTCTTTACCTCGATGCCGATCTCGCGAAATACGTCGTCCGACAAGCCGACCTCCGGCGGCCTGGTGATGCCGCTGTCCGCCAGGCGCTGGTCCAGGTAGCGGCCCGAGGCTGTTGCTACGTACAGCTGATCGTTGACGGCCGCCACGGTGTCAACCAGGTAGGCTGCGCTGGACTGGGCGAGCGAGTACAGCACGGCGTCCACGTTAGGGCCGCGCATGAAGGGGTTTAGATACGCCCTCAGCCTCTTATACTCTCTCTCCACGGTCGTAACTGACAAGAACTACCTCCCAGCCTAGTTGATCTTAGAGACCGAAATGTCCGCCGTCGGGTCAATCACCGATGCCTTCTCGGACGGCTGCAGCCTGATGACATCGTGCGTAGAATCGTACTGCGGGCTGGTAATGGCCACTGCGCGCACGCCAGGTATTGCATCCACAACAGAAACTATGCGGCTGATGGCGATCGGCTGTCCGATCGGGTTACCGTTGATGAGCGCGTCCACCGCGTTTCTGATCTGCTCCACAATCTGGGCGAACGGCACGCCGGTGTTGAGCCGCACGTCGATCGAGACCTGAATCCTGCGCCTGAGCGGTCCGCGAATGAAGATCTCAGCCCCTGCGGCGCCAGTGCCAGGGTACGTGGTGCTGTCCCTGGGGTCTCCGTAGACTATTCTGTTCGCCTCGGCGATCATGCCGATGTGGTGCCTGTAGCTGTCCAGCCCCTTGGACACACCGTCGTCGAAGGCCAACTTGGTGGCACTCTCGACGGCCAGGCCTGCGGCCTCGTCTATTTTGTTAAACTGGGCATTGGTGTCAAGCACAAGGTTTGTCCTATCTAGCGCGCCCGGCTCGATGGCTATAAGCAAGATCTTCTTGTAACCCTCGTAGGCATTCTCTTCTTGCACTACAACGCTGGACTCCTGTCCCGCCAGCGGCACCTCGAAGGCGGCCGCAAGCGCGCCGTTGACCACGGCCATATCCCTGAAGAGAACTTCGTCAATGGTCCATGTTCCAAGGGCCAGCGCCGGAAGTGCTGTTCCGCTCAAGATCAAGGAGTCTCCCGCAGTAGCGGCCTCGTACTCCCAGAAGCCCAGGGCTGGACGATGCAGGTCCAGGTCATCAGTGATTAGCACGCCAGACTCGCTGGCCGCCTTGGGGTTGATTGCCCTGACGAAGGTTCTGCGGCCCTGCTGAGTTACTACTGCAGCAAACGACCCGCCGACGTTGAAGTTTGAAGCGTCCGTTGTCTCGTCGAAGCCAGTGGTGGTAACGATCACCACGTTGCCAGCCACGGTGGCGTCCAGGTCCGCAAGCACGTCAATTTCGTTCTTGATCTGCAGGGCGACGGCATCGGCCGTGTCCGTGGAATTGACGTTGACCAGCACCCCGGTCTTGCCCACCACGGCCGGGTCCGCCCCTGCGCCGTCCACCTTGAACCACACGTAGTACTCCACGGCGTCGCCCGCTGAATTGATCAGGAAGTACTGCCCGCCTGAAATTTGCGATCCAGTGGGTGCGGTTACTTCGGTGACCTCCTGCTGCTTGGCGCCAGACTCGAGCACCATGAACTCCCCGCGGTTCGCCACGAGGAAGTCCGTGCCCAGCCTGAGCACGTCGCCAGGCCTAGCCGCACCGAAGTCAGGCTCCGTTCCGGTTCCGTTCCAGAGCAGCTTAAGGGAGTTGTCAGTGCCGTCCACGTCAAATGACGTGGTGCCATCGTACCCGAGTGAAATAAAGTTATCCGGCAACAACACGGTCTCTTCAACGGCGTTAAGGTTGTCCAGGTAAATGCTGTCTTCAAAGCGACGTATTACCCTAAACTTGCCGCGGTTCAGCACGTGGAACGGCTCGTCGACCAGCACCTGGTCGCCCTCCGAGACTTCGGTGTATGCAGAAAAGTCACCGGCGGAGAAGCTTTCCCCAACCAAAAACGCGCCGCTGGCGGTGGCGCCTGCGGCCCCTGCGTTGTTCATGTAGGAAATGGCGACAGACGCAGATGGAGAGTCTGCCACTATGGTCACCACGTTGCCGAAGCTAGATGCGCTAACGCCCGGCAGCGCGCCTATGGAGGCCGCCAGGTTGGCAGCGGTGTCCACGTCCGTAGCTCCGACCGGAAAGTCCGTGTCAGCAGTCAGGGTGTTTCCGTCCACTATGAAGTCGTCGCCAGATAAATCCGTGTTGTCGGTGATCGTAAAAGTGCCAGAGGAGTAGCTGTTTACCGCGTCCGAGTTTAGAACTCTTACAGACGTACCGTCCTCACTGACTCCAGTGACCAAGAACGTGCCGTTGTTGCCGTCGTCGCTCATGTTGGCGACAGTTATGAGGTCGCCTATTGACACCTCGGTAAAGTTGGCATTGCCCGTGAGAATAATATACTCTGCGTCGCTTGAGCCCGTTATCTTGTTGACGTTCAGGGTACCGCCAGCCGAGTCATCAAGCTCGACAGACGACTTCAAAAATCCAGGGCTTGCAAGGGTTCCAGCCCAACTGATGCAGACGAACCGACCCTGCTTTTCAACCCGGAAATCCCTGCCGCGAGTCCTGACATGGTGCCTAGGCTTGCCGAAGTAACGCTGCTGTGACGCCCTGTTGAGCAGCTTGACGATGCTTTTGCCTGCAACGGGCAGATTCGGCAGAATAGTGGCTGATGTATTCGAGCTGATCTCAGCGCTCTTAGCTTGGCGCCCATCAGCATACACCCTGATCCACTCATCGGAGTGCAAACCGCCCTGGCTCTGCCTGGAGATGGACATCTTGGCCAGGGCGTTGTCCAGCCTGGAGCCAGCGCCGAGCGCAGCTGCCCTGCTGAAGCTGCCGTTGCCGCCGACGACCTGGACACTGCCGTTGCCGCCGACGACCTTGGTGGCCAGCAAAAGCTGGCTGTCCCTGTAGGCAAGCTGCGCGTCGGCCAACGTGGTGATGCCGCTGACGGCAAGCACGTTCATGAACCTCATGACCTGCTCATGCGTGCACGGAACAATCCTTACTTCCTCGCCGTCGCGGAACTCATAGCCTAGGTCCGTGGGCAGGTCCAACGGCCTCTTGAACACGAATTGGGGAGAGCTGCCAAGGTCGCTGGACTCAATCCAGTTCACGCCGTCCAGCAGGTCGACGCCATCGTATGCGAAGTCGCTGTCCTCCGCAGTGGACTTCTCAATCACGCCAACCCCGGAGGTGCCTGAGTCATCGACCAACGCTGCCGAGAGATAGTCGGACAAACTGGAGTTCACGTAGTCCACTATGTCGGTGGCCGCCGTCGGGTCCGCCTCGTAGAACCTAATGGCGTCGGCCACGAGGGTGGCCTTGTCGGACTCCGTTACTGCGTCGCCGTTCTTCCTGACAACCGAGAAGCTTGTGGCGGTAGGAGTGAAGCCGGGCTCGTCGCTGACGCGAAACGTGCCAGTGTTTTCCTCGGAGAACTCCGTCTCTCCGGTAATCGTGACGTACTCGCCGCCGGACAAGCTGCCCAACGCCGGCGCCGTGCCGGTTCCGCTGTAGGTGTACGTGACCTGATCCACGCCCGCGACGGGAGTGTTGGGCGTTACAGTGACGTTCCACTCGGTGGAGGCGTCTATGGAGGTGGCCACCGGATTGCCGGACCTGGTGGCTATCCTGATGGTGATCTTGTCAGCCACCAGCACCGTAGAGGTGATCGGACTGTTTGCAGCGGTTGGATAGGTGTAGCCTACATTGGTGCGGTTGCCTGTGCGGCCATAGCGAGCGCTGTGGTAGAGAATGGCGTCCTGGGCCTGGGATTGGTCGAGAACCTTGCGGGCCTTCATGAGTGCCTTGTGGCCAGAGAAGTCGTATGCCGCCCCAAACGAGGTTACGAAAGAGGAAGTGGGGCCAAGCTCAGTGTCGTACGCGTTGAACTGGGTCGGGCTAACGGCCGCAGTGGTGTTGGCCACAGCCACCCGGAACAATGGAACCTCAAAGGTCTTGCCCGAGGCATCGCCGTCTAGTATGACCACGATCGTGTCATCGTGCCCGAAGTCCAGCGCGGCGGCGGCGTAAACTCGGTCGTCTTCACGCAGCCTTCTGATCAGCCTGTCGGGGCTTATACCCACGGCCGTGCCGGCCAAGGAGGCTATCTGGTCCGACTCGCCGGCGGGCTGGGCGTCCGACGGGCTTGTGTACCTGTGCAGGCCCACTATGAGTTCGTTAGGGTCGATGCCGAAGGCATCCAGGTCTTCGTCGGTGTCCACGGACGGAATGTAGGAGTTCGGAGGGTCGGCGTACGCACCAGGGGCCACGATCTTGGAGTGAATGAACAGCGGGAAGTCGCCCTCTTTCGACTGCGACGACTCGTTGCCGACCAGCGAGCCCTGGCTAAGCCCCGTCTGTCCAGCGGACAATCCGACCAGCTTGCCCGACGAGTCAGAGGTGACGACCAGCATGCTGCCCAGCAACGGGTCCTTGGTGTTGGTGGCTGCCACAATCATCTCGTCGTCCACCACACTAAAGGTCATGGAGTCAGACTGGTCCTGAAGCTCCAGCGAAATGGAAGAGACCGTGCGTGCGCCGCCGGCCACTTTGAACTTCTGAGGGGCCAAATCGGAGCGCAAAACCGCTATGCCTTCCACGAATGCCACGAGAGCCTGGTTGGACGCCAGGGCATACTCGGCTGCGGTCACCTCTATGTCCACATAGTCGGTGCCATGCCCTGCCACCCGGCCCTCGAGCCTGTTGTCCGCGTTGAACTCGGCCGACCATACAATCAGGTAGTCACCGTCCTCCACGTTGATGAAGGCGTTCGGAGCAGTAGTCTGGTAGCGCACGACGTTGCCGCCCATCTTGGTGACGCTGAAGGTAGTGGCGGCTACCGCCCCCGTGTTTATGATCTGGGCGTCTGGGGAGTCTGCCAGCAGCCATATATAGCCGTCGGACAGTAGTGTGACTGTACCGCCTAGAATCGAGCTGCCTTGTACGCGACCCTCCGTCTGCTCGGTGCCGGATGTAAGCTCATCGCCTGCCACGAGCGGGTCTACAAGCCGAAACTGCGCAGTGTTCCTGGACAGAGAGAAGTCGGACTTCTTTCCCTCGCTGACCAGGCCCTTGTTGGAGCTGAACATGCCCTTGGTAACCAAGGTAGAGGAGGCGTCGACCTCCACCCTTGCGCGGTTGGACGGCCCTAGGTTGGACCGCACCTTGATCTGCTCTCCTACAATGCTGACGGTGATCCCGGTAAGCTTGGAATTCAGCACGTTGGTCCAGCTTTCAAGCGTGTTGGTGGCGTTGACGGAGGTGTGGGTGCCCTCGGCTATGAAGTCAGCGTTCAGAATCGTGTACGTAATGGCGGCCGTGCCGTCGATCAGCAATATGAGGGTGTCGCCGTCGGCTATAGACGGAGACCAGTCTGCTTGCTCCTCCGAAAACACCGCAGCCTCTCGGCCGTCCTTGCTCAGCGGCTGCTTGTTCTTGTATAGCCTGAGCGTCTGCTGCTCGTTGGACGGGAAGGAGACCAACCTGGATACGTCCCTGCCGAACGTAGGCAATGCGATTTGCAGGTAGTCAAACTCCTCGGCCTTGGCCTGCACAACCAGGCGCTTGCCTCCGCCGCTGGTTACCGCCTCAAACCCAAGGTCGCTGTTGGCGTTAATGGAGGCGGAAAGCTCGTACGCTGTAGCGCCTCCTGGAGCAGCGAAGTCGCTGTTGGAAAACGAGTGCTCGTAGGTGACTCCGCCAACACTAATAGCCAGGCGGTCGCCGCCGACCACGTCGAAGGGGCCCTCGATCGTACTCTCCAGAAACGCCTTTGCAATGCTGGTTTGGCGACCGGAAGTGGCCAGCTGGAACAGCTTCTCGCCGCCTAGGGCGCTTTCCACTATAAGCTCCAGGCCTACTCCCTTGGACTTCTCCTCATATACGTTGCCGTCGTCCACGAATAGGGTGGCGCTATCGGCATCGCTCACGATTTCATCGCTAACCACCGTAGCCTGCTCGTCCGGGGAGGTGGCGCCTATGACTGCTGCCTTGATGGCGGTGGCGGTGCCCAGGCCCTTTGACAGCCTTGCCCTCTTGATTCTCTCGCGCAGTTCCTCGTCGGTCTCTGCGTCGCGTCCCGTAGTGTACTTGTTCTCGTTGGACACCGTGGCGCCTGCGAAGGGCAGGCTGACGAACTCCTTGATTGCCCCCCGAGGCACACTGCTTCTGGCGCCCGGCTCCTGCGCGCTGACCTTGACCTCGGTTACCTCTGTCTCGCCGTCCAGTATAACCGACGTGGACACCGTATAGAACCTAGTCTCCTCCTCAGCCCCGGAGGCGGGCACGCGCACGACGGCGTTGGACGGAACAGGCCGGTTGCCGCCCTGGGCTACCACCACTGACTCTCCGATGTTGTGAAACTTGTTGGTGGGGCTGATCAGGGTGATCTGGAAGTAGCCGCCAACTGCGTTGATCGCAGAGTATGAAAGCGGGCCCTCTACGTTGGGGGTGCCTCGCCCGATGTATATCTGTCCACTGGCCGGCCACCCTTCGGTGTCACTAACGTTTACAAGAGAGGAGCCGGCGTTCGGGGCCCTGGTTCCGGCGTACACCTTGCTGGATAGCTTCTGGAAGCTAGAGTCTGTTATGGTTACAGTTCCAGTGGCCACTCTAGCCGGGAACGGAGTCAGCCGCTCGTCCCGAGCCAGGCGCCTAAGGGCCTCGCCCGTGGCCCTGTCCACAGAGTAGTCCCTGAGCACCGACAGCACGTCGCCGCCGGCGCGTGCCACGGCAAGGGCTACTACCTCGAAAAAGGAGGTGTTGGCAGATCCTACGTTGACGTCACTGACGCCAATTCGGCTCATGTAGCTGGAGAGCATTTCTCCGAGCAACTGGTCGTAACTTTTAGGATTCGGTGTGTCCGACGCCATGCTTCCTCTGCCCTAAGATTCCGGCCCCATAGCTATACCGGGCTTCATGCGGCCGGCAGCTCGAAGGACAGCGGGTAAACACCGTTGCCGTTGGCCAAACCCACTGAAAGGTTCAGCTTAAGCCTTGGCCCGTCAAGCAGAACCTCCAGCCTGTCTAGGCCGTCAAACCTGGGGTCCGACTCGAACATTTCTGCCAGGGCCTTGTACGCGGCTTTGGCGTCGAAGTCGGCCGAGCTGTCGCCAGGTCGTACGCCAAAGCCGAAGTCAGGATGGACCAATAGCTTGCCCCTGGGCGTCGACAGCTTGATCTTGATAGCCTGTATGATGTTCTGAGTTCCCCATGCCAGCCTAAACTCTCCCTGGCCGCCTATAGCCAAGTCACCGGACTCAGTAAGCAGCCAGTCCACCTTGGACAGGCCAGTCAGCGGGTCCTCCCTGGCGTCCGGCACCTCGCGCACCCTGGGGGAATTGTCCACCGGGAGGTCTGAAGGTATCCAGATTCTGCTCTGGCTATTCACGGTGCCCGGCAGGTAGGCCTGCAGGTAGGCTCCGTCGAACGTAGTGTATATGTCCAAGTCCGGGAGTCCGTCCAGGGTCAGCAGCACGTTGCCCTCGGCTATCCTGTCAATCTCCAAAATTCTCCTAGCGGCCTCGGGCTGGGCAGCGGAGCGCAGCAGGACCTTCTGGCCCACGAACAAGTTCTCGTCAGAGGATATGTTGATGCGTCTTCCTTCGGCGTTGGACAGCAGCGGCCTCTGAAACCCGACCTCGTCGATGTATGGCTCGCGCAAGTTATTCAGCGTTACTATCTCTAGCCACCGCTGGGCGTCGCCCAGGTAGCGCAGGGCGATCTCCTCCACGCTGGCGCCCAGCGGCACCGGCACCAGCACCTTGCTGCTGGAGGTCTGAAACTGAAACCCTGCGTCCTCCGCCAGGCCGTCCACGAACTGGGTGTTGCTTGATCGCCTGTCGTCGTCGATCTGGCTGTTGGCCGTGAGCAGGTCCATGGCCGTAGCTGCCTCATAAAGTGAGGCCAAAAACTCAAACTCCTCGGGGGTCATGGGCTGCACCCTGGGGGTGGGCGCAGGCCGGCCGTACACGTCGCTGAAGGTCTGGTTCCCGGCGCCGAATCGGTTGGCGATCTGGCTGGCAAGCTCGAGTATCTCCGCCCTGGAGGACCGTATGTCGTCCACGGTTGTAGTCCTGACCTCCTCGATGGCGTCGTCCACCCGTTGCTGCTGCTCTGGAGAAAGCTGAAGCTGGCTGGCGGGCACCTGGTTGAACAGGTCGAAGTTCTCCTCGGGACTACTGAATATGTTGTCGGCCGGGTCTATGCTTAGCAGCTGAGTCTGCGCAAGGCCCAGCGACCCTGCGTTCACCTGGTCATCCGACAGGCCCTCCCTAATCGACGAGCTTGCCAGCAGCGCAGATAGGCTGGAGCGGGTGTCCGAGCTGGTTGAGGTAGACGAGATGGACGAGGACATGACCAGCAAGCTCTGCTTGATCGATGACTTGTAGTCGCCTATGATCTGCCGGGGAAGGTCTCCGACGGCCACGGTCGCGCCCGAGATGTCCTTTGCGAACAAAGCCACCTGCCTAAGCGTGTTTAATGGACCCTGGAAGTCAGCCCTGACGGCCTTGATCAGGTTGAGCGCGGCGCCAGCCGAGCGCCTCGCATCCTCTAGTGCGCCGTTGATCCTCTGCAGTATGTTGGGAGTCAGCGGCTGGGCGCTAGGGGCTACTCCCGACTCAGCGCCCGTGCGCTGAAGCTCCACTCGCCTCCACGCCTTGAGCTGGAGCTGGTAGCGCCACTCCAGCGGCCTCTCGGCGGACTGCTGGGTGGTCAGCGAGATGGGAGTGACTATATAGCTTTGGTTCTGCTTGGGAATGTCGAGCACCAGGCGCCAGCCTGCGTTCTCGGGCCTCTTCTTAAGCTCTGCGTACTGCTCCACGAACTGCTCGAGCAGCTGTGCGTGGTAGTAGCCGGTGCTCTGCTTGCTCGGCGCCCCGCTGTCTCCCGGGCCGTTTGTGATGGGCTTCGCGGCAGGATGTCCACTGGTGACGCTCCTAATCACCCTCTGCACCTGGTTCACCAGCCCAGTGAACTGCTCTATGGTGTTGCCAAACAAGGTCTCTAAGACAGTCGGCGAAGACGGGGGGGCGGACATATTGGGCCTGAACGGCCACACTCCCATGGTGCCGCTTATGCTTATATTCTTGAACCTCATGCCGGAGTGCTCCTCCAGAACTCCGCGCAGCGTGGCACCAACGTCTATAGAGTACGCAGACGTGGTGCTTAGGTTCTGGGGCGTAATGGGCAAGTCGAACTGCCACTTGCGCCCGATGGGCTCGAAGCTCAAAGTGGTCAATACCCCGCCCTTGGTGCTAGGGGCTGAACTGCTAAGTACCCGGACAGCGCTGGAGGCACCGCCCCGAGTAACCACCGCAGGGCGTGAGCCCTTGGTAACGTCCACTACCAGGAGCCTGTACGGATACAGCTTGTCCCACCTATCTGGGTCGATCGACACAGGCGGGAAAAAGGACTTGCTATCCGGGGTTAGGCCGGAGCCCCTCCAGGGTACCTCGTCCGGGCTGGCCTTTTGGTTGACCGCAGACCCAGCAACACCCGATATGAGCTTTTTTAACTCTTGCGCCGGGTCCGGCAGCTTCAAGTCCAATCCTGATCCTAGTCCGAAGGGTGTGGCCATCTCGGTATACAAGATTCGTGGGTAAGGCAATTAACACGTTTACAAGAATCACAACACTTCTTTTGATCTCGACTACGGTAGCAGGAGCCTGCAGCCTGCCCAGGCTGAAGCCGTCTGGAACAGGCGTATGGAAGGAATTCGAGCCATATCTCAAGGAATACACGGAGATAGCCAAGCACAAAGGGATAGACTTGTCTGACAAATCCAAGAAGCTAGTGGTAACCAAGGCAAACAAGCTTATGGACAACTCAGCGGCTGTATGCCACATGACTCCCCTGGGCAACGAAGTAGAAGTAAGCGAAATTATATGGAGCCGTATTTCAGAGATTGAAAGAAAACAGCTTGCTTTCCATGAACTTGTGCATTGCCTGTGCGACAGGATGCACACGTACCAGGGAGGCGAGTACCCGGATAAGGCGCCTGCCTTTGGCTTTGGAGCCGGGTACATGGACGACGGATGCCCCTCCTCCATGATGCACCCCACCATGATTGACAGGGATTGCGCCGTGCGTCACTGGAACGAATACATAGACGAGATGATGGTCGGCTGTGAGCCGTAGCCATACATGCTAACATGTACTGGTGAGACTAATAGACAAGCAAAGGCATAGTTACTCCTGTGGAATAGTGGCCGCGGCAAACGCAGCCAAGTGGTCCGGCGAGCGGGGAGTCACCTACAGCAAAGTCCTCAAAGAAGCAATGGAATTAGGATTATTCCGACTTAGGGACAGCGAAGGCATGTACACCCACAAACTAGAGACCCTGATGCACATGCTCGGAGCCCGCATCGGGTTCATGCAACCATTGAGCCTGGACGAGGTAAAGGACTGCGCGCGCAAGGGCTACGGAGTCGTGTACGTCTACTATCTCAATAATGGCCGAGGGCACGCCGTATTCATACACCCGGTGGGCGACAAGCTGTCCGTCAAGAACCCCAGAGAAGCCAAGAAAGGCGACAGACTAAGGCATCTAAAGGAAATGGAGGGCAGGGAAATGAAGGCCAGGGAAATGAAGGCCTGCAGGGCATGGGTCGTGGCCTCTGGCTAGATGACCCGGTAGACTCTCGCCAGCGAGTCGTCCCTGTACTTCTCCGGTATGGCCCTGCCCAAAGTAATCGCGTTGCCGCTCTTGGCCTCAACCGCAGTAGCGATCTCCTGCTGGTCCTCGGCGAACACATACACGAACTGGCCCACGGAAAACTGGGAGGCGTCCTTGAGATGCACTACCTTGGTGCCCGACGCAGGCGCCTGCAGCGCACTGCACGCCATGATCGACAGGTAGACCGACTTCTGGTTCTGTATTGCAGTCTTGAAGCCGTCCTGGGCGACCAAGGCTCGCTGCAGCCCCTTAAGCTCGCTCAGCGAGCCGCCTAGGTCGTTCAGCCTAAGAGACAGCCTGGCGAACCTGGAGCCATAGAAGCCGCTGCTGGCCGTGACCTCTCCGGTGCTTACGTCCTGGGTGATCGAGCCCAAGTTAACGTTAAGCTCGGATATGCGCGTTGTAACCGACGCCAGCCTGGCCGTTGCCGCGCTGCTCAAACTGGCCACGGCGGCCGCCTTGAGCTTGGAGTCAGGGAACGAGGACGGGTCCAGCGCATTGAAGCCAGCGCAGGTTGTCTGGCCGTGCGCGGTGTAGAAGTCTATCAGCGCCTGCCACACGTCTATGGCTGCCTTTGCGGTGTTGATCGACGCTATCTCGGTGTTGTTTTGCGCCTGGCGGCCGGCGTCCGGGTCGTTGGTTAGGACAAGCGTAAGCTCCAGGTTCAGTATTGTCTCCCACGAAGACACTGCCGAGACCAAGGTAGCCAGTGCAGTCTGCGCGGCAGGGTAGTCCTCAACCGAGTCGAGCATCGACTCAGGGGTCCATACGCCGCTGTTGGACTCGCAAGCCGCCTGCGTTATGTGTATGGGTATGGAACATGTTCCGCCGTTGGGGTTGCCGGGCACGCATGTCTGGCCAGTTCCGCGCTCCAAGGACGTCAGCGAGCCGAGGGAGGCTATCGTAGACTGTATTGTGGAGATGTAGTCGCCCTCCTTGGGTATGAAGGCCGGATACGCGGCGGAGTAGTTCTTTCCTACAGCCTTGGAGCCGGCAAACGGCTTCGGGTTTACCCACACATTGTTGGTGGCGGCCAAGGGGGGCACGCTGGTGGAGGGCTGGTTCGGGTAGAAGAAGTTACCAGGCTTCTTGTCCGCGCCGTCCAAAATGTCCTGCTCCGAGATGGTGGTGTACGGTATGCCGCTCAGCGTGGTAAGCTCGGCCTGGTACGAGTTGACGAACGGGTTGACCTCGTCGTACAGCTTCTTGTTGGCAGCATCCAGCTGCTGCAGCTTAGCTATGGCAGACTGCAGCTGCACCTTGGTCTCCTCGATGCCGGCTATCTCGGTATCCGCCGAGACTATCCTGCGCGAGAAGGCTATTCTGTCGTTCGAGTCAAGGGCCATAAAGTCAATGTATCCTGCAGGGCACTATCTTGGTGGCGGCCAGCAGCCTGGTGTACTCCGCTCTCTCATCCAGGTCAGAGCACTCGGCCCGGGCCTGCCGGCCAGCCTTCAGCAGGTCCCTGACTATAGTTTCAGCCACGTGCTTGCTCATCACGAAGCAGTTGTCGTACATCACGTAGTCGCCGTCATACTCTATGCAGTACGTGCCTTCCTCGGCGGAAAGTATCTCGCTGAACGAAATGCCCTTCCCCTTGTGCTTCCTCCTAAAACCAGCCATGCGGCCAGCCCTTTGCGTACAGCACGGTCAGTAGGTCGTACGCTACGTGGCACAGCATCACAGTGCCAAGGCCGTGCTTGAGGCCATAGCGAAAGGAAATGAACGGTACGTAGCCCAGGAAAAGAAGCACCACAATGGGGCCTTGATACATGTGTCCGAGCGCAAAAGCCACGGACGAGCACGCTATAAACAGGAACGCAGCTATCCTTGCCAACAACTTGCCGGGGAACGCCGCCAGCACGGCCATGGCCGGCAGGGTGTGCACAACGTCTTCCCACCACGCCGACAGCATGAGGTGCGTGGGGAACGCCGTTATGAACTCAGGGGCCATCGGCTTGCCGAAAGCCAGTGTCTTGACTATGTACATCGCGGCCAGTATGCCCGCGAACTTGGCTACGTTCTTGGGCTTCACAGCCACAAGCTCCGGCTTTGCCCTCCACGCGAGCCAGGCCATGAATGCCGACAGGTGCAAAATGCCAATCAAGTGCAGAGCGTGCGAGCCGAAGTCCATGTTAAACCGCCTTTGCCTTCGTGGAGAACGGCCCCACCGCCGAGGAGACCACGGGCGCGCCGAGATTCCCAATGCCTATGTACTTGGTAGTCAAAATAACCATTGGCAATCCGCCTGCGCCGCCCAGGAACACGCTGCCGCTGAGGGTCACGACGGAGCCTTTGATGTTGGCCATGCTGGAGGCCTCGATCGACACGGTCGAGCCCTTGAGGGCCGCGGCCCCCTTGGACTCCATGGTGAGGCTGGCCATGCGCAGGTTTGCGCTGCCCGTGGCCTCCAGGAGCCACTGCTTCATCTTCTGGTTGGTGTCGCCGGAGGACTCGGTCGTGATGTCCTTGCCCGCCTTGACGGAGAAGTTCTGCTTGACGGTGTGCGCCTCGCTCTTCTCGGCGGTCAGCGTGACCTCCCCGTCCTTCTGTAGCCTGTGGCTGGCGCCCTTGTGCTTGAGATCATAGGAGCCGTCCTTCTCGATCTTCAGCGTGGTGTCGCCGGCCTTGGAGTCCTTCGGCTTGCCCTCGCTGTTGGTCGCGCCCCGAAACTTGAGGGTGAACGAGCCGTCGTCTTCGACCTTGAAGTTGACGCCGTTGTACTCGCCCTCCAGGTGGGCTTTGTCCGGGTCGTCCGGCAGCACCGTGCCCCTGTCCGGGTGCGTAGCGCCGCCTATGATCACGCCCTTCTCGCTCTGGGCGTCCAAACACAGCAGGTACACGCACACGCCGTCCTGGCCCTGGAAGGTCTTGCCCTTGAACTTTTTGGCCTTGGTCTGCCTGCGCAGTCGCTTCTCGAAGAAGTCGGCTATGCCGCCGATGCCGTCCATGGATAGGCAGTTGCGGTATGTCAGCGCGGTCATGCCGCGGTTCTCGTCCTGCTCGATGACCAGCACGTCGTACTCCGTGGCCAGCTTGGTGACGTTCTTGTCGTGCTTCTTAGGATAGGTGGCCACTATGAGCCCTGCTCTGAGCGGGAAGTTCTTGTGGGTGCGGTTGAACGAGGCGATCTCGGACCGCTCGTCAACCCCGAGCAACCCGCTGGGCAGAACTGCGCCGTTGTCTAGCTTGTTCATTTAGCGCCCTTCTTAGGACGCAGGGAGTTCGGGGTGAAGCTCTGGTTCCTTGTCTTGTCCTTGTCCGTAGGCTCCACTCCGGGCCGGTACGGGACGTCCTGGGACTCGGACACTCCCGGCAGCACCTTGTTCAGCTTCTCGTAGTCGTCCTTGCGCTGCGGATACGCTCCCGTGAACTCCATTTCCGAGTACAGCGGGCCGGCCTCCGTGGACCTTGGGTCCACTCCGTGGCTGAGGGCGAGCCTGGTCTTGAAGAACTTCTTGCCGGAATGTGGGTCTATGCCGGCCGAGTGGGTGACCTCCTCGATGTGGTACACCACGCCCTCGATCTCTGCGTTGTCTCCGGGCGCGATCGGGTCCACTACGCCGACCAGCTCCACCGTGCCGTTGAGCCTGAGGTGGCCGTTGCCCATGGCGTCCCCCAGCAAGCTGGCCCAGTACTGGCTCCTGTACGCGCCGTCCTTCAGGTTGTCCACCTCGTCGAACTCCGTGGACAGTATGTACGGGCGCAGGCCCGAGCGCTTTACGTCGTCGGCATCGAAGTAGTAGTTGCCTCGGGCGGTCTGCTCGGCAATGTCGAAGCCAGGGGCGGTGGACAGCGAGCGCCCGAACACCTGCACGAAGTTGATGCGCGCGGCCTCCTCTCGCCCCAGGTCGAGCTGCTCGATCATGGCGGGGTCTATGCTCCACCTAGGCAGGTTCAGAAACTTGGTCCTCTTGGAGCCCTTGAAGTGCTCGCTGGTGAACGGCATCTGCCTGGCCACCACGGTGGGCATGACGTCTCCCTGCGGGCTGGTCCTGAAGCAGGTGTACATCTCGTTTATGGGGGCGTGCAGGTGCTGCTGCATAATTCCCCACAGCTTCTGGCAGTTCCAGTACTCGGCCTTGAGGTAGATGAACCCGTCCATGTTGGTGGGGGTGTAGTAGAAGCGGCCGGACTTCAGGCTGACGCCCTGCGGGTTCAGGCCTGCAGCCATGTTCTGGGTGGAGCCGCCCGAGTACTGCTGTACACCCATGAGGTAGAGGTACAGGTCCTTGGCGCTCTTTGCCGCCGGCACCCCGAGCATGGCGCCGACCTTGGACGGCACGTAGAAGTGGGTGTTGGGCGAGCGCATCAGGTTGTCCTTGGACATGCGCCCCTCCTTGGTGATGCCGCTGCCTATGAACGCCTCGATCAGCGCCCTGAGCACGTCCCTTACGTTGTTGATGCCCTTCTTGGACACCACGTTGAGCCACTCGCCGCCTATCCTGGTTATGAACAGCTGGTCGTTGTTGCGCTCGGACGCGTCCACCAGGTGGGGGTTGAAGTAGATGGCGTTGTTGAACTCAGTGAACGCAAAGCCCTGAATCCTGTAGACCACGGTCTTGGTGCCGGTAGACATGTCGTTGGCCAGAGTGCGCCTCACGGACTGCACCTTGAAGAAGCCCTTGAACCCGTCGCCGGGCCTGTTTATCTGCTGGCCCTTGGCCGCGCGTGCAGCGACGTCCGCCACCTGGCCCGGCCAGTTGAGCATGTTGACGAACACGAAGTCCCCTGGGTGCACGGCGGTCTCGTAGTTGACGTCCGTCCCCTTTAGTATGGCGGTCATCTGCGGAGTTAAAACGCCCTTGGACTGGCCCGTGGTCACCTGTATGCAGTCGTTGACTACCACCATGGGCTCCCTGACAGACTGGGCGTCGACGGACTTGTAGTTCTTAGTGTCGCGGTTCTCCCAGCGCACGAACGTCAGCACCCACGCCGGAGAAGCCTGGTGGTCGCCGGAGTCCTTGGCGCCGCCCTGGGGCTTTACCCTGACCGTGAAGGCGGACGCGGCCATTACCTACCCCCGCCGGTTCCCACCTGCTGCCCGGCCTGCGGCTGGCCCTTCAGCCTCATTGCCCTGTCGGCCTGCTGCTGCAGGAAGTTCGCAAGCTCGGAGCCGGTTAGCTTGCCGTCGCGCGCCTGCTGAAGCGCCTGGCTAATGGCCATGGACGCAGCCAGTATGTTGTCCGCCAGCTTGGTGCTCTCGGTGGCGGCCCTGGCGATGTCGTCCCGCATTGTGGCAAAGTTCCTGAGCACAGCCTGCTGGGACGCGGCCTCCGACGCCACCTCCATGTCTGCTACACGGCCCCCTACGCCGCCCTCGGCCTTGGCCTCGGCCGCCTTTATCCTGGCGGCGTCCCTGGCGGTGCGCGCCGGCTGGACCATGCCCAGGGCGAACTCCTCGCCGCCCACGGTGCCAAGGCGCTTGTTAAGCTCCGGGTCCTCCATGGCCATGCGCGACTGCAGCCGGCCCAGGTCCCTGTATACGTCCGGCGCCTCGGTCCTGATCTGATCCATGGAGGCGCCGAGCAACCCCCTCTCGGAAAGCTTTGTCCTAAGCTCCTCGATGGACTTGTCCGTGTCGCCGCGCAGGAACGTGGCGCCGCGCTTGACCTGTATGGCGCGGGCCTGGAAGTCCTGGAGTGACAGGCCGGACTGCTGGGCCATGGCCTCCACCTGGGCTCCGCCGGCCCTGATCTGCTCCTCGCTCATAGAGGCAAAGGAGGCGCGCTGGTCCAGCGTCATGTTCTTGAGGTTCTCGTCTCTGAGTATGGCAGCAGCCTGCATGGCTCCCCGCGGTCCCTGGTACTGGTTGGACCGTCCCTGTAGCTCCTCGTACGCCGCCCTGCCGGCGGCAATGCCTTGGGTGGTCGTCTCGGTCATGAACGGAGACAGGCCGCCGGCCACCATCTGGGCGTTCTCGAGCGACCTAGCGCCGGAGCGCGAGACCACGTCCGCGGCCGCGGCCACGAACCTGCGCTGCTCCTCGGCGAACTCGGCCTTGTCGAGCCCTATCCTCATGCCCTCGGCTATGATCGAGATGGTGGCCTGCTTGGTGGACTCGGCGGAGCCCATGGTGCCGGAGATCTGGCCCATTATCTGCCCGGCGTTGGTCAGGTCCATGTTGCGCATGAGGCGCAGGGACATAAGGGAGCTTCGCGCCATGCGAGTGGAGCCGCCTGCGCCCAGTATCTGGTCGGACGCGCCCAGGGTGTCCTCCCGGGTGAAGCCGGCCTGCATGCCCCTGTCCAGGAACCCTCCCCTGTTGTAGAAGTCCGCGTCCGACAGCCCAAGCCTGCGCTGGCCGGCGAGGTTGCCCTTGTAGTTGGCGTAGAACTCGTCCATGGCCGCCTTCTTGAGCGGGTCCTGGTTCTCCATGGCCTCGAGCGTGTCGCGCATGTTCTTGGCCATCTCCGTGGAGCGGCTCATCTCGTACGCGCGCTGGAACCTGTTGCCCTCCGGTCCCAGGGAGCCAAGCAGCTTGTTGCGAACAACGTCGTCGGTGAACAGCTTGTACAGCGCGCCGCCGGCGGCGATGACTCCCGCGGCGACCAGGGCGGCGCCGCCCGTGGCTGCCCCGGCGGCCGCAAGGCCAGCGTACGCGCCCGCGCCTATGCCGGCCGCGCTGCCTACAGCGCCCAGGGTGTCCATCCTTCGCTGGCCGCGCTCCTCGGCCAGGGCGGAGCCTATTGCCCTGGCGCGCTCGGGGGCGTATATCTGCATGCGGCTGGTCCTGCCGGCGAAAACGTCGTTGACGTCGCGGCCAACCAGGTTCTGGGCTGCGCTGCCGGCCGCAAGCTCGGCCTGCCTGTTGGCGGAGTAGTACACGCGGCCAGCCTCCGAGCCCATCTGCAGCGCCGTACCTAGTCCGCTTATAGACGGCATGGCCATGCCCAGCAGGCCCATGGGGCCTATGCGGCCAGCGGCCCTCATGGCGCCGCCGAAGCCGCCGCGCCCGAAGGCCGTGCCCATCCTCTGGCCCGCACTTGGCTGCATGCCGGCGCGGTCGTCCAATGCCTGGTTTATGGCGCGGTCCCTGGCCCTGTACTGCTCGGAGTCGCTCTGGGCGCGCTTCTCGGTGTTGGCGATCTTCTCCTTGAGGGCGGAGTCTTCCCTGCCCAGCTTGACCAGCTGCTCGTACTCCTTGCGCATTTCCCTAAGAGAATCAAGCTGCTTCTTGTAGTCGCTGACCGCCTTCTCCTGCTGCTTGGACTGGTCCCTGATGAAGGCGTCCAGCTCGCGGCGCTGAGCCCTCGAGTCGCGATCCATCTGGTCCTTGGAGGCCGGGGACATGAGGCCCCTGAACCCCTGGCTCTCCAGGCGCTGCGCGGTCTGCGCCTGGGCGCGGCTGAGGTCGGAGGCCGAGTAGGCCTCCTTGAGCTTCTGGTTCATGCGGGCAAAACTAGCGTCAAACTCTTGAGAGTCTAGTTTTGCTTGTATAATCAACTCTTTTTTCATTTCAATGCCTTACGCTTAAAAAGCACTCCCATAGCGCAAAGTTAAGATTCCGGCTTGCGTATTTAGCCAAACCGCGCAATACTAATACCAGGAGGGCCTGCCATGAGTGCGACAGTGATGGGAAAGAAGCTACCCGCCGCCTTCTACAGGGCCGTCAACGGCCAGATCGTAGCGGTGGGAGTGGAGAGCTTGTTCGAGTGCAAGGAGTCGGGCAACCCGCTGGTTTCCACATCCAAGGGAGAGGTGTGGAACCTGTATGAGTTCGCCAAGCTACACGTGGTCTCGGCGAGGGAGGCCGACATGCATGCGGAAGCGCAGCGCAAAGAAAAACAAACCGCCTAAGGTGACCTACGAGCCGTATGCGCCCGGGGAGTACACCGCCAAGGTCATGAGGCACAGCCTCATGCAGGTAAACGGAGTTAGCGACGACCTGGACGAGCTTTTCACGAAGCAGGCCGAGCGATTGCACGAGGAGCTTGAGGCAGAGGTGGGCACAGCCAGGGCCTCCGCCGAGTGGGACTCGGCCATAAAGGCGTCGCTGGCCAAGCGCAAGGCCAAGGGAGCCAAGCGTGCTAGCGGCCATTAGAGAGTACTGCATAGCGTTTGCGAGCGTGCTCGCCGTGCTCGGCATGGCGCACATGCTGCTCGGCCGCCTGATGGGCGAAACGCACGCCGTGTACATACTCTACGTGTCCGCGGTCTCCGGCATAGCCGGGCCCATCAAGCTAGCGATCGAGAGAAGGAGGCAAGATGTTCAAAAGAGGTGACTGGGTGGTCTGGAAAACCCTGAAGTCCGTGCCGGACCCAAGCGCGAGGTTTGGCCGCAGCGCAGTGCACGACGGCGGCTGGACCTATCCGTTCAAGGTGGTGGGCACCAAGGAGATATGCGGCAATCCGTACGTAGACCTGGACATGGGCGACGACCTTCGCACAGACGAGACGTACCCCCTGGGGTTCAGGGGCATGCGGCTGGCCACCAAGGAGGACTTCAACGACCTCATAGAGAGCCTCAAGTCCGAGGTGTCCAACGCGCAGAAGAAGCTACGCGACATGGAAGAGGCGCAAGCCAGCACCAAGGGGGAGTTCTGTGGAGCAGTCTAAGGGCGCCAAGGTGGTGGGCATAAGGCCGGGCGTGCTTGAGGCCAAGGCGGCCGTCACGGCCTTCAGGAAGGTCGGCAACATACTGAAGCCCGCGACCGAGCCGGCCGCCAGCCCCGCCGCAGGGCGCATGATCAGCAACTACACCGAGATGAAGCGGCTACACCAGGAAATGAAGAACCTGCTATGCGAACTGGAAAAGTTCTTGCAATAGCCGCCATGGCGGCGTGCGCCGGCGTGCATGCGTCGGACGGCACATACCTGCACTACTACGTCGGCGCCCAGGCCGGGGAAATGTCCAGCCTGAAGTCGCTGTCGGTGGGGTACCAGGACCACGTGCTGTTCCTGGCAACCCGGCTGGAGGGCGGTGGCGTGTTCGACCGACGCAGGGGCGGTTCCTCCAGTGCCTTCGGACATGCGTCCGTGGGGGTAGAGCCAGAGTACGGGCCCATCTACATGCACTTCTTCCAGGGAGTGGGGCTTATGACGTCCAGCGACGCATTCAACTCAGGCTACCTCCAGTTCTTCGAGGACTTTGGAATAGGCTTCAGGGACCGCGAGAAGGGGGTGAGCGTGGGCCTGTCGTACAAGCACATATCCAACGCGGGACTGTCGGAGCCCAACAAGGGCAGGGACCTCATAGGCTTGCAAGTAATGATACCCTGGTAGATTTTACGTGCATTTTGTATGCAACCAGGGCATAATGTTCCTAAGGAGAAACCTAACATGAGCAAACTTACCATTGCAAGCTTACTGCTACTAAGCGCGTGCGGCCAGGGCCCCATGGGGCTGCAGGGGCTGCAGGGGCCACAGGGGGAGGCGGGCGCTCCCGCGCCGGAGCCGGTTTCTATGGAGGGCTACTACATCCTTCCCAACGGCGGCTACCTGGACATGTACGAGGACGCGCAGGGCCTGGTCACCGTGCGGTCTGCGCGCGTCATTATGAGCAACGCCGACGGCAGCACCGCGCTGGTTCCGTTTGCGTCTCTGGCAGCGGCGGCGCCGATCGGCAACGCCACCTACTACAACCAGAACCTCAACTACGTGGCTGCTACGCACAACGTGAAGAAGGACTCGGACAACAGCGTGCTCGCAGGGTCGTTCCTGACGCAGATCCGAATAATCAAGGACGCAGACACCGGGGCAATCAGCGTGCTGGTCATAACGAGCAGCTCGTTCGGCGTGCTTTTCAGCCACAGCGTGGTCAGCGAGTAGGGGGCAAAATGAAACGGCACAACCAACCGCGCAACACGAAGAGACGCCAACAGGCCGCGCTCGAGTACTGGAAGAAGCAGCTCAGCAAGGCCACGCGGTCCGAGACGTGCAAGTCCACGGACGAGTACATCAAGGACCAGATAGCACGGCTGACAGCCAAAACCACAGTAACCACACAGGCAGAATGAAACGATAAATCCGGCGCCCATGGCGCCATCGGGAGGACGCATGGGACTACCCACCACCAGAGCAGACAGAGACCTGGGAACGCTCACCGTGACCGTGGAGACCGGCCCGGGCAGGAAGACAACACGGTTCTTCCGCGCCAAGACACTGGACCGAGCCATGTCCGCAATGAGGTCGTGGCTGGCCGAGGGCAAGAAGTCCAACAGACTGGACCTGGGCGGAAGCATCATCGCGTACGACAGCCTGAACGGGGCGTCCTACTCCTGGGAAGAACCTTCCGGCGGTCGGCATGAATAAGTTCCAGATGGAGTGCATGTACTGCGGGCACAAGTGGGTCGAGACCCTATGGCACAAGCCCGACAACCTCAGGTGCACGCACGGAAGCTGCAACGACAAGAACATAACAATCAGGCCGCTGAAGGGAGCGGGCTCGGTGGACTACTACGCCGGCAGCGGGCCCTTCGAGGACGAGCAGGATAAGGAGGACGGCAAGTGGAACAGAGACTCGTAGGGGCCCGCGCTGATATTGCCGGACTAGTATGCCTCTAGGAATTACCCTGCCGACCATCGCGCTCGCCATATCCTCGGCATGCGCGGGCATGCACGAGTACAGAGCCTGCTCCAAGGCCCTGGAGGCGTTCACCAAGCAGACCGGGATATGGCAGGCCTCCAACAAGCTAAACAAATACGTCAGCGACTACGTAGGCGACAGGCTGACAGCCGCCGCCAAGTCCGCGGCGCCGCCAATACTGTGGCAGGCCGCCGCGGTGGGCGCAACGGTGTACGAGGTAGGCCGCGGCAAGGAGTACAGGATAAGCTTCAAGCCCCCGGTGCTGTCCGTAACGTCAGCGTACATAGGCGCCGGGACCAGGTCCGTAAGCTCCGGCCTGGAGTGGAGGTTCTAGTGTCAGAGCTTGACAAGCCGACAATGTGGGTGGGCAACCGAAAGACGGACGGCAAGCTGGCGGTGGTCCTAATGGACAGGCACACGGGCCAGGCCCTTGCCGAGTTCGCGGCCTACGACGTGATGGACAGGTACGCGGACTCGCTGCTGAGCCACAACGCGCGCTCCAGCATGCTGCAGAGGCGCTACGACTCTCCGGCCGAGACGTCGTGCCCGGTGCTGCTGCGCAGGATAAGGCCCGTGCACATCTCGTTCATGTGCACCAGCGAGCCGTGCGCCGTCAAGAAGGTGTGCGACGAGATCAACAGGCTCGCCGAGAAGGTGAAAATAAAAGGCCACGTGCACGGTCTGGTGTCCGCGTCGCTCGGCGGAGTCAAGAACTGGCTGGCGCACTCCACGATCATGGTGGAAGAGCAGGGGGAATTTACATGGTAAGAAAAAGCAAGCCCAAGCAGGCCATAGTCGTGTACTACGTGTGCGACGCAGAGCCCAAGGCAAAGACGTTCAAGACCATGGACAGGGCGCTCGAGTGGGCCGACCAGTACACCAGGGAGAACCCGGACCCCATGCAGGGGTACTGGGTCGACCAGGTCGTGTCGGGCACAGTCGTCACCTACGATGGAGTCCCACCGGGTGGACAAGGCAGGGCAGGCTGATGCACCGCTGGGGCGACAAGGGCATCGACTGGAAGGGCATAGACGACTGCTGCACCATCTTGTGGGACACTGCGCGCAGATGGGGCAGGCTGGGCGGCCAAATCAAGGAGAAGTTCGGCACAGTCAGGTTCTACGCCAACTTCGGTCGGCTGAGCCTGCACACCCTGCTGCTGCCTGGCTACTTCCACAGCGGCTGGTTCCCCAACTGGCTGTGGAACCTGGACCAGCGGGCCATAGGCCCCGCCATGCAGTGGGCCCTGGAGAAGCCGTTCGTGTGGTGGCAGAAAAAGGTGTACAACTACGCTTACCAGAAATGCATGAAGAAGCACCCCCACCTCCGCGCCGAGCTGCTGTGCGGGGCCGACTATCCCGAGCTGATCAAGGGAGCGACGCGCACCGAGGGCAACAAGAAGCACATTCTGGGGTGGGACGGCGAAGTCCTGGCGACGTGGGAGACCAACTAGGGTGCCCAAGACCAGGATCAAGGACTGGCCCAAGAACGGCCCCAAGGGCTGGGAGTGCTACGAGGGCACGCTGGAGACCTACCACGAGACCGGCATGGAGTGCATGGGCCTGGTGCTGTACAGGGACGGCTTCCTAACCCCGAACCCGGACTACGACCCCGGCAAGAAGGGATGGCCGTTCTCCGTTCAGCACTGGAAGACAATCGACGGAGTGGTCATGGTGGGCAAGTTCGACGTGATCGAGCTGCTGCGCAAGGACGGCCGGGTGCACCGCAGGTTCCCGGTGCTGCCGGACCACAGGCTCGCCAAGGAGGACGGCTACAGGCTAAGCTCGTACTGCAGGGGAATGACGAAGCACGAGTGGTACAAGCTGTTCCTTACGGAAGACAAGAGGGCACGACTATGGCGTCAAAAAAAGAAGTCGTGATGCGATGGAAGCTGTCCCCCAGGCGCGTACGAGAGGTGTGGCTGAGGGACCGGCGCGCTACGATCCTAGACAGGCTGCTGGGCCGCACCGAGGTGATCGTGGTGTACTGGGACATCGACAGGGAGTCCGGCCTTAGCTTCCCCAGGAGCAGCGACCGGGTAGGCGAGCCAGACTACGTGAGCTACTACAGGCTACTGGAGTACGGATGGAGACGGGGATGAGCGAGTTCAACAAGAAGGTGGAGTTCGACAAGGACAGCGGCGTGGGCCTGGTGGATGCAGGCACCGGCATGGCCGTGCTGACCGTGATCGACGCAGGTCGTCCCCGCATACTGGGCATGGACCACCGGGAGGCGCGCGCGGCCACCAGGCTGCTTAGCCTGTGGCTCGGCGAGCAGGACAGGTTCGAGGCCAAGGCCGTCGCGCTTGAGATGCTTGGGGTTCCCCGCCAGGAGCAGACCGGGGTGAACCACATGTCCTTCTACGAGGCCGAGTTCGACGACGAGGAGCAGGCCGCCATAGAGGAGGCCACGGGCCTGAAGGGCCAGGAGGCGCTGGAGAGCTTCGTGAACACCGCCATAGACGAGGGCATCGAGCCCACCGCCATACTGGCCGCCGCCAAGAAGCTCGTCTCGAAGAGGGGCAAGTGAGCGACCTCAACTACTGCTACTTATGTGGAATCTCCGAGCTAGACGGAGCACCGGACCTGGGGGTGCCGTACCCGGAGGTAAAAGAGCGCAGCGGAGTGGGCATGACCTGCAAGGAATGCTACGAGGAGATCAACAAGTGAAGGACGACACCAAGGCAAAGGACCTGCTCATAAGGACCGTGTTCCAGGGGGACAAGGACGCAGTGGTGGAGCTGGGCGACCTGCTGGACGCCATGTGCGGCCTCATCAACAGGCACTCCTCCGCCATCAAGTCACTGTCCGAGCAGAACAAGAAGCTCAGGGAGCAGAACAAGAAGCTCGAGGGCGACAACGCCAAGCTCAGGGCCGAGGACCTCGTGTCGAAGCTCAAGAACATCCCGGGCGGCGTCAAGGACCCGTTCGGAAACGGCGGCATCTTTGGATAGGCGCCAGACGCTGTTCACCTCCGACTGGCACATAAACCACGAGAACGTGCTCAGGTTCGACAATCGCCCGTTCAAGGACCTGGACCACATGGCCACCGTGCTGGTCAACAACTACAACGCGGCTGCAGGCCCCGACACCGTGGGCTTCTTCCTGGGCGACATGGGCATGGGCAACAGCGACGCGCTCAGGGAGGTCCTGAGGCGGCTCATGGGCACCAAGGTGCTCGTGCTGGGCAACCACGACAAGGGCACTGAGTCCATGTACAAAATCGGGTTCGACGTGGTGCTGAACGGCGCCACGCTGTGGGTTGCGAACCACAGGGTGACCATGTCCCACTGCCCGCTCAAGGACGTGTTCCGCGAGGACACCTCCGGCATGAAGAAGTACGCCGGCGAGCCCTGGCACGGCAACAGCAAGAACACGCGCTTCACCGTGGAGGACCTGGGGCAGTTCCACCTGCACGGCCACATCCACTCGCCCAACGGCGGGAAGAGCAAAAAGATACTGGGCAGGCAGTATGACGTAGGAGTAGTCGCCAACGGCTACAGGCCTGTGTCCATCTCGACGATTGAAAGCTGGATAGCGCTGTCAACGAAGGGCACTACATGAAGAGGCAGCCGCCCATCTTCTTCCCCGGCGGAGGCCCTGAGTGGGTGCCCATGACGACCAGCGAGAAGCCGCCCACGGCCGAGCACATGAGCAGGGTGTACGGCGAGATAATCAGCAGCTTCGGCCTGCCCAGCGAGGCCTTCTGCGCGGTGTGCACCAGGCGCCTGGCGGTGTCGTACGGCCGCAGGGCCGGCAAAAGCGCGCTGGCGCAGCTCAACGGCCTGTGCGACAAGCACGACACCGAGGAGTATAGGAAGTTCCTGGCGGGCGGCAAGTGAACAAGTACATCTTCCTGGACATAGACGGCGTACTGTGGACCATAGGCTGGAGCGTGTACGCCGAGCGCGGTGGCAAGAGGGGCGAGCGCATGTCCTACAGGCAGTGGGACCCGATCGCGTCCTCCAACCTGCAGTGGGTCCTGGACAAGGTGCCCAGGGCCAAGGTGGTGATCTCCAGCACGTGGCGCATGGGGCGCTCCCTCAAGGAGCTTAGGTCGATAGCTAAGAGGTCCGGCATAGACCCCAGGCGCATAGTGGGCGCCACGCCGGTCATGAGGACCGACAAGAAGTCCTGGCGCTTCTTCTGGTGGGGCTGGGGCACCCCGCACGGCCGCAAGAACTGGTGGCGCCCGTTCTCGATCAGGTACTGCGTCAGCAACGTCCCGCGCGGCAGGGAGATACAGCGGTGGATGGACAAGCGCCGCGTGAAGGCCAAGAACATAGCCATCCTCGACGACGACACCGACATGGCGCATCTTAGGAAGCGGCTGGTCAAGACCTGCAGCATGGACGGCCTGGGCTTCAAGAAGGCCCTGGAGCTGCTGGACATGCTGGGCGGCGCCAGGAAGAGATAACATGTCGAAACTATTGGAGACAAAAAACTTGCATTTGGCACGAAACTATGCTATAATGGATACATGGACAGCGTACTGATCGCAATCATTACGGCGGCGGCAAAGACGGCGGGCGTACCAGCCTCCCTGCTGATCGCAATCTGCACCCACGAGAGCAACGGGCTCAACGTCATGGTCCCACACGACGGCGGCAGCCCGAGCTACGGCTACTGCCAGATCAAGAAGGAGACCGCCGAGTGGCTGGGCTACAAGGGCATTGGCTCCGGCAAGCTCAGGAGAAGCAAAAGGTTCCACGGCGCCATGGAGCCCGTGGGCAAGCCAAAGGGGCTCATGGTGGCCGAGGTCAACGCCCTGTACGCGGCAAAATACCTCAGGAAGCAGCTCGACAAGTACGACGGCGAGTGGTGCAAGGCGACTGCGGCCTACAACGCCGGCAGCTACCTGCCCAGCAAGCTCGCCCCGGGTGAGCCAAGAAATCTCAAGTACGTCAAGAAGGTCGTCCTGCACCTGCCGGGCGACGAGAGAGACCTGCTTATATGCGGACCGAGGGCCGTTCAGACAGAGTAAAGAGGCTGGCCAAGAAGGCCTGGCCCATTGCGTGGCGGGCAATGCTGCTGGTCGCGCCGGGCGGGCTACTGGCCCTGCTGGCAATAGAAGTCATAAGGCGCCGAAGAAAATCTAAGCGCCATGAGCGCACTAAAAGAGGCATCTGATAAGTTCGAGAGGTACAGGGCCCCGAGCGGCCTGTACAGCCTGGGCACGTCCGGCACAGTGGGCCACGAGACCCAGAACGGCGCGCTGTTCACGATGGAGTGCATGCTGGTGCTCGAGGCCCTGTCCGACGGCTCCGACGGGGACAGGGCGCTCCTGGAGTCCCTGTGGTGCAGGGCAGACGCGGCCATCCTGAGGCTGGAGAAGTTCCCCGGCGTCACGTCCAGGGTGCCGGGCGGCGTAGAGCACGACTCCATGGACAACGCCTCCGCGGTAATGACGTGGAGCGCGATGCGCGACGGCGGCAGCCTGTCCAGGCGCATACGCAAGCACGGCCAGGAGGTCAGGTGCACCGGCAACAGCGCCACCCAGGACCCGGAGGGAGCCAAGAAGTACAGGTGGCTGGCGTGGCTCACAGGGCCTTTCCGCACGCGCAGGTTCTGGAACTGCGAGGAGCCGTCCAAGTTCTGCCTCATGGGCTGGCACGGCCGCAGCCCGGGCCACATGGCGATGCTCAAGAAGTCGTCCGGCAGATGGCTGGGGCCGCTGGGCTTCCTGTCCCTGTTGGTCAGCCAGTTCCTCGGAACCAGGGCAAAAACGAGCGACACCGACGCCCGCAAGCTAGCGTACGTGGAGTGGCAGTGGCTCAAGGGGACGAACTTCCTGTGGGGGTTCTTCTACAGGCTATGGTGCAAGGAGCTTATGAAGGACTACCCGAACGGCATGAGGGACGTCTACGGCATCTACTACCGAGACAAAAGCCACCCCATACACCAGTACGCCACGGCCTTCGAGAAATGAGGAAGAAGACAAGGGACGCGCTGCTGCACAGCGGCGCAAGGTTCGCAGGCTCCATGGGGGGAGTGGCCGTGGGCTACATGGCCAGGGACGGATACTCGCTGGGCAGCCTGGTGGCGGTGGGCCTGGTGGCCTTCTCGGTCATGTTCACGCTGGAGTACATGCGCGAGTCCTCGTAACCAATAGGCAAAATTTCACTGGCCTTTTGGCGCCAAGCGTGTTATCATGTACCCATGAGCAACACATACAAGAGACTTTTGTCCGACCGAGCAGAGCCCTCCGAGGAAGCCAAGGAGCGCATGCGCAGGCGATCGGCCGAGCTGGCCGCCAAGAGGGAGGCCGACGAGAGCCGCAGGGAAGCCGCCAGGAAGGCCGGCCTGCCCGCCAGCTTGGCGATCCCCGAGGTCATGGCGCACATGGAGGCATGGGAAGGAAAGCCCGACTCCGTGTGGACCCGCGACCACATACAGGCCGTGTTCGACCTGTGGCTGACCGGAGACAGGGAGCCGCTGTCGATGCTCGCCCTAGCCAACAGCCTAGGGCAGCGCCTGATGAGCGTGCTCTTTTACCTAAAGCAGTTTGACTTCCAGAACGGCGAGGGCCGAACCTGGAGTTCCCAGCTGGTGGTCCGCGAGATATTCGCCCGAGGCGACGCCGGCAAGCTGGCCGAGCTTAACGCCCGCTTCAGGGCCGAGTACGACTCGTACCACGGCAACAAGGAGGCGTCGTGAGGGTGTACTTTGGGTACAGAGAAACCAAGAAGCTGAGCCGGCGCGAGGAAGGCAGCACAAACTACATGGCCGTGGTCGTGGCCATCCTGCTGGCCGCCACGATGTTCCTGCGATGAGCCCATACAAGAAGATGTACAACCAGCTGCGCTGGGACCTCTACAGGGCCGGCGTGGGCGTGCTGGACCTGGCCAACATAGGCTTCGCCACGCACTCGCGCAGGAGGGAGAAGTTCGTGGTGTACGTGTGCCCGGGCATGAGCTGGAAGCTCAGGCTGTTCGTGCTGGCCCACGAGGCGGGCCACGTGGCCGTGCTGGGGCCGGGCAGGGTCCTGAGGGCCAGGAGGAGCCGGATGGCCAACGAGGAGTGGGCCAACTACGCGGCCGTGCGGTACCTGTCGGGCGCCGACACAAGCGAGAGCACGGACGTGTGCCTGCCGGCCGCCTACGCGGTCTTCTACGGCAGGTTCGAAAGGGGCGTGCGGTACAGGGCCGCGCGCGCCATAATGGGGTACAAGAAGGGTTATAAAAGGAGAAAAGATGGAAAGCATTAGCTTTGGCTTGATTACGTTGGGCGTGTTCGGGCTGTTCGCCCTGGTGGCGCTGCTGTCGTCGTTCTACACAGTGGAGCAGCAGGAGGAGGCGGTTACGAGTACGAGCACGAGGCCCTGGAGCACGCGGCCTTCGCGGACGACGGGGGCAGCGCCCTGAAGTTCGTGCGCCGGGTGCTGTCGGGCGTCAAGTACGAGCCGCCGCCGGAGAGCAAGCTCTGAGCAAGCCTTTGAACTTAAACGATAATAAAAACTTGCTTTCACAAGGAGAACATGCTATAATGGAAGGCATGAAGGAGAACAGCCAAATGAGCCCAAGGAATTCATGGGGCAAGAGACCCAAGCTGGGGCCGCACGTGGGCATAGACGGCCCGATCGACTGGGGCGACCAGCACACCCGACAACACCAGCGCAGCGAAAAGCGACAGGACGGACGGCGCCATGCGCCGCGCGGCCCAACCAGGACAGCGCAGCAGGCCGCGCCCCAGCCGCGCAAGCAGGAGGACTGCGCCTACTGCTACCAGAGGCCGGGCGACACGCTCGAGCACTTCATCCCGTTCAACTCGGGCCTGGACGTGGCCCACTCCAAGGTGAACCTCATCCCCGTGTGCCGCGAGTGCAACGAGCAGAAGGGCGGCGCGTGGCCAAGCCGCGTAACCAGCCAGCTGTTCCAGGGGTACTGGAAGGCCAAGATAAAGCACGCCAGGGCGTCCGTGGCTAAGCACGCCGGCGAGGCGATGGCCGCCATGTTCCAGTCCTTCATGGAGGACCAGGTCAAGCAAGTCGAGGACACCCTGAGGATGGCCGACGCGCTGCAGCGGTCCGCCCGGGGAACGCTGCCGGCGGAGGGCTACAGGGTCAGGGGCGGCAAGCGCAGGAGACGCAGGTGAGGGCGAAGTACCTAAGGTCACTCGTCGAGGCGCTTGAGTGCGTCAGGGAAGCGCTTGAGTACGTGCACAAAGTGGAATCGGACAAAAACCCATCGCACTTCGATATGTACGACGATATGCTGATGGTCGAATTGGTGAGCGAGCGCATGGCCGAGGCCAAGCGCAGAGTGGATGCGTACAGCTTCCGGGCCTCCAGAGTCCACTCAGACACATGGGCATCATTTCACGTAACTGGCAAATACAAGATCGACACAGTTGACGAGACAAACTCCGCCAGCCTAGACGTAAGCCTACCGAAGGGTCTTGTCATTGATACCTCCAAGCTAGCGCCGGGGGCAAGCGAGATCGACCTGAGCGACACCGCCGAGGAGCTTGAGATAGTTCGGCTGCCGGCCGCGCGCGACGAGGAGCCCGACCTAATTAGGGAGTTCGAGAGGCTCGTGTCCGCCGAGTGCACGCACAAGTGGACCAGGTACGAGGGCCTGTCCGGGGGATACGAGTTCTGCGAGCACTGTCCGTCCAAGAGGAACAAATGGGGGAGCTATGAGGGGACTGCTGATTGACGACGTGCGGAGCCTGGAGCAGGCCCGCGCCATAGCCAACGAACGCTACCGGCCCGACGCCCAGCGCGCCATGATCGACATCGAGGAGTGGGACATAGCCCGCAGCCTGCCCGAGGCCAAGCGCATGATGGAGGCCAAGGAGTACGAGGTCGTGCTGGTGGACCACGACCTGGGCAGCCCTGACACCGACGGCAGCCACGCCCTGGCCTGGCTGGCGCAGCGGTGGGTGGACCAGCTGGGCCGTGACACCGACGCGTGGTTGCCCGAACATGTGTTTGCCGTCAGCGCCAACCCCGTGGGCGTGCAGAGGATCATGGGCTGGGCCGAGACCATAGCCAACCTGAGGGCGGACCACGAGGAAGCGTCCAAGGAGACCAGCTGATGTTCGACAAGGACATGGAGGCCGAGCTTAAGGCCAGGCTGAAGAGGGCGATCTCGAACGCGGGCCTGCGCCTGTCCGACCCCGAGAGCGGCCCGGTGCTGCAGCGGGAGCTTGACGTGATCAAGCGCTGCATGGTGGACTGCATAAAGCTGGAGCACGCCAAGCGGGGGCCAAACGAGATTGTGCTCAAGGCCGGCTTCGACAAGAATAGGTTCATGAGCTATTTGAGGGGAGACGTGCAGTAACATGGGCGTGGACGCAGGCATATTCGCCAAGAACGCAAAAAGGTACTGTTGGTTTGACCGGATTAGCAACGTGGAGAAGTACTGGGACCTGCAGGACGACGAGACAGTGATGCGACTCAGCGACGTCAAGTACAGCCTAATGCACGAGGACAACATGCTGGAGTCCGAGGAAATACTGAGCTTCCTGCGCGCCAACGCAGAGGCGTGGGAGGCAGGCGAGGAGAGCGAGCGCTACCGTGCGGGATGGGTACGCAGCGCCATCGCGTTCGTGGAGGCACACCCGGGAGATCGGTTTTTCATAAAAGACGACCACAACGGCGCCTACGGCCTGATCGGCGAGATGTACGGACGCAAAGGCGGCGTCTGGACCGGCGAATACCTGGAATTCAAACCTAAGGAAGCAAAATGAACGCCACGCACGCAGGCCACGCCGAGTACGAGTTCCCCGACGTCAAACCCGTGAGCCTGCCCGAGTGGCTGGCGTCCCTGCCCGAGAACGAGGAGATCGTACGCATAGAGGAGGACGGCCACATCTTCCTGCACGCGAGGAAGGCCAACCAGGTCTACGCGGCGGACGACTACAGCTTCGACAACATACCGGAACTACAGCCTGTCTCCTCCCGCATGGAGCACTTCTGGGGGCTGAGCTACGCGCAGTACCTGACGGTGCCGAGGTCGGCCATACAGAACATGCCGCGCCGCTGGCAGGACCAGCTCGCGCACCTGATGGAGGAGATGGACGCCACCCTGGACTGGCGACCCAAGGAGAGCCGCTACTACTGCTTCCTGAAGGACTCCAAGGGGCGCTACGCGAGGGACCCGCTGGCCGAGTACCGCCACGGCGACGGGCCCCCTAGGAAAGAAGACAAGGAGAAGGCATGATCGGCTCAATAGTTAAGGTGGGAAGCAGGGAGCAGCTCTACAAGGTGCTTGGGTTCAGCGGCAACGACCTAAGGCTGCTTCAGCTGGCGGGCCCCAGCAAGGGCAGCGTGTACTGCCTCAACGAGGAGTCGGGCCTGGAGCAGGAGCCGAGGGAGCCATAGATGCCGGACAAGAGAGTTGGCCAGATAGTCGCCGTGTTCGCCTCCTCCTACAGGGAGTTCGCCGAGCTGGTCAAGGAGGACGCCGCCCTGATGGGCATAGACTCCCTCAAGCCCAAGGCCGTGTCCGGCAGCGTCAAGTACCCCACGTCGCCGCCCACGTGGTACCTGTGGTCCAGGGACCGGGAGAGCGCGTGGGCCATGGCGGACCTGCACGTGGAGAGGGCCATATTCGGCGCGTACAAGGGCGCCGAGACGGAGAGCGAATGGTGGTACATGCTCAGGGCGTACTTCCCCAAGGCGTGCGAGGGCTTGCTACCTCGCAAAATCTAGTGGCATTTCCACTCCACCCAGGTCATAATGTACACATGGACAGGCTAAGCCCGGCATTGGTCGAGACGGTCAGAGGGTTCGTCAAAGGCAAGAGAGGCGAGAGGCTGGACGCCTCCGTGGCCGCGGTCAACGAGTCGCTGGCCAAGGGAGGCTGGGTGGAGCGCGGCTCCGCGCGGGCCAACACCGGGTTCTACCAGGGGCTGGTGGGCAAGCTGCGCTGGGGCTATGACTTCGCGAGCAAGGACCAGTCGTCCCTGTACTTCTGCCTGCAGTACGGCAAGAGGTTCGCCGGCAACATAGACAAGGCCTCGGACGCGCTGTCGGCCTGCTGGCCGTCCAGGGACCTGTACCCGCACCACGTGGAAGCGTGGATAGCGCTGTGCGACGAGTACGCCAGGGCCAGGGCGGTGCTCGACGCGGCGAGGCCGCTGCCGAGGATAACGAAGGTCGGCCTGAGCCCCAAGGTCACGGCCACCCTGAAGAAGATGAACATGGACATCGACCTGCCGTCCATCAGGATGGCCAAGATCGGAAGCCGGCAGGTGCCGGGCTTCGACATGGACACCGGCGAGGCCATGTACAACCTGGACGGCAGCCGCCGCATGGACACCGTGTACTTCGTGGAGTGGTCCGAGGGCGTGGTCCACGGGCGCAGCCGGTTCTCAGAGGCCGACGGCTGCCACGCATGCGGCAAGCGCATACCGTCCGGCATGTTCGTGCCGGTGGAGGCCACGGACAACAGCCTGGGCAAGACGGTCAGCCTGTGGCTGGGCTGCGACTGCGCCAGGAACATATTCGGAGTCAAGGACATAGGAGTGCAAAGATGAGCAGAAGGACACACCCAGACGGTACGGAGAGAAGGTTCGCCACCGCCGAGATGCACGTGGGGCCGGGCGACTGCGGCGTGAAGCTGGATCTGGAGGCCGAGCGCTACCCGGGCGAGTCCACGCTGCTGGACACCAGGGTGGACCTGAGCGGCTCCATGTGGATAACGTGGTCGCAGAGGGACGAGTTCGCAGACGAGCTTAGGGAGCTTCTGGAGAGGTACGCAATATGAGGCAGTACGTAGTCAAGGTCACCCACATGAGCGAGCGCGGCGACGTCGAGAGGGTCGAGCACGACAGCCTCTGGGCCCACAACGACGCGAGCGCGCGCCACGAGCTGGAGGGCACCCTGGCCGTGCACCTGTACCCCCAGCCGGAGGCGGGCTGGCGGGACCTGGAGCCTCTCTCGGCGACGCCGGTGGCCCAGGTGAAGGGGCGCCCGGGCGCGCGGAGGGGCGCGGAGGGGCCATGACGGCTATGGAGACCGACAAGCGGTACCTGCTGAGGGCGCTGGGCGTGGGCGAGGGCATACTCGCCTCGATGCTCGAGGTTACGGTGGAGCGGCTGGCCCGGTGGCCGAGTAGCCCGAGCCCCAAGCTGGACGGGCAAGTGCCCGCGCTGGCCACGCTGGTCAGGGCGCTGCAGGCCGGCGGGGTGGACGGCAGGCTGCTGCTGAACGCCCTCGGGGAGCCCGCGTACGGCAAGGAGGGCGACGCGTCCCTGCTCTACTACGCCGTGAACGAGCCGTCCAACCCCAACCTGGTGGCCATGGCCGTCAAGGTGGCCGAGGGCTTCAAGTGACAAGCAAAACATGCGCCAAGTGCAAGATGATTAAGCCCACAAATGAGTTCCATAGACACTGGAACTCTCCCGGTGGACTGCAATCCTGGTGCAAAGCATGCAAGGCAGACGGACAACGCACGCCCGAACGCAGAGCGGCCATATCCAAAAGAAGCGTAAGCCCAGAGGGGCGTAGAAAAACAATGGAATGTCACCTGCGCAGAAAATACGGCATCACAGAAGACTACAGGCAATCCTTGCATTCAAAACAAAATGGCTTGTGCGCGAATCCGGCATGTGGCACACTGCTGGACTTAGAGTTAGGCAAAAGAGGTGCCGACGTAGATCACTGCCACAAAACCGGCAAAGTACGCGGGCTTCTGTGTGGGCCCTGCAACAGATCGCTCGGCGCCATAAACGACAACACATCCAAGCTTAGAGGGCTGATCCAGTACCTTGAGGGCCATCAATGCTAATCGTCAGCGGCTTCAGGGACTACTACGACACCGCGGCCACCTTCGGCATAGACAAGACCGTTGTCTACCGACGCAGCAAGTCCGAGCCCGAGGAGCTTTCGCTCAGGGGCCTCATGCAAAGCGACGCGTTCAGCTTCAAGACCAAGGAGCACGGCAACGCGCACTACACCCTGTCCTTCTTCCTGGTGGGGTTCTGCGGGCATATGCACCCGGGCGCCAGGCTGAGCGGCCGCACGTACGGCCACACCAGGCCGCTGCCCACCAAGCACTTCTACTCGGCCGAGGCGCTCATAGCCGAGCTTGGGGGCATGGGCATGGCGGTGGACCGCAAGTCCAGGGTGAGCCCGAACAACCTGTGGTCGAGGGCGCTGGGCTGGCGCAAGGGCAGGCCCGTGCAGGCCAGGTCCATAGAGCACCACTTCGCGCAGAGGACGTGGCCGACGCTGGACAGGCTGTTCCACGAGAGGAAGGCTCCTGTCTTCCACGTGGACATGGGCAACCACGGCCGCATGCAGGTGACCGTGAACCCTAAGCTCAAGGACCTGTCGTTCCAGAAGGTGAAGGACGCGCACACGGCGTTCCAGGAAATATACCTTTTCATCTCAGGAGTCTTGGGAGTAGAGCACAGGCCGACGCTGGAGGTAAGCGACGAGGTGAAGGCGGCCGCGAAGGGCCACGACGGCGAGTACAGCTTCAGGAAGCCTCCGGGCAAGAGGGGCAAAAGCAGGTGGCGATGACGGCGGCGGCCGCCAGGCGGGCGTACATGGAGCTGGCCGGCGCAGTGGAGCTGGAGGGCGTGCCGGTGGTGGACGCGTCGATCGTCAGGGGCGTGTGCGTGGACCTGCCCGCAGGCCGAAATCGGCGATCGCGCAGGGCCATAGTCGTGGGCTGCGCCAGCAGCTGGAAGGAGCGCCTGTTCGTCCTAGCGCATGAGGTCGGCCACGCGTTCTATGTGAAACGCTTCGGCCCGCTGGTGGCCCGGCGCAGGCTGGCGCCGGAGGCGTGGGCGGACAGGGCCGGAAGGGTCCTGGTGGCGGAGCACTCGGAGGAACTGGCCAGGGAGTATGACAGGTTCGTGGACAGGAACAAAGCCGAGAGCAGCGGGCCAGCGCACAGCGATAGCTACAAAGGAGGTCGCAAATGACTACGTACGACAGGGACACCACGTGGACCACGGCGGACGGCCGCAAGATCCCCATTCGGTGCATGTCGGACGTGCACCTGGCCAACACAATAGACCACATCAGGAACAGCGTGTTCTCCAAGCACTACTCGCCCATGCTGCTGGAGGCGATGCTGAGGGAGGCCAAGGACCGAGGGCTGACGGAAAGCTTCCTGGCGCGCGCTCCGATACCCTGGCAGGACGTGGACGGCAAGATCAAGCTGGGCGTGGACCCCAGGACGGGCGAGTACCCGGTGGTGGGCCGGTGACGCAGCTGGTGCCGGTGGCGAGGCTGGTCAGGAACCACGACGTAGGCTCCACGTCCACCGTGGTGAGGTGCGGCGTCACCGCCACGCTGAGGGTGGCCAGCGGAGCGGTGCTGGAGGGGCTGCCGAAGTACGCCGCACTGGCGAGCGCCATGGGCGACGGAGCGGAGTACGCCGTGGGCGTGGACAAGCTCAGGGAGCTGGCGGGCTGGCTGGCGCTCAAAGGAGCGGGCGGCATGGAGTTCGACGCCAAGTTCAACCACAAGGTCATACGCCACCTGCCCGTGCCCGAGTACAGGGTGGTGCACGACAGGGACTTCGCGCTCAGGTGCAGGTCCTGCGGGGACGACGTCATCTACAGGATGGTCGGCAGCAACGACTACGGCGACGACCTGTGCACGGAGTGCGGGACCCCCGACTCCTTCAACTACAGGCTGGAGACCGCCGAGGAGGCGCTGGCAAGGGGGGTTGTGCCGGAGGAGGCGCCGGTGGACTATGACACAGAGGGAGACATACCATGAGCTTTTTCGGAAGCACTGACAAGAACAAGGGCGCATCCAACGACAAGCTGAACTCACTGCTCAAGTACGCGGAGGACACCAAGAACAGGCTCGAGTCCGAGGCCATTCCGGCCAAGCACGCGAGCCACCCGGAGGCCTACAAGGCCTACCTCAGGCGCGAGCTTGAGGTGGTGACCAGGAAGATCGACGGCATCAGGATGAACGGCACCACGGACAAGAAATGAGGATCAACCCCAACGCATTCATGGTCTCCCTCAGGCTGCTCAGGCAGGGCCTGGTGGACGCAGCGGACAAGCGCCAGGCCATAACGGCGGCCTCCGCGGCCAGCCACGTGCCGCTGCTGGCCATAGCCCTGTACGCCATGCGCCCGGACGTGTGCGGGGCAATGCCGGATATAGAGGACAAGGCAGAGAAGATAAGGGCCTTCTACAAGTACGACGAGGTGGACCCGTGGGACGACCTGCCCAAGTGCCGCGAGTGCGGCAGCCAGTACAGGGTCGAGAAGCTGTACTGCATCATCTGCCACGGCTGCAGGGTGGTGCTCGAGGACAGGAAGCCGATGCACGTGCACGCGGACCTGGGCGACGCCGACCTGGAGGAGCTGGCGCTGGTGTCCGCCGGGAACTTCGGAGAGGCCCGGGAGGCGTGGCACCCGGACTACGGCAAGATAGTGGACGGCGGCCAGCCCACGGACGCGTTCGCGGAGATGATGCGCGCCCAGCCGGGCCACCACGAGGGCTGCGCCTACCTCGCGGACCCCGGGACGGGATACTGCAGCAAGTGCGGGAGGACTAGCGAGTGACGGACGAGAAGAGAATAGGCGAGCTGGCCAAGAGGCTGCCAAGGCACCCCAGCGGCGGGTCCGTGCGCACGACCGCGTTCGAGGGCGAGGAGCACTACCACATCAACTCCGACAACGGCCTGGACGACCTGGTGCCTACGGCCGGGAACTTCACCGGCGTGGAGTGGGTAGCAGGCGGCAGCGTGCTGGTCCAGGTGGACGGCGTCAGGTTCCCCAAGCACAAGGGCCCGGGCGGCGTGCGCGAGCTGCGCATGGGCCAGCACGAGGTTCGCTTCAGCTCGGGCGGCCAGGAGATCACCGTCGAGGCGGCCGAGGGCAGCCACGCGTTCCCGGACGGGTCCACGGTGTCGTGGCGCCTGCTGGCCCCGTCGTTCCCGCCGGTGCCCGAGGGGCATACGGACGGAGGGTGCTGGCAGCTGCTTGCCGCGCCGCTGCCGCCCGCGAGGCGCAAGGGGCCTAGGAGGCCATTGCACGTGGTGCTGATGCGCAGGTGGGGCAACGAGGAGGACCACCACTACGTGCTGGGCGTGTACTCGGACCCGGACGACGCGGCGGCCGCCGGCGAGGCCGAGAAGTACGCCAGGGCCAACAAGTACGAGCCGCACATAGAGCAGGTGTACCTGGACACCCCGGTCGTAGTGGAGGGAATGGGGACATGATGGACAAGGACGGGCTGATAGGCCTGGCGAAGAAGGCGGCCAAGAGCGGACGGGGCTCGATGGTCGTGGACCACGCCACGCTGGCCGAGCTGATCGCATTGGCCACGCGGGCCGTGGAGGAGAGGAAGGCAAAGACGGACAGGACGGTGCTCAACATCAGGGTGGACGACTGCGGCGGGTACTACCAGGTGTACGAGGAGACGCCGTGCAGCACCGACCCGGCTAGGAAGCCGACGTACGGCGGCGAGACCAAGCTGGGAAACATATACCCGCCGGGGCACAAGCTGTTCGGCGAGGTGCTGGACCCGACGTGCTTCGTGGCCGACCACGCCGTGTACGGCAGGGCGAGCTGGCAGAACACGACCAGGGCCCTGGCCTACCTGGTCTCCCCGAGGGGGATGGCGTGAAGACGTACGGCACAATAGACGAGTGGATAGCGCACAAGCCGGACGCGGTTCTGACAAACCACAGGCTGATGAGGCCGGATCTGTATTCAATACAGTTCTTCCGTAAGCTAGAAAAGCCCACTGCGATGTTTGGCACCACGTACGCAGACCGGGAATACACCAGGCAGACGTTCAACGGAAACGGCTACGTGGAGCACGACAAGGACGGACTAGAAACCAGGCAGCCAATGAACTATCTTGCCAGTCTTGTAACAGCTTCTGGAAGCGGAGGACTGGTGGGCCTGACCGACGAGTCCGCCAACGACCCGAACTGGACCGAGGTAGACTGGTACGACGGAGGCATAGCATGAGCGAGCAAAAGGAAGGCGCTGGAGATGCTGAGGGCTCTGGACAGCGAGAGGGACTACAGGCTGACCAAGGTCGAGGCCAGGCGCAGCGCCCGCGAGGTCTTCAAGGGGGACACCGTGACCGGCGAGCTGAGCGTCCTGATGGCCAAGGAGCGCGCGGCCGAGGGCGCGCAGTTCAACGACGACGACTTCCTGGTGCTCGTGTACAGGAGCCTGGCCACCTTCATCAGGACCAGCCTGGTCCAGTCGGCGAGGCGCACGGAGAAGGGCATTGAGATACGCACGCTGAACAGCCTATACTTGCTGGAGGAGCTGAAATGACCAAGTACATATACAGGGTTAGACACGCGGACAACAGGGAGTACGTGATCGGCCACTACGAGTCCTACGAGGCGGCCGTATCGGGCCTGGGCGAGATGCTCAGGAACTACGCGCGCGTGGCCTACAAGGAGATGGACGAGGGCACCAAGGAGCACACGGACGAGTTCCACTACGACATAGACAAGATCCAGCTTAAGGGTATGCCCGAGACAGCCAACACCGCGACGGAGAACACATAATGGGCTTCACGAGCCAGAGCCAAAAGCTAGGGCCCTCGATCGAGAAGATCAGGCAGGGCTTCAAGGAGTTCCACCAGGCCGCCCAGGCCAGGATCGACGACAGGAGCGAGTGGTCGCTGACCCACAAGGTCGAGCTGACCCAGCTACGCAAGGCCATGCTGGAGCTGGACGCCGAGCTGTCTGAGCTGGAGGGCTCAACGTCATGAGAGTGTACTTCGCGCACCCGATGACCGAGTACGGAACCAAGCTCGAGGCCAGGGCGATCAGGGCCATAGAGAAGCGGTTCAAGTACTCCGCCGAGCGGAACAGCGAGACGCTTGAGGTCGTGAACCCGTCGTCGGACAAGATATGCGGCGCAGCGACCGCGCTGTACCCGATTGCGGGCATGGGCCTGTTCGACCTGCTGGCGCAGGGCTGCGACGCCACCGTGGCGATGCCGTTCCCGGACGGGTCGTACGGCGCCGGCGTCTTCTCCGAGATCAGCGCCGCCTTCAGGCGCGGCAGGCCGCTGTGCAAGATCGACCCAGAGACCCTGGAGATCTCCCCGCTGAGCTTCTACGAGGCCCATGGCCTGAGCGTGTCCGAGACCAGGGCGCGCATAGGCGGCCGCTTCAAGGAGTTCCTGGCGAGCAGGGGGATAGGCAAGTGAGCAAGGAGGCAATCCAGATCATAGCCATCGTGGCGATGAGCAACTTCCTACTGTTCTCCTCCGCACTGTACTGGCAGCTCATGGCCCGAAGGGCGCGCAGGGCGTACTCCACGCTGAGGGACTACGTGGGGCAGCATGCTAGCTTCAAGAATGGCAACACTATGAACGGCAGCGACGAGGGCGAGGCCATGGCGGCCCGCATGATCGAGGCCACGGACAGGGAGGCGGGGCTGTGAGCGACAAGGGCTGGGCGACGCTGGTGATGGCCATGCTGCTGGGCAACGTGGCGATGGCCTTCCTGGGGGCCATGTTCACCGAGTACCTGTGCCGCAAGGCGTTCATGCGCGGCTACGAGGCCGGGCTGAAGGACAGGGACGCGGAGAGGGAATGAGCGAGCAGAGGCAGACCAACGTGGTGCCGTTCAAGCGCAGGGGTCTGGACGTAAACGTGGCGGACACGTTCGTGCGAGGCCTCATATTCGGCCTGGCCTTCAAGGTCGTCGGCCGCCTGCTGTACGTGCTGCTGGGGTGGCCGTGAGCGAGAGCGTCAAGCCAGTCGTGCAGGACATAAGGACGTCGCCCATGCCGGACGACGTGGTGGTGTACCACACACACGGCCTGCGCCAGTACATGGGAACATGCAAGTTGCACGCCACGCCGGAGTGCCCGCACCTGCGCCACTGGAGCCCAGGGGGAACAGGGCCAGGGGGAACAGGGCCAGGGGGCAAGTGGCTCAAGCTGGCCAAGGTGGTCATGATGAACAACTACAGGGCCGGACAGGTCCGTGATTCGGAGAAGTGCAAGACCTGCTGGAAGAAGTGAGCAGCAAGCTCTTGAACTCAGACGAAAATAAAAGCTTGCCTTTCGCACAGAATCATGCCATAATGATCCCATGAAGGACACTTTCGAGGTGCTCGCCGGCCGGGCACAGGAGCTTTGCGAAAAGATCGAGAGGCTGAACAGGAAGGCCGTGCGCTACGGCCTGTCCCCCGTGGAGACCATGGTGCTGGGGCACACGCCCGCCTACGCGCGCGACACCGTCGAGGGCAGGGAGTGGGTGGACGCCAGGATGACCGTGCGCGTGGTGGGCGGCCGCCCGACAATACCGGGCTGGCGCTTCATGGGAACCATCCAGCACCTGGAGGCCGGCAACGTCATGCGCATGCTGCCGGGCGAGCACGCGCCCGATCACTTCCGATCGGCCAAGGCCTGGTGTGCGCACTGCAACACCGTGCGCAGGCGCAAGGACAGCTACATGGTCCTGGAGGAGTCCACGGGCAAGGTGGTGCAGCTGGGCCGCGACTGCGTGAGGGACTACCTGGGTGGGGCGAGCCCGCAGAGCATGGCCAGGGCCGTTGAGTTCTGGAGCGACGAGGTGTCGGGGCTGTGCGAGGAAGGCTGGGGAGGCGGCGGGCCTTACATGGTGCCCGTGCTCGAGATGCTCGCGCTCGGCGCCTGCGCGTGCCGCACCAGGGGCTGGGTCAGCCGCAAGGCGGCCGAGGCCTACGCCGAGAAGGGCGGCCACCTGCAGACCACGGCCAGCCTGGTCGGCGTGAACATGGACAAACCCACCAAGGAGACCAGGGAGCACTTCAGGAGCCGCCCGCAGGACAGGCTCGAGCCGTCCGACGAGGACAGGCGCGTGGCCGCCGAGGCGCTGGAGTGGGCCAAGTCAAAGATAGGCGACAAGTCGGAGTACCTGCACAACCTAGGCGCGCTGCTGTCGTCCGTGTCCTCGGTGGAGCACGGACGCAGGGACTTCGCCATGGCCGTGAGCGCGGTGGGGGTCTACATGAGGGAGCAGAGCCTGAGCAGGGAGCGCGAGAGGAAGGGCACCAGGCCGGCGAGCCAGTTCGTGGGCGAGCCCAAGAGGCGCATGGACCTGGAGCTTACGCTGAGGCACAAGATACAGCTGGGCCGCAGCGACTACGGCCAGGACAGGTTCCTGCTGCTGTTCGAGGACGACAGCGGCAACGTCATGAAGTGGTTCACGGGCTACGGCCAGGACGCGAGGGTGCCCGAGGAGGGCGAGCGGTTCAAGGTGCGCGGGACGGTGAAGGCCCACGAGGAGTACAGGGGCGTCAGGCAGACGGCGCTGACGAGGTGCTCCCTGTCGGACCCTCTTCCTGCCCCAGCGGCTCCAGCTGCCCAGGCTCAGAAGGCAAGCTAAGCTCGTCTCGGGCTCCTCCCAGCCACAGGTTAGCGATCTCGCTGCTCATGCGCTTGGCCATCTCCAGCACCATGTGATCAGAGGGCTTGTCGCCGTGCAAGTTCCTTGCCTTTCGGATGACCGAGACCATGTCGAACATGGTGCCGTGGCCGCGGTAGTCATCGTAGGCCACGACGCCGTAGGGGCTCTGCCTCTCGTCCAGGTCGGCCCTGATGCGCTCAGCCAGCTCCCTGGGCGCGGCGTAGAACATGCGGTTGGGCTTGGAGGCGTCCCTGAGGCCCTCGCTGCCGTACAGGCTGTACTTCTCGGACTTGTTTAGGTCGGCGCGGTAGTCGGCCCAGGACCGCTTCACCTCGAACTCGACGCACTCGTGGCCCGGGGTCAAAGCCAGCACGTCGGCGCGGTGCCGGCCGGCGACCTGGGCCTCGGTGCACACGTGGGTGTACCTGCGCTTGAAGCGCAGCCAGGACAGTAGCGCGGACTCAACGGACCTCTTCGTGCTCACGGCCGAACTCCTCGTGCATGACCACGAACCTGCGCTCGCGTATGGACACGGCCACGTCGTTGGCCTCGAGCTGCACCTGGCCTATGCTGGAAAGCTCCACCAGCACGTCCACGTCGAGGTCGCCGTGCTCCGCGACCGCCTGCTCCAGGCTCGCCATGAGGTCGGAGGCCTTCACCGGCCCAGGCTCTCCCTGAGGGCCTTGACCTGGCGGCGCGTCAGCAGCGTGGACGGCTCCACGGCCACCGTGTTGAGCACGCCGATCTCACCGTCGAGGCCGAACTCGGCGTAAAGCTCCACGGTCACGAGCGCAAGGCCCTTGGCCTGGGCGTCGAAGCTGATCGACTTGAGCCCCCTGAACGGCTTGCCGTCTATGGTGACCTCGGTGGTGGCGCCGGTCATGTAGCGCGACGCACCCTTCCTCTGGGTGACCACGATCCTGTGCGGGCCCCGCACTCCCCTGACTCCGCTGCTTCTCGTACTCTTTGACTTCGGTTTCTTACTAGCCATACTTACTCCCTTGGTGGTTTTCCATATCCCCTCCACTCGGCGGTGATGCTCAGGTCCCTCTCCAGGGACACGGGCTCGCACCAGGCGAAGGGTACTACTAGCTTCCTATCTCGCAGCCACCGCTCCAGCACCAGGCGCACGTCCAGCAGGACGTCGGCGCCCGTGTCGGGCACCACCAGCCACTTGTGCAACGAGCCGGTGTCCTCGAGGATCTTGGTCTGGCTGGCGTCAGGCGGGGTGTCCTCCAGCAGGAACCAGTCGCCGGCCAGGCCGCCCGTCTTGTGTATGGCGTGCAGCTTGGCGGACCGCGCCGCCAGCGGGTGGAAGTCGTCCCACGTGTTCACCTTGTACCCGCGGTCGTCCAGCTCCTCGTTCCACCACTTGGTGAGCACCGTGCCGCCGGCGTAGGCGCTCATGACGACCTCCTCGGCCCTGCTGTTGTAGCTGACCCAGTAGACGTCGAAGTGGTCGGAGGCCCACCTGGTCAGGGTGGCGATGTAGGGCCGAAGCTGCCACTCGCCGCCGTAGTTACCGTACAGCACCCCGTCAATGTCGAGGAACAGCCTGGGCCTACCCACGGGCCCTGACCGCCAGGTACGCCAGGTACGCCAGGTAAATGGCCCACGCCACGGCCGAGGCCACCGTCGCCATGGAGCCGAAGGCGAGCACGTCGAAGTAGTCCTCGGACCTGAGCCACGCGGCTATGAAGAACACGGCCGTGGCCAGTGCCGGCAGCATCCATGCTTCCAGGGCGACGGTCATGGCTTGCAGCACCCGCCCTTGGGGCCGGGGCACGTGGGGCACCGCATGCGCTGGGAGTCGGTCTGCTTCTCCGGCGGCAGCATGACCTCGATGGGCTCGCCCGGCATCAGGTCCAGCTTGACGCGGCCAAAGTGGGTGTAGTACTCGCTGATCAGACTCGGCGGCTCCTGGCCGTCCTTCGAGGTGGGCGTGAAGCCGAGCGAAAACCGCTCGAGCACCGACCTGGGAAGCCGAAGCTGGGCCACGAGTTTGGCGCTGGGGCTGTCCTCGGAGGCCAGCCTGACGAGGCTCTCGATCACCTCTCTCAGGCCAGTCTCGGACCCGTACTCATTGCCCTTCTCCACCATCCACACGGGCTCGGTGTTGCGCGACACCACCCCGAGGCTATCCACCTTCAGCCCGCCTTGCTGCATGGCGCCCGCCACGTCGCTGAGCGACAGGTCCCCGTCCAGTATCAGAAGCATCTTCGCCGCCGTCTTCATACTCTACCCCCTATGCCGTGCTCTGCGGGCCCAATGGACAGCGACGACGGTGGTATCAATAACGGCATCATTTTTTGATCTCCTTGATCTGCCCTATCCTGGAGTCGGCGTTGGGATTCGAGGTGAGGGTCACCTCCTCGATCGTGCACTCCACCAGGGTGCCAGGGCCCCTGCGGGTTATCTTACCGCCCACGGCGGGCACAGCGAGGTCGACCAGGCCGGCGAAGCTGTCGCCGAGCGTCAGGTCGGCCATCACGGTGTCTCCGTCCCACGACAACTCCGCCTTGCCGAGCAGGTCGGCATAGTCAGTGCCGTAGTTCCTGGTCACCCGGACAGGGCCGTCGGGCAGCTTGGTACATTCGCGGGTATGCGAGACGCCGTTGGCGTCCGTCGACCCGTCGGCTATGAGCACAGGCACCCGAACCCTAATCACCGCCGTACACCCATTTCGCGGGCCCTCTCGAGGTCCCTGAGGCACTGCTCGCTGGCCATCTGCCTCCTGCGGCACTCCCTGCCGCTGGGTGTCTCGTCCTGGGTGCACACCAGGCCCACGTCCATGCAGACGGGCCCCACGATGGTGGCGCAGCCCGTCAGCCAGCTGGCCACGATCAGCATCGCCCACGCGAGGAAAACGCACTTGGCCACGCGCATATACCACCTCACGTTACGTCCAGCCCGCCCTGGGTGTAGTCCGCGTAGGTCTCTGGCGTCACCATGACCATGGACATGACGGCGCGCTTGGGGTCGGACGGGCTGCGCGCGAGCAGGTCGATGGCCGACAGCCTGAGCAGCGCGCCGTGGATCTTGCCCTCCGCGGCCAGGCCCTCGAGCGTCAGCACCACCTTGGCGACCGCGTCCTCCTCGTCGCCCTTGGCGTTGACGTTCAGGGCCATGTAGGCCTTGCCGCCCCTGTACTCGATCAGCGACCTGGAGGAGTGGCTCTCAACCTGGGCCACCAGCCCGGGGGACATGGTCGGCTTGTTCGCCTCGTACAGGTCGTCGACCCTGAGCTTATTCGGGCCCTCGGCGGCCACCAGCTTCACTGCGTTGCCCACCTCCTCCTGCAGCTTCTTCAATTTTCCCAAAAGCACGTCCTCACTCATGGCGTTCTCCCCTCGTTTTCCTCGCCCTGCCGCAGCAGGGCCGTTTTCTCGTTGGTTATAAGCAGCCGGCCGTCCTCGGTCACGAACCCATGTATCTCCACGGTGTGGGTGCCGGCGGGGCCCGTGGCGCTGAACTTGGTCAGCGTGGCGCCGTCCGGCAGGCCCGTCCAGTCGACGGACGAGGACCTGTCCCAGTGCGAGTAGCTGCTCTCGATCACTCGTCCCCCCTGGGCGTATGCCCCTCGCCGGCCCCGAAGCCGCACGCGGTGCACCGCATCTTGCCGCTGTCCATGCTTGCATACGCCCACTTGTGGGGCGGGCAGGCCTTCGGACTACGCGGGGCCCTGGCGCCCTTGTCCGACGAGCTTAGGAACAGAATGATCGCCAGCGCGAACCCCAGCAGGAAGAGGAAGCCGAAGAAGTCGTTACCGTCCATGGGCTTGCCTCGTGCTCAAATTTTTATAGCTTTTGCCAGGAAAGCATGTCATACTTGATCCTAGGTATCGGAGGAGACATGCTTACGTCGTCGGACATACAGACAATCAAGGACATGGCCCGGGCCAACCGGGAGACCCACGCCAGGGTGGTGAACGTGCGCTTCCTCAACTCGAAGGGCGAGAACGTACGCATAGAGGACGGAGCCACCAAGCGCAGGGGCACGAACGTAATACACCAGGTGTTCTACTGGGGCGTGTTCACGCGCGAGCAGGCGACCAGGCTGGCATCCGAGCTAGGAATCAAGGCAGTTATCTCAGAAATAGAGGAGAACGAAAATGAATAGGCAAGAGCTTAAAAAGCACATAGCAGGCCTCACCCGCGAGCAGCGCGTGAGCAAGGCCGCTAGGATACTGGCCGACAGCCACGGCAAGTTCAACCAGGTCGAGGTGTTGCACTACCTGACGGACGAATGCGGCCTCACCATGACCGAGTACCTCGAGGCCCTCAACGCGGCCACCGGCGGCGGCGTGATCGAGTTCGCGCTGGGCAAGGTAGAGTAGCGTGGGGCAAGCGACGGCAACCAAGGTGGCCATGGAGAGGCTGCCCCAGCACCGCGACGGCATCGACTTCAGCGCCGAGGCCCTGGTGCTGTTCCGCAGGGGCGACCTGCAGGTGCTGTGGCAGAAGGGCGGCAAGTACTGGGCCGGCCTGGGCATCCAGAGCTACGGCAAGGGCCACCTGATGCTGGCCCAGGACGGCGTTCACTGGAGTCTCGTCAGAGACGGCAAGCTGGAGGATGCCACCCTGGGCAAGAGGCTCAGCAGGGCGCTCGTAGTCGAGCACAAGGACGCGGTGGCCGGCTTCCTGGGCGTGGACCCATGGCTGGTGGAGCAGCACGCCACCACCAGGGGCACCGTCGTGCTGGAGGAAGGCCCGGATGGAGGCGCTCATGGCTAGGGCAAAGGAGTGGACGGTCTACCTGGGCATGTCGGAGAGCCACGCGTACACCATGGGCGCAAGCAGCCTCAGGGAGCTAAAGGCCAAGGTGGCTGCGTCGTTCGGGTACGAGGGCTGCCGCTGGTACAAGGAGCCTATGGCCGAGGGCCTGCCCTTGGGCGCTCAGAGGTTCAAGGTGAAGAAGGGCAGCTTCGTGCGGCCGGTGCTTGTAATACCAAAGAAGATAGGAGAATAAGCCATGAGCCAAGTCAAGTCGACAACCAAGGGCACGAACAAGGCCAACCTGGCCAACCTGATCGCCAGGGCGGGAGGCAGGGAGGAGTTCGACCGCAGGCGCGCCGAGATGGCGGCCCGCTACCCGGACGAGGACGGCCCGGACCAGTACGCGATCGCGTGGCAGAGGTCAGGCGCGCTGAGGCTGGGCACCAGGGACGCCGACGACGCGCAGTTCACGCGGCCAGCGCGCGTAGCCGCGTGCCCCCCCGGCTCGGCCGGCAGGTGCCTGCGGTGCGGCGCTGCCTTCGCCAGGACGGCGCAGCTCAGCCACACGTGCCCGAAGTGCAGGGAGCACCAGGTGTCCACCCAGGAGGGCCACGACGTGGAGGACGAGATGGTGTACCAGGAGGCGGCGTGCTAGACTACGCGCCGTTGGCGGTGCTCGTGACCGGCCTGTTCCTGGGCAGCCCAGGCCTGTGCCTGGCGGCCAGCGCGCTGGCCGTGTGGAGGATGTACCAGTGACGCTGAGGCTGGTGGTGGACAACGGCAACGTGGTCAGGCTCAGGCCAAGGGCGCGGCAGGGCCAGGTGGACGTGTGGCACGCCCGCTACTCGGCCATGCACATGCCGGACCTGCTGGCCGAGCTTACGCTGTGGCTGTGGCAGGGCATTCGCCTGGCCGACCGCGACGTAGCGCAGGGGATAGCATTGTTCGAGCGGCTGGAGGCGGACTGCGAGACCGAGGCGCTCAGGTCGCTGGCCAGGGCCAACCTGAGGCAGCTGAGGTCGTCGTGGAGGGACCGGACGTGACCGGCGCGGAGCTTTCGTGCGCAACCGGGGGCCGCGGCAAGGGCCCGAAGGGTCGCTACGTGTCCAGGGAGCAGGCGGACCGAGGGTGCGCCGTGGCCATCAGGCGGGGGGCGGTGTGCTGGAGCTACCTGTGCGAGGCGTGCGGCCACTGGCATTTGTCCAAGAGGCCCGCGCCCGGGCGCAGGCCGACCGCGCTCGAAACAGAGGTGCGGAGGGCCCAGGTCGGGGCCATTATTTCCGCTGGGGGTTAGCATGGGCAAGAGAGGCAAGACCAAGACGTACAACTTCACGTACCGGGCCGAGGTCAGGCGCGCCGCCTCGGTGGAGGCGCGGTCGCTGGAGGAGGCCCGGGAGAAGGTCGAGAGCGGCGAGTTCGACGACGACCACGAGATAGACGTGTGCGACATGGACGACGTGTGCTTCGACGAGGAGGAGCAATGATAGGCAGCATACTCGGCAGGCGCAAGACACCCAAGGCCGCGGAGGCCAACAGGTTCGAGGTCTACAACAGAAGCACGGGCCTGGCGGTGCAGGCCGTGGACGTGACCCTGGTCATGCGCACGGGCAAGAGGCACAGGTTCACCTCCAAGAGCCGGCTGGTGGACGGGCTGCACCTGGAGAGCAAGGTAGTGGACCTGGTGACTGGCATGGCATACAACGGCCCGCGCGAGGACGAGGTCGCGGGCAGGCACGCGCGCGTGAGCTGGAGGGAGCCGTACATGGGGGAGCCGTACACCCCGACCCTGGGCTACGAGACGATCGCGTACACAGACGGCAAGGGCAACAGGGTGGAGCTGCACACGTCGGACGTCGCGGAGATCATCACCGGCAAGAAGTACAAGACCAACGAGGTGGTCCGCGTCGACTGGACCAACGTGAGGTGCGTAGCGACCGAGGACGGCATGCCGGCCCAGGACGCCGCGGGGGCATACGCCCACGGGAGGGTAAAGTGAGCGACGAGAAGAAGCCAACGGAGGACGGCAAGATCAGGCACAGGAGCCCGCTGGCGAACGCGGTGGCGGCGGTGGGCCTGGCAATCGCGGTCGTGGCTACCATCGCGGTCGCGAGCTACAGGATGCGCTACAAGCCGCTGGCCAAGCCGGGCCAGTGCCTCGGGTCCTTCTACATAGTGCTGCAGACGTCCAAGGGCGGCAAGTACTACCTAGGGCTGTACTACAAGTCGGCCGACCCCAGCCGGGGCCACGTCATCTTCGCGGGGTTCCGACGGGACGCCAAGTGGATGGACGAGCACTACGACGCCAAGGACTGCCCCGGGCCCATGTTCATCGAGAAGGACCTAGAAGGGGACAAGCCGTTCGGGAAGGGCGAATGAAGCGCGAGACCATGACGCCGCTGCTCTCGACCGTCAACTTCCCCAGGGCGTTCTCCGGGCGCAGGGGCTACGCGGAGAACAGGCCGCACTACCTGCCCAGGGCCGCGCTGCAGGACGGCGAGTACTACTTCGGCACGTGCCGCAACGCGCAGGTCGCCAAGTGGCACGCCTCGGAGGGCGTGTTCAAGCACTGGAGGACGAAGTTCGGCTCCCGCTTCGTGGAGGAGATCAACCACCCCGAGGACGACGACGGGTTCGACTGCTTCGTGCCCTTGTTCTCGTGCTTCCCCACTGAGTCGGACCTGATGCCGGAGGACATAGGCGAGTGACGAACCGCGAGAGGCTGGATAAGCTAAAGAAGGCCAAGTCCCTGATCAGGGAGGTGGAGTCCAGCTACCCGCTGGGCCACCAGACCAGGTTCGACCTGTACTCCTTGCTGGTGGGCACGCACGGCGACAGGAGCGCCGTAGCCCACGTGATCAAGCGCATCAGGGAGGAGATGGACAGAAACGGAGAGGGAAACAGTGAAAGCGACTAAGGCAGTGCGCGGGCTCCGACAGGGCGCGCCCTACAGGGGAGCTAGACCAAGCAGCAGACCGCGACAGGAGGACACATGATCAGGAAGGAAATAGACGACCTCAGAACTGCGCTGGCCAGGGCGCTGAACCACATCTATGTGGGCAAGCTGTGCTCCGACAGCTGGGGCAGTGAGTTCAGCTGGAGCCAAGCGACCCTCATGCTGGAAAGGGTGGAGGCGGAGACGCTCAAGGTCGACATCAGGTCGCTGAGCAAGCAAGAGCTGGAGGGCGCTCGGCTTCATGAGGTTCTACGGAAACAGCTTCTGCGTTCCAGCCTACTTCCACAGGGCGGCTGTCCGGCGGTGCTTGCACAAGTAATGGTAGGCGAGATAAGAGGGGTTAAAAAATGAAAGTACAACACTATAAAGCGAAAGCGGTGATCACCGAGGCCATAAAGTCGCCGATTTTTGGCGTCATGTTAAGACAACGGCGCTCTTGCGGTTGGGAAATTTCTCAGCCTGTTTTAAACATGTCGATAGGGAAGTTAAGAAAATTAATAGGAGAGGAAATTGAAGTGTCGTGCATAAACCGGAAACATTCAGAAGGTAACAAAAAATGAGTCAATTAGTAGCATTCCACGGCAAGCAGGAAATTAAAGACAAGCACCTTGCGCGGATTAAATTCCACCAAGAGGCGGACAATCTTATTCGAGGCCAGGGCTGGGACGGAAAGAAGGGGTGTGCGGTCGGATGTACACTTGAAGATTACGACCATTCCAAATATCCAATTGAATTAGGCATTCCTGAATGGTTGGCGAGAGCTGAGGATACGCTTTTTGAGGGGATGTCTTTAGAAAAGTCTAAGACATGGCCCGAGAAGTTTCTGGAAGCCATCCATGTCGGAGCAGACCTAGAGAAGGCAAAAACACCATTCTTGATTGCAGTCTTGAGGCGAAACCTTGTTTCTCTGGAGGCCGTCAAATTCGATGCAGAGAAGTTTTTGGACGTGGCAAAGGTTGTTTCTGGTTCCAGGGCGGCTGTCGAAGAAATGATTGCGGCGCAAGAGGCTGACGATAAAGCCAGGATTGAAGCGGCGAGGTCAGCGGCGAGGTCAGCGGCGAGGTCAGCGGCGAGGTCAGCGGCGAGGTCAGCGGCGAGGTCAGCGGCGAGGTCAGCGGCGAGGTCAGCGGC
>Ga0187893_10000174_pt1 | contig 154710 bp, 124 predicted proteins | sample MA1701074metaG_FD_139574 | JGI IMG/M metagenome (GOLD analysis project Ga0187893, IMG submission 139574) | White microbial mat communities from a basaltic lava cave in the Kipuka Kanohina Cave System on the Island of Hawaii, USA - MA170107-4 metaG ...
CCGCGCGAGAATGTGCCACACTCCAGACGCTGGCTTTGCACTGCATTCAACATCGCAGTGATTCCACGCTCCGAAGGAGCGACGGAGCGCACGAGCGCGAGGTCGGCGCCGTCGCCCCTGCCGGGGCGAATCGGATTTCGCGACGACTCGATTCCACGGGCTCGCGTCCGCGGCTACGGTCCATTGCCCCTGCGGGGCATCCGTCGCGCACGTCCAGGGCGGCCTCGTGCGGATTCGTCGCGGCGTCGATCGAAGCGAGCCGCGCGCCGGCCCTTGACGTTCGCGCCGGCGCCACCCGGTTCAGACTCCGGCGAGACGCCGGCACCACCCGGTTCAGACTCCGGCGAGTCCGGCGCGACGCCGGCACCACCCGGTTCAGACTCCGGCGAGTCAGGCGAGACGCCGGCGCTACCCGGTTCTGACACCGGCTCAGCCCAGTTCGCCCGCCTGACCGCAAGATTGAAGGAATTCGGCCTGCCGGTGGAGGACCCGTTCTAACGAGAATCAGAGCGGTTCCCCGGTCGATGAATGATCTGAGCCGAGGAGCCTGAACGGGTCATTGACTGGAGGCGATTGCTGATTCATTCAAACTACGATGGGGGATGGCGGGCACAAGCCGTCGCAGGTAGTCGCCGGTATGGCTGCGGTCATTGGCGGCGACCTGTTCCGGGGTTCCCTCGGCCACGACTCGGCCGCCGCCGTCGCCCCCCTCGGGGCCGAGGTCGATGATCCAATCGGCCTGCTTGACGACGTCGAGATTGTGCTCGATGACCACGATGCTCTGGCCAAGGTCGCAGAGACGGTTGAGCACGTCCACGAGCTTGTGAATGTCGGCGAAGTGCAGGCCGGTGGTCGGCTCGTCGAGGACGTACAAGGTGTGGCCGGCCGGGCTCTTACCCAGTTCCGCGGCCAACTTCACGCGCTGGGCCTCGCCGCCCGACATGGTGGCCGACGACTGGCCAAGAGCGATGTAGGCCAGGCCCACGTCGGCCAGGGCGGTCAGCAGTTGCTTGATGGCGCTGAAGCCGTCGAAGAACGCCAACGCTTCCTCGACGCGCATGTCCAGCACGTCGGAGATGGTCTTGCCGCGAAAGCGGATGTCCAGCGTCTCCCGGCTGAATCGCTTGCCCTTGCACTCGGCGCACTCGACGAACATGTCGGGCAGGAAGTGCATCTCGATCCGGCGGGTGCCCTGACCCTGGCAGGCTTCGCAGCGCCCGCCCTTGACGTTAAAGCTGAAGCGGGCGGCGTCGTATCCCCGGAGCTTGGCCTCGCGGGTCTTGGCGTACAGTTGCCGGACCAGGTCGAAGACCCCGGTGTAGGTCGCCGGGCTGGAGCGCGAGCTGCGGCCGATCGGTGACTGGTCGATCTCGATCACCTTGTCGATCTGACCCGCTCCGAGGAGGCGATCGTGAGCGCCGGGCTGGTCCCGCGATCCGGTCAGCCGCCGGCGTATTGCGGGCAGGAGAATCTGGTTGATCAGCGTCGACTTTCCGGAGCCGGATACGCCGGTCACGCAGCAGAACACCCCCAGCGGCAGCCGCACGTCAATCGACTTGAGGTTGTTTTCCGCCGCTCCCTTGATCTCCAGGGCCCGTTTCATCGAAACCTGCCGCCTGCGGCGCGGCATCTCGATGCGTAGTTCGCCGCGAAGATAGCGGGCGGTGATGGATTCCTTCGAGGCAAGGAGTTCCGCCCGCGGGCCGTTGACCAGGATTCGGCCGCCGTGGGCCCCGGCTTCTGGGCCGATGTCGATGATCCAGTCCGCGGCCTCGATCGTGTCCACGTCGTGCTCGACCACGATGACGGTGTTGCCCAGATCGGTGAGGCTCCGCAGACTGCGGATCAACTTGGCGTTGTCACGCGGGTGGAGCCCGATCGTCGGCTCATCGAGGACGTAGCATACGCCGACGAGGCCGCTGCCGATCTGCGTGGCCAGACGGATGCGCTGCGATTCCCCCCCGGAAAGCGTGGCGGACGCACGGCCGAGGGTCAGATATCCGATCCCCACGTCCACCATGAATCGGAGCCGCTGGCGAATCTCCTTGTTAATGGGAACGGCGATCTGGCCCTGTTCCCCCGCGAGGCTCAGGGAAGAAAAGAACTCCGCCGCGGCATCGACGCTCAGATGGAGCAGCTCATCGATGTTGCGGCCGGCGACCTTCACCGCCAGGGCCTCGGGTCGCAGCCGGCCCCCGCCGCAGGCAGTGCAAGACCGCTCCGACATGAACGAATGCAGTCGGCCCTTGGTCGATTCGCTGTCGGTGGAGGCCCATCGTCGCTTGAGGTTGGGAATGACGCCCTCAAAGTGACAACCGAGCTTTTTCTCGTCGTCCGGCGTCGTGCCCGACAGCAAGATGCGGCGGGTACCGTCCTTTATCGCCGAGAAGGGCGTCGCCGGTGAAACGTCGAAGCGGTCGCAAAACTCCCTGAGCAGCCGGGCATAGATCGGGCCGGTCCCTTTGCCGCCGCGTCCCCATGCGGCGATGGCGCCGCGCTCCAGCGGCAGGCTGGGGTCGGGGACCACCAGCTCGGGATCGAACTCCAGGACAATGCCGAGGCCGTCGCAGCTCGGACACGCGCCGTGCGGAGAATTGAAGGAGAACAGCCGCGGCTCCAGCGGGGGCAGCCGGACATCGCAGCGAGAACAAGCGTAGCGGTCGCTGTACACCTCGTCCTGCCAGTCGTCATCAACCGTGGACGGGAGGGCCGCGCCGCCGGTCGGTCCATGCGCGGACTGCAGCTGGGACGAGACGATTGTCACGCCGTCGCCGGTTTTCAGGGCGGTTTCGACGGACTCGGTAAGTCGCGTGCGCACCTCGGGTCGGATGACGAGCCGATCGACCACCGCTTCGATGTCGTGCTTTTTGGACTTGTCCAGCGCCGGGATGGTCTTGATCTCGCAGACGACGCCATCGACACGGGCACGCACAAACCCTTCGCGAAGGATGCGAGCCAGCACCTCCTTGTGTTCGCCCTTCTGACGGCGCACCAACGGGGCCAGGACAATGACCTTCGCGCCCTCCGGCAGACCCAGAACGCGATCGACCATCTGGGTCACGGTCTGTTGCGAGACCCCGCGGCCGCACCTGGGGCATGTGGGCGTGCCGGCACGTGCAAAAAGCAGCCGGAGATAGTCGTGGATTTCGGTAGCCGTGGCGACGGTCGAGCGCGGATTGGCGCGGACCGTCTGTTGGGCGATGGCGATGGTGGGCGGCAGACCGGCGATCTGGTCGATGTCGGGCTTGACCAATTGCCCGAGGAATTGTCGAGCGTGGGCGGAAAGGGACTCGACGTATTTTCGCTGTCCCTCGGCGTAGATGGTGTCGAAGGCCAGGCTGCTCTTGCCGGAGCCCGAGAGGCCGGTCATGACCACCAGGCTGTCGCGCGGGATGTCGAGGGAGACGTCGCGAAGGTTGTGGGTCCGCGCTCCCCGCACCTGGATGAGCTTTCGATCGCCGTCGTCCATGATTCGACGCGCCTGGACCCGTGGCCTCCGCGTGGTTCTGGATGCGGAGTTTCGCGCGGTTCGCAACCCGGTGATCGTACCGTGCTCGTCCGTTGCGGGTCAAAGCCGCGGGATGAGGCGGCAATGGTAGAGTATGCCCGGAGAAACACAGCCGAGGGCGGCTGAGCTCCATCAAACGGTACCAGTACGAATGCGGCGCGATGGTGGGAGTGCTGTCAGCGGTCGATGACGTCTGCCCGCCAGAAGTCGAAGGCCATGAGCGCCAGCGCCCCCAGGATCAGCAGCAGGGCGACGACGCCGTGATGCATGTCACCGTAGAGGATGGAGACCGAGACGCAGTAGATCGCCAGCGCCTGTAGGGCGATGACGCCCATGCACTTGATCTGTTCGAACGTCGGCAGGGGCAGAAAGCGGCGGCGGTGCGACAAGAGACAGTCCGAACAATAGCGATTGCCGTCGAGGGCGCGGTAGAGCTGGGCAATACGCTCGCACTTGCCGCAGGGGCCGGCGTTCTTCGCCACCTCCCGCAGGGCGAAGGCCCGCTTGAGGGTGGAATAGGCCTCGGTGACCTCGCAGAACAGGGCCAAGCTCACGGCATCCCCGGCGGTGCGGTCGGGATGATGCCGCAGGACCAGCCGCTTGTAGGCCCGGTGGATCTGCCGGAGGGTCGCGCCCGGGGGAAGCCCCAGGACCTGATAGCACTTCAGGTAACTCAATGCTCGGTCTTCCGGCGCGGCCGCGCGCGGCGTTCTCGCACGCCAGGACCGCGATGGTTTTCGCCGGTGATGCCTCTTTCCCGGCTGATGTGGTTATTCTATCAAACCCGGACCCGCAAAGGCAATCGGCGCCGGTGCGGCGGGTGAGGCCGTCAACAAAGTCCGTGGCGACGTACCGTTACAGGAGTCGGGCGCCGGACCAAGACCTCCGACAAGTTATTGGCAGCATGACCTATGACACTTTTGCGAATCGGCAAAGAGTTGGGCGCGGCCCTGAACCGGTTGCGTTTCGGCCCGCCGGTGGCGCGGGTATACAACCCGTTGGTCTATGCGTGGCAGCCCTTCGCGCGATACCACGAACTCTATGGCGGCGGCACCCGGGAAGTCCTGCTCTTGGGAATGAACCCCGGCCCGTGGGGCATGGCCCAGACCGGCATACCCTTCGGCGAGGTGAACATCGCCCGCGATTGGCTCGGGGTCGCGGCGCCCGTGGGTCGGCCGCCGCGCGAGCATCCTCGACGGCCGATCCTGGGTTTCAACTGTCCGAGGAGCGAAGTGAGCGGCGTGCGGTTGTGGAGCTGGGCGCGAGACACCTTCGGCACGCCGCGGCGATTCTTCAAGAGGTTCTTCGTTTCCAACTATTGCCCGCTCTGTTTCATGGAGACGAGCGGACGAAATCTGACGCCGGATCGCCTGCCCGCGGCCAGCCGCGAGCGCCTGCTGGCGGCCTGCGATCGGGCGCTGAGGAAGACCGTCGATTTCCTGCGGCCGCGCTTCGTAGTCGGCGTCGGGGGCTTCGCGGAGCGGCGGGCTCGGGCGGTGCTGGCGGGCACGGACGTCGTGGTCGGCCGGATCCTGCACCCCAGTCCCGCAAGCCCCGCGGCGAACAAGGACTGGGCGGCCCAGGCGGCTGACCAGCTCATTACCTTGGGCATTACCTTGCCCAAGATCGAAATCAATCGCCGTTCGGTCCCGCGCCGGGCGCGTGGGCGGTTTGGGGACCGCCGGCCTTGAACATCTCGTTCCAGGCGAAAAGCGCGAGCACGCAACTGGTGGTGCCGATGGCGATGCCGGCGGCCGCTCCGACGAATTCGTAGAGCCAGAAGCCTTCGACCCCCAACTTCTCGTGGAGGATGGCGGTTTGCCAGCCCAGTCCGGCGACCAGAATTACGGCCGCGGAGCCGAACAAGATCGTGGATGCGAAGAAACCTATGCCGATCTTGCGAACGAGGCCGGCGGCGGGCAATGGTTTCTGCCCCTGTCGCTTGACCCAGACCGCGCCCAAGGCCGAGCCGCTGAAGGCGACCGTAGAGACCCACCAAAGCATGCAGGCGTCCACCAGCGTGTTGAGGAAAGTCATCTTCTGTTCCAGCAGCATACGGTACTAGTCAATAGTCATTAAGGTTTCACCACTCCGCCGGGCTCGGTCCGATCATCGCAATAGCCGGACGATCACCCGGGTTGCTTACGCCTTGCCAGCCTGAGGCACCAGGCGATGAGCCCGGCGTTGACCGCGAAGAACAGCAGGAAGACAAAAAGGCCGCCCTTGCTCGCCGCGGCCAGATGCTGCTCTTGCAGCGTGGCGATGTCAATCGACGCCAGCCGCAGTGCCTCACGGACGACCGTGACGCAGACGAGGGTCATCGAGAGTCCAATGGAGCAGACCATCAGCGACTTTGGGCGAATGGTGGCATGTCTTAGCTGGTCCAACCAGGCGAAAAGCTGTACGACGAGACCGATGAGGGCGGCGGCCAGGTAGGGTCCAGCGAGCGGACCGGTCAGCACCCGTCGCTGCGGCGCTTCCAGGAAATACCAGTACGCCAAACCGCCGGCGCCACTGAAGACAAGGCCCGCCAGCGCCAGTCGAGCGAGCCGCCCGACGTCGGCGGCGGAGAAGGGTTTCATGCCGCCGGCGAAATGGAGCTGCCACGCCGCCAGCAAGCACATGGTGGCGACGGCCCCGGCGGCCCACAGAAAAAGGCGCGGCACGAGCTGCGGATGCCAGTAAGTCCGGGCGTTCGATTCGTACAAGCCCGGCCAATTCGTTGAGTCGGCGCTGAGCAAGTGGTTTTCCGTCCAGGAATAGGCGGTGAAGGCGAAGCAAAGAAGGGCGCCGAAGGCCAGGAGCGTCCGCCCCCATGCCGGCCAGCGCTCCGCCGCTCTGGCCTTCAACAGATAGAGCAGATAGAAGCCGACGATCAGAACCGGCAGGATCGCCATCCAACGATGGAACAGCAGCAGGTTCGCTGTGTAGAAGTTCTTCTTGTAGAGGATTTGCACGAAGAGGAGCGGGGCGACTCCCGCGGTGATGGCGGCGCTGAGGGCGAAGGGCATCCAATCGCGCAGCGTGTCGGCCAACGTGAGCCCGTCGCCGTCGGTGCGCCGCCGCGAAAGCAGAGCGGAGGCGACCAGATAGCCGGTCCCGGCCAGGACATAGTTCATGAAGGCCACGTGGATGACGAGCGTCAGGACATAGAGGGCCAGATAGAACGCCGTGGCCGATGGAAATCCGAAGGGAAACAGCCTGTCCACTACTCCACCTCGAACTCGTCGCCTGCGCCGCGCGGCCAAGTCGCCGGGGCAGTCCCAGCTTCGTCGAGCCAGCGGCCGATCCGCGCGAGCCCCTCGGGATCGCCGCCGGATGGCCACTGCCCGGGCCGGCCCTCGTGGTTCCACTCGATGAGCTGCGCCAGGGCCTCCAGTTCTTCAGGCGAGCCGGCGAACGGCGGCATGAAGGGTTTGGTCCGCTGGAGCTTGGCGATGTTCATGCGTTTCTGATCGGCCTCCCACGAGCCGGCCAGATGCGTCAGTCCGTTCACGCCATTCATCGTATGGCAGATGCTGCATTGGAAGCGGAAGACCTTGGCCCCGAGGCGAAGCGTCTCCAACGGATAGTCCGCCGAGTTTCTCAAGGGATAGGGGTCGTTGGTGACGCAGCCCGTTCGGCGCAGCGTGGCCACTTCCTGCGGGCGGATGGAATTGGAAAAAAGGTATTCGCGGATGGTGAAGGGCTTCCGCACGCCTTCGCGGACGAATTCCCCCCCCGCGGTCGCGCCGAACGCAAGGGCCAGGAGCAGCGTCGCCGTCGCGCCGCTGATGTAGAGCTTCCGCCAGATGAAGCCGAGAAGGGCATGGAGTCCGATGAGCAGCGAAGCGACGATGGTGATTCCCATGAACATGGTCATGGCGGCGCTGCCTCCTTGGACCCAGGACCGACTGTCTTCAGGCAACGTGGTGAGGTACGAAAGGCCGAGGGCCGGCATTAGGGCCATGGGCGCCAGCAATCTCGCGGCCTGCTGAATGAGTGTCGCGCGTTGCTCACGGTCGAGGTCGGGGATGGAGTTGATGACTACGCAGGCGGCCAGAGAGGCGATGGTGAGCGAAACAATGGTCCGAAAGACCAGAGAGGGCCAGAAGCCGGGGTTGAAGAAGCCCGCCCACACTTCATGGGTGCTGTTCCAGTCGCCCGGGGTGAGCTGCCAGGAGAGGATGCCGTTGATCCAGAACAGGCTGAACCAGGCGGCGATCGTGTAGAGAACCAGCAGGGTCATCCTGGCGCGATCGTCCAGGCGGGCGCCGCAGCGATAGAAGGCATAGCCCGCGACGACTTCCAGACAGAAAAAGGTCCACTCGGTAGCCCAGACCCAGTGGAACTCGTCGACCATGACCCCGATGGTCCGGGGGCTGATCTGGATGGTCGTGAACCACATCGCGACGCCGGTAAGCGCGCCGAGGACGAAGCTGATCAGAACGAGGACGCGAAAGTAGCCGTCGAGAAGGCGTCTGGCCGAGGGACTTCGCCCGGACTGCGCCAGCCACTGGAAATAGCACATGAGCATGCCGCCGCCGATGGCGAACTGAGCGAGAAAAACGTGAAAGATGCCGAGCCCGCCGATGACCAGGCCCTTGATGATCGGCCCGAAGTCGTTGACCGGGTAGTACGGAAGTTCCACGCCCATGCGCTCCATCGACGGCGTCGGCCGCTGCGGAATCCAGGGGTGATGGCTTTGCTGCCGGTCCGGCGGCCGTGCTGCTAGACTGTTTTAGCTGAAGCGCGGCGATGAGGACAGCCCTTGATGGTTTGGCCGCGCAGATCACGGCGTCCGGCGCTGGGCAATGGAAAGGCGATGCCCCATGATGAATAGCGAAACGGCGGCAGGCGATGGACGCTCATCCCGCGGAAGGTCTTCTCGCGCGGACGTGATCGCGGGGATCGTTTGCTACCTCCTGGCGGCCGCGATGTTCACCCAGCTCGCGACCACCCTGGTCATTGGCCTGATCACCGCGGGCCTTTATCTGGTTTTCTGGAGGCGAAGTTGGAAGGCGATCGTATTGGCCGTGAGCATCGCCCTGTCCGCCTGGGCCCTGGAGTACTTCGGCGGCATGGTCATCCGCTGGAAGATCGCCAAGACCCACCATATCGGCCTCGACCATCGCATGAAGCCCAATGCCTGGGCCGGCATCAACTCGGACGGACTCCGCTGCTCGGTCGAGGCGGACGATTTTCACGAGGAGACCTACAACATTGTCTTCCTCGGCGACTCCTTCACCTACGGCGAGGGTTTGCGGCCCGGTGAGGAGCCCTTTCCGGCGGTGATCGAAGAAATGTTGGGCTCTCGGCAAACGGGCGCCAAGGTGAGGACGATCAATTTCGGCTGGGTGTCGGCATCACCGCTGTTATCCGCTCGGCAGCTCAGGGAGATCGGCGCCAAGTACAAGCCGGACCTGGTGGTTCTCTGCCTGGACCTGACGGACTTTCACGACGATCTGAGCTACGCGCTCGGGCCGCGCTACGTCGGCGTCTCGCCGATCGGCTACCTGGTGAAGCGCGCCGATCTGGGCTTTTTCCTCTACGAGCTGCGCGATCGCTGGAATCTTGCGACTCTCTGGGACGCGGTGACCGGGCGCAAAACTGTTCTGCCCAAGGATAGGTTCTTCGCCATCAATCGGCCGCTGGGCGAGAGCCTCGAATACATGGCCCAGACCGAGGCCAACGTCCGCGACATCGCCGACTATTCGAGGCAGGCGCTGGACGCTCGCTTCATCCTTATCTTGCTGCCTCGCAGCTTTCAATACAGCGACCGGGAGTGCCCGGACGATTGGGAGCGGCCGACCTACACCCCGCTCGGCCCGTTCGTCGAGGAGCCTTTCAAGTGGCTGGCAGCCTTCGCGGCACGAGTCGATTTTCCGTGTTTCGGCCTGCTGGAAGACTTCAAGAAGACCCGCGTCTTTCCGACCTGCCTTTACAATGATCCGCATTGGAACCTAGACGGCCACAAGGTCGCCGCCGAGGCGATCGTGAAAATCCTGGAGCGGCAAGGCGTGGTGGAGTCGGCAGTCTCCCCGAGCGGGTCGCAGTCGGAGCATCCATGACCTTGCTTGTCGTTCCGGTCTTCGGGGCCGATGTCGGCGAGGTCCAGGCGGGCATCAAGGAGGCCGTCGACCTCGGCGCGGACGCGGTGGAATTGCGAATAGACCTGATGGGAGACCTCACGGACGAGGAGCTACGTGCGGTTCGCCGATCGATCCCTCAGGGGATCAAGGTCATCCTGACGATTCGATCGGCTGCGGAGGGCGGCGGCTGGGAGGGGGCCGACGCCGACCGATTCAGCCGATTCATCGAGCTGGGCCCGCTGGCGGATTACATCGACGTTGAGCAGCGCGCCTGGCGGCGATCGGCCAACATTCGTCAGAAAGTGGAACTGGCCCTTCACCGGGCAGACGCCTCGTTGCACGAACCGGGCTCGGCGGCGACGCTGGATGGGCCGCGCAGGAAGTTGATCCTTTCGCAACACGATCAGGCCTCGCGCCCAACCAATCTGCACGCGGACCTCTTGGCGATGGTGCAGGAGCCGGCCTGCGACGTGGCCAAGCTGGCCTGGCGTGCCCGCAGCGTACGCGACAATTTCGAGGCGTTCGAGTTGATGAGGGCCGGACCTCGTCCGCTGATCTCGATATGCATGGGCGACGCGGGTTTGCCGTCGCGGGTCCTGGCGAGGAAGTTCGGGGCCTTCGCGTCGTTCGCATCGCAGGCACCGGGTCGGGCGACCGCGGCCGGCCAGCCGACCGTTTCCGAACTTAAGCAGTTGTACCATTGGGACTCGATCGACGCGGCAACGGAGGTCTATGGCGTCTTGGGCGATCCCGTGGCCCACTCGTTGAGTCCTCATGTCCACAACGCGGCGTTCGCGGCAGCGCGGCGCAACGCCGTATACCTGCCCTTTTTGGTCACGGCTGGTTACGAGCCGTTCAAGGCGTTCATGGTGGAAGTCCTGGCGCGCCGTTGGCTTGACGTTCGGGGCCTATCGATCACGATTCCGCACAAGGAAAACGCCTTGAGGTTCCTCCACGAGTCGGGAGCAGAGGTTGACCCGCCGGCCGCGACGATCGGCGCAGTCAACACCCTGATCGTTTCTCCGGACGGCTCAGTAAAAGGCCTCAACACCGATCATGCGGCGGCTCTCAAGTGCATTCAGCGGGTCGTTGGCCCTCGGCCGGGCGGACTGCGCGGTTTGACCATCGCGGTGCTGGGCGCGGGAGGCGTGGCTCGGGCGGTCGTCGCCGCACTGACTTCCGCCGGCGCTACCGTAACCATTTGCAACCGAACCGCCGAGAGAGCGGCGGCCCTGTGTTCGCGTTTCGATTGCGGGCAGCGGCGGTGGGCGGAGCGCGATCGCCTGGAGGCTGACCTCCTGGTGAACTGCACCAGCCTGGGGCTCTGGCCGGACGCGGACGCCTCACCGATTCAGGCCGGCGCGCTGGCTCGCTACGGAGCTGTATTCGATACGGTTTATTGCCCCGAGCGGACGAAGCTCCTGCATGACGCAGCCAACGCAGGCTGCAAGATCATCGGGGGATTGGAAATGTTCGTCGAGCAGGCCGTGGCCCAGTTTATCGCCTGGACCGGAAACGCCGCCTCGCCGGCGTCGTTCATGGACACGGCCCGTCGAGCCTTGGTGCAAACACGGACGGGTTGACCGGCGCCGATCGGAGTCAGGTCGTTCGTTCCATCGCCGCACTGGGTTAGGGAGCGGCCGGCAGGGTGACGACCTCGACGGGCGATTGACCACCGGGGGGTTTGCCCCCAAGATGCCCTTTCGAACGCGGGAGGGTGGTGGCCGCAGGGACCCCCTGGAATGTCGCGTGCCCCCGGCAAGCCTATGAAGCTGGTCTTTTGCACAGATTTCCACGGCGACGAGGGGCATTACTCGCACCTGGAGACGGTAGCCCGCCAACTCAAGCCGGATGTGATCGTTCTAGGCGGCGACATGTATCCCGACGACTCGGCCCTGAACCCCAAGACCATGGGCAAGGGGCAGCCGGAGTATGTCCGTCAGTTCTTTCGCAAGACCATGCTCTCGATTCGCGAGGCCTCGGGCTGCCGGCACATCCTGGTGATCTTCGGGAACCATGACTGGGGCAGCAGCGTCGCAGCCACCCGCGAACTGGAGAAGGAGCGGCTGGTCAGCGTCCTGGACCTCGTCCGTCCGGTGACCGTCGAGGGTCTGGCCTTTATGGGCTACTCCAGCACGCCGCCGACCCCCTGGTTCGTGAAGGACTTCGAGCGGCTCGACCGTCCCGGCGACGATCCGCCGCTCTTGGGCGGGGCGCGCTGGGACGCGCGCTTCTCACGCCCGTCCACCAAGAGCGCCCGGCTCATCTACACCGGCACGAAGAGCATGTCCGAGGAGTTGGCGGAGTTGAAACCGCCGCCGGCCCCCTGGGTTCTCGTCGCCCACTCGCCGCCCTTCGAGTCCATGCTCGACCGCTATTACGAGAACCAGGCTTGGGGCTCGCGGTCGATTCGCGCCGTGATCGAAAAACACCGCCCGCTCCTCTCCCTGCACGGCCACATTCACGAGTCACCCGACGTGACCGGTTCCTTTTCCGACCACATCGGTGAGACATTGGCCATCAATCCCGGCCAGAGCCGCTCGAGCATGCGGTATGCAACGGTGGACATCGACGTTCCGGCGCGCCGGATACTCGACGCCAAACACGGGCGGGCAACGTGAACTTGATATTGATCGGGTACCGCGGCTGTGGAAAGAGCACCGTCGGCCAGCTCCTCTCCAGGCGCCTGGGCTGGCAATTCGTTGATCTCGACGAAGTCGTCGTCCAGAACGCCGCCGGCCGTTCCATCGCCCAGATATTCGCCGCCGAAGGCGAAGCCGGCTTCCGTCAGCGCGAACGAGCGGCCCTGGATCTGCTTCGCAAGGGGCGTCGTCAGGTCATCGCCGCGGGAGGCGGCGCGGTGATCGATGCCGAGAGCCGGGCACTGGCCAAGAAGATCGGAAAGGTCGTTTGGCTCCGCGCTCCCGCCGCCGTGCTCTGGGCACGGATCCGCAAAGACCCAGGCTCGGCGCGCAACCGGCCCGATCTGACCGTCGGGGGCCTGGACGAGGTCGAGGCCGTCCTGAGGGATCGAGAAGACATCTATCGCAGCGCGGCCGGTCACATCGTCGATACCGTGTCGGCCTCTGTGGAGGAAGTGGCGGACGCGATCGAGATGTGGTATCGGGCCAATGACTCGGAGGGGGGCTAGGGCGATCGTCGCCGCTCCCAGCGTCCGACAGGAGGGTGCCAGGTGCTTCAGAAGTGACAGGTTCGTTGTATCTCGCGATGCTGACAGTCTTCCTGGTCGGCGTGTTCGGCGCGATCGCTGGCAGCTTTCTCAACGTCGTGATCCATCGGTTGCCGCTCGGTCTTTCGATCATCCATCCCCGGTCGTTCTGCCCTCGCTGCGGCAATCCAATCCGTTGGTATCACAATTGGCCGGTCGTCGGCTGGTTGACGTTGCGAGGCCGCTGCCACGACTGCGGCGAACCCATCGCCATGCGGTATCCCCTTGTCGAGGCCGCAACCGCCCTCATCTTTGTCGCCGTCTGGGACGCGCTCTTCCGGGCCAAGCTCATCCCCGGCGCCGGACAGTTGGCCAGCGATTGGCCTCTGGCAGGGGCCTACTTCACCCTCTACGGCGGATTGTTGGTCAGTTCCGCCCTGGACATCGAGTCCTACACCATCGACATCCGAGTTGCGCTCTTGGTCATGACCGTCGGTCTGGCCTGCCACACGGCCATGGGTCTGCCTGCCGAGGTCTTTGAGCCCAATGCTCCAGGAGTGACGGCCATTCCCGTCGGACCCCTGGGCCTCCTGCCGCCTGCCTTGTGCGTCATCGCCCTGGCCATGGGTTTGACTTGGCTCCTGACTTGGGCTGCGGCGGCGGCCATCGATAGCGCGCGCGGCTCGGGACGGACGTCATCACCCCCCATGTCACTTGCCCAGTCGGCGCCGGCCGGCATCGCCGCGGAGCATTCCCCAGCGCCGGACCCCTTGGCGACGGCGTCCGCTAGAGGGGCTGCGGAATTTCAGCCCGGCGTATTGATCGCCCTGTGCCTGCTCATCCTTGGCCAGATGGCCTGGCAGGCCGCCGCGCCGCATGAGCCGTCGGATTGGAGGCTTCAGGCCGGCGCTATCCGGGTCCTGATCGCCGCGGCCATCTGCATGATGGTCCTGATCCTGGCGTCGTGGGAGAAGCGGCCGGTGGACCACCAAATCATCGGCGAGATCGAGGCCTCGCGCAGCCAGGCCCGTCCGATGGCCTTGCGAGAGCTGCTTTGGTTCATGCCGGCGCTGGTCGTGGGATTCGGTCTGCTGCTCGTCTGGCGGCGGACGGGGGCCATGGAGCGGAACTGGGTCGAGATGTTCGACGCCTTTTCGATTCCGGCGGGTTGGCGGCTGCACCTTGGCGGCGCAATGCACGCGGCAGCCAGTATGATCTGGGCCGCCGCCATGGGGTGGACCGTGCGAATCCTGGGAACGCTGGCCTTCGGCAAGGAGGCCTTTGGAACCGGCGATGTATACCTCATGGCCGCGATCGGGGCGGTCGCCGGCATCTGGAACGTGTTCTTCGGCTTCTTCATCGCCGCCATGTTGGCCCTCGTCGGGGTTCTGGCCATGCTGCTGCGAAAGACCAGCCGCGCCATCCCCTTCGGGCCGTGGCTGGCGCTGGGCTCATTTGTATGCATGGGTGTTCAGGTGGAGCTGACTCGCTTTTTCCAGCATGCCGGGTCGTTTGTGTGGGCGATCATCGCGGACCGCGCGGCCTGGACCAGAGGGGTCTAAACCATGGCCGGCGCCGTCAAGCAATTCGTTGTTTATTCGAAGGTTACGTTCATCGTGGCGATATTCGCGGCGGTGGCGTTGGTGGTGTTCAAGAACCGCGGCTACAAGACACGGTTCTGGCCCGGAGCGGCAAAGGCCGAGGTCTCGACCCTCTGGCTGATGCTCGCGACCGGGGTCGGATCGATCGTCGTTTTTTGGATGCTCTCACGGTTGCGCCGGGTCTGGCGGCAGCTCGCCGAGCTGCGCAGCGAAAAGGCTCGGGAAACGGAACTCCTGGCCCAGGCCCGGCGTCGCGAGGAACTGGACGATCAAGAACGGCGGATCGATCAGAAGCTCAAGAAGGCGTTGAACGAGGATAATTCACAGGGCTGATCCCCGGGCGAACTTCCGGCGTCCACTCGCCGTCGTCGGCCTTCGAACAGCCCAGCGCGGGCTTAACTGTTGACGAACTAAACGCCTTGGAGTATAGCCGGGGCTGAAACACATGAGCGGCGTGACGCGCGTCGCGATGCTCAAACTTGCGATGTTCAACGATTGGAGGAACGACCCATGCCAAGGATGACACGCAGTTGGACCCTCTCGTGGCCCGTCGCCGCCCTCGCCCTGCTTCTGTGGGCCCCGGGGTGCGGCCCCGACGCCAAGCAGCTAAAGATCGACGAGCTGACCGCCGAAAACGATCAGCTCAAGGGCGAACTGGATGAACGGGACCGCCGAATTAACGACGCCCTGGTCCGGGAGAACGACTCTAGGTCGTCCATTGACGAATTGAACCAGGAGTTGGCCAAGCTTCGCGCCGATGGGCAGAAGCTGAAGGACGGCGATGGCTGGATCACAACGCCCACGTTCGACATGCTTACCATCCCCGGTGAAATCCTCTTCGCCTCGGGCAAGGCCGACCTCACTAGCGCCGGCCGGAGCAAGTTATCGCAGGTGGCCTCGGACATCCGCTCGCGATACCCGGACCGGGACATTTACGTGTTCGGCCACACCGACGACCAGCCGATCCGCAAGAGCAAGTGGAAGGACAACTGGGAGTTGGGGGCCTCAAGATCGAACGCGGTCATCCGGACGCTCCAGAGTTTCGGCATCTCCGGCGATTCGCTGGTCCAGGCGAACTGCGGCCAATACCGAGGCCGGGCCACGAATGCCAGCGACCAAGGACGTCGGGCCAATCGGCGCGTGGAGTTCTTCGCCGTCAAGCGAAACAGCGGCATCATCGAGAACACCGCGGCGAACCGGGGCGCGGGCGGCGAGGAATAGCGGCCGACGCCTCACCCTCAGTCAGACCAACGCCGATGTGCGCGGCCAACGACCCGGCGGCGTCTCCGCCGCGCTCGAGGTTTCGCGCGCAGCGAAGACTTTCTCCGACGCGATGTTCGACCTGGGGAGGTCTGAATGATCGCCATCCTCGACTGCCCGGTTGGTGAGTCCGCGGGAATCAAGGAGGCGTTCGGCGCAATCGGAGCCGAGGCGGAGCTTACGGATTCCATCGATGGGCTTCAGCGCGCCGCCAAGATCGTGCTCCCACCCGGCGCGTCGTTTCCGCGCACGATCCGCTGCCTCCGCGACCGAGGCCTCGTCGGCTCGTTGATTCGCGCCGCCGATCAAGGGCGACATCTGCTGGGCATTGGCCAGGGGCTGCATCTGCTCTTCGACGTGAGCCACGAGGCGGGCCAGCACACCGGCCTGGGACTGATTCCAGGGAAGGTAACCCCCTTCGACCTTGCCGGTCACCCCGTCGCTGCCCAGACGGTCCTTCCGCACCAGGGGTGGGGTCAGGTCCGCTGGACTTCGAATTGCCCCCTGTTCACCGGGCTGGTCTCGGGCGAGTACTTCTACTTCGAGCACTCCTGTTACGCAGAGCCGCTCGATGAACGGCTGGTCGCGGCCGAGTGCACCCACGGCATCGACTTCTCCGCCGCCGTGTGGCGCGGAAACGTTTTCGCCACCCAATTCCTGCCGGAAAAGTCGAATGAGGCGGGGCTGCGAGTCCTGGCGAATTTCGCAAGCCTTTGAGTTGTACGACTCACGCGGCGCGACGTGGAGTCACTTCGGGGCGCCGACGGGCGGCGAAGCTTCCTGACGGCACTTGGAGCAGAATTCACGTCCCTCGGCGCGGGCCGCCTCTATCGAATCGAAGATTCGCAGGTTCGACGCGAAGATGCTGCGGCCGCACTGGGTCGTGGGCAGGTGATAGACCTTGCCGTTCTTTGTTCCGACGTACTTGCCGTCGACCGAGGCTGGGGCGATCAGGTCGGGAACCTGGGGCCAGGGGGCCCTGGCTCGATCGTTTGCGGAGGCATTGGGCGGCGGCGCGGTCTGAAGGGATCGCGCGGGGGCGGCCGCGGCCTGGGCGTCAGCGGGCGCCGTCCGCGGTGGTGCGGCACTGTTGTCGAAGCCGACAGCCGGCAATTTACTTTGATCCTCCCGCTCCGCGAGGTCCAGGAAATAGTAGAGAACGCCTGCGACACCCAAGACCAATCCGATCAACGCCGCCGCGACCGCCAGCGATGCGTTGCTCATCCGGCGGCGGGACCGGGCCGCAGGGTCCTCATCGGCGCACTGTTGCAGGGCTTTGACCAACTCCGAGGCGGAGACGAAGCGATCGGATTGTTCGACCGCCAGACATCGGCGAAGCAGGGCCTCTCCCGTCGCGGTCAGGCCGTCGATCTTGCGCACGTCCAAGGCCGGGGGCTTCTGGTGCAGGGCGATCAGCTTCGAGCGCGATTTCGCGTGCAGCCAGGGGCGGCCCGTCAACGCGTAGAGAATGACCAATCCCATGCCGTAGATATCGCTAAGGGGAGTCGTCCCTTCGCCGCGGGCGGTTTCCGGCGCGATCCATCCCAGCGAACCGACGGCCTTGCCGCGGATGCGCTCGCTCGCGAGTTCGTTGCTGACGTCGGCCAGGCCGAAGTCCATCAGCTTCAAGTGGCCATGATCGTCGAACATGAGATTGCCGGGCTTGATATCGCGATGAATGATTCCCCGCTGATGGGCCAAGGCCAGGGCCTTGGCGGGTCCGATCAGGAGCCTAAAAAGCTCTCTCGGGGTGAGGCGGCCGTGTCGGTCGACGTACTCCTTGAGCGTGCCGCCCTCCATCAGTTCGAGAGCGAGGAAGACCTGGCCGTTGTCCTGGGCCACTTCGAAGATCGAGACCACGGCAGGATGTTGGAGCTTCGCCACGGCTCGCGCCTCCTGCATGAAGAGGTCGACGCTGAGGCCGCCGATGCTTCCGCTGCTCTTTCGTGAGCGGTTGAGAATCTTGAGGGCCACATCCCGGCGGAGGGTATCGTCATGGCCGCGCCAGACCACCCCCATGCCGCCTTGCCCCAGGATGGACAACACCTGGTAGCGCCCCAATTTCTGCCCGGCCAGGCTGGTGTCGATGGCGATGGACTTCGCGCCTGCCGAGGGCGGCATGTCGGCGGGCAGGCCGGCCTTTCCGGAGTCGGATGGCGGGTCGCTTTGAGACGACGCGGAATCGGGCCGCGCGGTGCGGATTTCGCCCAGGCGATCGGAATCCACCTCTTGGGCGCGAAACTCCGATCGACAATGTCGACAAACCAGTCGCCTGCCGAGGAGCCTCGCGGCGACGCGGTAGCCCTGCTTGCACTGCGGGCATGCAACGGCCACGCGGCGCTGCGGATCGGAGATCGACTGCTGTTCGCGAGTGGGTTCCATCCGCTATCGCCTGATTGGTGCTTCGGACCTCCTCAATCATACCCCGAGGGACTGGCGATCCAAACGAACGACGATGCAAGCCTGGATATCGGCCCCTGGCCCGCGCGTCGCCCGCGATGCTCGCTACAGGGATGTCCGAAGCTGCTTGAGAAACCCCTGGAGCACCGGTCGAGGCAATTGCGGCATGCCGTAGGCCGAGAGGTCCTCCCCGGCCATCTCGTCGAGGAGGCCCAGTGCCAAAGCCCGGTGGCGGGCCAGTTTTCCCGCGAGTTCGGAGGCCACCGGCAACTTGCCTCCGCTCATGGCCTCGACGTATTGCACGATCAGCGAGGTCAACTGCTTTGTTGTCGGGGCGGCCTGGGCGGTCACGGAATGTCCCTTGCCCCCGCGTCCCCCTTGTCCGGACGGCTCCCCAGGAAGGGCTCGCTCGTGGAGAATCTTCTGCTGGTAGGCGGCATCCTCCATGGTGGCCCGCCGCCTGCGCTCCTCGTCGGCGTCGTCCAAGGGCGCTAGATCAAGCTCGCCCTCGGCGGCCGCGCCGCTGGGGATGTAGGTGAGACCTCCACAATGGGGGCATCGCCCCTGACGACCGCCGACCTCGTCCGGCGCTCGGATGATCTTGTTGCAATGGTCGCAGTGGAATTCGATCGCCATGGCAGCCGCCTCACGATCGGGCCGGCTATGCGACCGGCACGACGCCCTCGTCGTCGCCCGCCGTCCGACGCTCACCGGCGAGTCCGCCCCCCTTTCGAGCCCGCCACAGCCATCGTACAGGCACTTCCTCGAATGGTAAAGCCTGCCGCATCCGCTTTTCAGCGAACCGGCGGTAGTGTTCGCGCATGATCGCCGGATGATTGACGAACAGCACGATGGTCGGCGGCCTGACCGAAACCTGGGTGGCGTAGTACACCTTGGGCTGCGCCCCGCGCTTGTCGGCGGAAGGCTGGTAAGCCGCCCAGGTCTCTTCGATGGCCCGATTGAGCTGGCCGGTGGTCACGCGCATGCCGGCCTGGTTGAACAAGCTTTGAGCGAGTTCGATGGCTCCCTGGACGTTGCGGCCCGTTTGGGCGGTGGTGAACGCGATCGGGGCGTGGGCGATCTGCGGCATGGTCTTCGTGAGATATTCGCCGTAGGAGTCGGCCGAGGACTTGTCCCGGGCGAGGTCCCACTTGTTCACCACCAGCACACAGGGCTTGAACTCATCCACGATGTAGCGGGCCAGCTTCTTGTCTACGTCGCTGATGGGCGCAGTCGAATCGATGAGGAAGAGCACCACGTCGGCCCGACGGATCGACGTCAGGGCCCTGGTGTACCCAAAGAACTCGACGCTCGTTTTTTGCTTGCTCTTCTTGCCTACGCCGGCCGTGTCGATGGCCAATAGCTCGCGGCCGTCAATCTGGAATCGGACGTCCACCGCGTCGCGGGTCGTGCCCGGCACTTCGCTGACGATCACTCGCTCCTGCCCCGCGAGGGTATTGATGAAGGTGCTTTTTCCGACGTTGCGGCGTCCGACGAGGGTCACCTTCATGACCGGGTCGGGGGCCTCGGTATGGGCCTCCTCTCCGAGCATCGCGACGACGCGCTCGAGCAGCTCTCGCCGGCGCCGTCCATGCAGGGCTGAAACGCAGATCGGCGCTCCGAATCCCAGCGCCGCCAGGGTTCCCGCCTGATCTTCGTGCTGTGGTGCATCGGCCTTGTTGGCCACGAGCTGAACCGGGGCGCTGACGCCGCGCAGGAGACGGGCGACTTCCTGGTCCAGCGGAGTGATCTCCTCCCGGACATCGACGACGAAAAGAATCACGGAGGCCCCGGCGATGGCGAAGCGAATCTGCTGTTCGACGTGCTCCGTCAGATCGTCCTGGTCCTCGATGCCGTAGCCGCCGGTGTCGATCAGTTCGAAATAGCGGTCGTCGATTTCGCAAATGGCGCTGACCCGATCACGCGTCACACCCGCCGTCGGATCGACGATGCTGACCCGCCGCCCGATGAGCGAGTTCAAGAGCGAACTCTTGCCGACGTTGGGACGGCCCACGATGGCGACAATCGGCAGCGACATGCCGATATTGTATCGCCGAGATACGCAATGTCGCCGCGCAGGCGACGGCGCCGGGCGGGTTGGGCAGAGGCGGGCCATTGAAATATCCCGCGATCGTCAGCAGAATCAGGGGTCGGCGCGAGGCGGCATCGTGCGAGGGCGACACATGCCGCACCACGAGCATCGACCTGGAAGCGTGCGAAACGAGGACAGCCGGTCATGGCGAAACGCCGCAGCAACGAACCGCCGGAGACCAGCGCCCGGCCGCTGCCAGTTCTTCGGGCAATGGTCGATGCCGTTGATCGCGAGGTCCTCCAGCTTCTGGCCCGGCGGTTCAGCCTCGTCGGGGAGATCGCCCAGTCCAAGAGGGATCGAAGCCTGCCCGTCCGCGACGAGCGACGGGAGCGCGAGTTGATCAAGGATCGCCGCGCCCGGGCAGCGCCGTTGGGACTATCCCCCGAACTGATCGAGAGCATGTTTCGGCTGATCATCTGGGCCAGCCGGGATCGCCAGGCATCACTGAAGGCGGAGCTGCCCCCGGATATACAGCCCAAGACGGTCGCGGTGATCGGCGGCAGCGGCCGGATGGGGCGGTGCATGGCCGCCCTCTTCGCCGACCTGGGCCACGCGGTCATCTCGGCGGACCTGGATACACAAGTCACGCCCGAGGAGGCGGCGGCCGCCGCGGACGTCGTGGTCATCAGCGTGCCGATCGACGTCACCGTGGAGGTCATCAGTCGGTTGGGGGGCCTGGTCCGCGACGACGCCTTGCTGATGGATGTGACATCGATCAAGGTCGGGCCGGTGCAGGCGATGCTGGACCACTGTCGGGGGAGCGTGGTCGGCAGTCACCCGCTGTTCGGCCCTTCGGTTCATTCCTTCCAGGGCCAACGCGTCGTGTTGTGTTCCGGCCGTGGAGACGCCTGGTTGGACTGGGTCCGGCAGATGTTCCAGGCCCGGGGGCTGGCGGTGATGGAATCTTCGCCCGAGGCCCACGATCGGGCTATGTCTATCGTGCAGGTGCTGGTGCACTTCGCCACCGAGGTGATGGGCGGGACGCTGTCGCGGCTGAAGGTCTCGATCGACGAAACGCTCGCATTCACGTCGCCGGTCTATCTGATGGAGTTGATCATGGCGGCGCGGCACTTCGCCCAATCACCTGACCTTTACGCCTCCATCCAGATGTCCAATCCAGCGACTCCGGACGTGATCGCCGCCTTCATCGCCGCCGCGGAGGGACTACGAAGCGCCGTGACCGCCAAGGATCGCGCCGCATTTGCCCGAATGTACGAGGAGGTCCGCGCATACTTCGGCGACTTCACCGAACGGGCCCTGGAACAGTCGAGCTTTCTCATCGACCGGCTCGTGGAGCGGAGCTGACGCCTCGAAGCCGCCGATCAATCGAGCCTGACCCGAGTGTCCGGCGTCTCGACGATCTTGGGGTCGAGTTCCTTGGCGCGCTGAAAGGCGGCCTTCGACTCCCCGGTTCGGCCGAGCTTCTGGTAGATCCGGAATGCGTTCCAATGCAGCGCCGCCACGTTCGGGAAGCGGCGAAGGGCCTCATCGATCAATCGCTCGGCGGAAGCCAGGTCTTCGAGTCGAATGTACACCGCCGACAGGTTCACGTACGCCGCCGGGTCGGCCGGCCGCAACTTCCGAGCGCGGTTGAAGGTTTCGGCGGCCTCCTGAAGACGGTTAGTGTCCATCAGGGATCGGCCGAGGTTGTTGATCGCGGAGAGAAACTCCGGCTTCCGCTCCAGTGCGTCTTGGTAATACCCGATGGCGGCTTCGTGATGTTTCTCGTCCAGCTCGATGTTGCCCAGGTTGTAAAGGTTTTCGGCGTCGTCCGGCCTGGCCTTGAGCGCTTGCAGCATGTAGGTCCGAGCCTCGGCGTTCTGCCCCCTGGCGCGCAGCCAATTGGCCATGACGGTGTTGAAGATGGGCGACTCGGGAGAGGTTCGCAGGGTGGCGACGGCCAGGGCGTGGTTGTCCCGCCAATCCTCGTTGCGGACCCAGGTTCGGACGAGCAGAAGCGCCCCGGCGACCGCAAAGAGCGCCCAGGCCAGGGGCGCCGATTTTTGTCGCCGACTCAGCGCCGTCCATAGGGCGGCCACGGCGACCAGGAACGCCGCCGACGGGGAATAGAGCAGCCGCTCGGCTTTCATGACGCCGATGGCGAACGGAAGATTGGACACCGGAAACAGAATGGCCAGGAACCCCAGCGTGCCCCACGCGACCGCCGGAACGCGCCTCCATGACCAGACGCAAAGGGCCGACATCGCCAGCAGCACGACGATCGCCGCCGCGACGCCGGGTTCCCACGGGGCTCGGGCGATGGGCACCTGGGTGATCCAATAGTCCGCGGACAATCGAATCGGGGCGACAAGCAGTCCAACGTATTCGAGGCAGACGCGAAGGGCCGTCCAAACCCGATCGATCGGGGCGACGTGAATGAACCCGAGATTTGCGGCCATGCCTCGGGTCGCAGCGTCGCGCAAGGCCAGGTAAGCGCAGGCGACGCCGACGAAGGCGGCGAAGGCCAGGACTGCTCGCAGGTTGCCCCTCAGGAGCCTGCGCCGCGCCGGCAAGAGCACCTCCCATAGAAGAATGAGCACGGGGGCAACCACGCCGATTTCCTTGGAGAACATCCCGAATCCGTACCCGAGGATGGAAAGAGACAACCAGGCCCACCTCGAGCCCCCATTCCGTGGACCGGGTACTCGCAGAGCCAGGCAGTAGCCGAGGCAGCAAGTCAGTGTGCCGACCAGGGCCATGATCTCGGCCCGCCCGACGATGCCGGCCACGACCTCGGTGTGCACCGGATGCACGGCGAACGCCAGGGCGGCGACGGCGGCAAGGCGATGGTCCTCAAACAGCGCTCGGATCAGAAAGAAGAGGAGGACGCAGGCGACGGCGTGAAGCAGGACGTTGACCACATGGTAGCCGCGCGGATGCAGGCCGTGGACTGCGTAGTTCAAGGCGTAGGAGGCGATGACCAGCGGGCGATACAGGCTCTTGTCCGTGAATCGCACGCTGTCGCCCCAGTAGTTGGTGGTGAAAAAAACGGGGATGTTCCCCAGATCGGTGATGAGTCCGTTTTCGACGACGATCGGGACATCGTCGAGGGTGAAGTCGGCGCCGAGGGTGTTGACGTAGGCGGCGACCGCGGCGACGGCCACGACGGCTCCCAACCACAAGCCGCGTCGGCCGGCAGGCGGCGCGCCGATCGGCTCACGACCGCGGCGACGCTCGGGCACTTTCGCTCGGCGAAGTGGTCTGTGGGCCATCAAGATAAGATGCTCCCATGTGGCTTGTCCGGCGGCACCCATCGCCTCGCACGCCTCCGCCCGAGAATGTATCTCTAATCGCAGCACGGGAATAGCCGCCGGTGACCGCGCCGCCGAAACTGGGGTCAATCGTGAGCGCCGGCCGTTCCGCACGTTTGAGTGTCTTGGTTCGCGGCGCGTCTTGGCGTAAGATGCGTTCAACCATCTCGGGGCCCGCCTCGGTCAGTGGCGGGCCCGCCCATTCTGGTGGCTTTCATGGCTTTGCGCGTCCGATGCAAATGCGGCAAGATGCTCAAGGTGCCGTCGAACCTGGCGGACAAGAAGATTTCCTGCCCCGCGTGCCAGAAGGCGTTCAGGATCCCCAGGGCGAAGTTCGAGGCGGCCGAGCGGGTCACGCAGCAGACCACGGTGCCGGCGCCTCGGTCGGTCACGGCTACGGCGGCGGCGCCGGCCGCGGTCCCGGTCGAGGCGAACATGATGCCGGCCAATCTCGACGATGAACTGGGCCTCAGCGATCTGCCCGGGCCGTTTGACCATTCGACGAGCGACATTCTTGGAGACCTGGCCGAGCTGCAAGGCGGTTTTCGACCGCCTCACGCTCCGGTTGGGGCCGCCGACAGCGCCGTCGAGCTTCAATACGTCCGGGGAGTCCCCGCTGTTTCGAGCGCGCGGAGCCGGCTGGACAAGGGCGTGGTCCAGGGTCCGAGGCGCGGCTTCTGGGCCGACGCGTTCCGCAGCTTCATCTACCCATTCCTCACCGGCTCGAACGTCGCCACGTTCGGGATCATCGCCTTCGCGTGTCTCGTGCGCATCTTTCTGTCGATGGTCGGCATCTTCGGCCTCGTCGGGTCGCTGATCATCTTCGGCTGGCTGGCGTCGCTGTACATGTCGGTCGTGCAGGAGACGGCGACTGGTTCGGAGGACCTGCCCGGCATCAAGATGGAGGACGGTTTCCTGGAGGATATCGTCAAGCCCGCCTTCAAATACATCGGCGCTTTCGCCGTCGCTCTCGCTCCTACCGCGTTCTACACCATCGCGGTGGCGTTCGGCTGGCTGCCGCCATGGATGGATTCGGCTCCGGCGAAGCTCATGTGGCTGGCACTCGGCGTCTTCATCTGGCCGGTGATTCTCATGCTGTTCGCCTTCGGCGCTTTCGACATGGTTTATCGCGTAGACCTCATCTTCACCACCATCTTCCGCACCCTCGGCGCCTACCTGGCGATGTGGCTGATGCTCCTGCTGGTTGGGTTCGTCTTCCTCAGCTCGATCGCCGCGCCCTTCCTGGCACACGCGGGCATACCGTCCAACGGCTTAGGGTTACACGTCTCCGGCCTGGGCTGGGTGATCGTCTTAGAGATCCTGGAGGTGTATCTCACGATCGTTTCCATGCGATTGATCGGCCTGTATTACCTGCACTACAAGCGGCGGTTTGCGATCATCCTTGAGTAGCGCCCCTCGGCGGCCGCTGAATCGCTCCGCGCACCTCTCGCCCCACGCTATACTCCCCCCTTCGATCTGGATGGAACCGCTTTCCGGGGACGCCTAGGGCATGGACTTGCTTCGCCTCCGGCGCGTGCCGTTCATGGCCCGCCGGAATTACCTCATCGAAGTTCAACATCTGCTCTTGTGGGGAATGTTCGCCGGCCTGGTGGAAGGCACGGTCTCGGCCGTGGTGGTCAGCAAGACCTTCGGCGGCAGCAACCTTCTTATCACCGTGGTCCAAGCCACGCCGGCCTTCGCCAACCTGGTCAGCCTCTTGTGGGGGGCGATGATCATGGGGCGGCGCAAGATGCCCTTTTTCTATGTGATGGCGGCGGCGAGCCTGTCGATGGCCCTGAGCGTCGGCATCACGCCTCACTCCCCAGGCGGTGGATGGATATTCGCCATGCAAATGTGCCTGGCGCGGGTCTTCATGTCCGGCGTCGTGACCACACGCGCCAGCCTGTGGAAGGCCAACTATCCCAAGACGCACCGGGGGCGGATCACGGCCAATCTGCAAATCGTCCGCACTCTAGTCAGCCTGCCGCTTATCTTCGGCTGCGGCGCGCTCTTCGACCTGAGCCCGATGACCTTTCGTTGGTTCTACCCGGCCGTGGCGGTGCTGGGCGCCGTCGGCCTCGTCCTCTCCCGGCGCATGCACGTGCGGGGCGAGCGGCATGGGCTCAACGCTCACCCGGCCGGAGATGACGCGACGATCGCCGAGTCCGGCGTGATGGCGCCCTTCAGCTTGGTGGCCCTGGTGGCGCCGTGGAACATCGTCGCTCGAATGCGGCGGGCCCTGCGGGAGGACCATCAATTTGCCCAGTATTGCAAGGCGCAGATGTGCCTGGGGCTGGCGAACTTGATGGTCATGCCGGTCAACACGATTGTTGTGACCAAGGCGCTTCAGCTCTCCTACACCATGAGCAACGGCCTGCTCGACGTCATTCCGCGGCTGGTGATGCTCGTCATGCTGCCGATCTGGGCTCGCATGTTCGATCGCGTCGGCGTGCTGCGGTTTCGAGTGGTCAATTCAGTCTGCTGGTGCGCGTCCCTATTGTTGTGCGGAGTCGGCGCCATGTGCGCGGGTTTGCATGACGCCGCCTTCGACCTCATGTTCTATGCGGCGATCGGCGCCTATGTGCTTGGAAGGCTGGCCGACGGCATGGCCCAAAGCGGCGGAGCCATCGCCTGGAACATCGGCCATCTTCACTTCGCCGAGGACGAAAAGGCCGAGCTGTACATGGGCATCCACGTATCGCTCACCGGCCTGCGAGGGCTCATCGCCCCGTTCGCCGGAGCCCTCCTGTATCATTGGATCGGCTGGGGCGTGTTCGCCGTGGGGCTGGTGATCTCCACAGCCGGACTGGTGCTGTTCTCACGGTTGGCGGCCGAGGAGAAGCGTGCCGCCACGGAGCCGGTCGCATGACACAGGCGAGCGGTATGACCGGCGTGCAGAGCTTTTTGCATATTCCCGTGTGCGATCAGCGGCTGGCGGCGTGCCTCCATTTGCCGGCCAAGGCGGAGGCGTCGCCCTCGGCGATCGTAATCTGCTGTCACGGCTTGACAGGGACTCGAGTCGGCTCCGCCTATCGCTTCGTGGCCATTGCCAGACGGCTCGCCGACGAAGGCATCGCCTGTCTTCGTTTCGACTTTCGAGGCTGCGGAGAAAGCGATGGCCGCTTCATCGACGTCACCATCCCCAGCCTCCTGGCCGACCTGCAAGCCGCGATCGAAGCGGTTCGGGCTCGTGTGGAATGCGACGCGGGTCGCATGGGGATCGTCGGCAGCAGCTTCGGCGCATACACCGCGTCTCTGGCGGCCGGGAGCCTGGTGGGTCTGCGCTCGTTGGCCTTCATCGCTCCCGTGGCCGATCCCAAGGCCCTGGTCGATCGCGACATGACCCCGGAAGCGTGGGACTTCCTTTGCCGAAAGGGCTGGGTCGAACATCACGGACTGCCGCTCGGCCGGCAATTCATCGACAGTCTTCTGCGCGACGACGTACCCGCGCGCCTGGCGGCCGCGCGGCGACCCGTGCTGATCTTCCACGGAACCGGCGATCGACAGGTGCCGATCGAGCAAGGCCGCGCTTATGAGGCGGCGCTGCGATCGGCGGGCGTCGAGGTCCGTCTTGAGGCCATCGATTCCAGCGATCACGGAATGCGCAGCGTCGCGGCGAGCGCGAAGATCGTCGACGGCGTCGTGCAATGGATGCGGCGCTTTCTTCAACAGGGCTCGGCGCCGGCCAGCACCGCTTGAACCACGTCGGGCGGGACGCCGATGTCCACGACGTGAATCACGCCGGTAAAGGCCGCGGCTCCCGGAGCGTCGAAACCCGTCTTTCTCGCGATAAAGGTGATCGTGTGGTGCGCCCGCACCGTCGCGTTGCTGGGCCGGCCGGAGTCGCAGTCCAGACCCGAGGGCAGATCGACCGCGAAAATCGTCGGCCCGCCCGACGCGTTGATCGCTTCGATGGCCAGGTTCAGCGGCGGCCGTACCGAGCCCGAGAAGCCGGTGCCCAGCACCGCGTCCACGATTACTTGTTTCGAAGACAGGTGGGGGCTTGTCGATTTGATCGCCTCGGCCGAATCGAACCTCCGACACGGCAACGCCAGCTTCTCAACGGCTCTGGCGTTGGCAGCCGCGTCGCCGGTCAGACGCTCTGGATCACAGGCTAGAATCACCTCGACGGCCGCGCCGGCCTCGCTCAGGTGGCGTGCGATGACGAATCCGTCGCCGCCGTTGTTGCCGCGGCCGCAGACGATCGCAGCCGAGGCGAGGCCTGGCGTCAGGTCCAGGATCAGCCGCGCGGCGAGCCGGCCGGCGTTCTCCATCAGCGTCAGGCCGGGGATGCCGCGCTCTTCGATGGCAATTCGATCGACTTCGCGCACCTGCCGGCGGGTCAACCTCGGTTCATGGCGTGGGTCCATCGTGCAGTCACCCGCCGGCCGGCCGGGTTGTCGCGGCGATGCGAGCGCGGAGATGCTCGATGGCGGCGTTCAGCTCCGGCGGCATCTGCTGGGCCTTCGTCGCGTACCCTCGGCTGACCTGTTCATACTCTTGGATCGCCTCGGCAAGCGCCCCGGCATACTCCAGCGCCGTGCCGAGGTTCCAACGGTAAACCAGGTTGTCATCGTCGTCGTCAAGCGCGATGCGATAACACTCGACGGCCAGCGGGTAGTTCTCGGCCTGTCGTAGTGCCTCGTCGCCCAGAGCGGCATGACACGCCGCGGGCGCAAGGCCCAGGTCGATTGCCCGCCGACATGATTCGAACGCAGCTTCCCGTTCGCCGGAGGATACAAGCGCCTCCGCGAGCGTGAGGTGTCCCACGGCCTCCATCGGCCCCAGCCCCAAGTCCAGCGATTGTCGTAAGGTTTCGATGGCCGCCGTAGTGCGTCCCAGCCTCGCCCGGGCGCATCCCAGGCCATAGAGGTACACGGCGTTGTTGGGTTCCAGCCGGCATGCGCGCTCGGCGTGTGCGAGGGCCTGCTCGTACTGCCCCTCGCCGATCAGAAGCAGAGCCAGGTTGGCCTGCGGTTGTGCCAGGCTTGGGGCGGCGGCGACGGAGTGCGACCACATGGATTTGGAGTTTTGCCAGATGGCCTGCTGACCGCGCATGAGAACAACCAACGGCGCCAGGACCAACAATAGTAGACAACGAAGAAGCATCGGCCGGATGGTGACGGCACGGTCGAGCCGTTCCACCAGGGCCGGCAGCGGCAGCAAGAGAAAGAAGAGCGGAAAGTAGAGGAACCTGTCCCCCACGCACGAGGACATAAAGCGGACGGCGCCCAGGGCCGGCAACAGCATCAGGCCGAACGCGGCCAGACCCACGAAAAGCGGTCGGGCCCGTCGCCATGAGATGAGCCAGACAACCGCGAGGATGGCGGCGCCCAGAATCGACAGCCCGATGGGCGGACTAAAGGGGCTTAGGTCTTCGGGCAGCGATCGGAAGGGCGAAAGCCACATCGGCCAAAAGACGTTGCCGAGATAGAGCATGAGATTGTAGCTCAGGAGGCCGATCCAGCTTCTCAATCCTTCCGCCGCGGCGAGGTTCGGCACACCGAGTCCGGCGAATGAGCCGGCTTGCGACTCGATCGCGATCCACCCGAAGAGGCACATGCTCAGCGCGAACGGCCACTTTTCGGGAACCGATCGAATCACGCGACGCTTCAGGGGCCAAACATCGAGCAGCGGCAGGATCAGCGGGGTCAAGAGAATCGTCGGCTTGGCCAGGCAGGCGAGTGCATAGAGCAGCACCGACGCCGCCAGTAGCGGTCGAGAGGCCCTCCGCGCGAATTCCAGGTAGGCCAGCACGCAGCCCAGGGCCAGCGGCGTCGCCAGGACCGTCTTGCGCTGCGATATCCATGCGACCGACTCCACCTGCACGGGATGCAGTGCAAAGACCAAGGCCGCGATCAGCGCGCCGAACAGACTCCGTGACGCCTGTCTGGCGCAGAGAAACACCAGCACCACGGCCGCGGCATGAAGCAGGATGTTCACCAGGTGAAAGGCGAACGGATGGACGGCCGCCGACTCCGCGCCGGAAACCCACGCGTCCATCATCAATGAGAGCATGGTCAGCGGCTGATAGTAGCCCTCGACGGTCGATGGTCGCATCACCTCCGTGAAGAAGCGGCCCGCCGCGCTCCGACTCGGGTGCAGGACCAGCTCGTTGTCCACGACATACTGGTAGTCGTCGAGATTCACGAAGTCGGCGGACAGCGTCGGCCAATAGGCGATCAGCGTGCACGCGGCCAGCAGCATCGCCGCCGGGACGAGCCCCCGGTTGCTCGGAATCACGCCGGTACTACTCATGAGCCACGCGCATTGCGGGCCGCAGGGAGCTCATCCCACATCGGTCCGTTCGGAAGTTGCCTGCCGCCGCGGCCGTCGATCGGCGTTGCCGAGCCTGCGTCCAGCAAGAGATCGCGAAGCTCGGGCGCTTCGAAGGCGCGCGCGGCCATGCGCGGGTCCTTGGCGACGGCGACGGCCAAGTGACGGCGAGCGATCTCCGGGGCGTCGTTTTCCGCCCAGGCGATGGCCAAGCCCATGTGTATCACCGGATCGTTTCGATGGCGGAGGGCTTCCTCCAGCTCTCTCCGCGCCGAGGCCGGGCGATGGACCTTCAGATAGGCGTGTCCCAGGCCGACGCGGATTCCGGCGGAATCGGGCTGTAAGTCCCGTGCTTGTTCGAGGTAGCCGATGGCCTTGTCCAGGCGGCCGCTGCGCGCCAGGGCGACGCCGAGGTTCTGAAGGCAGGCGATCCAGTTGGGATTCGAGGTCAAGGCCTTCCGCAACGGCCCGATCGCCTCGGCCACGCGGCCGTCCTGGTGCAAGAGCAGCGTCGTGCCCAGATAGAACTGCGTCGTGGGGTCGTGCGGCTCCAGATCGGCGGCCTTGCGTGCGTAGCGCAGTGCCGCGTCCGGATCGTTTTCCTGCAAGAACGCCTCGACGAGTCCGGTGTATCCCCGGGCCCAGTTGGGGTGCTTCTGAATGACCTCCCTGAACAAGTCGGTGCTGGTCTGCCATGTGAATGTTCTTCCATAGGACTCGACGCCGCAAGCCATGAGCACCGCTGCGGCAGCGATCGTCGACCACCGCGCGAGGGCGGGACGCAGAGGCCCGCGCTCCTTGAGCCACACGGCCACGACCGCGAGCGGCGGAATCAGCGCGGCGTAGAGATACTGGTCACCGAGCAGATCGCTCGTGAAGGAGGCGTTGAGAAGCGCCGGGCAGACGATCACCAGCGTACCGGCCAGGGCGGCGAAGATGGGGCGCTGCCGCCAAAACGCCCAGATGGGAACCACGGTGACCGCGACGAGCACGGCGACGAGTTCCCAGAGAAGCGCGTTCGAGTCGTGCGCGTGAGCCGCCGGGTAAAACGGAGCCAGGGCCACCGGCCAAACGATGCGAACGAAGAAGGACGAGAAGCTCTCGGCGATCAGCGTAATTGCTCCGGTTTGCGGGGCCGCCTCGGTCGTGACGTGCCCCTGCACCCAAAGCTGAACCGCGGCGCATGCGCACATGATCACAAGCAGGGGAATCTTCTCGATCGCCGGCCGCCACGATCGCCGCCGAAGGGGCCAGACATCCAGGATGAGCAGGAACACGGGCAGACCCAGGAGGGTCGGTTTTGAGAGCACCGCGGCGAGGTACAGGATGGTCACCGTCGCAAGCCAGATGATCCGTCCGGCGGCCGCGTAGCGAAGATAGCAATGTAGCGCCAGGATCGAGAAGAACGCTGCCAGCAGGGTCATCCGCTGCGATACCCAGGCGACCGACTCGACTTGAACCGGATGCAACCCGAACAACAGCGCCAGCAGGATCGGAGCGACCAGTCGACCCGAAAGCCGGCGAAAGAGCCAGAATAACAACCCCACATTCGCCAGGTGCAGCAGCAGGTTGGTCAGGTGAAATTGAAATGCCGGGGCCCGGGGGTCCGTAGTCAGCTTGGCGTCGAGCAGCAGAGAGAGCAGAGTGAGCGGCTGGTAGTAACCGCCCGTCCCGGCAGGAACGGTGATGTGGTTGAAGAGCGGGCGGACGTCGCTCCAATCGATTCGGCCGAGGCGGACGATGGGGGCGATGTAGTGGCCGTCGTCCTGGCTGACGAATCCCGCGGTCAGCACCGGGGCATAGACGACTCCGCACAGGAGCATCAAGCCCAGTGCGGCACAGGCGGTGATCATGTCGGGCGACGGGCGGCGGCCGGCGCCTCCAGGGCTGTGGGAAGTGTTCGTCCGAGAGGCGGTCATGGTTTCATTGCGGATGAGGCGCCGCGGATAGAGGAACGCATCTGGGCTGCGAGTCGAGCATTGATTGTAGGGCCGCGCCAACGGTCATACAATTTCGCCGATGAAAATCCTGCTCTCCAACGACGACGGCATCTTCGCTCCGGGCCTTTCGGCCATGCACGAGGCCCTGTGCTCGAAACATGACGTAGACGTGGTCGCCCCCGCCCACGTGCAGTCCGGCGGATCGCACGCGATCACCATTCGCCATCCGGTCGTCTGGCGGCGCGTGCAGGTGAGCGACCGGTTCAGCGGCACCAGCGTCGACGGCACGCCGGCCGATTGCGTGAAGCTGGCCATCGGCGCTCTCCTGCCGCAAAGGCCCGACCTCGTCGTCTCCGGCGTCAACGCGGGGCTCAACACCGGCATCCACGTGCTCTACTCCGGGACGGTCGCCGCGGCCATCGAGGCGGCGATCCTCGGCTGTCCGGCGGTGGCCGTCTCGCTCAAGCTCTACCGCGACATGGACTTCACCGGAGCGGCTCGCATCGCCGCCGATCTGATCGAACGGATCGCCGGCAAGGCTCTCCAGCCGGGCCTGGTCTGGAACATCAACCTTCCGGAGTTGAAGCCCGGCTGGCCGCGCGGCGTGCGCGTCGCGCCGCAGTCCACGCAACCGATCGTCGATCGGCTGGAGCGGCGGACCGATCCGTCCGGGCGGGAGTATTACTGGTTGACCGGCGAGTTCGACGAGCTGGATGACGGGCGGGACACCGATCTGCACGTCGTCCGCGAGGGATACGTCTGCGTGACGCCGCTGCAATTCAACCTGACGGACTCGTCGGCAATCGAGGCCACGAAAAACTGGGAGTGGCTCGAATAGTGCCGCCATGATGGATCGGGACGAGAGTAGCAGAGCGGCAGCTAAGCATGACGATCTTCAAGGCCGTCGGGCCGGTCAGTATCTCTGATTCCGGGTAAACAGGCGACTTGCGTTGATCAAATATGGCAGCTAGACTGAGACCGGCTGTGCGGCGGCGAGACTCAGCCTCAATATGCCCGATGGGGATTGGCCCACCCTCGGGAGTGGTGTCGTGAATCCGCCTCAGCGCGCGAGTCCTGTTCCGTCTGGCGCACAAGACACGCCGCCAGGCAATCCCGCAACGGGCCACGAATCGTCTCTTCTCCCCCCAATGAAAGCGACTCCACCTGCGGGGCGGCGCTTGCGCGTGCGCAGGCTTGCCATTTCGCTTTCCGTACTGGTAATGCTCGCCATGTGACCAATGCCATTCTCTTCAGCGACTCTCTCATGCATTGGCTGCCCACGCGAATGTTGATGGGAATGGAGTCGATCGTTGGGCGCGCCGCATCTCAGGAATTGCTTCGGCGGGTCGAGACCGGACACGTGCCGCGAGACCTGGAATCGGCCATACTCGCCGGGCACGCGGGGACGGTGGAACTGGATTTCAAGTCTCCCGTCCCCTCAAATCTCATGCAACACGGCCATGTCGTCTACACGACCTCGCTCTCCAAGAGGTATTGGCGGCCCGAGATCGAATCCCTAATAGTCACTTTGGATGAGTCGGAAATGTTGGATCATGTATCCGGCCGACAAGAGCATGGTTGGCGCGATGAGCGTCCGAGTCGATGCATCGATCTTCCACCGCTTGAGGGAAAACCACACAACATCGGAGCAAGCGGCAGGATCACCGTCAGGCGTGCCGGAGATGATAATACTGTCGCACCGGTCTTCATTCGCGAGTTCAAAATTGAAACCGGAATATTCCCGTCCGATCCATCGATGCGGGCGAACGATGTTCAGATTACGGTCTACGCAAGCCTGCTTCCGGTGCCAATCGCGGCCGAAGTGTTCGTTCGCCGCGCCGGCAAGGATGATTATGAATCAGCCGGTAACTGGTATCTGCCGTCAACGGCTACGCAAAATCTGCGGCTGAAATGGCCGTTCAAGATTAAGAAGCCGACGAGAATCGATTTTCGGATCGTGCCGTCCGCGGTGGTCGCCATTGAGAATCTCGGCCCCGACGAGCAGGAGTATTATGGCTGCACCATCGAAAAGTACAACGTCCTAGTCGTGCCGGTTCCACCTGGAATGAGACGAACATCTGAGGACGACCGGGGAAGCAAGGGAACCTGATTGACGGGATCGTGACGCGGCGCGGGCGCCTACGCGTCCGGCTCCATCGTCAGGATGACGCCGCGGGAGGCGAATTGCTCCAGGTAGAGCTCTGCCCGCTCCTTGTGCACCACCAGGAGCAGCGCCGTGCCGGAGAGGTGGGCCTCCAGCATCCGCGAGATCGCGTCCTCCTGCCGAAGCGGCGTGAGCATGACGATCGTCTCGGTGACGTACTCCATCGAGTTCACGTCGTCGTTATGCAGGAGAACCTTGAACAGCGGCAGCATCCGCGGCTTGGTCGGGGCCGGCGCAAGGGCCGTGGCGGACTGTCTCTCCGGGGCAATCGTCGCTGCGTTCGAATCGCGATCGGTCATGAGCGTCATCCTCCCGCTGTCCTCGGTGAGGGAAGTATAGCCGCTGCCTCGCGTGCCCCGCAAGCCCCCGGGCGGTTCGGGTACTGGTACAGTTTGATGGGGCACAGCCGCCCCCGGCTGTGTTCTCCTCGCAAACTGTACCAGTACCGCGGTTCGTGTGGCGCCGACCGGGCCACCGTATAATCCGGGTCCGCATGCCGCGAGCTGGACCGCCACGATGGCCGATGCAAGCCCCACGCCACGCCCAAGCCGCCCCGACGAGCAGCTTCTCGACGCGGATTTCATGGCCCGCCTGGAACAGTTGGAGATCGTCTCCCGCAAGATTCACGCGGCCCGTCAGAAGGGCGAGCGCAAGTCCAAGCGCAAGGGCGAATCGGCGGAGTTCGCGGATTACCGCAATTACGTCGTCGGCGACGACCTGCGCCACATCGACTGGAACATCTATGCCCGGCTCGATCGGCTGTTTCTGAAGCTCTTCCTGGAGGAGGAGGAGCTGAACGTGTCGATCCTGATCGACGTGTCGCAGTCGATGGCCGAGGGGCAGCCCTCCAAGGGGCACTACGCCAAGCGCGTCGCCGCCGCCGTGGGGTACATCGGCCTGTGCAACTACGACCGGGTGAACCTCTACGCCTATCGCGATCGGGTGGTCGGCAAATTGGCGGGCCTTCGGGGCCGCCGAGTCCTGCCGCAACTTGTGGCCTTCTTGAGCGGCCTATCAGTCGAGGGCCGGAGCCATTTCGCCGCGGCTGCTAAGCAGTTCGCCCTCGGGCACACGCAAAAGGGAGTCGCCTTCATCCTTTCCGACATGCTGGACAAGGGCGGCTTCCAGGAGGGTCTGCCCTACCTGCTCGGGCGGCAGATGGACGTCTACGTCATGCAGGTCCTCAGCCGGCAGGAGCTGGAGCCGGACCTGGCCGGCGATCTGAAGCTGGTGGACTGCGAGGATGAGGACGTGGCCGAGGTGACGATCAGCAAGCTGCTGCTCGACAAGTACAAGGCGAACCTCCAGGCCTACTGCGAGTCGATGCGCGACTATTGCCATCACCGAGGCATCTCGTACCTGCTGACCACGACCGATCATCCCTTCGAAATCCTGGTGCTCAACTATCTCCGAGGCCGGGGGCTGCTGCGATGAAGCCGCTTTCGCCGGAGATCGCCGCGACCGTCGCCGCCGTAGCCGTCCCGCTATTGCTGCTTCTGTACTTCCTCAAGCTTCGCCGGCAGGAGCGACGGATCTCCTCGACGCTGCTCTGGAAGCGGGCCATCATGGACCTGCGGGTGAACGCCCCCTTCCAGAAGCTGCGAAAGAACCTTCTGCTCTTCCTTCAATTGCTGCTCCTGGCGGCTGTCATCTTCGGCATCGCCAATCCCGTCGCGAATTTTCTCGGCGAGCCGGAGCGCAACATCGTCCTGCTCGTCGACCGCTCCGCGTCGATGCGCTCGATCGAGGCCGACGGCCGGATGCGACTGGAACACGCCCAGGAGGCCGCCGTCGATTTCATCTCCAACCTGCCGGACAATTCCCGGGCCATGGTCATCGGTTTCGCCGGCATGCCCAAAGTCGTCTGCACCTTCACGACCGACAAGCAGCGGCTTCAACGGCTCATCCGCCAGATCGAGCCGACCGACGAGCTGAGCCGGATCGGCGAAGCTCTGCCGCTGGCAATCGCCTACTCGACGAACCTGGTCGATGTTCCCGGCGCGGCCGGCTCGTCCCTGCCGGACGGCGCCACCCAGGGAGCCGCCGACATCGAGCTCTTCAGCGACGGGCGAATCTCCGACGCCGGCGACCAGTTCGTCACTCGCGGACGGATGCGCTATTACCGCGTCGGCGCCGCGGCCGACAACGTCGGCATCGTGGCCTTCGACGTGCGCCGTGATTGGGATCGGCCTGGAATGCTTTCGGTCTTCGTGCAGATCCAGAACTTCGGCCCTGAGACCGTGACCTCCGACCTGACGCTGTCGCTCGACGGCAAAGCGCTGCCGGGGCCAGGGGCCGTCCGCGAGGTCTCTCTCGGGCCGGCGGCGCCCGCGACCGGCGCGGGCAAGGCCGCCAGCGCCCCGGCAGCTGAACGGGAAGATGGCCGGTCGGGCGTTTCGGCGGACGCTTTTCCATCGAGCCAGAACGTCCTCTTCTCGTTTCAGCATGAGGCGGGCGGCGTCATCCAGGTCGAGCTGCACCGAAAGGATGCGCTGGCCGCCGACAACGTCGTCCAGGCGGCCGTCGATCCCCCGCGGCGGGTGCGCGTGCTGGGCGTCACCGATCGCTCTCCGATGCGGATTTATCTGAGTAAGGCGATGACGGCCCTGGACATCGGCGATTTCGAACTCATGACCACCGATGAATACGAGAAAGCCCCCGACAAGGAGTTGATCAGCGAAGGAAGGTCCGCCTTCGAGGTGGTCATACTCGACTATCACGACACCGATCGGCTTCCGCCGGGCAATTATATGTTTCTCGGCGGCCTGCCGAAGATCGAAGGGGTCGCGCGGCAGGAATCCGTCGACGGCGAGCCGATCATCTTCGCCCGCGAGGACCACCCGCTGATGCGAAACGTGAACTACGAGGGAATCCACGTCGTCAAGTGGCCGCGGCTTTCGCTGCCGGACCACGCCCTCGGGCTGCTGGAGGGCAGTGATTCCACCGTGATGGCCATGGTCACCGACCCCGGGCATCGCTACGTGATCACCGCCTTCGACATGTTGGACTCGAACATGCCGCTTCGAGAGGCGTTTCCCATCTTCTTGCAGAACGCGGTCGGCTACCTGGGCACGGGCGGCTTGGTGGACGTCGCCCACATGATTCAGCCCGGGCAGACCCTGTCGATCCCCGCGCCGGCGGGCGCGGAGCGCGTTCGGATCCATCGTCCCGATGGGCGGATCGAGGAGCAGGCCGTGCGGTCCGGGAGCATCTTCAGCTATGCCGGGACGCATGACCAGGGTGTTTACCGCGCGGAGTTCGACGACTCCGGCAAGACGGTGGAGATCTTCGCGGCGAACCTGCTGGACGGCGTCGAGTCGCACATCTCTCCGAGCGAAGGCTTTGCCGTCGGGTCAGAGGCCGTCGAGGGCGTTGCCGGCGGAGCGGAAGTGAACAAGCCGCTCTGGCCCTACGCCGCGGCGCTGGCGATGCTGCTGCTTTTCGTGGAGTGGTGGGTCTACAACCGGCGGATCATGATCTGAGCCGGCAGCGCTCGACTCGCCGATTGGCGAGTCGCGACGGCCGCGTCATCGACGCACGGCATCCGGTTTAGTTCCTGCCGATCAGCTTGAGAAAGGCCTTTTCGTCGAGGACCGGCACGCCCAGGGCCTTGGCCTTGTCCAGTTTGCTGCCGGCCTCCTCTCCGCAGACCAGGTAGTCGGTCTTCTTGCTGACGCTGCTTGCCGCCTTGCCGCCCAGGTCCTTGATGAGCCTTTCGATTTCGCTGCGCGAGAACTTTTCGAGCGTGCCCGTGACCACAAGCGTCTTGCCCGCCAGCGGCTGAGCGCCGCTGAACCGTTGCCGCGGCTGCTTCATGTTCACGCCGGCGTCGCGCAGGGCCTGCCAGGTTTTGCGACCGGCCGCGCTCTCGAAGAACTGGCGTATCGACGCGGCGACTTCCGGCCCGACACCCTCGATCTTCTGCAATTCCTCGGTCGACGCCGTGGCGATCTTCTCCATGTCGGCGAGCGATTCGGCGATGACTTCCGCAGTGCTGGCGCCGACGTGCCGGATGTTCAAGGCCGCCAGTACCCGGGCCAGTGGCTGCCTCTTACTCTTCTCAATGCCCCCTCGGAGCTTGTCGACTCGCTTCTCGCCGAGCTGAACGGTCTGGCTCTTCACCCCCCCGTCGGTCTTTCGTTCCTGTTCAAAAGTGAGAGCGGCCAATTTCGCTCGCCAGTTGTGCTTCTTCTCGCTCGTCTCGTCGACGAACTGGTAGAGGTCCGCATAGGTGCGCACCCATCCGCATTCGACCAAATGCTCGATCAGCGATTCGCCCACGCCCTCGATGTCCATCTGGTCGCGCCCGCAGAAGAACTTCAGCCGCTCCTTGATCTGGGCATCGCACGTCGGATTGATGCACCGGATGTACACGCCGCCCTCGTCCTTTTCCACTTCGCCCTTGCACACCGGGCACTTGGTCGGCGGCCTGATGCGGGCGCCGCGGGGCTTTCCCTCTCGGGTGATGCGGATGACCTGGGGGATGATCTCGCCCGCTTTCTCCACGATTACAATGTCGCCGATGCGCAGACCGTCATGTCCGTCGCCAAGCCGCTCTACCTGGTCGAAGTTGTGCAGGCTGGCGTGGCGGACCGTCGTCCCGGAGAGCTGCACCGGCGACATCACCGCCCGCGGCGTGATCGTGCCCTGCTTGCCGACCTGGAAATCGACGGCGAGCAGCTTGCTCTCGGCCTGCTCGGCGGCGTATTTGTAGGCGATGCACCAGCGCGGATAGCGGCTGGTCGCGCCCAGCACGTCGCGCTGGTCGAAGCGATCGACCTTGATGACCAGCCCGTCGGTCTCGTACTCCAGTTCGTGCCGCTTCGACTCCCAGTCGTGGACGAAACGCACGACCTCGTCGATGTTCTCGCAACACTTGGCATGGGGATTCGTGGGAATCCCCCAGGCGCGAAGTCTCTCGAACAGCTCGCCGGCCCGCTCGAACTCGGCCCCGACGATCTCGCCGCTGCCGTGAGCAATAAAGGACAGGCCCCTGCCGGCGACCTCCCGAGGATCCAGCGACTTGAGCGAGCCGGTGGTGGCGTTGCGCGGGTTGGCGAAGGGCTCCTCGCCGTCGGCCTCGCGCTTCTTGTTGAAGGCGTCGAAGGCTTTGCGCGGCCAGAAGACTTCGCCGCGGACCTCGAGCACCTTCGGCCAGCCCTTGCCCCGCAGCCGCAGGGGGATGGCCCGGATCGTGCGCAGGTTCGTGGTGATGTCATCCCCGGTGCGGCCGTCGCCCCGTGTCGCCCCGTGGGCCAGCGCGCCGTCCTCGTATCGCAGCGTGGCCGAGACGCCGTCGATCTTCGGATCGACGAGGTACTCATAGGGCCTGCTCTCCAGCCCCTTGGCCACGCGGGCGTCGAACTCGCGCAGCTCCGCTTCGTTGTAGGTATTGTCGATCGAGAGCGTCGCCACGGCGTGGGTCACGTGCCGAAACCCTTCGATGGGCGCGCCGCCCACGCGCTGCGTCGGCGAGTCCGGCGTCACCAGCCCCGGATGTGTTTCCTCCAGCTCCTTGAGCCGGCTGAACAGTCGATCGTACTCACGGTCGGAGATCTCCGGCCGCCCCTCGACGTGATAGAGATGATCGTGGCGCTCGATCTCGCGCCGAAGCTGCTCGATTTCCTTCGCGGCCGTCACGGCGAACTCCGTCCCCTGTCTCTAGCGGGAAAACAGTATAGGCCGAGCCGGACCGCCTCTCACACCCGCCGCAGGATTGGTCGTCCCGTCATTCAGGCGTCGCATCTGAGCCGCTCCCGCCGACGACGTACACCAGTCCGGTCAGGCCGTCGGTCGTCTCGGCTCCCTCTCGAATGCGGGCGATGCACTCCAACCCAGGCAAGGCATTGTCGGGCTGCATCGCCAGTCGATAGACGGCGGTGGCGGCGACTTCCGACCTGTAGTGCAGCATCTCGCGCACATTGCCCTCGTCGTCGATCGTCCGGCTCGTCGGCTCGAAGGAGCGCAGTTCTCCGAAGGCGACGCGCTCGAAGGTCATGAGCTGCTCGTGAGGACGAAACGGCACCATGACGTACTGAACCCCGAGTCGATCCAAAAGCTCCAATGCGGCGTCGGCGCGGCGCTCGGCATAGAAACGATAAACCTCGACAACGCCCTCGATCGCGCGATGATAAGGTGCGGCGACAATTGGCAAGCCGGTGCGATAGAGCAGCATGGGGCCGTCGCCATCGGCCGAGAGAATCGCCCGGCGGCCGGGGTCTTCCGCCGGGTGGCTGCTCTCATAGTCTTTGATTCGATCGCAGGCGATCGCGGCGCGCAGCACCTGAGCGTCCGGTTTCGCCCGCGGCGAGAATAAGACGCTCTGGGCGCTCGGCAGGCAGATCGCCGCGAGCAACAGCACGGTGAAGGCGACGGCAACGCCCGGACTCTCGCGGCTCAGGAGGCGGCCGATTCGCCGGGCCATCTCCCAGGCCCCGACGGCCAACACCGGGGCGAGTCCGAGGGTGACGTGATCCAACCAGCGGCGCTGCACAACCGCCAAGCCGGTGAACCCCACTGAGAGCAGCATCAGCGTCAGTTTGGTCCCGCAAGGCATCATCTTGCTCTTGGCGAACCACGGAAGCAGCAGCGGAAGCGCCAGCGGCGCGAAGCCCAGCGCACGCAGGAGCGGCTTTACCGACCAATCGCCGTCGGCGTGGGTGAACAAAGGCTGCAATTCAGCGATCTGCCCGGACCAGGCGAGGAACGCCGGCGTGTCGAGGTGGTTAAAGATGCGCGCGCGGTCCAGCCACGTCCAGGCCGCCACGACCGCGCAGGCCGCCATGAGCTTCGGGGCTCGCCTTCGAAGCACGGCAGCAGCGCTCCGCGTCGCCTCGCCGCAAGGCAGCAGGAAGCCCAGCATCACCACCGCCAGGTGCGGGAGGCTAAGCCTGTCGATGGCCACGACGTTCACCCGCGGCCAGTTCTCAAGCAGGAACCCGATCAGCACGACCGCGAACGCGGCGGCGTTCCAAGCCCGCGTTCGGAGGCCCCAGGCGCTGCGTTCGGCCGGCGCGGCGTGAAAGGTGGCGAATACGAGCCCAGCCAGGATGCAGCCCCAAACGAAGAGGGCTTGAGGCGCCGTCCAAATGGCCAGGCCGGTCGCCGCGCCGCTGACGATCGCCGCGCGCGGGGATGAGACGGCCCTGTTTCCGTCGGACTTCAGGCATGGAATCCATACGTACACCGCGACCGCGAAGAGCAGCTCCAGCAGGGAGTGGTGATCCGGATGCCCCATTTGAAAGACGCGGTGAAAGGCCGGCGACAAGACCGCCACAATCGCCGCCATCGCGGCAACGGGGCAGCCGCAGCCACGACGAAGAAAAAACATCAGAATGGCCAGGAAGGCTGCGCCGAGCGCTACCGGAGCCCACGCCGCCGCCGCCGCAAGCGGGTCGGAGGCACTGACGAATGGGCCGGCGATGCGATAGACGGCGGCGAGCAGGTAATCCATGGGGGCGGTCCAATGAAGCTCCGCGCCCATCGGCCAATTGATCTCCGCCAGCCGATCCACGCGCCAGCCGGGCCGGTCAGTTATTTGCCGCACGCGGACCAGCCGCATGTAGTCGTCGGGATCGACCAACAGGACGCCGCGCTGGCTGAAGATGGCCGGCGCGCGCCGCCATTCGAGGTAGACGCCGAACAGAATGATGACCGCCACCAGGGCTAGGCAGCGAGCCGCTCCTGCCAGCCGATTCGAGGATGGAAATGTTTCCGCCGGCCCGGGTGGTCGGTCCGCGTTGTGTGCCGCCAACATAACGGCAGTCTAATGGGATTTCGGAGGAAGCGCGCGGAGTGTGCGGCCGCGATGCCAAAAAGAAAGCGCCGAGATTCGCTAGGAACTCCCGACGCTTTCCGGAGGGGAAAGAAGCCGTGCCTCGTTCCCCCTCAATGCAATCCGAGCGATGCGCTGTGGCGTCGCCGAGTTGAATCCTCTAGCACTGTGCATATCCGCAACTGTGACACTTCGTGCAACCCTCGCCCAGCTCAAGCGTGCCGCCGCACTCGGGGCACTTCACGGCGTAGGCGGTCCGGGAAGAGAACACCGGCACGTCGATCTCGGCGAGCCGGCCGGCGGCGAGAGTCTGATCCTGCCCGTCGTCCTCGATCGCGTGACCTCCGTTCCCGCCGTTGGTGGGAACCGGCCGGTCGGCCGCCGCGGCGTCGATTTCGCCGAGGAGCAGGGCCCGGAGGCCGAAGCGCTCCTTGGCCCGGACATAGCGCTTGAGGGCCTGGGCCAAGCCGTCGCCGAGGGACATGATGCGCCCGTCCCGCGTGGGGATCTGGAGCGATGAGCCGATGCCGGAGAGCTGCTTGATGACGTGATTGAGCCGGCCGCCGGCGCGCAGCCAGAGGCTGATCATCCGGCAGATGGCCTCCAGATCGCTGGTGGCGATGTCGCCTCCCTTGCCAAGCTGAGCGAATACCTCGACCTCACGCTCCTCGCGGGGATCGACGGTGATTTGAATGTGCATGTTGCCGAACGGCGTCTGCTGGCGGATGCGGATGCCGCTGGTGATGGGCGGAATCTCGCGAGGCTCCAAGGCCGGGGTCGTCTTCTTCACTTCGGTGATCCTTTCGCCGAACAGGTTGACCTGGGTGGTGATGCGCTTGTCGCCGTCGTCGGACTTGACTTCCACCACCTCGGGCGACAGCGGCGTGGCGGGAGTCGGCTCAGCCGAGGACACGGCGGCCTCGTGCTTCTTCTCCGAGTCTCCCAGGGCCATGGGCTGGCTGGACCGGCAGCCGTCGCGGTAGACGGTGACGCCCTTGCACCCCAGTTCGTAGGCCATCCGGTAGATCCGATCCACGTCCTGCGGGTCGCTGTCGTGGGGGAAGTTGATGGTCTTGCTGATTGAGGAGTCGCAGTGGGCCTGGAAGGCGGCCTGCATCTTCATGTGCCAGGCAGGCGCGATGTCGTGGGCGCAGACGAAGACGCGCTTGATGTCCTCCGGGAGCCCGTCAATATGAGCGAGGGTGCCTTCCTTGGCAATCTGTTCCATCAGTCCCTCGCCATAAAACCCTCTTTGGCGGGCAACCCGCTCAAAGGTTTCGTTGATCTCGATCATCGGGCCGCGGCCTTCGTCCTGGCCCTTCAGCACGTTGCGATAGAAGGCCAGGCTGAACATCGGCTCCACGCCGCCGGAGCAGTCGGCGATGATGCTGATGGTGCCGGTCGGCGCGACGGTCGTCGCGCAGCTATTCCGCATCGGGCGGTGATACTTGGTGTCCCAGTGGCTGTTGGCCCAATTGGGGAACGAGCCTCGCTCACGGGCGAGCTTCTCCGAATAGTCGTGGGCTTCGTCGTCGACGAACTGCATGAAGTGCCCGCCCCAGGCGACGCCCTCGTCGGAATCGTAGCGCACCCCGAGCTTGTAGAGGGCGTCGGCGAACCCCATGACGCCGAGCCCGATCTTTCGATTGGCCTTGCAGATGTCGTCGATCTGGGGGAGGGGGTAGTTATTGGCGTCGATGACGTTGTCCAGAAATCGCGTGGATTCCTGAATGGTCGTCCGCAGGGCCTCCCAATCGACTTCGGCATCGGGCGTGCACTCATTCCGGATGAACATTCCCAGGTTGATGCTGCCCAGGTTGCAAGCCTCGTAGGGCAAAAGCGGCTGTTCACCGCAGGGATTGGTCGCCTCGATCCGTCCCACGTGCGGCGTCGGATTGGCCTGGTTGATGCGGTCGATGAAAACGACGCCAGGCTCGCCGGTCTGCCAGGCGTGGCGGACGAGGATGGTCCAAATGTCCCGCATCGTAATGACCGGCCGCCTGCCGTCGTAGTCCCGCACCGGGATCAGGTCCTTGATGCTGTAGGCGGCGATGTCGAGGTCCTTCGGCAGGTAGAACGTCTGGCCTGTCCGGGGATTACGGGTCAGGTGGGGTGCGTCGGCGTCGGCCAGGAAGCCGTCCATCCATTCGTCGGTCACCTTGACGGAAATGTTGTAATTCGTGAACTGACCGAGGTCCTGCTTGGCGTGCAGGAACTTGAGGATGTCGGGGTGATGGATGTACATCATCCCCATGTTCGCCCCGCGGCGGAACGCCCCCTGCTGGATGGCGTTGGTCGCCTCGCTGAAGGCTCTCCAGAAGCTGATCGGCCCGCTGGTCGTCCCGCCGCTGGACTTGATGTAATCGCCCGTGGGACGCAGGGCGTCGAAGGCAAAGCCGGTGCCTCCGCCGGCCTTCTGGATCAGGGCGGTATGCTTGATGGAATCGAAGATGCCGTCGATTGAATCAGGGACCGGCAGCACGAAGCAGGCGCTGAGCATGCCCATGGACCTCCCGGCGTTCATGAGCGTCGGGCTGTTCGGCATGAACTTACGGGAGGTCATCAGGCGCTTGAATCGCGTCTTCCACTCGCCGCGACACCTGTGGTCGGACCCGTACAGCGTTTCCACCTCGGCGATGGCGTCGGCTACCCGGTCAAAGAGGTCGTCCGGCGTTTCGATGCATACGCCTGACTCGTCCTTTTTCAAGTAGCGCGCGCGGAGAACCCTTAGGGCGTTCTCGGTAAGCCCGAAAGCGCCGTGCCGCGCCGGCCGTTCGACATCCATGTCGCACCGGGTGATTCGATCCGTCGTGAGGGTAACCATGCCTCGTCTGACTCCAACTCTCTTGGGACCAACCGGCCTGAAGCCGGCCTCCCGCGCCTTAGGAAAACTAGCGAACCTCAACGGACACCGGCGATGCCCGCCGGTACGGCAGATCCCTCCTCATCACTCAAGTCCCGGCTAAGGGCGTCTGGCAACCGAAACCAACCAAGCATTGACCACGCCAGGTGCGCCCTGACCGTGCCCGCCGATGGGTATGCTCGGTTTGGATTTCGGAATGCCCTCAACGAAATCTTGAGGACAAGAGTTCTAATACCCCAAGATATTGTATGTGTCAACACGAGCTTAACAAAATATAGCGGTGGTATAAGTACATTCGCGTCATTCGGTTATGATACCGTGCCTTGTAAACCCGCGTGGCACAACACGTTGCATTGCAACCATCGTCGCGGTATGGAGTTGGCTTGTCAGGCCCGATTGATGCGTCCGAAAATAAAGCAGTTTTTGAGTTGCGATTCTCTTAGATTTTTTTTCGGCGGTGAGGTCGTTGATTCGACCGGACATCCTGCGTCACTTTTCGCGAGGTACCCTGCCGGCTCTCAGCGAGGATCGAATGGAGCGGCCATGCTCGCTGTGCGAGGCCCCGAGTCGTCGCGCTCTGGAGTCATTCGGGAGCCCGTTCTATCACTGCGCGCAATGCGACCTGATCTTCGTGCCACGCGAATGGCACTTATCGCTCGCGGCACAGGTGGATCGCTATCGCCGCCACCAGAATACGCCCGAGCATGCCGGATACGCCGCCAGGTTCGAGGCATTGGTCGGGCTCATCCAGGAGCGCTGTCAGCAGGTTTCGCGAATCTTGGACTACGGCTGCGGGCCCGGGCCGGTGCTCGTGCAGCTCCTTCAGCGCGCCGGTTACGAGGCCGTCGGATACGACCCGCACTTCTTCTCCGAGGCAGATATCTCCCGCCCTTTCGATGCCGTGGTCTCGACCGAGACCTTCGAGCATTTCGCCGATCCGCGTGGCGAGATGAAGCGGATTCTCGGCTTGATTCGGCCCGGAGGTTATCTGGCGGTGATGACGGAGTTCCACTCGGGCGTCGAGCGGTTCGGCGGTTGGTGTTACGCCCGCGATCGAACGCACGTGGCCTTCTATTCGCTCCGCACCCTGGACTATCTCTGCGAGACATTCGAAATGAAGATGATGTTCGGCGATACCAAGCGGCTGGCGATCGTGCAGCGACGGAGCATGGGGTCGCCGGGCGAGGGGCCGTAACGCCGCGTGAGCCTCGATCGGCATGAAGTATCGACAGCGGCCTTACGGCGGCTATGATATTCAACTTGATCTGGCGTCCGAGGAGTCGCCCCATTTCCACCTTGGTGAGACCCGTCCGACTCGTTCGGCGGACCGAGGGATCGGCCGGCGATGCGATTCGCCTGGGGTTTGTCCTTGTCGCCCGGTCCAATGCGCACGCGGAGCGCCGCTTCGCATGCCGGCGTAGCTCAGTTGGCTAGAGCGTCTGACTGTGGATCAGAAGGTCTCGGGTTCGAGTCCCGGCGCCGGTAATCATTCGAAACGATTGGAAGCCAGGACGACCCCGGAGAGACCACGTGAACGAGACCGTCAAGCCGCGGCTCTTTCGAGGGCTGCGGGACCTCTTGCCGCAGCAGATGGCCGCCCGACAGTGGATCATCGACACCATTCGCGGCGTGTATGAGTTGTACGGTTTCGCGCCACTGGGCACACCGGCAGTCGAATTCCTCGATGTCCTCTCCGGCTCGGCCGGCTCCGACGTCCAATCGTCGATCTTCACCGTCGGAAATCCGGACCGCGACAAGGACCCGGGTGACGAGGCGTTGGGCCTTCGCTTCGACCTGACGGTCCCGCTGGCCCGAGTGGTGGCGCAATACTCCGAACTGCCGCGGCCGTTTCGGCGTTACCAGGTGTCGCAGGTCTGGCGGGCGGACAAGCCCGGACCCGGACGATTCCGCGAGTTCACCCAGTTCGACATCGATTCGGTGGGCGTGGACTCCTGGCTCGCCGACGTCGAGATCATCGCCGCGATGTGCGATACCCTGTCGGCCCTCAAGGTCGGCGCCTACCAGGTTCGCTTCTCCAGCCGCAAGGTCCTCAACCTGGTCCTGAAATTTGCACAGGTTCCGGAGGAACTGCGGGTGAAGGTCCGCGTCCAGACCGGGCCCGACTCGTTTGACTACAAGTCCGTCACGCGGCCGGCGACGGACGTCTTTCGGGTGCTGGACAAGCTCGACAAGGCGGGCCTGGAAAAGGTGCGAAGGGAACTGACCCGGGGATACACCGATGAGTCCGGCGACGAGATTCCCGGCCTGGGGCTGGCCGCGGAACAGGTGGACAGGATCGAGAAGTTCCTGTCGATCGCCTCGCCGAAGCGGGCCGAGGTCCTCCAGCAGCTTTACTCGACCTTCTCGGGGGTGCACGGCGCCCGAGAGGAGATCGACGCCGTGGCCGGGATGTCCGAGCAGTTGACCGAGCTGGGATACGACGACGATCGCGTGGTGCTTGATCTGAGCATCGCCCGTGGACTGGCCTATTACACCGGCCCGGTCTTCGAGGCCCGATTGCTGGATGCCCCGCAGTTCGGCTCGGTGTTTGGCGGCGGCCGCTATGACGAGTTGGTCACACGGTTCTCGGGAGAGCGCATCCCCGCGACCGGCGCCTCCATCGGCGTGGATCGGCTGCTGGCGGCGCTGCTCGACCTGGAGCGGATCGACTCGCGTAAGACGCCCGCCAAGGTGTTGGTCTGCTCCATCGATTCGGAGCTAGGGAGAGAGTACGCGGCGATGGCCTTCGAGCTTCGCAGGGCGGGCATTCCGTGCGAACTCTACCTGGGCTCCAAGGGGATCGGCAAGCAGGTCAAGCACGGTGACGCGTTGGGCATCCCCATCGTGTTGATGTACGGCAGCGATGAAAGGGCCAAGGGGACGGTGACCCTCAAGGACATGGCGGCCGGCCGCAAGGTTTCCGACAAGCTGGGGAAGCGCGAGGAGTGGATTCGCCAGCGGCCCGGGCAGGTCGAGGTTCCGCGCGACCAGCTCGTGCAGGCCGTTCGGCGGATGCTGGAATAGTAAGGAGAACGGCCTGATGAGCGAAGGCGGCCCTGTCGTCACATTGGATGGCGGCAGTCTCAGCATCGAGCAGCTCCACCGGATCGCGACCGATCCTGCGTCGCGCGTGGCCTGCGCGGACTCGGCCATGCAGCAAGTGGATCGATGCGAAGCCCACCTTCGGGCGATCTGCGAAGAGTATCTGCGGCGCGTCGAGAAGCTGGAGCAGACGAAGGAGCCGGCGGACCGCGAACGGCAGACGGCCGAGCTACAGCAATACAGGATTTACGGCGTGACCACGGGGTTCGGAGAATTCAAGAACCGTGCGATCGGAGCCCGCGACCTCAAGCTGCTCCAGCAAAACCTCCTCCTCAGCCATGCGACCGGCGTCGGCGACAACGTCGATCCGGATGATCCACGGAACTTCTTTCCGGCGGACGTGGTTCGGGCGGCCCTGGCCCTGCGGCTGAACACTTTTCTCAAGGGCAGGTCCGCGGTTCGGCGGATCGTCGTCGACCGGATTGTCGGCCTGCTCAACGAGGGCATCGTGCCGCTGGTGCCGACTCGCGGCTCGGTCGGTTCGAGCGGGGACTTGTGCCCCCTGGCCCATCTTTTCTGCTGCCTGCTCGGTCGCGGCCGCTTCTATCAGGTGCGCTCGACCGCCGATGTGACCCGTCCTCGCATCGCGGCGCAATCGTGCGAGCGTCTGCCGGCCGAGCTTCGGCTCGAAGAGCTGAGCTACAAGGAGGGGATTGCCCTGACCAACGGCGCGGCATTCTCCACCGCCATGCTCGCCCTGGCCGTTCATCGAGCGGAGAACCTGGCCCTCACGGCGGACATCGTCCTGGCGATGACTCTGGAAGCCGTCATGGGACGATCCCGGGCCTTCGATGGAAAAGTCCACCAAGCCAGGGGGATGCAGGGACAAATCGACTGCGCTGCGAACGTCTTGACCCTCGTCGGCCGGGATCCGAAGGGCCACCCCGGCGCGCTCGTGGACCAGACCGAGGACGTCCAGGATCCTTACTCGGTGCGATGTGCCCCCGCGGTGCACGGCGCTTGCCGGGATGCGATCGCCCTCGCCCGGAAGACGACCGAGATCGAGATCAATGCGGCGACGGACAACCCGCTTTTCTTTCCCGGCGAAGGGGACGCCTGCGACAAGCTGGGCAGCCCGGCGAACCGCGATTACGAGGCCTATTCGGCCTGCAACTTTCACGGCGAGCCGCTGGCGCTGGCCGCCGATTTTCTGACCATCGCCCTGGCCGAGTTCGCCAATATCTCCGAGCGACGGACGCAGATGCTCCTTGACTCCCACCACAATCGAGGCCTGCCCGGCAACCTCGTGCCGAACGCCGGTCTCAATTCGGGGTTCATGATCGCCCAGTATTGCGCCGCGGGGCTGGTGTCGGAAAACAAGGTCCTGGCCCATCCCGCCTCGGTCGATTCCATCCCCACGTCGGCCAACGTCGAGGATCACGTGGCCATGGCCACCCACGCCGCCCGGAAGCTTGGCACGGTCCTGGGAAACGTCGAGGCCGTTCTGGCGATTGAGTTGCTCGTTGCCGCCGCGGCGCTCGAGTGGCGGGTTGTCGTTCGAGAGACCGGCCAGGCCCCGGTCGGCGCGGATCATTTCCGCAGCCGGGTCGAGGGCCGCGCCGCGGAGATCGCCAAGTCCCTGGGCCCCGGACCGCGGGCTGCGTATCTGCATCTACGGAGCAACCCCATCGCGGGCCGGCGGGTTGGACCCCTCTGGGCTGACGCCGAACTTCACGAGGACATCCGGCGGGCGCGTGAGACCATCGTCGATGGGTCGTTGGTCGCCGCCGTGAAGCAAGCCATCGCGGGCGGGCTCCGGGGGATACGCCGGATCAATTACACCTGAGCCGCCCTGCATTGTCTGGGCCAGCGTCAAGACGCACTTCGTCTCGGGGACAAGGCATTGCTCCACGGCGGTTGGGAACCGGGTTGTGCCCGGCCCTGCCAGGCGCGGCGGACGCCCTCAAGGTCTCCGCCGTCCACGGCCGCCACTTGGGAGATCACGCGGGAGACGATGGCCGACACCAGATCGTCGAGGGCCAGCCGAGCGAACGCGTGCGGGGACATCAACTCCTCCAAGCAGGTCACCCCGATGGCCCCGCCCGGCAGCGGCCGCCGAGCCTTGCGGACGTTCACCCCGACGCCGATGACTAGCGTGGTCATGCGGCCCTCCTCGATGATCGTCTCGGTGAGGATGCCGCCGAGCTTGCGGCCGGCGACCATGATGTCGTTGACCGGCTTCAGATGCACGTCGAGCCCCGTGGCCGATTCAAGGGCCTCGGCGCAGGCGACGCCCGCGGCAAGCGTGTAGAAAGTCGCCTCCGGTCCGATGTCCCGCTGGGCGGCGGAGAGGACGGTGAGATAGAGGCCCGCGTCCCTCGGCGAAATCCAGGTGCGTCCATGCGTGCCTTTTCCGCTGGTTTGCTCGCGGGCCAGAACGTACGCGTCGCCATGCACCCGGCCGCCCGCCAGCGGGCGCTTGGCCTCCTCGTTGGTGGAATCGACGACATCGCATTTGAAGGATTGCATGGTCGTCCGGGCCCTTAGGGGCTGTTTCAGAACCTGGATGACGAACGGCCGCGCGGCCTGAAGGCCGCGGCTCGGAGTCGATTTGAAACAGCCCCTTAGCGTTCGGGGCGAACGATCCGCCGCGGGACGGACATCCCACCGGCGGCGGCGGAGCGTGTCGAGGGTAGCACGGGTGACCCTGATTGGCGACCCATGCCGATCGGGCTGGTTTCGGCGGGGCCTGGGTCCGGTTAGAATTCCGCCCTTGGCCTGGCGGGCCCTTGGGCGTGACGGGTCGCAGGCCACATGTCCGCAAGACCGTGGGCGAAAGACCCCGGTTCACACCATCGGAGGACTCGCCATGAACGCTATGGGAACGGGATCGCGCGGGGGCGGATGTCGTGCTCTGATTCTCGTGGTCGTCGCAGCGGCGCTGGCGCTCTGGACCTATCGCGGCGAGGCGGCGGCGGACTACGCCGGCCCGAAGGCCGCGGAGATCGAGGCGCTATTCTCCCCGGGCGACGAGTGCGAGGGGCGGATCATTGAGGAGATCGAGGGAGCAAACAAGCGGATTCGCGTGCAGATGTATTTCTTCACCTCCAAGAAGATCGCCTCGGCGTTGGGAAAGGCCGCCAAGCGCGGCGTCAGCGTGGAAGTGCTGCTCGACAAGTCCCAGGAGAAGATGACCTACGGACCCTGGCGGGTCCTGCGGCGCGACGGCGTGAAGGTCTACTTCGACGACGAGCACCAGGTCGCCAACAACAAGGTCATGCTGGTGGACACGCGCACCGTGGTCACTGGGTCGTACAATTTCACCAAGGCCGCCGAAGAGGAAAACGCCGAAAACCTCATCATCGTCAAGCACCACGCCGAAATCTTTGATCGCTACCTGGAGAATTACAAGCGACATCTCGACCACGCCCGTAAGGCCGATGGGTGAGCCCTCGATCCCAGTCGCCGGTCATGACGGAGCCCTCGCCGCCGCGGGTCCGCGGGCCTATCATCAGCCGACGATGGAACAGGCCCCGACAGTCGTGATGGTCGACCTGCCCGGCCGGGCGTACCCGATTGAAATCGGCGCAGGCCTTCTGTCCACGCTGGGCCGACGGATTCGCGCCCTTTACCCGGCTTTGAAGGCCACCATCGTCACGGATTCCAATGTCGCGGCGCGCTATCTGGATCGGGCGGCGGGGAGCCTCGCCGAGGCCGGCTTCTCGCCGAATGCGATCACGATACCCGCGGGCGAGACGTCGAAATCGCTCGACCAGCTTTGCCGGATCTACGATCGACTGGCCGAATTGCGACACGGGCACGACGAGCCGATCATCGCACTGGGAGGCGGCGTGGTGGGCGACGCGGCCGGGCTGGCGGCGGCCACCTGGATGCGCGGCGTTCCCTTCGTTCAGTGCCCCACGACCCTTGGCGCGGACATCGACGCCAGCGTCGGCGGCAAGGTTGCGGTGAACCACCCAGCGGGAAAGAATCTCATCGGGGCGTTTCACCAGCCGGTGCTGGTCCTTATTGACGTCGATTGCCTGTCGTCCCTCGATCCGCGCGATTACACGGCGGCTCTTGCCGAATCGGTCAAGCACGCCTTGATCCGCGACGCCTCGTTCCTCAAGTGGCACGAGGACCACGTCGACCCGTTGCGGCGCCGCTCTCAGGAGATCGCCGTGGAGTTGATCGTGCGGAACTGTCGGATCAAGGCCGAAGTCGTGAGGGAGGACGAGCGCGAGACTTCGGACACGGGCGTCGGCCGCGCGGCCCTGAATCTCGGCCATACCATCGGCCACGCCCTTGAGATCCAGTCGAGCTACGGCCTGCGACATGGTGAGGCGGTCTCACTCGGGATGGTCGCGGCCCTGGACCTCGCCGTACGCTGCTGCAACCTGGCAGACGCTGACAGGAGACGGATCGAGGAGCTACTCAACGCCCTGGGCCTGCCGATTCGCACTGTAGAGGCGATTGACGCGGACGACCTCACGGCCCGACTCGGGATGGACAAGAAGGATCGAAGGGGGACTCTTCGTTTCGTGGTCCTGCAAAGGATCGGCGAGGTCGTCTGGCTGGAGAATCCGCCGGTGGACGCCGTGAAACGGGCCATCACGCGGTTGATGACTCCGCTCTGAATCGGGGAGGCCGGCGTCGAACGCGCCTCATTTGGGGTCCGTGGAAGTATTTTCACACTCCCGGCCGGTCGATGAGGTTGGGCCAAAGTCGGCCGCCGATTGCCTGCCCTTGCGGCCAGACGATGTTCGTCCTGTCGGCCTATTATCGGTATTGGAATGTGCGGTTTGCACGCCGGGGGCCGGGTATCATGGAATATGCGGGGGCGGGGCGATGGGGGCCCATGGGTAGGGAAATGCCGAAGCGTTTTCTTCGACGGGGGGTTCGAATCGGTCTGATCGGCGGGTGCGCCGCGCTGGTCGCCGTTGGGTTTGCGCGTCCTCGCGCCGGTGCCGCGGACGGCGGGACGACGAACGCGCCGACGTCGACGAGAGAATTGAGCGGGCGCCGGGCTCACCTGTCACTCCAGTCGACTTCATCGCTGGCCGGCGCGGTCGATGGGCGCGGCGGCGACGCGGGCCCAGCCTGGCGTCGAGCGACGGCGGGTCCGCAGCCTCGGGGGCCGTCGATTTGTTTCTTCGACAACGGCGCTCCGTTGGACGACTTCGGCGATCCGGCGAGCCAGTGGAGCGACGGAGGCGATCTGCCCTTCATCGCCGGCGCGGCCGACGACTTTGTCCTCAGCGGAGGCGCGCCTGGGATGAACTGCCGAATCACGACGGTTCGATGCGCCTTTCACTTCTTCCAGGAGGGTGCGGAGGATGCGCGGCCCTCGGAATCGTGGGACTCGGTGTTCGTGACCGTCTATCCGGACGCGGCCGGCGCGCCCGGAGGCGCCCCGGACAACATGGGCGGCCAAACCGGCAGCGTGGTGGTGACTCGGGAGGTGGCGGCCGGTGAGTTGTTCAATGAAGCGATGGTCGGCGACTGCCGCGTGTGTTGGATCGTTGACATCCCGGTCAATTTTGTCGTGGCGAAGGAGACTCGATACTGGTTGTCGATCGTGCCGCGCTTCGCCGCGGTCCCGCAATCAGCCTGGTGCCTCTCCCAGGCGAATCATGACCTGGTCGCCCAGCAGGGCTTTCCAGTCCTGGGGGCGCCGTTTTGGATTTCGATCGCGGGCAATGAGGACTCTCCGGCCTGCGTCGCCCAAATGCCCCCCGACGCCGGGACCAACCAGGACGTGTCGTTCGTCCTATTCGGCGCCGAGACGCCGTCGGTGACCGGAGGGTGCTGCGACGATGCCAATCCGCCGTGCCAGGAAGGAGTCAGCCAGATCGACTGCCAGGGGCCGAACGATCGCTTCGTGAGCGGGGGGGCGTGCGCGGCCCTGCCTGCGCCTCCTTGCGGGACCACGGAGGTCGGCGCATGTTGTCTGCCGTCGGGGGCATGCGCGGAGCTGGCGCCGGCGGCGTGCTTTCAGCAGGGGGGCGATTGGAGCGCGGGCGACTGCATGGTCGTCTCGTGTCCCGCGGTGAACGACGATTGTGCCGATAAGGTCTTCCTGACCGGCAATCACGTGGCGGTGCCGTTCGACACGACCCTTTCCACGACGCCGGGAACGGCGGCAATCACTTCGTGCGGGGCGATCTTCCAGGACATTTGGTTCAACTACGAAGTCGCTTGCGACGGGAGCCTGACCATCAGCACGCTCGGCAGTTCGTTCGATACCTCGCTGGCGGTCTATGGCCCCGGCGATTCCGGATGCCCCGATCCATCGCTTTGTCCGGCGGATTCGCCGGCCGGCGACTTCAGCGAGCTCGATTGCAACGGCGATTACGTCGACAGCCCGTTCTCGTACGTCAGGCTTTCGGCGTCGGCCGGACAATGCCTGAAGATTCGTGTCGGGGGCAAGGAGGAAGGCGCCGGCGGCATGGGACTGCTCACCATCGATTGCATCGAGCCCGGGTTGGGGGCTTGTTGCCACACCGACGAGAGCTGTGAACTGGCCTCGGAAGGAATTTGCTTGGGAGAGGGAGATTCCTTCTCGCCCGGCCAGCCGTGTTCGGCCTTTGCCTGTCCGCCGCCCTGCTGCCTGGGCGACACCAATGACGACTGTCGCGTGGACTTACTCGACGTGCCGGGCTTCACCGCGGCCCTGCTCTCGCCGCCCGGCAGCGGCTCGGTGGCCTTCTGCCGGGCTGACGTCGACCGCGACAACGCATTGACCGGGCAGGACATCGCCCCGTTCATCGACCTGGCGCTGTCGATGGCGTCGTGCTCGCACCTGTGCTGTCCCGGCGACGCCAACGGAGACGGCGTGTTGGACGCCCTCGACGTTCAGGGGGTCCTATCGGCGATTCTTTCGCCGCCGGGCTGCTACACGGTCGAGTTCTGCGCCGCGGACGTGAATGAGGACAAGGCCCTCGACACAGCCGATGTGGATGCGATCGTTGCCAAGCTGCTCGCCGGCGAGGTTTGTCCTTCTCCTTAGCTAGAACTGGGCGTGATTGAAGCTGCGGCTGCCTGCACGAATGGCAAACCATGCGGTGCACAAACCCATCGCGAAGATTGCGACGAAGCAGCCCATCGAGGCCGGATCAAGCATGGTCAGGTCTTCCTGCCGGACAAGGCGATAACAGATTACCCCAAAGAGGCCCACGCTGATGGCCACCAACGCGACGGAGGCGATCAGGTTGATGGTGCCGCCGAGGCCGGACGCGACTCGGCCGGCACTCGTTTCACGAAAGTTCGGAAGGCGGGCGCCCAGTCCGACGGCCAAGCCGCAAAGGCCGAAGCAGGCGGCCACGACCGCGCCGATCTGAACGGCGGCCAAGGCGAAGGGCAGGTCAAGGGCCCTGATGGAAAGCGCCGTCACGCCAAGCGCCGCCAGGGTGGTGATGGTCAGGGCGTAGTAGAACTTGGCACGCAGAACGCTGGAGCGCGGCAGCGGCCAGAGGCCCACGAGCCACATCTGCCTGCCCTCCATGGAGATCAAGGGGAAGACGAAGCGGCTGGTGAATGTCGAGAGAATGAGAGTGACGGCGCCGTCGTTCAGGAAGCAGATCAGGGCCTGCCATTGCCTGCTGAACCCCTCGGGACGGCTGCGCGGCAGGTAGACGAGGTAAAGTCCCAGCAGGCCGAGCAGGATCACCAATTGCGACCACTGGGCCGGATCGCGGAGGAAGCCGCGGACATCCTTAAGCACGAGCCATCGGGTTCTGGGCGGCAGATAGAAAAAGAGGAGATGGGTCAAGACGCGCGAGGCCCGGCCCTCGGCGGCGCGCCGGCGGGAGCCGGTGGTCTGAGCGCTGGCGTAGGCGCGCAGAAGCCTTCCGCCGACAAACGTCACCGCCGACCAGCTCAGGAAAGCGGCGGTGGAGGCGATGACCGCGAGATAGAAGAGCGCGTCGGTCGGCCGATCTTCGATGGCATAGCGAATCGCATTCGTCACCCAGGTGGACGGCAGCAGGGCGGCTTTGACGTACTGCATCTCCGCGAGGAAATTCTGGAGCCACCGGTTCGAGTCGGCGGAAGAGAGGCCCCAGAGCCGCCCCCACCAAAGGACGATGGCTAGGAAGGCGATGGTGCCGGCGATGGTCACGGTCCGCTTGGCCACGCGCGGCAGCCACGTGGCGACGGCGGCGGCGGCCACGAGGCCGAGCGATCCCGGAATGGGAATGAACCCGAGCAGCGCGGCGATAAAGATGAGGTAAAAATGCCAGGGCAGCCCCTGGACGTGTCCGATCGCCAGCATCAGCGGCATGCCCAACATGACCAGCGACCAACTGGAGAAGAACAGAGCCTCTAGGTACATGATGGTCACGATGTGCCGGGGGCTGGCCGGCGTGGCCAACAGAAACGAGGGCTCCTGCCTGGCGAACAGGGCCGCATAGACGAGTACCCCGGCGGAGAAGGCCAATAGAAAGGTCATGGCCATGACGAAAACGTGGAAGACCAGGGGGATGGCGACGATGGCCTGCTGCTCGTAGCGCCGCAGGAAGGTGAACACAAAGTCGAAGACGGCGTAAAGCGCGCCCCAGATGAATGCAAGGAAGAGGATGAACAACAGGATCCGCAACGGCGACTGGTCGACGATTTGGCGAAGCCGGTTGCGCAGCAGCCGAAACCGCAGACCAAGCAGCAGACCGAAGGAAGCCGGGCTTCCAAGCAGGATCGCGGCGGATGGGGCCGGGGCGGCGGTTGATGTCAATTGCGTCATATGTCACTGCCCATGGCCCGGCCGGTCAGACGGCCGGGGGGCTCGCCCGAGGATTCGGGTTCGGTCAGCTCCATGAAGACGTCTTCGAGGCGATGCTCGCGACGGGCCTGGGCTCTAAGCTCGTTCAGCGTGCCGCACGCGACAATCCGCCCCTGGTTGATAATGGCCATGCGGTCGGCGATCGATTCAGCGACATCCAGGGTATGGGTGGACATGAAGACGGTCTTGCCGGCGTTGGCACGTTCGCGAAAGAGTTGTTTGACCGTGCGGACGGTTCTTGGATCCAGGCCGACCATCGGCTCGTCCACCACGATGACCTGCGGATCGTGGAGCAGGGCGGCGGCGAGAACGACCCTCTGCTTCATGCCGTGGGAATAGCTCTCGGCCAGTTGGCCGGCGTAGTCAGTAATCTCCAGACGGGCCATGTAGTCGCGGGCGCGCTCACGGATCGTGCTCCGTGGAAGGCCGTACATGTGGCCCACAAACTCCAGAAACTCCGTCGCCGACAGCTTCTCGTAGAGAAACGGTTGATCGGGCACGTAGGCCATCTGGGCCTTTGCGGCCTGGCCATCCAGCGTAACCGGATATCCGCACACCTCGATGGCGCCCGCGTCCGGGACCAACAGCCCCGTCAGCATCTTGATCGTTGTGGTCTTGCCCGCGCCGTTGGGCCCCAAGAAGGCGAACAATTCTCCCGGTTGAACGGTCAGCGTCACGTCGTCGACGGCCCGCAGGCGGCCGTAGCATTTTGTCACGTTGGTGATGCGAATCGACATGGAGACTATGGCTCGGTCCTGCCGGGCCCCGAGACGCGGGGGGAACTCGGGGGATTCTCATCGCTCGCGGCATCGCCTTCGCGCCACCGACCCTGCGGCAAGCTGCTTTGGAAGCCTCGACCAATCGAGGTCAGAACGGCCTTGAGCGCGGACTCGTCGAACGGCTCGTCTGTCAGAGTCCAAGTGCCAAGGAGCGGGATGCGCACTTCCTGGCGAAGTACCTTGCCTTCGTCGTCGACCCAGGCCACGGCGCCTTCGGTCTCGACACGGAAACAATCGACATCGTGCCCGGCGTGGGCGATTGTCTCGCGGCCGACGACGCTGGCGAGCCGAGCGGTGAACTCGACGGACCCGGTTCGAACCAAGGCGAATGGATCAAGAAGCCTGATCCGCCAGGATCGTCCCACGAATAAACCGTCGAGTCGAGTAAACGGTCTAAGCGTCTCGCTCAGTTGTTCAAAGAGCATCCCATCCAGGGCCCGGGAGGATTTGAGGTCGCCGACATTGGCCACGCATGCGAAATCCCGTCCCAGGCGCTCGCCGGTAATGTTGATGGGCATCCCGGCGCCGTGCAGGGCGAAGCTGAACTCAAGGAGCCGGCCGTCCAATTCGTAGGTCAGGTCGGCATCCAGGACCAGGGTGGTTGCGTTCGGGAGTGCCGTGAGGAATGTTCGCAGATCGAAAACGGTCGTGCTGCGGACGGTGATCAACTGCGGCCCGGGCAGGGAGGTAAGCCAACTGGTGCCGACTCGGCGTCCGGTTCGATCGACGATCGAGGATTGAAATCGGCCAGCCTGATCGGACTGCGCCGGCGCCTCCTCGGCGTACCAGAAGGGGGCCACGTCGCGCCGGACGAGCGCCGCCATGGCCGCCAGCCAGATCAGGGTGATTGCCACTCCGAGGATGCGATTCATGTTGGCTGTGAGTTTACCTCGTAAGAGGACTGGTCTAACGGCGATCGGCCGGAGGGATGCCGTCGGTGACGACCGCTCGCCGGCGGCGTCTGGAACGCGGGACGCGCTCGATTCTATAGATGGACTTTGTCGCGGGTCAAACGGCTCGATCGCCTCGGCGGCCGCTGTCGAGCCGAGATGGGACTTCGCTCTGGGGAGGATATGATTCGTGTTCGAGAGATGGTCTCGACGCCGTTTCGGCGACATCGAATGTGCGGGAAGTAAATGTATCCCGATAAGGATTCGACAGCCCAAATCGCGGTCAAGCCGCCGGCGCCCCGGTGGAGGCGGCTGGGATTGGCGGCGGGCGTCGTGGTTGTGGCCGTGGCGGCGGGGGGAGCTTACGCGGCTTTTAGGACGCCGCGCTGGTATCGCCCGCCAGTCATTTCTCCGGAGGAACGTCAATCAGTGCGGAACAATCTGGTCGGCGCGGAACAGGCGTTTACCGAGGGCTTGCGGGCGATGAAGGGCGTTTTCACCTACCACCTGTTCCAGGAGGACTTGAATCGCTGGATCGCGATGCGGCGGGAGATATACCCCCTGATCGACGAACTGGCGCCGCCGGAGCTGGCCGAGCCCTTCGTCATGTTTGCTCAGGACTCCATCACCATCGCCGGCCGGTATCCCGTGGCCGGAATTTCCGTCGTGGTCTCCATAGACATCAAGACGTCCTTTGAGGATGGGGCGATCGTTCTGCGGGCTGGGGCGGTTCGCTGCGGATCGGTCGGCGTTCCGTTCGACCTGGATCGTCTTGGACTTGGCCGCCCGATCGAGCGTCGGCAGAACAAGACCTGGCCCGGCAGCCCGCGAATCTGGGGAGACCTGGTCGGCGGGCTGCACATCGGCGCCGACGCCTGGTGGAAGAACGGCGGGATCGACTATCGCGTGCGTGGCATATCCGTGGAGCAGGGCAGGCTGGACCTGCGCGTCGAGCCCCTGGGTCGTCATTCGCGTGCAGGGGCAAGCGACCAGAGTTGATCGTCGGTTTCGCTCCGCACGAGCGCGTAGGGACCGCGAAGCAGCCGGCCGCCAAAAATCACCGCCAGTCTTCCTGATATGGCGCCGGCGGCGCTGCCCTGTTGTCGAATCGTGCACCAGCCATGATCGTGTCGGTTGACCTGGCCGCGGCCCTCCGAGATTGGCCCCTCGTAGTCCAGGTACATGCGGCGATGGTCGGGGCTGCGCGTACAAATGACCGGCTGTCGATCGGAAGCGGATTCCGGAGGGGACCGGCACTTCCAGGTCGCGAGGCTCTGGCCTTCGTCGATCATCAGATCGTAGTGGACGCCGGCGGCATCGACGTGTCGAAGAACGACGAACGCCTGACGGTTTGGCTCTTCGCCGGGGCCGGCGGCAAATGGGGGCGTTGGGTCGGTCATTCCACGGCTCTAGTAGTTCGGTCTGTCCGGCGTCTCCCCTTGCCTACGAATCACGACGACGATAGCATTCTAGCCATCGCGGCGCGGCTCGATCACGGGGACCGAAGGCGATGCCTTACTCGATGATGAAGACCGGGATTGTCAGATTCGTTCTCTGCTGCTCGGCGATGTCCTGTGTCTTCGCAGGCGGCTGCGGCAAGCCGCGTGCGGATTACGACGAGATCATGGAGGCCGGCATCGGCGAATACGAGGCCCGGCAATATCCCGAGGCCATCGGCATGTTCCGGCACGCGGCCGAGCTGGACCGGGAGCGGCCCGAGCCGACCTACTACACCGGCCGATGCCACTTGGCGATGGCCGATGAGCGTTTCAAGGAGGACAATCTGCCTGCGGCGCTGCGGTGTTGCGATGCCGCGATCGCCTCGTTCGACGCCGCCGTGGGGGCCTTTCCAGGCTACAGCCGCGCCGTTCAGGGCAAGGCCGACGCCCTGAAGCTCAAAGGCAAGCACGCGGCGGCGCTGCAAATCGCCAATTGGGCCGCGGCGCAGTCCGGCCCGCAGGCCAAGATGCTCATTCTCAAAGGCCGACAGTATGCCCAGGCGGGCGACATGGATCAGGCCCAACTATTCTTCAAGCAGGCCACGACGGTCGAGCCGGACAATGCCGCTGCTCACGCCGAGCTTGGCCTATTCTTCATGCGCTGCGGAAATGATCAGGCTGCCGTCAGGAGCCTCCAAAGGGCCTACGAGCTGGACCCCGGCGCACCGGGGGTGGTCAGCGCCCTGGCCCGGCTCGGGGCCATTTCCGAATCCGCTCGATCCGGCAGTGATTGAACGGTTCGGCGACTCCTGCCGATCGGTCCATGGCGCAATTCGTTCGCGGAGTCTCGTGCCCCCTTATACGGGATTCGCGCATGTCCGAGCTTGACGAGAACTCCCGGCTCAAGCTGCTGAGGATCGCCCGGTCGGCGATCGTCGCCGATCTTTTCGGCGGACCTCCCGTGGATATGGAGGAGACCATCGGTCGCCTGCCGCCGCGGGGCGTGTTCGTCACTTTGCGTAAGTTCGGGGCCCTGCGAGGTTGCATCGGAACCTTCACGCCGGAACACGGCTTGGCGGAGGCAGTGCGAAGCATGGCGGCCGCGGCGGCCCACGACCCGAGGTTCACCAACTGCCCCATCTCCGCGGCGGAATTGAGGGACTTCCACATCGAGATCTCGGTCTTGTCGGCACTGGAGCGCAGGTCGGGGCCACTGGATTTCGAACTCGGCCGGCACGGCATCTACATCCGTCGCGGCGGCCGGAGCGGCTGCTTTCTGCCGGACGTGGCCACCGAGCGCGGATGGGACCGCGAGACCTTCCTGTCGCAATGCTGTCAGCAAAAGGTCGGCATCGACCCACTCGCCTGGCGGGAGCCGGATACCGAGGTCCTAGTCTTCAGCGTGGAGAAGTTCGGCGACGGCGCCGTGCGATCCTCGCCGATGAGGATGTGACCCCATGGGGATCGTGACCTTCAGGGCGGCGCGATAAGCTCGGAGGCGCGGGGGGTCACTCGTGCTTTTGTTTCTCGATGGCGAACTTCTTGACGCGATAGCGGAGGTTGTCGCGGCTGATGCCGAGAGCCCGGGCGGCCTTGGACTGGTTCCAGCCGTTCTCGCGGAGGGCCTTGACGATCAGGGCTTTCTCATATCCCCACAGCGAGGATTCGGTCTTGGAACCCTGCTCCAGGGGTTCGTCGCCGACGATCTCGCGCGGCAGGTGTGCGCCGGCGAGCGTGGCTCCGTCGGCCAGGAGAACCGCACGATCGACGACGTTTTGAAGTTCACGGATGTTGCCGGGCCATTGGTACGAGGCCAACAGGGCCATGGCGTCGTCGCCGACGGCGGGCTTTGGACAGCCGAGTTGCAGGGCGGAGGCCACAATGAAGTGATCCACCAGCAATGGGATGTCTTCGCGACGTTGGCGAAGCGGGGGCAGGTTGATGGGGAAGACGTTCAACCGGTAGTAGAGGTCCTCGCGGAAGGCGCCCTTTTCCATCGCCTCGCGGAGGTTGCGGTTGGTGGCGGCGATGATCCGCACGTCGGTGGAAATGGTCTTCGTGCCGCCGACCCGGACGAACTCCTTTTCTTGAAGGACTCGGAGCAGCTTGACCTGCGTGCTCATGGAGATGTCGCCGATCTCGTCCAGGAAAATCGTTCCGCCGTCGGCGAGCTCGAACCGGCCCATCTTCTCGGCGTGGGCCCCGGTGAAGGCCCCTTTTTCGTGGCCGAGGAGTTCGCTCTCCAGCAGCGTCTCCGGCAGGGCAGCGCAGTTGATGGCAATGAAGGGGCGTTCACCGCGAGGGCTGGCGGTGTGAATCTGCCTGGCGGTGATTTCCTTGCCGGTGCCGGTCTCCCCCAGCAACAGAACGGTGGCGTTGCTGCCGGCGACGCGGTTGACCATGTCGGTGACCTGGCGCAGGGCGACGGAGTTGCCGATGATCGGGGCCGAGACCCGTAGCGTCTCCCGCAGACCGATGTTTTCCTTGACCAGCGTCTGGTGCTGAGCGGCGTTGTAGGCCCCGCTGGCCGCGAGGTTCGCGAAGACTTGTAGCAAGGCCAGGTCGTCCTCGTCAAAAGATCCGCCCAGCTTGTTGAGCACTTCGACGACGCCGATGACGTCGCCCTTCCAGATCAGCGGCGCGGCGATGAGGCCCTGAGTCTGAAAGCTGCTCTTGGCGTCGATGCCTCTGAAGAAGTCCTTATCCTCGCGGACGTCAGCCACGATGACCGACTTGCCCGAAGCGGCGACTTTGCCCGCGATGCCAAGATTGGCGTCGAACTCCTCGCCGATCAGCATCGGTCCCCGGTCGCCCACGGCGGCCATGAAGACCAGCCGGTTCCGTCGCTTGTCCAGCATCATCACGCTGGAGGCCTCGGAGCGGAGCACGACCGCGGCCTTGTGGGCAATGGCCTGGAGGACTTCGCTCAGATTCAGAGAGGCGTTGATGGCCGCGGAGGCCTCGACCAGGGCCGAGGTCATCCGGGGCGACAGCGTACGGTAGGAAGCGTTTTCAGCCACACTTATCAGGATAATGGACGGCGTCCCGATATGCAGCAGAGGGCCGCCTTAGGCCTTCTTCCGGGTCCGGATTTCCAGCGGATATCGTCGCCGCACTGCGGGGGCCGACCAACATCCCCGGAATCGCTAAGTCCCGTAGAGAACCATAGTTTTGACCGTTCTGTGTGTCAAGGGTAGATTAGTCGGCGTTCGCCCTCGGCGGGGCGGCTAACCCTGTCGCCCCGACGCCGGCACTGGGCCAAGGTTCTTCCAACCGAACCCGGGCCGGCCGGGAACCGTAGGAACGGCAGGTCGAAGGTGAAGCGAAGCGAAGAAGGGCCGAAGCATGCCTCGGACGAGCGCCTGCTGTCGGACTTTCTCGCCGGCGACCGCGACTGCTTTTCGAAGTTGGTGGAGCGATACGGCGAAGAGTTGTATCGATTCGTCGGGCGGTTTATCCGCAGCTCGGCGATGGTGGAGGACGTGGTGCAGGAGACGTTCATCCAGGTATACCAATCGGCGCCTGGATTCGACGTTTCTCGGCGATTCCGGCCTTGGCTGTTCACCATCGCGGCAAACAAGGCACGGGACCAGCTTCGATCTCGGGCGCGCAAGCGCGAGGTCGGGCTCTCGACGGGGGCAAGCGATGAAGCCGAAGGCAATGCGAGTTACCTGGACTTTCTCTCCGACGGCTCGATGGCGCCGGATGAGATTATGGAGGATAAAGAGGCGCGCCAGCGCGTCCGCGGCGTGGTGTCGCGGATGCCCGAAAACCTTCGCGAAGTCCTGGTGCTGGGTTACTACCATCGCTTCGCCTACAAGGAGATCGCCGACATCCTGTCGATCCCCCTGGGGACGGTGAAGAGCCGATTGCACGCTGCCGTGTCGTACTTCGCCGCGGCATACAAGACGTTGGAGCGGGATGACAAGGCCGGCGCCCCTACTTGATGGACAAGCGATAGGGGCCGTTGATTCGATCGCATGATGGATACAAACGATCCGAAGCGTGATCCGCAGTTGCTCGCCGATCTCTTGGGCTATCATCTCGGCCTGACGGACGAGGCGGACAATCGACGCGTCGAGGCCGCGTTCGGCGTCGGAGAATCGCTGGCTTCATCGCGCCGGGCCGTTCAGCGCTTTCTGGCTCCGCTGGAGCTTGATGAGGCCCCGTCGGCGCCGGCCGATCTCGTTCAAAGAGTTCTCGGTCGGGTTGAGGCGACCGGCCGAACCTTGCCGCTGCGACGCGGCCCGGCTCTGGCCGCACCGCCGGAGACCGGTGGAGGCCGGGGGCCGCTCATGAACGTCCGTGAGCTGCTCGGATTGGCTGCGGCGATCCTGATCTTCGTCGGCATCTTCGTGCCCGGGTATCACTCGGCGAGGATGGCCAGCCAGCGCGCGGCATGTGCCGGCAATCTGAGGGACATCAGCGCGGGTTACGGGATGTATCAGGCGGCCTTCGACGGCGGCCTGCCGTTTGCGGGATTCACACCCAAGGACGCGACTTGGCTTCCGACGGATCGCCCCGGCGTGCGCTCCTTCAGGAATTCGCGCAACTCCTACATCCTTGTGAAGCTCGGTTTTGCCGACCCCAAGTCCTTCGTCTGCCCGGGCCGCGAAGGGGACTTCGCCCAGGCCACGCCGGTCGTCGGCAGCCTGAACGATTTTCCGAGTCCGAGGAACAGCAGCTACGCAACCTACCTCGGCTCGGGCCCGGCAAGCCAGGCGAACTGTGATCCGATCATGCCGATCGTCGCCGACATGAATCCGTTGTTCGACGCGCGTTCAGGACATGACCCTGGCTCCGGCTTGCCGGAGAACTCCTTAAGCCACGGCGAGGGCAAAGGCCAGAACGTCGCGCGAATGGACGGCAGCATGTTCTGGGCGCCGCATCCCCGCGTCGGCATCGACAGCGACGACATCTACCGGCTGATCGGCGTGCAGGAATACACCGGCACCGAGCGGCCTCGACAGCGCAGCGACGCCTTCCTGGTGCCCTGAGCACATCGCCGTGTCATCATCCATCGCCGCACACCCTCCCTGGCATCGCATGGAGCTTCGCCAGGGCGACATTACCCGCATCGCCTGCGACGCCATCGTGAACGCCGCCAACAGCAGCCTGCTCGGCGGAGGTGGCGTCGACGGAGCCATTCATCGCGCCGCGGGACCCAGGCTTCTCGAAGAGTGCCGCACGCTCGGCGGCTGCCCCTGCGGAGAGGCGAAGCTCACCGCCGGCTACAACCTCCCGAGCCGCCATGTCATCCACACAGTCGGCCCCGTCTATCGTGACGGGGCGCGCGGCGAGCCGGGCAAGCTTGGGTCCTGCTACGAGCGCAGTCTCGCGCTGGCGACGGTGAAGGGGATCAAGACCCTCGCCTTTCCCGCCATCAGTTGCGGCGTCTACGGCTACCCCATCGCTGACGCGGCGCGCGTGGCCCTCACGACGACTGCCGTGTTCCTGAAGGCCCGCCCTGAGATCGATCGCGTCACGTTCGTTCTTTTCGCCGAGGCGGATCTTCGCGTCTATCAATCGATCGCCTGCGAGCTTTCGGGCGCGTAAGCATTTCTTCGGCGGCCGGCCCGCCCGCGTTGCTGCAATTCCCGGCCGCGAATAGCATGGAACACATCCCGTCGGCGGCTGAAGCCGACTTCCGGTTGACGTAAGTCGAGGAGCCCGCCCGATGTCCGAATTCATTCGCCAGGATGTCAAAGACGGCGTGGCCACGATCAGGTTGTGCCGGGGCGATCTGCACAACGCCTTCAATGACGACATGATGGGGGAGCTGAGCGCCGGATTCGACCGGCTGGGCACTGTCGGCGAGGTTCGCGTGATCGTGCTCGCCGCCGAGGGCAAGAGCTTCAGCGCCGGGGCGGACATCAACTGGATGCGGCGCATGGTGGACTATTCCATCGAGGAGAACGTGCGCGACGCTTCCAACCTCTCGCGGATGCTTCGCGCCATTCGCCAGTGCCCCAAGCCCGTGATCGCCCGCGTACAGGGCGCGGCCTACGGCGGCGGGGTGGGACTGGTCGCCGCGTGCGACATGGCCGTAGCCCTGCGGACGGTCACGTTCTGCCTGAGCGAGGTGAAGTTGGGCATCGTTCCGGCGGTGATTTCCCCGTTCGTGATGGAGAAGATCGGTCCGGGGGCGGCACGTCGTTACGCCCTGACCGCCGAACGGTTTGACGCGGCCGAGGCCAGGCGGCTCGGCCTGATCTGCGAGGTCGTCGATTCCCCGGAGGCGCTCGACGCCTGGATCGCGGAAGTCTCGAAGGCCCTTTTGGCCAATGGTCCAGGGGCCATCGCCGCCTGCAAGCAGATACTGAGCCAGGTGGCCGGGGTGCCGTGGGATCACGTCGAGGCGATCACGACGAGAAAGATCGCCGAGATTCGCGTCTCGCCCGAGGGCCAGGAGGGGCTCAAGGCGTTTCTGGAGAAACGAAAGCCCAACTGGGCGGCAGGGTAATGGTTCGCGGCCGAATCCACGAGGCTCCGCTAAGCGAGGTGGCCATCGAGTGTTTCGCAAGGTCCTGATCGCCAACCGCGGCGAGATCGTCGCCCGCGTCGCCCAGACGCTCCAACAGATGGGCATCGTCGCCGTCGCCGTCTATTCCGAGCCGGATCGCCGATCGCCGCACGTCGCCGCCTGCGACGAGGCCTATTCGCTCGATGGCCGCACCTCGGCCGAGACATATTTGCGCGGCGATAAGATTATCGACATTGCCCGCTCCTGCGGCGCCGACGCCATCCATCCCGGCTACGGCTTCCTCTCCGAGAACGCCGAGTTCGCCGAGGCGTGCGGCAAGGCCGGCGTCAAGTTCATCGGGCCGAGCCCCAAGGTGATCCGCGGGTTGGGCGACAAAGTGGCCGCCAAAGAGATGTTCGCCGCCGCGGGAGTGCCGGTCGTGCCGGGCTGGTCGGGCAAAGCCGACGCCAAGATCGAGGACATCAAGAAACATGCCGCGACGATCGGCTTTCCGGTGCTGATCAAGGCCACGGCGGGAGGCGGTGGCAAGGGCATACGCGTCGTGGAGAATGTCGACCAACTCGCGGCGGGGATCGAGGCGGCCAGGCGCGAGGCCGAGGCGGCCTTCGGCGACGGACGCGTGTTCATCGAGCGGTACGTCGAACGACCCCGCCACGTGGAATTTCAAGTCTTCGGCGACGAGCACGGTAACGTCGTTCACCTCTTCGAGCGGGAGTGTTCGATCCAGCGCCGGCACCAGAAGATCATCGAGGAATCACCGTCGCCGGCGCTGAACCCCGCCTTGCGCGAGCGGATGGGCCAGGCGGCCGTGACGGCGGCCAGGGTCGCGGGCTATACGAATGCCGGAACCGTCGAGTTTCTCGTCGATGCAAGCGGGGATTTCTACTTCCTGGAGGTGAATACCCGGCTGCAAGTGGAGCATCCCGTCACCGAGATGGTCGTCCATCATGATCTCGTGCGGGCCCAGGTGCTGGTCGCGGCGGGGCAGCGGCTGCCGTTCGAGCAGGAGTCTCTCCGTCAGGACGGCCACGCGATCGAATGCCGCATCTACGCCGAAGACCCCTCGCGGCAGTTCGTTCCCTCGACCGGGACGATCGAACACTATGCGGCGCCTGCCGGGCCGGGCATTCGAGTTGACAGCGGCGTCCTCGAGGGTTCGGAAGTTTCGGTCTACTACGATCCGATGCTCGCCAAGCTGATTCTCGCCGGGCGGACGCGAATGGAGGCGATAGACCGCGCGATTTGGGCCCTGGAGCGCTTCGTCATCATGGGAGTGAAAAACAACGTGGCCTTCCTGCGCGATCTGCTCATGCACGATCGCTTCCGATCGGGGGAACTTCATACCGGATATCTGGAAGAGCATCGAGTCTGCGATGACCGCGACGGGCAGATACCGGACGAGGCCCTGATCGTCGCCGCGCTGGCCGCACAGGGGTTGGCTCACCACTCGGGCGAACCAGCCGCCGGGACGCACGACCTCGGCCCCTGGGAAGCGGCCGGCCGGTGGAGGGCCTTCTAGGTGGCGACGATCTCATTGAGGTCCGCAGGCGGCGGCGAGACGGTCGAAGTGCGGCTCGAGCGCACCGCCGGATCGCTTGGCCAGGCCTATCACATCGTCATCGCGGATAGACGGGTCGAGGTCGCCGTGGAGAGTCTTGCCGATGGGGCCGGTCGGCTGTGGATCAGGGGCCGACAGGTCCCCTTCTATCTCTCGACTGATGGCCGGCGCATCGCCGTGTGGCTTCGGGGACAGACCTACGAGCTTGAGGTGTCACGAGGCGCGGCCCTGCGGGCGGCCGGCGGCTTGCACGGAGTCATGCAACGGGCTCTGACGGCGCCGATGCCGGGCACTATTCTCCAAATCCACGTTCGAGCGGGGGAGGCTTTCCAGGCGCACCAGGCCCTGGTGGTGATGGAATCGATGAAGATGGAAATGACCCTCTCCGCGCCTCATGCCGGGCGGGTGAGCGAAGTCTCTTGCCGAGTGGGTCAGTTGGTTGAAATGGGAGCGACATTGGCCCGTTTTGAAGAGCCGGAAGATGGCATCACTGCCGAGTGAAGTGAGGATCGTCGAAGTCGGGCCACGCGACGGCTTGCAGAACGAGCCCGAGCGGCTAGAGACGCGGGTCAAGGCGGGCTTCATCGAACGTCTCGCCCGCTGCGGCTTGAAGCAGATCGAGGCCACTTCGTTCGTGCATCCCAAGGCCATTCCGCAGTTGGCCGACGCCGAGGAAGTCGTGCGACAGTTGCCCCCCGTGCCCGGGGTGACGTTCTCCGTGCTGGTTCCCAACGAAAAGGGGCTGGAGCGCGCGGTTCAGTCCGGCGTCAAGCGAATCGCCGTCTTTACCGCCGCGTCCGACACCTTCGCCAAGAAGAACATCAACATGTCCGTGGACGAGTCGCTGACGGTCTTCGGGCGGATCGTACCGGCTGCGATCGGCGGGGGAATGACGGTGCGAGGCTACGTCTCCACGTCATTTGTCTGCCCCTACGAAGGGAATGTGCCAAAGGAACGTGTGCGGGAGGTTTCTCAGCGCCTGCTCGATCTAGGCATGGACGAGGTGGCGATCAGCGATACGATCGGGGCCGCCGCGCCGACCGACATCGTAGAAACCTTGGGGCTCCTCTTGAAATCCGTGCCTGTCGAGCGGGTCGCCCTGCACCTGCACGACACCTACGGCACGGCCCTGGCGAATGTGTTGGCGGGGCTTCAACTCGGCGTCGCCACCTTTGATGCCTCGGCGGGCGGCCTGGGCGGCTGCCCCTTTGCGCCTGGCGCGGCCGGAAATCTCGCCACCGAGGATCTCGTCTACATGCTGGACCGCATGGGCATTCACACCGGGATCGACGCGCAGGCCCTCGTGGCTGCATCGAGCTTCATCGCCGAGGCCCTCGGCCGACCCCTGCCGAGCAAGTTGTGGCAGCGCCGGTCGGCCGGTCGGGATCGTGCCGTGTAGTTGGGAGTGAGTTTGCGTTTCCAATCCCCTGATAAACACCGCTCTCACAGGCGATCGGCGCGAGATCACTATCGCGTACTCGCTGCGACCGTGAGGGAGCGTGCCAGCCCCTATAGCGATTCCCGATTCACTTGACGATCCTCGCCCGATTTCCAAGGCCCAGGGGCAGGCCTGCGCTGGGCATTCTACGCAGCGGGCAGTCATCCACTGAATTGGGAACCGCTCTAGACTCACATATCGGCGCGTCGCCCGCCGCGGCGGGGTGGCACTGTTCATAGGCCAAGTTCTCTCCACGAGTGCCACTGCTCTACGAGCAGTGCTTCTCAGCAGCCCACCGCTCACAGAGCAGTGGCACACGAATACCTCCCGCTTACTCGGCGCCTCGCGCGCTGCGCCAATCGCCGCGGCGAATCTTCAACTTGGCGGCATACGGCAGCGCGAACAGGTACATGCCGGTGAACCAGTGCAGGCCGAGCGGAATCGGCGGCGTGAGGTTCATGGTCGAGTCGATCGCTTGGGCGATCGCTTCCCTATGAGCCGATGGCGCGAGCCGTTGGAATACCATCGCGACGACGTGGCGCAAATCGCGGTGGATGCGGCTTGGCGACAGCCTTCTTGGGCGACGGCGGCCGGGCCTTCTTGCGGGCGCTTCCGGCGGTCGATGTCGCGCGGCGGGACTTGGCTTTGGGGCTGGCCAAGGCGGCGGCGAGGACCTCGTCGGCGGTCTTGCACGACACGAACTTGATCTGATCGCGGATTTCAGCCGGGACCTCCACCAGGTCCTTCTGGTTTCGCCAGGGGATGATCACGCTCTTGATTCCCGCGCGGTGCGCCGCAAGGGTCTTTTCCTTCAAGCCGCCGATCGGCAGGACCAGGCCGCGAAGAGTGATTTCGCCGGTCATGGCCACGTCGCTGCGGCACGGGCGATCCGTCAGCAGCGACACCAGGGCGGTGAACATCGTGACGCCGGCAGAGGGGCCGTCCTTGGGGATCGCGCCGGCCGGCACGTGGACGTGGATGTCCAGTTCTGCGAGTCTGGCGGGGTCGATGCCGTATTTTTTCGCACGGGAGCGCACGACGCTGTAGGCGGCCTGCACGCTCTCCTTCATCACGTCGCCGAGCTGCCCGGTGAGCTGGAAGACGCCCTTGCCGGGCATGCAGGTGGCCTCGACGAAGAGGACGTCGCCGCCGACCGGCGTCCAGGCCAGGCCGGTGACGACGCCCGGCAGGCTGGTGCGGAGGGCCAATTCCGGCTCGAACTTCACTGGGCCGAGATACTCAGCGAGCCGCGACTTGGAGATGGACTTGGGCGCCTTCCTGCCCCGGGCGGTCTTGGCCGCGACGCCCCGACAGACCGTGCCGATCTCGCGTTCCAAGTTGCGCACGCCGGCCTCAGCGGTGTAGGACTCGATGATGGCGGTGAGGGTTCGATCGGGGAACTTGAGCTGACCCGGCTTGAGCCCGGCCTGTTCGAGGCGGCGCGGAACGATGTAGCGGCTGGCGATGAAGAGCTTTTCCAGCCGGGTATAACCAGAGAGTTCGATGACCTCCATGCGGTCGCGGAGGGGCGGAGGGACAGCCTCCATGTAGTTGGCGGTGCAGATGAAGAAGACCGTGGACAGGTCGAAGGGCACGCCAAGGTAGTGATCCTGGAAGGAGTTGTTCTGCTCCGGGTCCAGGACCTCAAGCAGGGCGGAGGAGGGGTCGCCGCGGAAGTCGGCCCCGATCTTGTCCACCTCGTCGATCATGAAGAGGGGATTGTTGGCCCCGGCCTTGCGGATCTCCTGGATGATTCGGCCCGGCATGGAGCCGATGTAGGTTCGGCGGTGGCCGCGAATGTCCGCTTCGTCGCGGACGCCTCCGATGGACATGCGAATGAACTGTCGGCCGAGGGCACGGGCGATGGAGCGGCCCAGGGAGGTCTTGCCGACGCCGGGAGGACCTGAAAAGCAGAGGATGGGTCCGCGGCCGTCGGGCTTGAGCTTGCGGACGGCGAGATATTCGAGGATTCGTTTTTTGACCTTCTCCAGGTCGTAGTGGTCGGCGTCGAGGACCTTTTCGGCCTGGGCGATGTTGAGCTTGTCCTTGGTGGCCTTGGACCAGGGAATCTCGCAGAGCCAGTGGAGGTAGTCGACCGCGCCGCTGTATTCCGGCGAGGCCTGGGGAGTGCGCTCCAGACGCTCCAGCTCGCGCTGGGCCTCCTTCTCGGCGGACTCCGGCATCTTGGCCTCGGCGATCGCCTCGCGCAAGCTTTGAAGCTCCATCTCGCGGGCGTCCGTTTCGCCCAGCTCCTTTTGGATGGCGCTCATCTGCTCGCGAAGGAAGTATTCCCGCTGGCTCTTGTCCATCTCGCTCTTGACCTGCTGCTGAATCTTGTCGGAGAGCTCGAGGATCTCGATCTGGTGCGCGAGATGGAGGTTCACTTTTCGCAGGCGGTCGGGGACGTCGAAGGTCTCGAGAATCTCCTGCTTCTCGACGGTCTTGAGCGACAAGTTGGCGGCGAGGAAGTCGGCCAGGCTGCTGGGCTTCTCGATGTTGTTCAGGATGACCATCGCCTCGTCCGGGACGCCGGGGGTCAATTCGATGACCCGCGTCGCCTGTCGCTTGGCGGTGCCGATGAGGGCGTCAAGTTCGGAACTGCCGGAGTAGGTGTCGTCGCGGGTGTGCGCCCGCGCGACCAGGAACGGCTCTGTCTGCACGAACTCCTCGATGCCGAAGCGCACCAGGCCGTGGACGATGATGGACTGCTTGCCCTCGCCGAGGTTCAAGAGCTTGAGGACGCTGACCACGGTCCCGACGCGATAGAGGTCGTTGAGGTCGGGGTCGTCGGTCTCGGCGGTGCGCTGGCTGACGACGCCGAGGATCTTCGACCCGGTGACGACGGAGTCGATAAGCTTGCGGGACTTCTCACGGCCGACGGTGAGCGGCACGATGGTGCCGGGAAAGACCACGGAGTCCCGGACCGGCAGGACCGGCAGGAGATCGGGGATGTCGAGCGACTTGGCCCCATCGGCGGCCTCGTCCGGAGGTCGCGCCGTGCTGGTGATCGAGACGATGCCCTCGGGAGCCAGGGTCTCGTCCGCGCCGGGGATTTCAATTTGTGATTCCTCGGGCTTCATCTTGTCTTCGCCCCCGAAATGAGCACCCCTCGCGGGTTCATGCCGACGACTTCACGGCCCGGCATGGCCGCCGGCATCGCACCGCCGCCGGAATCCCCTGTGGCTGAATGAATCATGAAGACTTCGGCAGGGTGATCCACAGGAGTCCGTCGCGGTAGGATGCGGTGATCCGGCTGCGATCGACGGCGCTTTCGAAGTCCACCTCCCGGCAGAAGCTCCCGGCGTCGATCTCCATGGCGTGGACGCCGATGTCTCCCTGCGGCCCGGCGGGCATGGGAGGCGTTCGCGTTCCGCGGACGATCAGGGTGCGGTCCTGAAGGTCTACGTGGATGGCGTCGGGCTTCAGTCCGGCGATGTCGACGCAGACCAGCCAGGCGGCATCCGTCTCGTAGATGTTCAGGTGCGGCTGCCAAGCCTCGGTCGGACAGAATCGAATGTATTCTCCAGACAGGTGCTGCCCGGATGATATCTCGCCCACGACCAGGCGACGAAAATGGCTGCTTTCGCTCAGACGATGGGGCATCAACCAGTCCCCTAGCGTGATAGGACGATCCGGCGGCTGGAGTCTAGTTGCCGGCGCCGGCCGGGTCAATCACCAATCGTTGATCGGAAGCTGCCGAGGCCGCCTTGAGCTAAGGTCCGAATAGATCCGGCGACCGCGATTCCCTTCGCCGCGAGTCGCTCATCGCAGGCTCGATCGGTCAAGAAAATGGCCTGGGCATTGAAATGGTTCGAGTCGGGCCCGGAGTGTCCGCGGGTCTCCTGTTCCCAGCGCGGTGAAGAATCCTTCATAGCGAACGCGCTCGAGGGCTGAGCGGACGACTGCCCAGTCGGCCGAACCGGAGTCGGTCACATGGAGGCACGTGAGCCGGAATCCCAGGGTGAGAATCCAGTCCGCGGAACAGGTTGCCGCCTGTTTGCCGATTGTCAGGCACGCGCCGACGAACGGAGAGTTGATTCGGTCAATGAAGGCCCGCATCTCGGGCGGAGACAATAGAAATCCCGCGTCGGCGCGGCAGGCGATGCTGACCCCGCGCTCCTGGGCGGAGAATCGCAGCCGGCTGAGGGAATCCACGCTTCGCGCGTAGGCGTCCTGGTACCGCACGAATGGTCCTGAAGTATTCTGACCGCGAACGACGGCGGGCGTGATGAGCAGCGTCCCCGCGCCAAGCCACGCCGCGCGATCCAGGGCTTGGAGCGTCTCGTCGTGGGCCCGTTGGCGGGCGGCCAAATCGTTTGAACCCAGGTGGGTTTCTGCGGTGGCCTCCATCGCCAGTCCGGACAACGAAAGTCCGCTGTCCGCCACAAGCCGCGCCAGCTCACCGCATGGGTCCTGCGTCGCGTCGCGGGAGGAAATGCCCGGCCCGCCGATCACCAGTTCGAGTGCATCAAAACCGGCGCCGGCGCTTGCCGCCGCGATTTCGCCGAGCGAGGTTTCCTGGGGAAAGACGGATGTTGATATCGAGGTCTTCATGCCTCACTCCGCGCCGCCCAATGCCACCGGACCATCTGCAAGTCCGATGGCCAAGCTCGAACTCCTATAATAGGCGGAATGTGGATTGAGCAAGTCGTCAGCGGAAAGTGGCGTGACGCCCCATGCCCAAGTCGATGAAAAACGCGACGCCGGAGACGATTGCACCGATCGAGCCTGCCGGCCCGGTTCTTCCGGCGACGGCCTCACAGGGCGGTCATGCTGCGCGTACGTCAGCGGCCCGAGTGGCTGCGGTCTTGTGCGGCATCGGCGCGCTCTATGCGTTCTTCGTCGCATCGGCGTTGTCGATCGCCTGGAACCTGCCGCGGCGGATTCTGCCATTGGATCCGGAGCAACAAGCGCTGGTCTTCGAAGCCCTGATCGGCCATGCAGGGCTGCTCGTCGCGGCGGCCGCGGGCTATTTGGCCGTTCGGCGTCGGGGCCGATTGCCGACTTGGACGCCGAAGGCCATGAGCACGGTCCTTGTGGCCATCGGGTTCGTCTCCCTGGACCGCCTGGTGGGCATCTACTTTCCTCCTTCGCCTTCAATACCGGAGTCGCCGTTCGAACTGCACGCCGAGCGCGGCTGGACCAATCGACCCAACGGCACGGGCCTAATACGTGGGTTCAACATCTCGTTCGACAGGTGGGGGCTGCGGCTCGACGAGGCCGAGGGGCCCCAGGACTTCGCTGGAAAGAAGCGGCTGCTATTCGTCGGCGATTCGATTACCGTCGGGTACTGGCACCAGGCGCGCTTCGCCTATGGGCGGCAGGCCGTCGAGGTCCTCAATCGACGGCATCCCGGCGCGACCTTGGCCGCGCTGAACGGCGGGACCTGCGGTTACGACCTGGCCCAGGAACTGCACTGGCTTCGACACGAGGGGCTCGCCCTCGCTCCGAACCTGGTCATCGTGCAGCTCTGCCTCAACGACGTGACCAGCCAATTCGACTCCCGCACCGCGATGGTTGGGGACACCTTCGACCCTTTCTTGGATGTGAACCGGCTGACCAGTTGCAGCGGCATCCGTCGGGCCCTCAAGGCCCTGGTCATGCGCACGCGGTTCGGCGCCGACCCGCCGGCCATTGCCAGGTCCCTGGAGGAAGAGGTCGTGGTGCAGGCCGCGTTGAGTGATCTCCCGGAGAACCTCAAGGCCCGATGGAACGTGGTGCTCGAGCTGTTGGGCCGGTTCGCCGAGACCTGCGAGCGGGCTCGGGTCCCAATGGTCCTGGTCTATTTCCCGCTGAAACAGCAGATCGCCTACGCCGATTTTTCCGACTTGCCTCAACGCACGCTCGCGAAGCGGTGCCGCGAACTCGGCATCCCCTTCCTCGACTTGCTGCCCGGCTTTCGCGAGGCCATCGGTACCGGGGACGTGCCGGCCGAACGGGCGATGATCGACGCCGTGCACCCTACGCGGCTCGGCCATCAGGTGGCGGGCGAGGCGCTGGCGGCGTTTCTTGAGGATCATCACATGATCGCCGACCTGCCGGGAGGCGGCGGTCGCGCGGCGGCGGAGATATTGAAGCCCGACGGCGGCGGGCGTATGCTCTCTCCCGATTGAGGCTGGGCGAGGATGCGCGGCCTCCAGGATGAAGAGGACACAAGACGATGATGATCACGCCTGGAATGAACGCCAGCCTCAACCGCCAGATCGGCCAGGAGCTGGCCGCGTCCCACGGCTATCTGTCGATGGCCTTTTCGTTCGAGAGTATGGGGCTGAAGATCTTCGCCAAGAGATTCATGCAGCAGGCGGAGGAGGAGCGGGGGCACGCCCTGAAGATCGCCAAGTACATTCACGACGTCGGCGGAACGGTGACCCTCGAGGCCGTCGCCAAGCCGAAGGGCGAATACTCGACCGCCAAGGCGATCGTGAAGGCCGCCGTCGAGAGCGAATTGGCGGTGACCAATTCGATCAACAAGCTGGTGGCCCAGGCGGACAAGGAAAGCGACTACGCGACCCGCAGCTTCCTGCAATGGTTCGTCGACGAGCAGGTGGAGGAGGTCTCGTCGATGACCGAGCTTTCGCAGTGGGTCGCCATGGCCGGCGAGAACAACCTCTTTCAACTCGAAGCCCGCATCGCCCAGGCCATGGCCTAGAGGCGTCGTCGGCGAGCGACTTGGAGCGTCAACGGCGGGGTGCCGCGAAGCTGCCGGACTGGGACGCCGGCAGCACTCCGACGGTGGCTCAGGCCCTTGACGCAGGTAGCGAGCCGCGCTCGCCGACCAATGGCCGTAAACGCATCGCGTTGATCCCGTCAAGGGTAACCCTTCAGCGCGTGTATAATGAATGACATGCCTGCCCTGGACGTGCATCAGGCGAAGTCTGACGACGGAGCCGTGGCGGCCGAGGACACCTGGACCGAGCTGACGCCGACGGTCTCTCAGGCCTTCAGCGACGTGGACAATCCGTTCATGTTCCAGGGCCGGCCTCCGTGCCTTGACCCGGTCCATGATAGGGTTCTCCACTCACACGAGGTGCGGCAAACGCTTCGAGTGGGGAACCTTTGTACCGCGCCAAGCCTCCTCAAGACATGGGCTTATGCGGCTCGATCGGAAAAACGAAACTCATGAACTGGAAACGGCACTAGAGCATTTTCAAGGTCGATGTAGCGGCCCCGCTCGGTCGGGGCCGACGAGGGGTCGGCGGTCGCCGAGGCGCTGTTTCGTCCGCCGCGGAGGGCGGACGCTACGGAAAAACTGAAAATGCCATAGGGACGTCTTATGAATCAGAAGTCGATCCATGGCGAAGGCCGCCGAGGATGCCGGAGGTCTGTTCGACGCTTGAACTCAAACTCGCCGTGGTCGAGCCGCGTCGATCAATGGAGGCCGCTCGCCGACCGGGCTGGGCCTCGTTTTCTCGATCATGTATTCGTCGATGATCTCGCCGTTCTCGTCGATCTGCCGTAGCTCCAGCCGGTCGGCGGAAAGATCGACCTGCGTAAAGCTGAACACCCGGTCGTTGTAGGTCCGGATGTACGGCGGCGGCGGCTCGATCTCCGGGTAGCGCGTGCTTCCGCCCGCGCCCGTCGTGATGTAGACGATGCCGGCGCCGTCCGGCACGATCTTGTCGGCGCGGATCGGCGCGGTCCGCTCGTAGAGGTGGTTGTGCCCGCAGAAGACCATGTCCACGCCGCACTCCTCGAAGACGGCGACGTAGGCCTCCTTCACGTAGGCGGCGCCCTCGGCGGCGTGCGTGCTCCCGGTGTAGAACGGATGATGGAAAAAAACGAACTTCCACCGGGCATCGCAGTCATTCAGGACGCCGCGGACCCAGGGAGCGACGACCGACTTCATCTGCTCCGCGGTCAGCGCGCCGGAAAACTCGACGAGGTTCGAGTCCAGGGCCACGAACCGGGCGTCGCCGTAGTCGAACCAGTAGTTTCGTTCCGCCTCGATGCCCGCTGGCCCGTTGTGCGGACAGAGGAAGGTCTCCAGGAGCGGCCGCCCCTGTTCGGTCGCCACGTCGTGGTTTCCCAGGGAGGGCATGAACATCGCCCGGCGGAGCATCTGGGCGTTGGGCTCGAAGAAGTGCGTCTGGTAGGTCTCCCGCGAGCCGGATGGATAGATCAGATCGCCGACGTGCAGAATCGCTTCCGGCAAGGTCCCGGCAATCCTAGTCGCGAGGTCCGCCTGGGTGTTGCTGCCGTTGCCCGAATCGCCGAAGACCACGAAGCGGAAGGGCGACCCGCGGGCCGCCGGCGTCTTCACTTCGATCGGCCCGGCGACCTGCGACTCGCCGAGCGCGAATCGGCGGTTTTCGATGGTGTACGTGCAGGTCGTGCCCGCCGCGAGCCCATCGAAGACAACCTCATATCGGCCGTGCCGCACTTCCGCGCGGACTACCCGCGATTGGCCGTCCGAGGTGTTCAGTCGCACCTGCGCGTCGCCGATAGGGGCGTCCATCTTCCAGACCACGGCCAGGCTGCGCGGCGCGGGCATCTGCACCATGGGCCCGGCGATCAGGCGGGGCCGGGTGCGGCGCTCGATGAGAACGCCTACGGCCGCGATCAGCAGCAAACCTCCGAGAGCGATTCGAAGCAGATGGTTTTTTTTGGGATGCGGCTCTGCCGACACGACGTCCGATTCTCCAATTGAGAGAGAGGCCATCTATCCGCCTGTCCAGGACAAAACGATGGCGGACCACGAGGTTCTCGACTAGGATATCTGGCCGCGAAAGGAAGAGCCATCCATGCCCCTGACAGACGGAACAGCCACCACCGAAGAACTCACCCAGCGGATCAATTCCATCCGAGACAGCCTTTGACCTGCCGAGCAGGAAAGAGCGGCTCGAGGCCGTCGAGGCCAAGATGGCCAAGCCCGGCTTCTGGGATCATCCTGATTCCGCGGGCGTGATCTCCGAACTCAAGAGCCTCAAGTCCATCATCGAACCCGTCGAGGCGGTCACGCGCCGCCTGGAGGACCTGTCCGTCCTCTACGAGCTGGCGGAGACCGAGGACGACGCGGCGGCGCGCGCGGAGGCCGACACCGAACGGGCGGCCCTGGTCATCGAGGTGGAGCGCGTGGCCTTGATGGCCCTGCTCAGCGGGCCGAACGACAGCCGCGACTGCTACTTCAGCATTCAAGCGGGGGCCGGCGGCACCGAGGCCTGCGACTGGGCGGCCATGCTGCTGCGGATGTACCTGCGCTTCTTCGAACGGCGCGGGTACAAGGTTGAGGAGTTGGGCACGCGCGAGGGCGACGGCGCGGGGATTCAGTCCGCCGACCTCCTGGTCAAGGGTTCCTACGCCTACGGCTGGATGAGCGTGGAGATGGGCGTCCATCGCCTGGTGCGGATCAGTCCCTTCAACGCCCAGGGCAAGCGTCAGACCAGCTTCGCCGCGGTCGACGTCCTGCCGGTCTTCCCTGAGAGCACGATCGAGCTGCCCGAAAAAGACCTCGAGGTCGTCGCCTTCTGCCGCAGCAGCGGGGCAGGCGGACAAAATGTAAACAAGGTCGCCACCGCGGTGCGCATTCGCCACCTGCCCACCGGCATCGTCGTCGAGTGCGTCAACGAGCGCAGTCAGGGCCAGAACAAGCGCCAGGCCATGAGCATCCTCAAGGCCAAGCTGGAGCAGATCGAGCAGGCCAAGCGCGACGGCGAGATGGCCAAGATCTACGGCGAAAAGGGCGAGATCGCCTGGGGCAACCAGATACGCAATTACGTGCTCGACGACCCCCGCGTCAAGGACCTGCGAACCGGAGTCGAAACGGGAAACCCCCAGAAGGTTCTCGACGGCTACATCGACGAGTTCCTCGATGCCATGCTGCGGAAACGGACGGAAAAGCGCGCCAAAAAGTGAGTTCCCGGACCGCGCTGAAATCAGGGGGGCGACAAGAACCGGATCACATAGGACCGATGCCGCAAGGCCTTCAAGCGCGGCGGGGGTATTTTTTTCGTCGTTGCCAACCGCCGGGGTTTTGCCCCACAATCGGCTGGAGTCGGGCGGGAAGCCGCCCTGCTAGGATGAATACGACGCGGCCGGCTCGGTCGCGGTGCATGGACGCGTGATCAGGGCCAACCACCAGGACACGGGTCTCTTGAAGAATATGGCGGCTCAGCGTACCATTATGGATCGGACTCGACCGCCCGCCGGAGACCCTAACGCCGCTGGGGGCCGGGTCTCCACCGTGCCGGGGTCGGTCGCCTCGCAAAGTCAATTCGGGCTCGTGGCGGAAACCAAGATGTCAGATTCTAGGGGCTCCACGCCCCCGGTCGGGCCATCCGACCAGCCTACGGCCTTCGTTGAGCGAGACCTAAACGGCCACCGCTGGCGAATCGTCACCGATTACCTCGATCGCATTGAATCCCGTCAAGTGGACTGGTTCGGGCTTTGCCCCTCCGCGACGGCCGAATTGGCGAAGCGCAACCGTCATCGTGACGTCTGGCGCGTCCGCAGCGGCGAGGATGATTATTTCGCCAAGCTCTATCACCCCACAGGGCTGGCCGCAAGGCTGAAGTTCCTCTTCCGCGGTCCAACCGCTTTGCAGGAGTGGGCGGTCGGCCAATACGCGGCGACCCACGGCATCGCCACCGTCATGCCTGTCGCCACCGCCTGGAGCGGGGATCGCTGGCAACCGGGCAGTTCCCTGCTCGTGACCAAGACGGTCCCTGACTCCCAGCCGCTCAGCGATTACTGGTTGGAGATCCGCCACGATCGCTGGCAGGCGAACCTGCTGGCCGACTCATTGGCTCGGTTGATCGCCCGGGCTCATCAATGCGGCTTTCAGCACGGCGACATGCACCCGGGCAACATCCTGGTGCGGCCCCAGGGGCGCCGTTGCGAGGCCTTCTTTGTCGATCTACACAGAGTGCGCATCGGTCATCCGGTGCAGCCCGACCGGGCGGTGGCCAACTTGGCGCAGCTCAATCAGTGGTTCCGTCGCCACGCGACACGGCCGCAGCGGCTTCGATTTCTCGGGCGCTACTTCGAGTATCGAGACCAATTCGCCCAGGCCAGCCCGATGGCCCGCAATTGGGGCATCGACGTCCGCAGGCTGGTGGCCGACCTGGCGGCCCAGGCGGACCGACACGCGAACAAGCTCTGGGCCAAGCGAGACCGGCGCACCCTACGAGACGGGCGCTATTTCGCGCGCGTGCGTCCCGCGCCGGGCTGGCGCGGCCACGCCCTACTCTTGAGCAAGCACCCTCCGAGCACGACCGGCGGCAAAACCCTGAGCTTTACTCGCCAGCAGTGGCAGGAATGGCTCCGCGATCCGCAGGCCTTCGTCGATCCGTCGAAACAAGAACTGCTCAAGGACTCTCATAGCGCGACGATCTGCCGCGCGACGCTCGGCGATGGAGCGGCGAGGCTCCAGGTCGTCGCCAAGCGGCCCTTGGCGCGCAACGCCTGGAAAAAATTGGGCCAAGTGTTCGGACGCTCCCGAAATCGCCGCAATTGGCGCGTCGCCAACATGCTGGGAAACCGGGATTTGCCCGTGGCCCTGCCGCTGCTGGTCGTCGAACGATACGTCGCGGGGCTTTTCCGCACCGACTCTCTTGCCCTGATCGAGTACATCGAGGGGGCCGTCGACCTGGAGACCTTCCTGACCCGCGAGATCGCCGCCCTTCCGACGCGCCGCCAGCGGGCCGTGAAGGACACGCTGATCCAATCGGTCGTTCGCCTGCTGAAGACCTTCCACGATCGCGGCTTCGTCCACCGCGACATGAAGGCGCCTAACCTGATGGTCAAGTGGCCCGCGCCCTACCAGCGAGAGCCGCTGCTCGTCTTCATCGACATGGACGGCATCTTCCACAGACGCAGGTGCGGAGAGTCCCAACGCCTTCGTGCGGTCGTCCGGCTCTGCGCCAGCCTCGTGGACAGCCCCGCCTGCACCAGCTCCGACCGGCTGCGATTCCTCAAAGGCTATCTGACCGGGCCGGGACGGACCCCCGACGCCTGGAAGCTCCATTGGCGGCGCATCCACGAAGAAGTTTGCAGCAAGCTCCGCGAGAAGCAATCGCGCCGCCTGTGGAAGCTGGCTCACTACGGACGCGAATAGCCCGCCCCTCCCGCGCCGCGAACAGCCATGTCGCCATCCGATCCGCCGCCAGATTCGACAGCGCCCAACGGAAACCCGCGCACCAATCGACTGCTCGTCGCCGGACTGCTCGCGTTCGTCATCCTCCTGCTGGCGGTCATCGTCGAACGCGATCGAATTCGCACCCATTGGTGGGCTCATCGGCTGGCCGCCGCGGAAACGCTTCACGAACGCGCCTACTACCTGGCTTGCCTCGCGAGCGTCGGCAATGCGGCGCAAGGGGCCGTCGATCGCCTGCTGAAAGACCCCCGCCCGGACCTACAGATGCTGGCCATCCCGGCCTCGCAGGGCATGCCGGCCGACCTGCGGCTCGACGCCGTCCTCAAGGCGTTGATGTCCAGCGACGACGCCGAGGTCCGCCACAGCGCCGCGACGGCTGCCGCGTTCATGAACTGCGACGCCGGCCTGAGATTCCTCATCGATCAGTCCGAACGTCGCGATCCGCGAATCGCCTCCGCGGCGGTAGCCGGCCTCGCCCGGGTCGCCGAGCCAGAAGCTGTCTCTGCCATATGCAGGGCCATGGCGCGTCAGAACTCTCCCGCGGTTCGGGCCCAGGCAATTGAGGCGCTTTCGCAGCAGTTGTCTGAAGCGCCGGCCGCCGAGTGCGACCCGCTGACGGCCTTGGTCGCGGCCCTCGACGACTACGACGCCTTCACGGGCCTGCTGGCGCTGGAGTTGGAAATGCAACATGCGTCTGAGGCCGTGGCCGGAGCGGGCAATCCCGTGAGCGGGCCGAAGTGGTCGGCGCGCGCCGGAAGCAGCCCCCGAACCGTCGCCTCCGTCGCTGCACAGCTACTCTCCACTCTCACGGGACAGAGCATCGAGCCCTCGGCGAGCCTCGACGCGAAAGCAAAGGCGGAATTGGTCCGCGAGTGTCGACGGCTCATCGCAAGGCGCGATCCAGCCGCCGTCCACCTTTCCCTCCCTCCGGGAACCCAGCCGCCGCCCTAATTGACGGCATCAAATCGATGTCGAGCCGCGGCCATCAGGCCGCGCGGCCCATCGAACCTCGGATTCCAAAATCACCCCCGAGCGACCTCCGGCGGACCCTTGCGTCATTTCAGCCGATACATGACGGTATGCCCGATCCGCGCCTATCCGACTCCAGGGCAATTGATTGCCGAGGCAATCGCAAACGCTGCTTGATTGTCGCGGCGTCGGCGCTGGTCACGATCTTCGCGGCCGACGCGTTCGTCCGCCGAATGGCCCCGACGCTCGCCGCCTACGACGTCGCCGACTACCAGCGAAAACCGAACCACCTGGCCCTGCGCCTGATGCCCGACATCGTCCTGATGGGCTCGTCGCGGGCCAAGTATGCGCTGGTCCCGAAGGAGTTTCGCCGCCTGACCGGCCTCGAGACCTACAACTTGGCGATCGCCGGAACCAAGGTGGCGGAGTGGCAGACGATCGCCGAGCACTTGTTCAGCGAGCGCCGGCCGCGACTCTTGGTCCTCGGCGTGAACGCCAGCGAGTTTCGCGCGGACTATCTCCCGACCTATGCAGCGCGGAACCTGTTCGACTTCCATGACCTCCTGCGATCGATCCGGATCGAAGGGCCGTCCGTCGAGATCGTGGGCCAGTATCTTCGCCGGACGCTCGGCCCATGGTGGGCCACCTACGACCGACGCTACGAATTGAAAATGTTCGCCCAGGAGAAATTGGCGGCCGCCCTGCCCAAGCACGCCCAGTTATCGATGGAGTTGCGGGCCCGGGTGGCGGCGCCTGTGCCGGCGGACGGATTCGAGCACCCCTGGCAACGAGGCCGGCAACTTCGCAACCTTGAAGTGCGGCTCCTGGCAGACCCGGCGGGCATTGACGCGGCAAGCGTCCCGGCGTTCTCTCCGAATGCCGCCGCCTGGCGGCGTCTCGAAGCCTTCCTCGTTTGGTCTGAACGGCAAGCGATCCCGATGATGGTCGCCTACGTGCCCAACTGCCCGCGGACCGAGCGGCGCTGGGCCGAGGTCGAGCCGCGCATCATCACAAAGATCGCGGAAATCTGTCGGGCACGCGGCGTTCCGTTTCTTCCCTGCGAGCCGCGCGACCTGCCCCGCACCAACGCCGACTACCTCGAGGAAATCCACGTGGGGCTGCCGCTGGCCGAGCGGATCAGCCGGCGGATCGCAAAGCGCGTCGTGGCCCTGGGCCTGATCAACGCGCCCAAGGACAGCCTGGCCCGTGGGTCCGAGGAGGAAGGGGCCCGGCCGTGATCTTCTCCAGTTGGATATTCGCCTGGTTCTTCGTGGCCGTCTTCGTGGTCTATTGGGCCCTGCCCTCGCGCCGCGGGCGGCATGTCTTTCTCCTCGGGGCGAGCTACCTCTTCTACATGTCGTGGAACGCCTGGCTGGTCACCCTGATCATCGCCATGACGGTCTTCGACTACTGCATCGCCCTGGGGCTCGCGGCAAGCGACTCCGGCCGCCGGCGCAAGCTCCTGCTGGTGCTCAGCCTCGTCGGAAATCTCGGCACGCTTGCGATCTTCAAATACGCGGACTTCCTGACGCTCTCATTGCAGAGCCTGCTCGCCTCCGCCGGCATCCACACCAACCTCTCCACGCTCTCGATCATCCTGCCGATCGGCATCAGCTTTCACACCTTCCAGACGCTCAGCTACACCATCGACGTCTATCACCGAAGGATCGAAGCCACCCGTTCGATCGTCGATTTCGCGCTCTTCGTGGCGTTCTTCCCGCAGCTCGTCGCCGGCCCGATCGTCAAGGCCGCCGACTTTCTCCCGCAACTGGCGACCGACAAGCGATTCGACTGGGACCGCCTGGCCTCCGGGGCTCAGCTCTTTCTCGTCGGCCTGACCAAGAAGCTGCTCATCGCCGACCAGCTCGCCGGGCTGGTCGATCCGGTCTTTGCCGAGCCTCATCGCTATGTGACGCGGGACCTGTGGCTGGCCATGTTCTGCTACGGCGGACAAATCTACTGCGACTTTGCCGGCTACACCGACATGGCCATCGGCGCGGCGAGGGTCCTCGGCTTCGACTTCAAGCCGAACTTCGCCAACCCCTACCTGTCGACCAGCCTGTCCGACTTCTGGCGGCGATGGCACATCTCGCTCTCAACCTGGCTGCGGGACTATCTCTACATCCCCCTCGGAGGCTCGCGGTCCGGACGACTGCTCACTTGCCGCAACCTGATGATCACCATGCTCCTAGGCGGCCTGTGGCACGGCGCGAGTTGGACGTTCGTCATCTGGGGCGCCATCCACGGCGCCGCGCTCGTCATCGCAAAGCTGTGCGTCGCTTCAAGAAAACCCCGCGCGAGGCCGGCGGGCGGACCCGGCGATTGGGCTCGCGCCTGTTGCTGCTGGGCTGCGACGCTTTTGCTGGTCCACATCGCGTGGATCTTCTTCCGCTGCCAGCCCATGCGTGACGGCCTGACCGGCCTCACCGAGCCGACTGTCGTCGCCCTCCAGCGAGCGGCCTACTTCACCGGTCACTTGTTCGTTCCGGCGACGGTGCAGGACCCCATCTGGCTCATGGACAAGCTTCCGATGGTCTGTCTGCTGCTATTGATGGCCGCGATGCACCTCTATGAGGAATGGCTGCGCCGCGGTGGCCGTGGGCTCGTCATGCCCGCGCCGCTTGCGGGAGCCGGCTACGCCGCCTGGGTCCTGGCGACGACGCTGCTCGGCCCCGAAAACACGAACCCTTTCATCTATTTCCAGTTCTAACGCCGCTCCCGGATTGATGAACGATCCGAGCCGCAATTGCCTGCCCGCCGTTGCGGGTGAGGCAGCGCGTCCCAATGACCATCGATGACTTCGCCGCCGATCCTCTCGTCGCGTTCTACCGCCAGGCGGCCGGGTCCTGTCCATAGAAGCGCTGCAACTGCCCGTACAAGGCGCGATGGGCCCGATGAAACCGCCGGGGCTGCTCAAAAAATTGCTCCGTCGCCACCGCGAAGAACTCCGCCGGGTCCTCGGCGCCGTACGGATCGATGAAGCTCCTGCGCCCGCGCCTCACCATCGAGACCAGCCGCTCGTACTCCCTCCGCAGCACATGCAACCACTCGCCATGTTGCTCCCGGCTTTCCAGAGGCGGCACGCCGTCGGCAGCGCCGTCGAGAAAGTCCAGCGCATGGGCAAACTCGTGAAAGACGGTGTTGTGCCCGTCATCGCCGCTGCGCGTCGTGCGGCTCACGCCGTCCCAGGCCAGCAGGACCGGACCGCGGTGCCAGGTCTCGCCGATCCGGGCGTCGTCGATGTGATAGACGCGGCCGTCCGGACCGATGGCCTCGACCGATTCGCCAAACTCGCTGGGATAGACGATGATCTCCTTGGTCTTGGGATAAAGGCCCAGCCGAGGCAGATTGACCACCATCAGGCACGCCTGGGCCGCGATAAGCACCTTCATCTCATCCGTGACGGCCAGGTCCTCTGCGCCCCAGAAGGTCTTGGCGTCCAGGAACTCCTGGATTAGGCGGTGCAGGACCGGCCGCTGGTCCCGGGGGAAACGCCGATAAATCGGCAGCCCGCGGTAAAGCGTCTGGAGCCAGGCCTGTCGGAACGGCTCCGGATCGCCATCCCGGCGAGCCTCTCCACGGCCTGAGAACAATCGCCTCCACCAACTCATTTTTCTCGCGTCCAGCCGATACAAGTGAGCGGTCGAATCGAACGCCTGCGCGGCCACGGCGTCAAGCCTCGGTGTCCGTCGCGGCCCGCCGTCCGCGGAAGGAGTTCGGCACATGAGCCGGCTGGTGCCCAGGACGCGATCGACGCTGGCTGTCGGCGATGTCGGCAGCTTCACCAAGCAGTTCACCGACCGGGACGTCTTTCAATTCGCCGACGCCTCGGGCGACTTCAACCCTCTGCACATCGACGACGAGTACGCCCGGCGGAGCCGCTTCGGCCGCCGCGTGGCCCACGGCATCCTCATGGCAGGCATCATCTCGGCAGTGCTGGGCGGGGAAATTCCGGGCCTGGGGACGATCTTCGTGGAGTTGCACATCCGGTTCTTGAAGCCGGTGTTCATCGGCGACACGATCACCGCCACGGCGACGGTCATGGAGATCATCAATCCCAAGCGGGTGCGGATGTTCGTGGCCTGCGTGAACCAGCAGGGCGAGGACGCCGCCATCGGCAACGCCGTGGTGATTCCGCCGGAAGGGATGCAGATCAACGCGTAGGACTTAGGCATAGGTCGGGGCATCGACCCGACATTTTTCTGTCGCCGACCGCAGGCCCAGGTCATGTCATCGACCCGAAATGGTTCTGGGATAGCTCTACAATCCGAGCATGGCCGCTAGGGAAATGATCCGCGACATGCTTCACCGGGATCCCTTCGGGCCGTTACGTCCAGTGGAGAGTCTTACACGATCCGCAATCCCGACCTTGCCGCCTTGATGGACCGTCGTCTTTTCGTCGCGGAGTCGCGTACCGACCGATGGGCAATGGTCGAGCACCTGCATATCACTGACGTCGAAACCCTCGCCAACGGGCATCCCCGCCGCCGCCGAAAAGGTCGCCGGTAGAGTCTCAGGCGCCACTTCACAAGTCCGTCTGGCCAGGAATATCTCAGCCGTCTACGCGTTGCGGCGGCGTCAGGCGGGGCCATACAATGCCCTGATGAACCGCGGGTCGAGAGTCTTGGTGGCGATGAGCGGCGGCGTCGATAGCAGCGTCGCCGCCTGCCTGCTGCGCGAGCAAGGCTACGACGTCGTCGGCGTCTTCATGCGATTGGGCGCGGATGAGCCCGTCGAATCGCACCCCGCGGCCGCGAAATCGGATCACCGCTCGGCCGACTTGGCGCTGCCGATGTTCGGGTCGGCTGGGCGGCGGAGTCGTGACCGTCATCGCGGCTGCTGCTCGGCGGCCGATTCCGCAGACGCCCGCGCGGTGACCGGCCGGCTGGGCATTCCCTTCTACGCCTTGAACTTCGCGGAGGAGTTTTCGCGGCTCAAGCGGTACTTCTCGGACGAGTACGCCCGGGCCCGAACGCCGAACCCCTGCGTCGTGTGCAACCAGTGGCTGAAGTTCGGCAAGCTGCTGGACTATGCCGACGCGGTCGAGGCGGACTGGATCGCCACGGGACACTACGCGCGGTTGGATTCGGTCCACGGAAGGCCGAGGCTGCGTCGAGCCAGGGACCTGGCCAAGGACCAGTCCTACGTCCTGTTCGGCGTCCCGCTCGGGACGCTTCGGCGGACGCTCTTTCCGTTGGGGGAGTTGACCAAGGGCCAGGTCCGGGCCATCGCCCGGCGCAACGGCTTGGCCGTGCACGACAAACCGGACTCGCAGGACATCTGCTTCGTCGCCGATCGGCGATACGCGGACGTGGTCAAGGCATTTCGGCCCGACGCGTTCAGTGGCGGGACGATTCGCCACGTGGACGGCCGCCGGCTCGGGGCGCATCCGGGCTTGGCCCATTTTACAGTCGGCCAGCGCCGAGGCCTGGGCGTGGCCGTGGGCACGCCGGTTTACGTCTCGCGGTTGGACGCGCAGACCAACACGGTCTTCGTCGGCCCATCGGAGGCGGTGGAGTCCTTTTCCGCCTCCGCGTCGAACGTGCAATGGCTTGTTGACGCGCCGCGGCGGCCGCTACGGGCCGAGGTTCGCATCCGCTACAATCACGTCGCAGCGCCTGGCGAGGTCGTTCCCGTTTCGCAGGGCGCGGTCCGAGTTTGGTTCGACGAGCCGCAGTGGGCAGTCACGCCGGGCCAGGCGATGGTCTTTTACCGGGGCGACGAGGTGCTCGGCGGCGGCTGGATCGACTGAGTCGATCTTCGCGTCCGTTGCCGTTCTCGGGCAGTGGGGGAATCACGTTAACCCGTCATTTGGGCTTATTGTCTCTCCGGGCTTCGGCAACGATCTCGCCGACCTCGTCTTCGGATTTCCAGACGATTTCGTAGCCGTCGGCCGTTTTCATGAGGACGTGACGTCCCTTGGCGGTGGTGGAAAGGTGTCGCTCCCTGCACACGGCGAGCGGCAGCGAATCGCCCGGCCTCGGCGTGGCGGCCCAATTGCGCACGATCAAGTCGTAGTGCATCGCGGAGTTGCCATTAGGAGCGGGGTCAAAAGATTGCCAAAAGCTCTCGAGGATCTCGGGGTGCTGCTCCGACAGCTTTGAATCACGGGCCACTTCGGCGAAATGGGTGAGGGCCGCGAAACACTCGCGCCGCCGAATCTCTCCACGGTGCCAGGCGATGAACCCGACAAGGGCAGCACCGCCCAGGACCAGCCACGCCGAGCGGCGCCAGAAAGTGACCTTGCGCCGCAGGGCCTGTGTCTCGGCCGCCAGATCGAGGCCGTCAGCGGCAGCCGGGTCGTGAAATCCAGTCGGGTTCGGCGGCATCGAAGGTCCTGGGGTCGGCCGGCCAGTCGCTGAGTATTCCCACCGGGGCCATGGACGCGCCTCCGGAGCGACCACCGACAGTGTAACGCTGCATTGCCGCCGGACAATCCGTCGATTTGGAGCGGATATGCCGCTCACCGTCGCCGGAATCGGCAATTATTTGCCAAATCGCCCCGCAACGGCTATGGTCCCGCCAATATGGAATTACCGAAGAGGCCGCTTGGCGACGAATACATCAGGCCGGGTGGATTTCGCGAACTGTGCCGCAAGCTCTCGGCGAACCCCAAGGTCCGCGAGCTTTCGGCCCTGGTCATGTACGCATTCGACCGCCGCACGAGGCTCCTCCCTTTCCTTTTTGCCGACTGGCGGATCATCCCCGCGGGCGTGCGCGCCGTCGCGGACACCCTGGATGCCGCGGGGCTTGCGCGCAGCCGGATCGTCTTCCAACTCTGGTCCCCCAATGTCCGTCCCTCTCGGGCCCTAATCGATGGGCGGCGGCCGGACATTCTGCTGATCAGCAGCATGCAGATTCACGCCCGGGAGGCCTATCAGTGGGTCGCCGACGCCTGCTCCATGCCGGAATCCGAGCGGCCGCTGGTGCTCTGCGGCGGACCGAAGTCCATCTATGAGCCTTGGGACTATTTCGGGTTTGGCGAGCGCGGGGAGATCAACGCCGACTGCAGCGTCACCGGCGAGTCCTACGTATTGCTGGAGCTCCTCGACCGCCTGCTCGACCAACAGGGGCGCGGAGAGCCGATCCGCCAGGCCTTCCTCAGGGCTCGGGATCGACAGCTTCTGGAGGACATCCCTGGCCTGGTGTATCGCGTCGATCCGCCCGGCGGCCGGGAGGCCCATCTTGTCGATACCGGGGTGCAGCGGCTGGTGCAGTATCTCGACGAGCTGCCGGTCCCGCTGGCGTCGTTTTCGCGGATGGAGCCGCCGCACAAGCGGGAGACTCTCTCGGCGCGGCCGATTCCAAAGGACGAGATACACAAGCGGGCCAGGATCACCTCGTTGATCGTGACCCAGGGCTGCAAGTTCCGGTGTAGCTATTGTCCGATCCCCGCGTACAACCAGAATTCGTTTCGGTTTAAGAGCCCCGAGCGGTTGGGCGACGAGATGACGGCGCTGCGGGAAGAATTCGGCCTGCGCAACTTCTTCGGCACCGATGATAATTTCCTTAATCGGCGCGACACCGTCGAGGAGATCATCCACCACCTGGCCGGCAGACGCATCGGCGGCAAACGGTTCAACAAGTGCGCCCGCTGGGGGACCGAGGCCACGATCCACGACGCCTTCAAGTGCATCGACCTCATGCCCGACATGCGCCGTGCGGGGCTTCGGGCCCTGTGGTTCGGCGTCGAGGACCTGACCGGAACGGTGGTGAAGAAAGGGCAGGCGGGCACCAAGACGGCCGAGGTCTTCGAGGCGATGAACAATTGGGGTCTCTGCCCGATGCCGATGATGATGCACCATGACGGCCAGCCGCTCTACACCCGCGGCAGTCTTTACGGCCTATTCAACCAGGTGCGCTACCTCCGCAAGCATGGGGCCATCAGCGTGCAGATCACCGCCTTGACGCCGGCCGTCGGCACGGAGTTCTTCGACAAGCCCTATCAGGACGGCATGGTTTTCCAGTCCGTGGCGGGTCGTCGCGTGGACGAGGCCCATTTCGACGGCAACCACGTGGTGGCCAGCACCGAGCCGAGGCCGTGGCTGAAACAATGGAACCTGATCGCCGGCTACGCCTCGTTCTACAACCCGCTCAGCCTGCTGGGAGCCATGGTTTTTCCCAAACGGCGGCTGGCGGGCGCGGATATCGGCATGCAATTCATTGGCATGGCTGCCTTGGCCAAGACCATGGTTGACTCGGCGCGGTGGTCCTGGCGGCTTTGGCGCGGCCCAATTGAGAAATGCATCGCCGTTCCAGGCCCTCGGCTGCCGCTGATCAAGGTCAGGCCGCACGAGATCGAGACCAAGCGCCCGACGGCGATCCCCCCCGATTCGCGAGAGGTGTACAAAGTGGAACGACCCCTCGACGGCGATCGCGCCGGCCGTTCACTGCCCGTTTTGGCGGCGAGGTGACCGCGATCGCCCGCCTGTCGCACCTTTCCGGCGGGACTGAGTTATCCGTCCAACGGCGTAACTTCGCATGAGCAGGGATAAGGGCGTCGTCGTTTCGTTTCGCGTGGACGGCCACCTCGCCGAGGTGTTGAAGAAGGTGCCGGACAAGTCGGCCTTCATCCGCGACGTGATCCTGCGAAGTTTTTACGAGACTTGTCCGGTGTGCAGGGGGCGAGGGGTCCTGCCGCACGAGCTTTCCCGCTGGGCGTCGAGACAGCTCAAGGCCGGTCGGACCGTCGAGTGCGACTGCTGCCTCTTCAATTATCCGCAATCGACCCTTCGCCGGGGGGCAGGGCGTCACAAGAAGGTTTCCCGCCGGTTCGTCTGCCAGCACTGCCGCAGACACGAGCACGCCCATTAGAGCGGTTTCGAGGTCGATGTAGCGGCCCCGCTCCGTCGGGGCCGACGAGTTATCGTCGGGCGCCGAGGCGCTGTTTCGTCCGCCACAGAGGGCGGACGCTACCGAAAAACTGAAAATGCCATAGGTCTATCGTTCCCCCAACGAGCCGAACGCGCCGGTGATCGGGCCCCTCACGCGGCACACAGCGTGCGCAAAAAAAATAGGACTCGCAGGGGATGCGAGCCCTAGGTCCCTACCTCTCGGGCCGGAGAGTAGAGAAAGGAGGTTCTCTAGTGGGACCGACCGGATTATAGACTATTTTCGGTCCTGTCAACAAGGGTCCGGCACGGATTCCAGAGCACATTTCACAGGCTTCGAAGGGACGGACTTCGCCTATATCGCTGCCCCCTCGGGCTGCCGGCGTGCCAAAGCGGGCCAAGCGATTTTCGGAGTCGCAGACTTCCAAATCGGCCGGGAGGCGGTCAATGGCGGCTCGGTTCAGCCATGTGATTGAAACGCCATGCACTCAGGAAACCCGACCCCCAGTCCGGCCGATAATCGCTTGGTCCCCTCGGTCGATCGTCGGCCAGCCACTGGATTTGAGGTGGGGTTCGCTCCCTGGTGTTCCGATGTCTCGGAATGGATTCTCGATGCGCCGCCTGAATTACCCCGCGTCGGAGTCGAAGGAGCGCCGCTCTCCCATGCCGCCTAGCCGTAGAGATAGCCCCCTTATCTTGGTCATCGACGATGATCCGGCGGTCGTGCGCCTCATTGTGCACCAACTCCAAAACGAGGGGTTCCACACGACTTCGGCGGAAGCGGGTCCGACGGGCATCTCCATTGCGGAAAAATATCAACCGGATGCGGTTCTGCTGGACATCAGTTTGCCCGGCACGGACGGATATGCCGTGTGTCGGGAGATCAAGTCCCGCCTCTCGTTGGCGGAGACGCCTGTCCTCTTTATCACCGCCTCCGAACCGACGGATGCCGTTATCTTGCGATGTTTCGAGGTCGGGGCGAACGACATTCTCTCGAAGCCGGTACGTCAAGTCGAACTCGTCGCCCGACTTCGCGTGGCGCTGCGCGAACAAGCCCTGCGGCAGGCTTATCGCCGGCTGGCGGTCGAGGACGCCATGACCGGATTGGCCAATCGGAGGCAGTTCTTCGCCTACGCCGTCGAATCGATCATCCGAGCGCGGCAGGACCGCACCGAGAGCGTACTGATCATCGGAGACGTCGACAATTTGATGGCGGTGAACGATCAATATGGACACGACCTGGGCGACGAGGTTCTGGTGACTTTCTCGCACCTGTTCAGGAGGGTCCTCACCTTGGATTGCCGAGCCGGTCGTCTCGGCGGCGATGAATTGGCCATGGTCATCCGGAACACCACCCGGAAGGCGGCGTTCTCGCTCTGCGACCGCCTGGCGAGGACATTCGCCGCCATCGCCTTCGACGCCAAGACCCATCCAAAGCACTTCACCGCCACCTTCGGCATGGCCGCCTATGACGGAGAACCCCCCAGCTTCGATGCCGACGCGTTCATCACCCACGCGGACGTCGCCCTCTACGCCGCCAAGGATTTGGGCCGGAGTCGGGTGGTCGGCTATTGGCAGCTCGACCCCAACGCACTTCCCGAGGTCGCCCCGGGCAAACGACACGCCAGGACCAAGGTCCGCAAGCGGAGCCAGCGTGCGGCCTTTGCGACTCTCCCAGCGGCTGGCATCCTGTCGCTCCAGACGAACCCGGCGAGCGAGCCCGATCCGCACAGTCCATCCGTCCACGACTAGACGCCTGTCGAGGACAATTCAGCGCGGGAGAAGAGCAGGCCCGCCGGCCCTTTGATGAATGCGCGGCGTGGGCCTACGATTCGGCGGGAATGATGCGTAACCTGATGCTCGTGCTGGCCTTCGACGGGGCCGACTTTCACGGATGGCAGCACCAGCCGGGTCTGCGGACGGTGCAGGACGACCTGGAAAAGGCGCTTCGCCGAACGGTCCGGCATCAGGTGGTCGTGATCGGTTGCAGTCGGACCGATGCCGGAGTCCACGCCGCCGGCTATGTCGCCAACTTCTGCACGACCAGCCCGGCGACGGATCTGGCGATCTTTCGCAGCGTCGGCGCCCGCCTGCCGAAGGACATGACCCTCCTGCACCTCGCCGAGGTGGCGCTGACCTTTCACGCCACGCGGTCGGCCGTCAGCAAGCTCTATCGCTATCGAATCCACAACGTGCCCGCGCGGCCGTGCGAGCAATTGAATCAGCGTTTTGTTTATCATTTTTGGCACCCGCTCGACGTCGAGGCCATGCAGGCCGCCGCGCGGCATTGGGTCGGCACGCACGACTTCAGTTCCTTCGCCTCGGCCGGCAGCGAGCGGGAGACCAACGTGCGGACCATCCGCGGCATCGAGATCTCACGCGAGGACCAGGAGGTCCGAATGCACATCGAGGGCGAGGGCTTCCTCTACAAGCAGGTCCGCAACATGATGGGAACGCTCATCGAGATCGGCCGCGGCCATTGGCCGGTCGAGAAGGCCCCGGAGATTCTCGCCGCCCGCGATCGACAGGCCGCCGGACCGACGGCCCCCGGCCGGGGACTCTGCCTCCAGTGGGTGCGCTACGACCTTCTCCGGTTGCCGCAGCCTTCCGCGGATCTGCTCGCTATGGCCGGACGCGCCCGCCCCCCCGCAGGCTTTGAGCGGGCGGTCGTTGAACGACAGCCGACCAGCTCGGCCCCGTTGCAGCCGGACGCCGAGTGCCTCCAGGAGCCGCCGGCTTAGCCCCGCATGCGCATCGTCCACGTTATCACCCGGCTGATCGTCGGAGGCGCGCAGGAAAACACCCTGCTCTCATGTGAGGGGTTGCAGCAGCGCGGCCACGAAGTCGTCCTACTGGCCGGCCCCACGGCCGGCCCGGAAGGATCGCTGGTCGATCGGGCCCGCGCAGGTCCGTACCTGTTCGAGGAGATTCCAAACCTGGTCCGGCCCGTCAGTCCGACGCGCGACATGAGGGCCCTCGCCTGTCTGCGGCGCCGCTTTGTGGAACTGCGGCCCGACGTGGTGCACACGCATTCCAGCAAGGCCGGCGTATTGGGGCGCATCGCGGCCCGTCGGGCAGGCGTGCCGAACATCGTCCACACCATCCACGGCATGAGCTTCAATCGAACGCAGCCCGGCCTCACGCGGTTTTTCTACGCGGCGGCTGAGCGGTACTGCGCCCGCAGGTGTCACGCGATCGTCAGCGTGGCCGATGCCATGACCCGACAGGCATTGCAAGCGGGGATCGGTCGCCCCGGACAGTTCGAGACCATTCGCAGCGGCATCGTTGTTTCGGAGTTCGACCCGCGGACGTACAACGCGGGGCCGCTTCGCCGGAAATGGGGTATTTCTCCGGGTGAGGTGGCGGTCGGAACCGTTGCCCGGCTGTTCCCCAACAAAGGCTATGAACAATTGATCGACGTGATGGAGCGGGCGATCCGCCAGGAACCGTCCCTGCGGTTTGTCTGGATCGGCGACGGCTCGGCCCGGGCCGCCTACGAGCGAGAGTTGGCTCGCAGAGGGCTGGCGGATAGCGTCCGCATCCTTGGCCTGGTTCCCCCGGCGCAGATGCCCGCGATTTTGGCGGAGATCGACCTGCTGGCCCATACGTCCCAGTGGGAAGGGCTTCCACGGGCCGTGGTCCAGGCGATGCTCATGGAGAAGCCTGCCGTGTGCTTTGCCATCGACGGAGCGCCGGAAGTGGTCGTCTCCGGCGAGACCGGCGAACTGGTCGAGCTTGGCGACCCCGCGGGTTTCGCGGCGGCGATGGTGAGTCTTGCTCGCGACCCCGACCGCAGACGGCGCTATGGGCAGGCCGGGCGGGCCAAGTGTGTACGAGAGTTCGATCACCGCCGCATGGTCGATCGCCTCGAGGCCCTGTACCAGCGCCTGGCGCGCTCGCCGAAAGGCGAACGGACCCATGGGTAGCCGGGCCGCCCCGCCCGGGGCGTTTTAGTCGTCCGCGTCATTTGGCCGGCGGCTGTGTGTCGCCGAGCTGGTTGAGCAGGGTGATCGCGTCCTGCCGTTGCCGGGGGTCGCCGTGCTCGGCTGCGATTCTGAGGATGCCCGCGGCCTCCTGCGTCCGCCCCACTTTGATATAGAGATATCCCAGACGAATGGCCGCCTCGGCATGGGTCGGGCGGGAGTCAAGAATTCGCTCATACTCCTTGGCGGAGGCCGCGAGATCGCCGAGCACGACGAACAGTGCTCCGAGGTCGGCCCGAACGTCGAGCGCATCGCCGCGCAATTCGAGCGCGGTTTCGTATTCCGACTTGGCGTCCTGGTAGCGCTGCAATTCAGTAAGGGCGTAGGCCCGATTGGAGTGGAGCGCGGCCGACCCCGGATTCTCGCGGATGGCGGCGGCGTAGTCGTCCGAAGCGGCGTAAAAGCTCTGGTTGAGCTTGGCGAGAGCCCGAAGCGCACGGTCGGCTGGTCCTGGTCCCGGCGCGAGCCTCACCGCCGCTATCAATGAACGCCGTGCGGCGTCGATTTGATCCATGCGGAGTTGGAAGTCGGCCAGTGCCAGCCAGGCCGGGAGCGAGGCGGGGTCGTAGGCGACGGCCCAGGACATCGCCGCCAGCGCCGCGTCGGCCTCCCCACAGAAGGCCAGGAACATGCCCCATTCGGACCAGAGAAGCGCCGAACCCGGCATCGGGCGATCACCGAGCTTGCCGCGCCAATCGTCACGTTCCGCGGACTCGCGTGCCAGGGCATTGCCGAAGGCCTCTCGGGCGGCGCTGAGATGGCCGCGCAGGGTCTCGACCTTGGCCAGGTGCAACCACATGAGCGGGTCTGAGGGGGCCGAGGAAAGGGCGCTTCGGAGTCGTTCAGCCGCCAGCCCGGAGGCGCCGTTTTGCAGATAAAGCCAGGTCATTTTTAGGTCGTTCTCGGGTGTCGCGGCCAGGGCCCACCGCTCGGCGAACTCCAGGTGCCCGAGGCCGGCGCCCAACGATTCACGACCTTCGATCGGCCGTGGCTCGCCCTCCTCGGGTTGGTATTGCCATCGAAAGGTTTCGGCGGGTGAGCGGGCAAAGGCCCGGCCGCCCAGGTAGTCGTGATACCGCCAGACGGCGCTGTGTACGGTCAAGGCGACGAGCAGCAGGATGACCGCCAGATAGGCGACTCCCGCGGGTTGAATGCGGCCCGCCACCTTGAGGCGAGTCCGCTGAATAAGGACGTCCGGGGCATGGAGCAGGCGAACGGCCTTCAACAGCAGGTAAGTGACGACCGCAGCGACGCCCAACGACATCAAAAAGGGAAATTTGCCGTAGAGACCCCGATAGGCAAGGAAAGAGCCGGCGAAGATCAATAGTGCGAGTCCCTCCTCGCTCCAACGGAGGTCATAGCGTGGCGGTCGCCGTGGAGCAACCGGCCTCTTGCCGAGCGAGGGCAGCCCGAACCCGTAGTACAGGGCGTCATTCGGGCAGACGCTCACGCAGTCGAGACATTTCATGCAGCCCGGGTCGACGACCATCTTGTAGAGCTTGACTTCCTCCGCGACCTTCACGTTGGAGGTGCAGACCGAGGTGCAGTGGCCGCACTGGCGGCAAGCGTCGGTGACGCGAATTCTGCCGAGGGCCAACTTGTCCGCGAGGCCAAAGAAGGCCCCATATGGACAGGCGAAGGTGCAGAATCCCTTGGGACCCAGGAAGTAGATCATCGCCACGCCGCAGACGACAACCGTCAGTGCGGCGATACCGTACTGCGGAAAGGTATCCCAGAAGCCGGTCGTGGTCAGGTGCCAGGTCGCCGCGGGCCTCGGCGAACCGAACCACCACCGGGACGCAGCCGGCCAGACGAACATGTACAGCGCCGCCAGCAGGGGAATGAACACCAGCAGTCGCGATTGAAACGCCTTCGGGCGAAGCCGCAGCTTCTTAAGTACCCACAGCGAGAGGTCCTGGTAGGCCACGAGATGGCAGCCCCAGCCGCACACCCACCGTCCCAGAAAGAGCGTCGCCAGCACGGCCGCCGTGAAGAAGATGAAGCCGGCGTTGATCCGTCCGTCGCGGAGGGTCTCCATGGATTCCGAGGGCTCGATGGGAGTGATCGTCTCACCCGCCGAGAGCCAATGCAGGACGTGGGCGATCATCAGCACGTGAACCGCCATCAGGGAGATGGCCCGCCATCGGCTATTCTTCGACGGCCGCACAACGCCTCGCGCCGCGCCGGGCAGGATCGGCAGGCCAAGATCGGACGAGCCGCCGGTCGCGGTGTTCGTGCAGCGAGGCCGCTTCGCCGATCGCGCGATGTTCTTTTGGTTTCGCTTCATCAGATCGAATCGTTACGCCGCGCAGGTCGTCAGGTCGGCGGTCCTGCCTGAATCCATGCCGATCGAGCGGACTTGAACTCCTCTGGGGCGGTGCTAAGGACGACAAGTAATACTATATGGTAGCCTCGCGGCATCCAGGCCCCCCGACGAGAATGCTTCGCGTGAACTATCGTCCAGCCATCGATTCGTTTCACGGCTTTTTCGGCCATTGCCGCCGTAAATCGCCCCAAGCAGTCGGCGGTGGTGACTTGCGACGCTTTGTCCGGATCGATCGCCTCACCACCCTGGCATTGGCGTCGATTTGGACCACGGGATGCCTCGCGCCGCGAAGTCCGGTGGTCATGCCAGTGGTTTGGGCCGTCGGCCCGTCGCACCGCATCGCGTCCGGAGACCGTCCCCGCGACGCCACCCAGTACTTCGACCGGGGCGACTCGGCCATCCGCCTTGACGCCGCGGTGAACGAGACGGTCGGGTTTGAGTTGGTCTTATCGGCCATTGAGCGTCCCGCCGCGGGGTTGAAATTGGAGGTCGATGAGCTGGTTGGGGATTCGACTGCCATCTCCAGGAGAGCGTTTCGGTTCTATCGCCATTGGCCGATCGCCATCGAGCGCTATCCCAACTGGTACCTCCGGGTGTGCGGCCTTCGCGAAAGCCGCCAGGTCCCCGATGCCCTGGTCCCGCTCGACGTGCAGGGGACGAGCGGGGGACTCGGTCGCGCGTCCGAAGCCGCGGCGAACTTTGAGTTGGTCTTGCTCGCCCACCAGAGCCTGCCGCTGTACGTCGAGATCAAGGTTCCCGCTGATGCCCGGCCTCAGACCTATCGATCGGCTGTCCGCGTGCGCGATCCAAGCGGCGCGGTGAGCGGCGCCGCGATCGAATTGGTTGTGCGGGACCTTTTTCTGAGCCGTGCGGAGAACCTTCCCGTTGTTGCCCGCGTGCAGTTGGGACCGATCATCGCCGCCCACGGTGGGCCGGACCCCCAAAACGTTCAGGCGGCCCTGAAGGATACAGTCGTCCGCAGCTCGCTCGACCGCGCCTTCGCGATGCTCCAGGAGCACGGACTGTCGCCGCACACCACCGAAGTCCTTCCGTTCTACTCACAGGACGGCGCAGGCGGCGTATCATTCGACTGGACCGATTATGACGCCTTCTGCGGTCCGCTGATCGGAGGAAGCGCCTACGAGGACAAGCGCCCGGCCTTTGCCTGGCCGCTGCCCATCAGTGCCCGCCTGCCGGACCCGGCGCAGTATGAGGGATTCCGCTCCACGTCCTACGCTGCTGTGCTCCAGGACTGCTTGGCCGCGGCCAAGAGCCATTTCGAGGAGCATGGCTGGCTGAAGCGATCGTTTGTCGGCTTCGACTGGCCCGAGACGCCCAACCCGACGGCGTCGGACTACGAAATCGTGCGCAGCCTGATTGCGGCGACTCATCGGGCCGACACGCGGCTCCAGTTCCTCAGCATGCTCGCACCCCAATCAATGAAACCCTTCGGCTGGTACGGACATCTCTACGAGGACCTATCCGGCGAGGTGGACGTGCTGGCGACGCCGGCGAGATTTCAGCATGTCCAGGCACTGCGGCACTTGCACCAGGCCGGCAAGCGCACGTGGCTCGTTCCTGATCGTCCGCCATACTCGGGCAGCCTCGCGGTTGAGGCTCCGCCCTCACAGTCCCGCAGCATTGCCTGGCAGGCGTTTCTCCAGGGCCATGAAGCGGTCTATTTGCCCAAGGTGAGTGATTGGCCGGCGGACGTCCTGGAAGCACCGATTCGCGAACACGCTCAAGCGACCGATAGCTGGCTCCTTTATCCCGGAGCCTTCTTCGGACTCGAAGAGCCTGTGCCCTCGCTACGGCTGAAGCAACTTCAGCTCGGTCTTCAGGAGTATCAGTATCTGCGGCTCCTGGAGGAGCACGGCCGTGGGGAGACGGCTCGTCTGCTCGCCGGTTCACTGATCAAGGCCTGCGGGCTCGAGGCCTGCGGCGACAACTACCAAGACGGCCTTCCCAGCCGGCGCGTCGACGATCCCGAGGTGTGGGACATGGCCCGGAGGCTGTTGTGTCAAGAGACGGAGTCGGCGGTGAGGGAGTCGACGGGCGCCAACTTCGAGCAGACGCAGAACATGGGACTGTGGGCGGAGTTTCTAAGTGCTACTCGGCGCATCGAGTTGTGGGGCCAGGGAGCGAGGCTGAAAATCGACCCGCGACCGCGCCGAGAGGGATTCATCCAGACCTACGAATTGGGAATTCGCAATGAACTTCGAATCCCCCTGGAAGGCGAAATCTCCCTTCCCACCCTTCCGGCCGGCGCAAACGTCGTCGGGGGACCCATCAAGGTCGGTCCGATGGGCGAGATGCAGGAGGCGGTGCGGAAGGTGGTGGTTGAGACGACCCAAGTGCCGCCCTGCGATCTGGACGGTCATCACGAGCAGGCGATCATCCTCGACTTGGGCACCACGGGTCGCCTGCAAGTCCCTGTGACCCTGAGCGTCGTGCGTGTGCCGATCGCCCCCAACCCGATCACCATCGACGGGAGCCTGCGCGACTGGACCCCAGCCGAGTCGAACGTGGCCGGCGATTTCCGTCTCGTTGGCGAGCGTTATGGTCATCGCCCGGCCGCGAGCCAAACAGTCGCCTATTTCTGCCGGAGTGAGGATAACCTCTATGTCGCCATTCGAGCGGCGACACCGCCCGTGGGTCTCCGTCGCGAAGGGGAGGGCAACGTGGTCGAATACGAGGACCTCTGGCCGGTTTCAGGCGACCTCGTGGAGATCCTCATCGATCCGACCGGGGTAGGTACACTCAGCGACGACCTATTTCACATGGTCATCAAGTCCACCGGCGATCCGGTCTTCGAGCGCGGCGTCGGGGTACAGCCGCCGATCGGGCAGGTTCGTGGCTGGCCGGGACGACGCCCGGCGTACTGCGTGGTGCAGGGCCGGGAAGGTTGGACCGCGGAGTTGGTCATTTCCTTGTCCGCGTTTGGGGAGGCGGCGCGGCGGAGCAGGGTATGGGGCATCAACCTCGCTCGGCTGGAACCGCAACGCGGCGAATACTCGGACTGGGCCCGAGCGCCGAGGTATTGCTACGACCCGCGGACACTCGGCAACCTTATCTGGGCGGACTGAGCGCGTCTTGAGGATCGAGTCTGCCTCGTACAGGCGGCGTGAACGGCTCAGTGGGCTGATAGGAACGGCGATTCAATCGGCCGATAACGGCGCGGAATTGACCCTGGACCGGCGGATGATTAGACTATTATTGTCTACCGACTGATCGCTCCGCACGAGTGCCAGCATGACCTTCTGCTCTTCCATTCGCGTAGCCGCATGTTTTTCAACGGCCCTGACGGGGTTGGGTTGCGCGAATTCGGAGGAGGAGCCTCGCAGGCCGACCCGCGCCGTCCAAGAGCTGATGCCGACCGTTGCCCCGGCCTTCGACGCTCAATATCTCGCCGATCAAACCCAGGTGAAACTGGCCGCCGCCCGCGAAATCTCCTACGAACCGTTGGAGTCGTTTCGCGCCGCCGCCGAGGAGGCTCGGGCCCGCGGGGTTCAATCAGCCCAGGCTGACCGCTCCGGAAGCGCCGAAGCGGGGGGCGCGTCCGCCGGGGTTCTCCCACAGAGCATGAACTTCTGGCAGCGCATCGCCCTGAAGGCCGCGATGGGGGGCGCCAAGACCGCGGCACCGGTCGGCGGGGAAGCTTCCGGAGGCCCTGCGCAATCGCCGGCGAGCGCACCGAGCGATGCGTCCACCGAAGAAGACGCCGTGGATGACGAAGATGACGGCTGGGAAGGTGATGACGACGGCTGGGACGAGGAGGAAGAGGGGGATGTTGAGAAGCAGGAAACGGACGACGGCGAATGAGCGATGAGACCGCCGTGGCGGTGCACTTCGCTTCGCGTCGCATCTTCACCCATCGCGCCGGTCAAGGAGCACGAAGCTGCCCGCGGTCCCCTTGCACAGCGTCGCCGAAGCATTCCTTTATCTGATGATCACTCCTTGCCGTTCTTGCGGCAAGGGGCCGTTACGACCCGAAGGCGAGTTGACCAAGACCGGCGTGCCGGACGCCCCGTGGAATCTTCGCGCCGCGTGTCGGTCCTGTTCGAGCGGCCATGAGTTCGCCTTCGTCATTGAGCCGCCGCCGACTCGCGAGCAGGCCCGATCACGTGTTGTCAACGCTACCAGTGAGCCGTCGAGGGCGATCGACCTCTTGGGCTGGTTGACGCTGTTCAGCACGATCCTCAGCGCCTCCGAGAAGGAGAAGAACAAGAAAACGGCCAAGTCCCTGGCGGCGGAGGCCGCGCTCTGTCTCGATGAAGCGGTGAAGTTCTTTCGCCCCGATTGCGACCTTCCCGACGAGGGCGCATTTTTCACCGAGAACTCGCGGCGGCGATTCCGGGCCCATCCGGGACACTTCGCGCAATCGAAGTGGCGAGAGCGCAGGCTGCTATTGCCCGACGTGAAGGCCGCCGTGACGGCGGATGGGCGAGCGCCTCGGGCTCGGTGGTGGCAATTCTGGAAGGCCGGTCCCGGCTGAATCCCAAGTTTGATCGCACGCCGCCCGAGACTACAATGCGGCCCCAGTCAAATAGCCGCGTTCGCAGTGGTTACTTCCGGACACATGGGAAAGCGAGGAGAAGCACATGAAGCGAATGTTTGCGATGTCGATAGTGTCATGCCTCTGCGCGGTTTGCTCAGGCGGGTGCACGACGATGGCCAAGCGGACCCTCAAGGAATTCAGCGGAGCCAGTTCCGATGCCGAGGCCGTACCCGGCTCGGGCGGCGGCAACTTCGCCCGGTTCGCCGGCATCCAGATCGCCGCGCCGCGGACGGATCTTGGCGGCCTGGTCAGCCAGGGCTTCCATTCGCAGCTTTCGGCGGCGCTTCGCGAGCGGCTGATCTCCGTGGAAGATGCCCCTTTTAAGGGCGGGTCGCCCTATCTCTCCCTCGAGCCGCAGGTCATGTACTACCACCGCGGCGGTGGACTGTTCCCCGACAAGCTCGCCGTCGTGCTTTTCTGGTTCAAAGCGGACGGGACTGACCTCGGGCGCGTCCAAATCGCCACCCGCAGCGAGGCCAGCCGGACCGGCGACGCTGATTTGGCCGATAGCATGGCTAAGGAGCTGGTGGACTATTTCGAGGACCACGGCAAGGAACGCTGAGCGGCCTTCGGGACCGCGAACACATCTGGCCGTTGGCGTGAACTCCTTCTCAATCGGACCGCGTAAGTCCGGTTGCGCGCATTTCTTGACGCGTATCGCATGTGGAGAAGAATCATGAGTCCAGGCAGGATCGTGACGGCCGGCATCGTGGGCGGGGTGGTAATGTTCATCTGGGGAGCGCTCTCCCACATGGCGCTGGGCATCGGCGACATGGGAATGAAGAGCCTTCCGGGCGAGGACGTGGTCATGCCGGCCATGAAGTCGTCTATCTCCGAGCGGGGCTTCTACATGTTTCCCGCCATGGACGAAAACGACACCTCCGAGGCCGCCATGAAAGCTTGGGAAGAGAAGTACAAGCAGGGCCCCCGGGGGATCGTCGTCTTCGATCCGCAGGGCGGCGAAGCGATGTCCCCGATGCAACTCGGGACCGAGTTGGCCAGCAACATCGTGGCGGCCCTGTTCGCGGCGATCATTCTCGCTCGGATCGGCACGTCGCGTTTCGGCCGCACCATGATGGGGACCGCAATCGGTCTCGTAGCGTGGCTGTCAATCGACGCGTCCTATTGGAACTGGTATCGATTTCCCGACCTCTTCACCATGAGCCAGCTCATCGATCAGACCGCCGGTTGGTTCCTCACGGGTGGAACGATCGCCCTGGTCCTGCCGAAGCCCGGCGTTTCCAAGGCATTCGGCTAAAGTGTTTATCACACGGTTGTAGCGTCACTCCTTGTGGGTGACGTTGCATCAAGGCCGATGTCTGCGTCGTCGGGCACAAGTCCCGATGCTACCCGTGAATGAGATCCGCTCACCTGCGCCGTGGCCGGGTATTCTCGCGGGATTAGGGATTAACCGACATGATAAACACCGCGAAAGTGGCAGGTCGGCGGCGGCTGCAATTCCATTCGGCTGAAGAGATGATGAAAGACGTGGCGACCATCGAGGCTGCGGCACGTCGAGGCTCGCTGCGCCAACTGGGCAACTGGTCGCCAGGACAATGCCTGGGACACTTGGCATCGTGGGTGGATTACGCCTACGACGGCTACCCGCCGGGGCTCGGGGCCCCGTGGTTTATCAAGCTGATCCTGCGCCTGGCGAAGAAGCGATTTCTCCGCGGTCCGCTCAAAGCCGGCGTCAAGATTCCTCGGACGGAGCATGGGACCTTCGGGATCGAGCCGCTGTCGATTGAGGAAGGGCTGGCGAGGTTTCGCAGGGCGTGGAAGCGGCTCGAGGCATCGCCGCCAAGCCGGCCGAACATCATCTTCGGCCCGATGACCCACGAGGAATGGATCAAGATCAACCTGCGCCATGCCGAGTTGCACCTCGGTTTCCTGGACCCGGGCTGATCCCGCCTGTCGCACCTTATCGTCGCCGCTGACGGCCAAAAAAAACGGCGGCAGGCCGGAATTCGACCCACCGCCGCGAGTTGTCAACCGAACGCTACCCCAACGGTCCTACGGAACCAGGCAGGCGTCCGACTTGCCGCCCAAGTTCACGGCGGTACTTGTCGGGGCATTGTTTCCGGGATCGACGATTCCGCCGCCGGTCGCGACGTGAACCGTGTAGCAATGGTCGCGTCCTCTGGAGACCTTGAGGCCCGTGAGGAAGTTTCCGGAGAGGCCGACGTCCGGCCCCTTCTCGAAGAGCACGTGAGAATCCTGGAACAGGACGTTCTGTCCCTCGCGGTTGGTGTGGTTGTTGCTGTTGCCTCGGAACTGGGACTCTCGATCCGGCTGGATCAGCGTCGTGCCGACGTTGCCCTTCAGGTATGGGTTGGCGTCGGCCATGACCGGGAAGGTCGGCTCTGAACTCGTTCCGACGATCGGCCGGTTAGGGCTGTGCTGATACTGGTACGCGTAGCTCAGGTTGGCCGGGCCGAGGAAGTCATAGTAGGCCAGGGTGTCCTGGGACGGGTCCGGAATGTCGGTCGTGCTGGGGCAGTTGAATTGCTTGGGAGTGGTGTTGTTAGCCCGCAGCAACAGCCACAGGTCCGTGGTCGGCGAGGGAACGCCCGTCGTAGGCGGCACCATTGAGCGATCGGCGGGGCGGAAGAAGGTGCAGGCGCCCGCCGGTGAGCCGGTGAACACCTCGGCGACCGCCGGAAATACGCCAGGCTCGTCTTGTGCATAGATGTACATGGCCTGGCCGATGCCGCGGAGGTTTGCGGCACAAACCGTCCGCTTGGATAGCTCTCTTGCCCGGGACAGACTCGGCAGCAGGATGGAGATCAAGAGGGCGATGATGGCGATCACCACCAGCAGCTCGATCAAGGTAAATCCCTTCTTTTTCTTTTTCACTTTCACGTTCATGCTCCTTCGTGGCAAAGTTGGTAACCTGGTCCGTTCCCTCGGCAGGGCGAGGCGGCAAAAGTTAGCGATTGATAAAACCTGTAACCAAGCCGGACGTCACCTATTCCAACGGCCGACTTCGCATTCCGCCCTTTCGCCTAAGTGAGGGCCACAAACAGATCGCACGGCCCGTTGCCAATCGAGCCGAGCAGAAGTCTCGAAGCCCCAAGAATTCCTCGACAACCTTTGTCGAGGGCTTGGGATCCGCCAGACCCTAGAGTCACTCCATGTCATCCAGCGCTGTGGTAGCGATCAAGGCAAGCCGCGAAACGCCGACAGGCGTCACTCGGCGCGAACACTACCGCGAGCTTGGGTGGGAAACTTAACTGTAGGCGTGAGTAACTAAGCTACGGCAACACGTATTGGAATGAATCGCGGTTGGCTCACCACCGCGCGGGTGCGAATTACTCAGAATCTGATGATAACGGCCGCTTGAGTACTCTCGTCTAATCGCCTGGGGTCGGCCTATTCCCACGTCAGGCTCGACCCTACCACTAATATCGTAACAAACTGGCGGTCCATGTCAACTATCTTCGAGGGCTTAGGCCGAAACTAGCGCCCGGGGCGCCTTTTCGCAACCATCCCAGGCCGGCCATTGGTCGAAATGGGAGGCCTCGACGACCCGTTCCCTTGGACCGACCGGAGACGCTTTTCACAACTCCACCAATTGTAGCGGAATCCGCTCCGTATCGGCTTCCCCGACTCCTAAGCGGGCCGCCGTGCTCAGTTGGGCCGGGGTAGCCGCCCTGGCGAGCAACGGGGGCATGTTTCGTAACGATCGAATCTCGTTGAGGATGCCGTAGCCGATGGCATCACAAGCCACGGGATCACACCCTATGAGCAGCGTCCCGGCGGTGTGAATAGCCTCGTCCGTCGCCTCTGGACCGCCATCGAAGACCACCCGAAGGGCGTTCACGATATTCAATCTCAGCTTTTGCCTAATCGGCGGCGAAGCAACGATCTGGCCGATCGCCGGGTCGCAGCCGTGGGCATGAAATCTCGCCGGGTGTCGGATCAGACCGTGGGACAGGTTCTTGAGGCAACCGGTCATGGTGGCCAGGTGGTGGGTCTTGAGGAACGGCACATTCACGATGGCCGAGACCTGGTCGAGGGCGGCCATGAAGGCGTCTTTTCCACAGGCTCCGAAATCGACCTCGCGGTCTTGCCAGCGCATGTCGGGACGACGCGTCAGCCGAAGGGGGGGTGAATCGGCTGACTCCGCCTCCAGGACGACGATCCGCTCCGGTCCCCAGCCTGCCGAGAGCAACGAGGCAAGCACGGCATTCACCAGCGGGGGCGTCGTGCCGAGGCGCTCCGCGGCCGATTGATTGAACTTCAGCAGGATGACGTCATCGGGGGCGAGGATTCGATGCCAGGCGTCCGCCTCGTTCGACTCGCCGGTCAGCCCGCGCAATCCGGCGGACAGGGCATTCTTCAGCATGATCTTCTGGACGACTCGAAGGGGGATGATCTTTTCGGAAGAGACGCGGACAACGGTTCGTGGGTTGCCGTCACACGCCGCAATTGGAGCGCCATCCGTCGGGGCGTTGGCGCCGGCTTTTTCCGACTGGTTTATTTTCCCATCCTTGGGCGCGGCGAGTTGCTGGGCAAAGAGTCCGCCTGCATCCGCCAATAGCGAGGCTGCGGCTGCGGAGCCGACGTGTTTGATGAAGGCTCGCCGCGTCGCCTCCTGGCCATCAACCTGTTCTGATCCCTGCCGCGCCGGACGCTTCACGTTGACAGCCCTCGATGCCCTGATAGTGTATCGACGCCGAAACCCCCGTTCTAAAGCCCCAGGGGCGCATGGACATGACCAACACGGCCAGCGAGTATCAGCGGCTCCGGGCATCGCTTGCCGCCGCCGGTCAGGAGCATGTCTTTGCTTACTGGGAATCGCTCGGGGACGCCGAGCGGGGCCTGCTCCTCGAGGACCTGCGGCGGATCAACCTCTCCGAGCTGCCCTTGTTGGCGATGATTGCCTCGGGGAGAGGCGCCGAAGACCGAGCCGACCAAGAGCTTGAGCCGCCGCCGATCACGCCGCGGTCGATCGTCTCGGCGAAGACGATCTCCCACGGACGCGAATGGCTCAGCGCCGGCAAGGTCGCCGCCTTCACCGTGGCCGGGGGTCAGGGCACCCGGTTGGGCTTCGATGGGCCCAAGGGGGCGCTGCCGATCTCTCCGATCCGTGCCAAACCGCTCTTCCAGCTCTTCGCGGAATCTATTCTGGCCGCCCGACGCCGATGCCAGTCGCCTATTCCCTGGTACATCATGACCAGCCCCACGAATGACGAGGCGACTCGCTCATTCTTTCGCGAGCGCGCGAACTTCGGGCTGCCGAGCAATGACGTGGTATTCTTCCAGCAGGGCGTCATGCCGGCCTTCTCCAGGACCGGTCAGATCCTGCTTGACGAGCGGCATCGCATCGCCCTGTCTCCGGACGGCCACGGCGGCTCGCTGCTGGCGCTTGCGTCAACCGGGATGCTCGCCGACATGGCCCGGCGCGGCGTTGAACACATCAGCTATTTCCAGGTGGATAACCCCTTGGTCGCGTGTCTGGACCCCGTCTTCATCGGCCTGCACGACGAGACCGGCTCGGAGATGTCCAGCAAGGCCCTGCCCAAGGCCGACGACCTGGAGCGCGTGGGAAACCTGGTGCTCAGTCGCGGGCGGCTGACCGTCTTCGAATACTCCGATCTTTCCGAGCAATTGGCCCGGGCGAGGAACCCGGACGGCACGCGCCGCTTCGACGCCGCGAACATCGCCGTCCATATCCTGAGCAGGGCCTTCGTCGAGCGGCTCACGTCGAACAGGGCGGCGTTCGGCCTTCCCTGGCACCGCGCGGAAAAAAAAGTTCCCTACGTCGACGTCGCCACCGGACGGCGGATCGAGCCGACCGCACCCAACTCAATCAAGCTGGAGTCGTTTGTTTTCGATGCCTTGCCGCTCGCGAAGAAGACCCTGGTGTTGGGGACGGTCCGCGAGGAGGAGTTCAGCCCGGTCAAGAATGCATCCGGTATTGACTCCATCGAGACCGCGAAGCGGGACATGGGTCGCCGCGCCGCCCGCTGGTTGGAAAAGGCCGGCTGGCAAATCCCGCGGAAGGCCGACGGCGAGCCGGACGGGTGGTTCGAGATCAGTCCGCTCTTGGCCGCCGATGCCGGGGAGCTGATCGAACGGTGCTTGCCTGCTCGGCGGTTGGAGCCCGGGGCCCATTTCTACTTGGAATGAGGTTAGGAGGGTTCCCGAGAGAGTGGATGGTCGATCGCCGTGGCAGGAATGCCTCAGGCAATTGCCCTGGGCTTTTTTCGCAGCGGGCAGTCATCCATTGAATTGGGAACCTCTCTAGGCGGTTCCGGTCGATCGGGTTCCCGGTCCGGTTTCTGGGGAGAGCCGTTGGACCAGTGAACCCCGCTTGAGAAAGGTAATGTTCGGCGGTGCAGAGGCCCCGCCGGAGAGAATCATGGAGAGGCCGCTCTCCACGCTCATGTCGGTCGGGGTGACGTCCTCAATCGGCACCAGCTCCATGTAGCCGCTGGTGGGGTTGGGGGCGGTGGGGACGAAGACCGTCGCGTAGCGCTTGCCGCTCGATGTATCGGTGATGACGTTGGTCATGAAGGCCACGGCCCTCATTTTGTCCGTGGGAAAATCGATGAGGACGACCTTCTGCTCGACCCCGCCGCCGGCGCCGGTTCCGGAGAGCGCCTGGACCATTCTCTTGACGGCGCCGTAGACGGTATCGACGAAGGGGATTCGCTGGACGAGCTTCTCGACCAGTTCGATGATCCGCCTGCCGACGGCGTTGGTGCCCAGCCAGCCCAAGAGATAGAGCATCACCACCGTGAGGACGACGGCCAGCAGGCTTTCGTACCAGGTGGCCTCGGCCGGGTTGAACTTGGGCGCCGACTCCTTCAGGTCGAAGGCCCAAATGACGAGCCGTGCCAGCCAGGAGACGAGTCGCGCGCCGATGGTCAGGGCGGCGGCATAGACGTATCGAATCAAGAACAGGGTGATGAGCACCGGGATGATCAGCAGGATGCCTGCGACCACACGGCCGCGGATGGAGCGCGGGGCGACGGAACGCCTGCTTTTGGCCGCTTCGCCTTCGGGGGCCGCCTTCGCGTCGGCGCGAGCGGAGGAGGGTGTCACCATCGGATCTCCCAAGTGAATTCGGCGAAAGTATAGCCAATGGCGTCGTGCTGGGTAGCGGCAGGCGCCTGGGAGCGCAAGATTTGTCACTTGCAGGGAGGGTCAGAGCCCTTGCGGGTGATCACAATGGATCCAATATTGCCGAGGCGCTTGGAGGGGCGTAGAATTTGGTTGACACATGCCCGATGGGCTACGGGTGAATCGGCGCCGGTCAGGCGTGCCGGCAAGACCTGCCTCGGGAGGTCAGAATCGTGAGCGAACTAGACCGGAGGATCAAGCAAGCCCGGCTTCGGCTCTGGCTGAATCGGTGGTTGGTCCAGTTCGGCTGGTCGCTTCTCGTGGCCGGTATTCTACTTTCCGTGCTCTTGGTTTCCGACCGGCTCTTTGCCCTTCAACTTCCGATGTGGTGGGCGGCGGCAGCGGCCCTCTGGGCCGGCGTGATCGGTTCCGTGGCTTGGCTGTGGATTACCCGTGAGTCTGGTCTCGCGGCCGCGATGGCCCTGGACCATGGAGCGGGACTTCGCGAGCGGGTCTCGACCGGCATGCACGCTCGATCGGAGAGCGACGATCCATTCGCGGCGGCGGTCGTGTATGACGCCGAGCGCCGGGTGACGGGTCTCTCTGTCCGCAAGGTGCTGCCTCTGCGTTGGCCGCGTTCCCTCTCAGCCGGCGCGGTGATGCTGATCGTGGCGGCGCTGTCCATGCGCCTTCCCGTGTTCGATGTTCTCAATCGAAACGAGGCCCTGGCCAAGGCCGAGGACCAGCAACTGGCCCTGGCCCGGGTGCGGAGCGTGGTTGCAAAGCCCGTCTCGGCGATCTCCCAGTCGGTCGGCAGCGATGCCGACGAAGACGTCAAGCGGCAGCTCACCGAGTTGGAACGCGCGCTTCAGCCTGATTCAACGTCCGACGCGGCGGTGCTTCGACGAGAGGCGCTGAAGAAACTCGACCGGCTCGAAGACACGTTCAAGACGAAGTCTCAGGAGGAGCGCTTCAAGGCCCTGGAAGAGACGAAGAAGCGTCTGAAGATGATGGGCGGCCCCCGTGACCCGCAATCTGAATTGAAAAGCCTGATCGAGAGTCTCTCCGCCGGCGATTTCCAGGACGCCCAGGCGGAACTCAAGCGGCTCCAGGAGCAGCTCGCCAAGCGGGACCGCGCCGGCAAGACGGACCCGAAGCAGGTCGAACAGCTCAAGAAGCAGCTCGACAATCTGGCGAAGCAGCTCCAACAGGCCGGCGAAGACCAGCAGCAGTCGCAGCGGGAGCTTCAGAACGCCGGTATGTCCGAGGCGGATGTCAAGCGCGTGCTCGATGCCCTGGCGAAGAAGGACCCCAAGCAGCTTGAAAAGATGGCGAAGGAGCTGGCGGAACGTCTCAAGGAGCAGGGTGTGTCCGAAGAGCAGCTTCGGCAAATGATGGAAAAGTTGGCCCAGCGCCAACAGGCCTCGGAGCAGCTAAAGAAAATGGCCGAGAAATTCAGCGGCGCGGCCGGCCAGCTCCAGCAGGGAAATACGGAGGCGGCCCAGGACGAACTCGGCGAGGCCGGCGAGATGCTCAGCGAGATGGAGCAGCTCGAACAATCGCTCAACGAACTCGAAGCCCAAATGGCCATGGTCTCCGACGCCCGTGATGAACTCAGCGAGGAGCCGGGCGAGGACGACCTGGCCTGTAAGCAGTGCAACGGGACCGGCTTCCGGAAGGATGGCGCCGCGTGTCCGCACTGCAACGGGTCTGGGGAATGTTCCGGCGGTGGGGACCGGGGCAGGGCGTTTGGAGCCCGCCAGCGCGACGACAACGTTCAGGTCGCCTTCAAAAACAGCAAGGCCCAGGTCAAGACGACCAAGGGCGGGCGCATCATCAGCCAGCAATTCGTCAAGGGGGAACAGCTCAAGGGCAAGAGCGAGGCGGAGTTTTACGACGCGGCGATGGCCGCCGAGATCGAGGCCACCGATGCCCTCAATCGAGACCGCATTCCGCGGATGTATCGCAAGGGAGTCCGCGACTATTTCGACCGCCTCGGTGAGAACTTCAAACCGGAAGGCGGCGGAGACGCCCCCCCGAAGGATGACCCCCCGCCGGAGTCCCCCGACAAGAAGTAACGCGGCAGATCAGGCGCGCCAGCCGCGACGACCGCCGGGCCGCTTTTTCTCAATCGTCGTCCCACAACAAGCAAGATCAGCCCCGAAGCGGCGGCAGTCGAGGGTTCTGGCACGGGGGTGAAGAGCAGGTCGAGAACCTCCTCGACGTTCTCACCGCGGTCGATCCGCACCGCGGCGATCGGCGTCTGCGAGACGATCCCCAAAAACAGCGGACCGTCGTGGTGTCGTTCGGGCGGCTCGTCCGGTTGGGCCTCGATCAGCAGGTTCCCATGAGCGTCGTAGGCTGAGAGCGTCGTGAACTCCTCGAATACAATCGCCACGGCGGACCAACGGTCAGTCGGAGCCACATCGATCCAAGTTCGGCTTCCGGTCTCCGTCGAGGCCATCAGGGAGAAGTCGGCCATCTCATGTTCGACGAGCATGAGTGGTCCGGATGGCGTTAGGAACTTCGCGCCTAGAGACTCGTAATTGAAGTCGGGCGTGATGAGGACACCGTCGGCGCTGGGCGATCCGTCGGGCTGCTCCAGGAAGTTGATGATCGAGACGGTCCCGGCTGCATCGAGATAGGCCTCGTCATCGTGAAAGACCGCGATGCCGGCCCGGGCCTGGTGGGCAAGGCCGACCCATGCGAGGGCCGAGAGGATGGACCGGCTCAATGTCGGCATGGTTTGTCCGTTTGTCTGGGCCGCCGGAGCGCGGGAATTCACCATTCGCTCAGTGTTCGAAGGGCCTTTTCTCGTGGCATAACCTTCGGAGTCCCCGAACATATGTTATGTCCCGAGGGATCGGCCGCCATGCGAGATTCCAAAGCGAGCGTGGACTTGGTTGCAAGGGGAACGACCTTTCGCGACATATTATCCGGGGGGTTGCAGGCGTCGGTCGACAAGGGGGCGATGAGGAGGGAGTTCACCCGTGGTTCCATCCAAGTTTCGTCTCAAGCTGCCGGCGGTGTGGGTTTCGACGGTGGTGTGGATGGTCGCGGCTTCTCCGGTCTTCGCCACCTTCCATTTCATGCAGATCGAGCAGGTGATCGGCGGCGTCAACGGCGACACCTCGGCCCAGGCCATACAACTCCGCATGAGGCTGGCCGGACAGAACCTGGTCAGCCAGTCCCGCATTCGCGTGCACGATGCGACCGGCTCGAACCCCATCCTTGTACTGGACCTGACCACGAACGTGGCCAGCGGCGCCGCCGGTCGGCGCGTGCTCATCGTCAGCCCGAACTTCAGTCGGTACACAAGCCCCGCGGTCGTGCCGGACTTCACCATGACCAGCCTGATTCCGGATTCCTACATGGCCGCTGGCTCCTTGACCTTCGAGGACGACGTCGGCACCATCCTCTGGCGGCTGAGCTGGGGCGGCGCGGGCTACACCGGTTCCACCACCGGCAGCATGACCAACGACGCGGACGGCAACTTCGGTCCACCGGTTCCCGGAGCCCTTCCGACGACGACGCATCAGGCCCTTCGATTCACCGGGACGGCCGGGGCCTTGAGCACCAACAACGCCGCCCAGTACGCGGTCACCGCCGGCGACGCGACCTTCACCAATAACGCCACGACGGCCTTCACCGTCGCGGACGCGGTCTGCCTGACCGAGCCTGGCGACGTGGGTGAGGACGGCTGCCGCGACGCGCTGGAGCTGCAAGGGTTCGCTGATTGTCTGATCGGCGGCCAGCTCGGCACGATCGCCTGCGATTGCGCCGACGCTGACGAGAACGGGATGCTCGACGAGGACGACATCGCCGCCCTGGTGAGCCAGCTCCTGGGCGCCGTGCCCTGTGTTTGAGAGCGGTTTCAGAACCAGGTGTATGCAGGGCCGCGCGGCCTGAAGGCCGCGGCTCAATCTCGATGTAAAAAGTTCCTTAGGGACCGTTGCGGGGCGAAAGCTGCCGGCTCGCCCTCCACCCGTCAATTCCAGAACAGTACAATTCCCCGCTCCTGAATCTCCATGGAGGATCTCATGCGCATCCACAGGATTTTTCCGGCGGCGGCTGTTGCGCTGGCTGCCTGCCTTGGGCCGATCACGGGCTGCGACCGCGGCGGGACCGACGAGCCGGATGCCGAGGTCGTCGTCTATTGCTCGGTGGACACCGCCTTCGCCGAGCCGATCCTCGCCGACTATGAGCGTCTAACGGGGGTGAAGGTCCATCAAATTTTCGACACCGAGGCCGGCAAGACGACCGGGCTGGTGTCCAAGCTCAAGGCGGAAAAGGGTCGGCCGCGAGCGGACGTCTGGTGGTCGAGCGAAATCTTCGGCACGATGGAACTGGCCTCGGGGGGCGTTCTTGCGGCCTATGAGCCGGCGGGGATCGACGACATTCCGCGGCAGTATCGTGATTCGAGCCACCTGTGGACGGCGGTCGGCCTGCGCGGCCGGGTTATCGCCTATGACCCGAAGCGGACGCGGCCGGACGAATTGCCGCGGCGGTGGTGCGATCTCGTCGAACCCAAGTACGCCGGACAGTTTCGCATGGCCGACCCGAGATTCGGCACTACGCGAGGCCACATGGCCGTGCTGCTGTCGCTCTGGGGCGAGGAGGCCATGCGGGGCTTTTATCGCGGCCTTCGGAATAACGGCTGCAAGCTCACCGACGGGAATTCGCAATCGGTGGTGCTCCTCTCGCGCGGCGTGGCCAACTTGGTGGCCACCGACACCGACGACGTGATCGTCGCCCAGGGCCGCGGTGACAGCGTGGCCATGATCTACCCCGACATGGACGCGCCGGGCGGCGGCCGCTCCGTGTCCGGGACGCTGTGGATCCCCTGCTCGGTGGCCCTGGTGAGCGGCGCGCCACGCGCCGAGGCCGGCCGGAAGTTGGTCGACTTTCTGGTCTCGGCCGAGATCGAGGTGCGGCTCCACGCCAGCGAGTCGCGGAACGTGCCCGTGCGGCCCGGCCTGCGAGCGAGACTCGGCGCGGAGTCGCCTGGCGAGGCCGCCGTGGACTATTCCGCCGCCGCGGGCCTACTGGACTTGTCAGACCGACTCGTCCGAGACATTCTCCTGGAGTGACGACGGTATGGGCAGTCCGGCTGGTACGCTACGTCGGCTGGATGGTCCTGGCCGGCTCGATCGGCGTAATCGTCGGCTCGATCGTCGTCCAGGCTGTCGGCGGTCCCGTGGCCTCTGACGTCCTTTGGCCCTCGCCCCGTCTCTGGCGCTATTTTGGAACGACGCTGTGGATGGCGGCCGTCGCCACGGCGATGGCACTCTTGCTCTCGGTCCCGGCGGTGATTGCGTTGACCCAGGCCCGCCGCGCCTGGCAACGCCGAATTCTGCGCGGCTTGGTCGTGCTGCCGCTGGTGACGATGCCCGCGGTGTTCGCCTACGCCTGGATGCTCCTGGCGACTCGGCGCGGCGGGTGGGTCGCGGCGGTAATGGAGGCGGTCGGCTGGAACACGCCAGGGGTCGAGCCGCTTCAAGCCGCCTGGGTGTTGGCGACGTGGCTGTGGCCGATTCCGGCCCTGGTATTGGTCTCGTCCTATTCGCATTTGGGGGCCCCGGGGTTTCAACTCGCCCGGCTGGATGCCTCCAGTCGCCTGGCGTTCTTGCGGGGGGCCTTGCCGCTGATGAGGGCGCCGCTTGCGGCGGCCCTGGCGGTCACGTTCATCCTGGCGGCGACGGACAGCAGCGTTCCCCCGCTCATGGGGGCCACCGAGGTTTGGGCTGTGGAGATGCTGGCCGAGGCGTCCGTGGCCTCCAGCCAACCAGCGCCGATCGGATATCTGTTTTGGCGATCTTGGCCGATGCTGGCGGCGATCGCCCTGGCCATCGCTGCGGCCATTCCCGGAATCCGGCGAATGGAGGACTGGCTGGATGACGTCGTCGCCGCGGACTTGGGCGACAGCGCCTCAACGGGATCGAATGGGGTCTGGGTCGTCGCCAACCTTCTCGCGGCGGCGGTCACGGTTCTGCCGATCGTCGTCTTTTGCACGGAGTTGGCCGGCGGCAGGTCACCCCTGCCGCAAATCTTGAGCACCGCCTATCGAACCTTTCGCCAGGATGGGTTGGCGACGCTGCTCGTGGCCGTGCTGACGGCGGCGTGCGCGATGGCCATCGCCGTCGCCCTGTTGCATGAGGCCGAAACGCGCGCCCCCAAAAGAACGTTTGCCAGGGCCGCGATGCTGATGGTGGCGGTCAGCGCGGTGCTGCCGCCGGAGCTGACCGGGACGGCGCTGACGACGTTCTTCTCGCGGATCAGCGATCCATCGGGCTGGAACATCTACGACCACACGCCGTGGTCTTGGATCGCGGCCATGGTCGCGCGGTTCGGATTCATCCCGGTGGCCGTGGTCTGGCTGCTGAGCCGCCGAACGTCGTCGGCGCTGGTGGCCCAGGCCCGGAGCGACGGCGCCTCGGAGTCCGAGAGGCTTGCCCACCTACATCTTCCGCTGCTGAGGCGCTCGCTGCTCGCGGCGGGTATGATGACGGCCTGCCTGACGGTTTCGGAGGTGGGGGCCGCGGTGCTCGTTCAGCCACCGCGATTCTTCGGAGGCAGCTTGGCGGTACAGGTCGACGGACAGATGCACTATGGCCGACAGGACGAGACCATCGCGCTGTCGCTGATGCTGATTGTGCCCGCCGTCGCCGGCGCCATCGGCGCTACTTGGTTGGTCGGACGGCCGGGCCGGATTCGTTCGGCCGACGACGCGCGATCGCAAGGAAAACGGCGGATGGCATCCGGTGTTCGGTAGTGAAAAGTGGATTGGAGGGCTGCGCGCCGGCGTGCCGGCGTGGGCCGCGCTGTGCCTGGCGACCACCTGTGCTTGTCGGCCGGCGGGGACGGACGTCTCCGCCGTGGAAGGCGTCTTCGGCAAGACCGGCCTCTCGCCGGGGGAGTTCAGCTATCCGAGGGCCATCTCCGTTTCGCCGGTCGATGGTTGCGTCTTCGTCGTCGACAAAACGGCCCGGGTGCAGCGGTTCAGCCCCACGGGCGAATACCAGCATCAATGGCGCATGCCGGAATACGTCGACGGCAAGCCGACCGGATTGACCGTCGATCGCCAAGACCGAGTTTGGGTGGCGGACACGCACTACGCCCGGGTGATCGTGTTCGATCGCAATGGGAAGGAATTGCTTCGCTTCGGTCAGGTCGGCGAAGGGCCGGGCCAGTTCATCTTTCCGACCTCGATCGCCATCGACCAATCGGGCCGCGTCTTCGTCGGCGAGTATGGCGGGAACGATCGAGTGAGCGAGTTCACGCCTGACGGCCGCTATGTGCGGAGCTTCGCGGACAAGACCAGCGGCGACGGCTGGGTGGAACGGCCGACGGGACTGGTCTTCGACGAGGATGACGTCCTTTGGCTTGCGGATGCATGCCACCATCGCATCTGCCGGTATGACCGAGGGGGGCGACTGCTCGGGACATTCGGCGAGCCGGGCAGCGGACCAGGGCAGTTGAATTACCCTTATGGGCTGTCGCTGGAGTCGCCGAACACCCTGCTGGTGGCCGACCGGGGGAACAACCGGGTGGTTCGCTTCGATCGCACTGGGAAATACCTGGGAAGCTGGGGCACGGTCGGGCGGGGGCTCGGTCAGATCGCCCAGCCCTGGGGGGTCGCCGTCGCGCGCGACGGAGGCATCTACTGTCTGGATTCGTGGAACAATCGGGTGCAATTGATACACTGGTGAGCCGCCGTCCGCCTCGGGCGACGGCGCCGCTGTCCCGCCGACTACTCCATGCACTGACAGGGTGAATCGCGTGACCGACCTCTTTTCTCTTGAGCGCTTCGATCGGCCGCAAGCGCTATGGCTTGGACTAGGCGCGCTGTTGGTGTGGTGGATGGCGCGCAGATCGTTGGCCGGCCTGGGGCCCATCCGCGCCAAGCTGGCCCTGGCGGCCCGAGGCCTGGTGCTGCTGCTTCTGCTCCTGGCGATCGCGGGGACCCATCGCGTCCTGAAGAACGACGACCTGTCGGTGTTTCTGCTTCTGGATCAATCGCGCTCGGTGCCGGCGGAGTTGCGAGCGGAGTCGGAAGAGTTCGTTCAGCGGGTCGCCAAGAACATGCTTCCGGACGATCGCCTGGGCATCGTGACCTTCGATGGACAGGCCCAGATCGAGCAACTTCCGAGTCGGCCGGGGCCGGACGGCGGCCTTCACGTGGTCATGCCGCTGGCCGACGGGCAGAAGCCTGACCGGACCAACCTGGCCCAGGGGCTCCGCGTCGCCGCGGCGTGTGCCCTGGAGTCCACGAACAATCGGGTGATCATCCTTTCGGACGGCATCGAGAACGTGGGCGACGCCCTTGCGGAGGCGACAAGCGCCGCGGCCAATCGGATCACGATCGACGTGGTGCCGCTCCGCTACGAACATGGAGCGGAGGTGGTCTTCGAGCAACTCGTCTCCCCACCGTACGCCAATCTCTACGAGCAGGTCCCGCTGCGGCTGATTCTCCGCAGCGACCAGCCCGCCTCAGGCGAAATCCTCGTCTATCAGCGCGTGGGGCAACAGGAGGCGCTACTGGACCTGACTCCCGGCCAGGAGGGCTCCGGGCAGCGCGTGGCCCTGGAGCCCGGCCGGAACGCCTTCAACGTCCGCGTGCCGATCAAGTCGGCGCGGGCTCACGAGTTTCGGGCGGAATTCATCCCGGACGACAAGCTCGCCGACGCGATGGCGAATAACAACGTCGCCCGCGCGTTTACGAACGTCGAGGGGCCGAAGTCGGTGCTGTACATCGGCACGACGCGCGAGCAACAAGACGACGAGGTGCTGGTGGAGGCGCTGAAGCGCGAGGGAATCCGCGTTCAATGGGAGGCGTCGGAGTCGTTGAACATCGAGACGTCGGTGCTTCAGGACTTCTCGGCGGTCGTCCTGGCCAACGTGCCGGCCGATCATTTCGGGGCCGAGCAGCAGCAGGCCCTGGCCAGCTACGTGCGGGACCTGGGCGGCGGCCTGGTGATGATCGGCGGGGACGACGCCTTCGCCGCGGGCGGATGGCAGGGCTCGGTGGTCGCGGAGATCATGCCGGTCAAGTTCGACGTGGATTCGCTCAAGCAGATTCCGCGCGGAGCGTTGGCCATCGTCATGCACTCCTGCGAGATGCCCCAGGGCAACAAGTGGGGAATCGAAACCGCCGTGGCGGCGCTGCAAACCATCAGCAGCCTGGACTACTTCGGACTGGTCGACTGGGGCCTCACCGGCTACCAGTGGGAAGTGCCGATGCATCCGGCCACCAACAAGGAGGCCATCATCACCCAGCTCCGCAAGATGCAGAACTCGGACATGATGGACTTCGAGACCCCGATGCGGATGGCCTACAAATCCCTGATGAACTGCCGCGACGCCGCCCAGCGGCACATGATCGTCATCTCCGACGGCGACCCCGCCCCGCCTTCGAGCGGACTTCTCAACGCCATGGTCGGCAGCCGCGTGACCTGCTCGACCATCTCCATCTTCCCCCACGGCGGGCGCGAGATCACCACCCTGAAGAACATCGCCCAAGTCACCGGCGGCCGGTATTACGCCCTGGCCCGGGCCGGCGACGAAAAAATGCTCCCGCGAATCTTCGTCAAGGAGGCCCGCGTGGTGCGCCGGCCCCTGGTCCGCGACGAGGAGTTCACCCCGCAGGTGCGACCGCACCTCTCCGAGATCATGGCCGGCGTCGGCGAGCCGATCCCGCCGCTGAAGGGCTACGTGGTGACGACGCCCCGGCAGGTGCCCGACGTCGAGATGCCGCTGGTCACGCAACGAGGCGATCCGCTCCTGGCCCACTGGCTCTGCGGCTTCGGCCGGACAGTCGCCTTTACCAGCGGGCGCTGGAAGCACTGGGGGGCGAATTGGACGAGTTGGCCGGGCTTCAGCAAGTTGTGGGCCCAGGCGGTACGGTGGTGCATGCAGCAGGGCAGCGCCGCGAACTTCGACGTGGTCACGCGCACCGAGGGAGACCAGGGCCACATCGTCATCGAGAGCCACGGAGACGACCAGGGCTTCGCGAACTTTCGCCAATTCGCCGGTCGGGCCATCAACCCGGATGGGACGGCCACGATGCTCCCGATCGTCCAGACCGGACCGGGGCGCTACGAAGGCACCTTCAAGCTCGGCGAGCAGGGGACGTATCTACTCAACGTCGTGGCCTACGGCGGCGAGGGAGAGAGCCCGACCATGATTCGCAGCGGCGTCACCGTGGCCTACTCGCCGGAGTTCCGGGACTTGAACGTCAACGAGATGCTCTTGCGCGAGATCGCCCAGCAGGCCGGCGGCCGGGTGCTGGCCGCGTCTGCGGACGCCGAGACCGTCTTCGCCCACAATCTGCCGCCGACGGTCACTCGGACGCCGATATGGCAAACGCTCCTGCAACTGGCGGTGTTCGCCTTCATCCTGGACGTGGCGGTCCGGCGCATCGCCGTCGATCCGCTGAAGGCCCTGGCCACGGCGCGATCGTACATCGCCAGTTTGGCCGGCCGATTCGGGGCGGGGCAGCGGGCGGCGACGACGCTTCGCGGCCTGAAGGATGTCCGTCAACGCGTCCTCGCAGATCGGAGCAAGGAGGCGCAGAGTGCCGCGCCAGGCCAGGCCGAATCGGACGCGGCGTCGGAAGGCACGTCGGGGCTGGGTGCCGGCGTGAAGTTCGATGCCGGCCGAAGCGCCCCGCCCGCAGCGAAGGACCTGGCCCAGGCCATGGGAATGCCGCAACCGCCGGGGCCGCCGAAGCCTCAGGCCGGCGCGGAAGCCGAGTCGGAGCCGACCACGGCCCGTTTGCTCAAGGCCAAGAAACGGGCCCGCGAGGCGCGAGACGATAAGTAGGCCGCGCGGGCTGAAGCCCGCGGCTCGGAGTGAACCGCAGGGCCACGCGCGACGGCGAATCTGGTAACATCGTCGGGGCCGACGGGTTGGTAAACGGCGAATCCCCACCACGTAGCGGAGCAACAGATGGCCACACAGGTCGATCCGGCGATTGCCAAGGCCACCGAGGAATTCCGGGCGAAGTTCAAGGCCGTCCGGGCAGAGATCGGCAAGGCGATCGTCGGGCACGCGGAGGTGGTCGACGGGGTGTTGACCTGTCTGTTCACCGGGGGCCACGCCCTGTTGGAGGGCGTGCCGGGGCTGGGCAAGACCTATCTGATTCGCTCGATGTCCGAGGCCCTCAAGCTGGGCTTCAGCCGCATCCAGTTCACTCCGGATTTGATGCCGGCCGACATCCTGGGCACCAACATCATTGTCGATGACCCGGAGTCGGGCCGCCGCAAGTTCGAGTTCCAGCGCGGGCCGCTGTTCGCCCAGATCGTTTTGGCGGACGAGATCAACCGGGCGACGCCGAAGACGCAGTCGGCCCTGTTGGAGGCCATGCAGGAGAGGACGATCACCGTGTTCGGGCAGAAGTACGCGCTCGGCCCGCCCTTCTTCGTCATGGCCACGCAGAACCCGATCGAGCAGGAGGGTACTTACCCGCTGCCCGAGGCCCAGCTCGACCGGTTCTTCTTCAAGCTGATCGTTCAGTATTCCAACCGGCAGGAGATGAACACCATCCTGGAGCGGACGACGACGGGCCACAAGCCGGCGATCAAGCCAGTGATGACCGGCGACGAGATCATCGGGGCACAGAAGCTGGTTCAGCGCGTCGTCATCGCGCCGCACGTGCAGGACTATGCCATCCGAGTGACCCTGGCGACGCACCCGCGCGGCCAGTTCGCCACCGAGCTGGCCAATCGTTACGTCCGCTGGGGCAGCTCCCCTCGCGGGGGACAGTCGATCGTTCTGGCGGCGAAGGTGCAGGCCCTATTGGACGGCCGGTACAACGTCAGCTTCGAGGACATCCGTCGGGTCTATCTGCCGGCGATGCGCCACCGGCTGCTGCTCAACTTCGAGGCCCAGGCGGAAGGGATGGAGGCCGACACGGTGCTCAAGGACATCCTCGACAAGGTCCCGACGGCGGCGGAACAGGCGGCTTGAAATTTCTGGTCGAGCCGAACCGGGCTGCGCGCGACCGCAAGCGGGTTTGAACCGAGCCGCGTAGGGTGGGTCGAGTACGACCCACCCTACGCGGCTTCACCTTTTTGAGCGCCTTGCGTTACTTGACTTCTGGCGGGACGTCGACGCGGAGTCCTCGGCGACGGGGCAACTGAGGCTCTTGTCGTACATCCCAGACCGATCGAAGCAACACGGGCGGCGCTTGCCTTTGGCGAGCATGTCGCAGGCAGTCTCGATCCGCTTCACGCGAGTCTCCGCCCGCTTGCCGGAGGTGATCCACTGGATCCAATCTCTGCGCGCAAGGGGCGTGATGTCCGACCACGCCTCCCGCGCCTTCGACGGGGCGGCCGCGAGCGCCTTCCGCAGATCGGCCGGCACCGTGGGTTCCGGTTCCACCGCCACCGGCGCGATTTCCAGCGTGACGACGTCGCCCGCCCTTGCCCCCGCCGCTTCGCGCAGCTTGCGGTCCACTTTGAGCCAGTGGCCTCCCTGGCCGTCCGGCTCGAGCGTGGCTTGAAATGGGAAGCCATTGAGGGTGCCTTCTACCGAGACCATGCCCCGCGCGGGGAGCTTCGCACTGGCTTGCTTCGGCAGGGTCAGAAAGGTCCAAGTCCCGCCAAGGCGGGTAGACTCCGAGTCGCCGTGTCGAAGACTCGCCGTGGTGAGGCGAGAGACAGCCTTCGCATGTGCCACTGCCGTGTCGGCAGTGTCTTTGACCGCCGGCCGCAGGAGTGTCGCGGTGAAACGGATCTTGGAGGCGGTTTGGGAATCGCCGAACTCGCGAATGCGCCCCGAGGGGGGCCGCTGGACAATCATCCGCGAGGCGGACTTGGGCGCTGCGGAGTTATTTCTTTGCGGCATGGGTGGTCTCCTTTGTGGGTTTGCGGATTGCTGACTCGGCGACCGCCTTGAGCGGTTTGGCCGCCATTGCAGCGACCCGCTTGGCGGGAGGCGCGGCGGCTTTCTTGGGCTTCATCCTCGTTACCTTGATCGCTTTCCCGCTCCGATCGTAGGTAGTCCACTCGCCGACCTGTTCGCCGTTCTCGAAGTAGCCGGCGCGCATGATGGTCCCGGTCTTGCGAAACCACTCCCAGTACCCAGTCATTACGCCGTCGGTCATCTGGCCCTTCGCCCAGATCGTGCCGTCTTTGTGGTAGAGGAAGTGTTCCTTTGATTTGGATCGTTTCGCAGGCACCGTGTGGGCTCCTCATGTACTCAAGTTGGTATGGCCTTACAGGCGGCCGATCGCGTCACCGTACGCCATGCCGCTCAACGGCTTGTTGGGCGGCGCACAAGTCCACGAACACGACCGGTCTCTCTGGCAACCGACCGTCATGCCTCTGCGCGCCGCCTCTTTCTGCGAACGGAACTTATGTCCCAGAGTTCCGTCGCTGCTTTCTTGAGCCAGCTCTTCAGCTGCGCCACTTTGATCTCAGAGGCATCTTCAAACTGGATCTGCGCCGCCTTGAACTTCCCCATCGGCTTCAGCGCTGGGTCACCGAACGCCTGGCCATTCCAGAAGAGAAGCGCTACGCCGCCCCTGGCCGGTACGCTGTAGCCGACCACGGGCGTGTCTCCGACGAACCAGACTGGCGCTCCGTGCCAGACCTTCGATGTGGCGTCAGGGAGGGCACGCTCGATCTCCGCGCGCAAGCGCCGACAGATCGGCGCTTCCGCTGCCGACTGGGCAGCGTCGAACGCCGCGATGGACACTGTGGGCCGTCCATCCTTCGAGCTCTGCTTGGTCTTCATGTTCGACTCCTTGATTCGCGTGGCAGTCGTCAGGTGGTGTGTATACACGATCGGTCAATGCGCTTGGTCATGATCCGGAAGTGTGATATTACGACATCTCGTCTTGCCGGGCGGGGTGGCACTGTTCATACTCCAAGTTCTCTCCACGAGTGCCACTGCTCTACGAGCAGTGCTTCTCAGCAGCCCACTGCTCACAGAGCAGTGGCACACGAATACCTCCCGCTTACTCGGCGCCTCGCCCGCTGCGCCAATCGCCACGATGTCACGCAACTGATTCCTCTGGTGGATGCCGTTCCGCCGGTCCGTGGAAAACGCGGGCGGCCGCGCTGCCGCCCGAAACTGCTCTACGGCGACCGGGCGTACGATTCGCACGTGCATCGCATGGCCTTGTGGGCGCGGGGCCTTGCTCCGCAGATCGCTCACCGCAATACCGAGCACGGCAGCGGTCTTGGCGTCTATCGCTGGGTCGGCGAACGCACGAACAGTTGGCTTCACCAGTACCGCCGTCTGCGGGTGCGCTACGAGCGGCGCGGCGACATTCACGAGGCCTTCCTCAAACTCGGCTGCATCCTGATTTGCCACAAATGCCTCAACGGCTCATTCTGTTAGGCGCTTCTTGAACTCTTCAGAGTGAATCAACCGGTCGAATCGAACGGCCGAAGCGGAGCATGAAGAGCGCCGCTCCGATCAGGCCGACCACGCCCGCCAGGCAGAAGGTGCAGGCCGGGCCCGCCCCGGGGCGCAGCCAATCGCCGACGATCCAGGCCGCGGCGCCGACCGGGGAGGCCCACATCACCGCGGCGCTCCGCACGCTCCAGTAGAGACCGATCGCCTGCGTCTTGACGTCGGGGGAGACGAGGTCGGCGATCATGGCCTTTCGCGCCGGCTCACCGATCTCACGGAAGCCGCCGATGACGAAGGCCAGGGCCAGGCCGATGGTCCCGCCCGTCAGACCGAACGCCACGAGGCTGAACGGGAAGAGGGCGAAAAACAGGAAGGTCAGACCGATGTAGGGCTTCTTGGCCAGGCCCTCGCGGCTGGCGAGCGGGCCGATCACCAGGTAGAGCACAATGTTCGTCACCGCCTGGATGTTCAGCAGGACGGATTGGTACGTCGCCGTTCCCACGATGGCATCCTGCGAGAGAATCGGCACGCAGTAGAGGATGATGAACGGACCGGCCAGTCCCTCCGCCCATCGGGCGAGAATGTCCGCCGCCAGCAGGCGCTTGAGGTCCGGCGGAAAGCTGCGAAGCAGTTCACGCGGGCGATGGATGGCAAGGACCGCGTCCGTGCTGACGGTGTGCATATAGCGAAACTGCACGGCGCAGGCCAAGAGGATCAGGCCGATCGAGATCGCCACGTCGGCGCGGACGCCGCCCACGCGGCCGAACTGCCAGACGAACAATCCGCTGATCGCATAGGCCACGATCCGCGAGAGCCGGCGGAAGATCGCCTGGAGGGAGAAGGCCATGGCCCGGCGGTCGGGAGGGATGGCGTCGCCGACGACTGTGATCACCGCGGGACCGGCGATGGAATCCCAGACGAAGATGAACGGGATGGCCAGGAAAACGGCGATGGGCGCCTGCCAAAGCAGCAGGATGCCGAGGCCAACGAGAGGCAGGACGTTGAACAAGAGAAGGGCCCGCCGGGTGTTGAGACGGGAGCTCAGCGCGCCGCCCGCGAAGTAGTTGATCGCCTCCAGGGCGTCGCGATAGAAGCCGTATGCCCCGATGATCAGCAGAAACATCGGATCGCCGACGCGGCCGGGGTCTTTCAGGGCCTTGAGATACTCGGGGATCAGCGGCGACCAGAGTTCGGTGCTGGCGGTGATCAGCAGAATCGCGCCGAGCAGGGCGAATGTGGAGGCGTTGAGCCCGAGGAAGGACCGCCATCGAAGGTCTGACTCAGGGGCCGAGGGGTCCATGCGAGGGAACGTACGATCCTGACCGGCCGCACGTCAAATCAGGTTGTTGCAACCGTTACCTGCGGGCGATCGCGCATCGGCCGCCGCGGCCGATCGAGAATCGGCACAGGCAAGCCGCTTGCCGGGCACCGGGGAGTTTTCAGGAGGGTGAGGACGGGCTAGACTGGTCGTTGTACATTGGTACATTGTTTGCGAACTACAGGCGGCATCGGCACCGCTCGGTCTGAAATCAAGCTCGATTCTGGACGGGGTATCACATGCAAATGCAAGCAGCGCGAAGGTGGACCGGGCGACGGTTGACGGCATTGGGGATGGCGGCGTCTTTGGCCGCGGCGCTTGTCGGGCGGACAGCGACGGCGCGGGCCGACGATCGACGTTATCCATTCGAGCAGATCGAGCTCGCCAACGGGATGAAGGTCATCAGCCTGGAGGACTTTTCCTGTCCGATCGTGGCGGTGCAGGTGTGGTATCACGTGGGATCAAAGAACGAGGAGCCGGGCCGGCAGGGCTTCGCCCACATGTTCGAGCACATGATGTTCCGCGGGACCGACCGGCTCAACGAGACGGCCCACTTCGACAACATCCGCCGCGTCGGCGGGGACTGCAACGCTCACACCGCGTTCGACGAGACCGTCTATGAGCAAGAAGTGCCGAGCAACCAACTGGAGATGGTCTTGTGGCTCGAGTCAGAGCGGATGGCCTTTCTCAGGATCGACAAGAAGGGCTTCGAGACCGAGCGTAAGGTCGTCGAGGAAGAGCTGCGCATGGGCCACAATCGTCCCTATGGGCGCGTGCCCGAGCGGCTCCTTGCCGAGCTTTTTGAGGGCGGATCGTACGCTTGGACGCCCGGGGGCCAGATCTCCCACCTGAGGCAGTCGAAGGTCGAGGAGGTCTCGGCATTTTGGGACAAGTATTACGCGCCCAATAACGCGACGCTGGTCGTCGTCGGGGCCGTGAAACATGCCGACGTGCAGGCCCTGGCCAAGAAGTACTTCGAGTGGATTCCCAAGTGTCCGCTCCCGCCGCGCCCGACGGCCGAGCGCGACGTGCAGAGCAAGCCGCGGACTATCAAGCTCTCCGAGGACAAGGGACCGCTGCCGGTCGTCGGCGTGGTCTATCTGACCGTGCCTGAGCGCCACCCCGATCAACTGCCGCTGGACATGCTCATGGGGGCCCTGGGGGGAGGCGAGTCGAGCAGAATCTACGTCGACGTGGTCAAGGATCAGAAGATCGCCCAGGTGGCATTGGCCGGAGCGTTCGCCTTCGAGACGGACGGGCTCGCCGGGGCCGGCGGCGTGCTGCTGCCGTTCGGCAAGAAAAAGGAGTTGATGAAGTCCATCAAGAAGCACATCAAGGACGTCCGCGAGCACGGCATCACCGAGGCCGAGCTGGAGAAAATGAAGAACCAGTACCGCCGACGCGAGGTCATGGGGGCCATGACGGTGGGCAACAAGGCCAGTCTCCTCGGCCAATACGCCGTGCTGTACGGCGACGCCGAGCGAATCAACCGGCGGTTGGCGGAGATCGACGCCGTCACCCTGGCGGACGTCCGGCGAGTCGCCAGGAAATACCTCAAGAAAGAGGCCGCCATCAACGTCTCTATCGAGCCCAGCGTCGGCGGCATGGTCGGCTCGCTGCTCGGCGGCGGAAAAGACAACGCCGATGAGAAGCCCCCTGTCGAGGATGACGGCACCAACCGAATCGCCGAGCGGACAGGCCCGAAGGCCAAGGCCGTGGGTCCGGAAGGCGCTCCATCAGAGCCGCCGGCCGCCGAGCTGCTCGATGAGTTCCCGCAAGTCCCGCACACCGACAAGACTCTTTCCAACGGCCTTCGCGTCGTGGTCGTGTGCAACCACGAGGTGCCGATGGTGTCGATGGTCCTGGGCATCCGGAGCGGGGCCTGGTCGGAGGCGAAGCCCGGCGTCGCCAGCACCGCCATGCAGATGCTCACCAAGGGCACCAAGACGCGCAACGCCAAGAAACTCGCCGAACTGCTCGAGTCCAACGCGGTGGACCTCTCGGGCTTCGCCGGCCTGGACACCGCCCGGGTTTCGGCCTCGGCCCTGTTGCCAAAGCTGGGCCTCGCTGCGGAGCTGCTGAGGGACGTGATCGAGAACCCCACGTTCGACAAGGAGGAGTTCGACATCCTCCAGAAGCAGACGCGCATGGGCCTTATGGTCTCGACCCGGACGCCGGAGTACCTGGCCGAACGGGAGTTTCGCAGGCAGCTCTATGGCGATCATCCCTACAGCCGAACCGTCACCGGAGAGCTGACCGACCTGGACCATTACACCGTGGACGATCTAAGGGCCTGGTGGGGCGAGCACGTGCGGCCGGACAACGCCGTGCTGTACCTTGCGGGCGACATCACTCCCTCCGATGGCTTCGCTCTCGCCGAGAAATACCTGGGAGGCTGGAAGGTCGATCGACCCTTCGCCCCCCCGAAGATGGCCTCGATTCCCGAGCCTCACGCCACCCACATTTTTCTGGTTGATCGGCCCGGCTCGGTGCAAAGCCAGATCCGCGCAGGCCACCTTTCGATCCGCCGCGGCGATCCCCTCTATTTCAATGCCCGGGTCCTGGCCAACATCCTGGGCGGCGGCTTCAACAGCCGGCTGAACAAGGCCATCCGCGTGGAAAAGGGGCTGACCTACGGGGCCCGGGGGGGGTTCTCTCCGCAGCGGTTCGCTGGGGAGTTCAAGATCAGCACCTTCACCAAGACCGCGACTACCGCGGACACCGTACGAGCCATCCTGACGGAGATCGAGAAGATTCGATCCGAGCCGCCCACGCGGCCGGAGCTTTCGGACACGAAGACCTACATCACCGGCTCCTTCCCCGGCGACCGTGAAACGCCGCAGGCGACCGTAGGCGACCTGTGGATGATCGAGACCGAGGATTTGCCGGTGGACTACCTCCAGAAATACTTGGAGGGCGTGAAGCGGACCGATGCGGCCGACGTCCTCGCGGCCGCCAGGGGGCTCATCGATCCCGACAAGCTGGTGATTGTCGTCGTGGGAGAGGCCAAGCAGATCAGGGCCGACCTAGAGGAGATCGCGCCGGTCACCGTCCTCCCACAATCGATCGACCCGCCCGAGCCGAAGAAGGACGATTCAGTGACCCTGGCGCGTTAGGCCGATTCCCGGTCCGACGAATGATGCGACGGGGGGCGATGAAATCGCTCACGGACCGCGGCACGGATCATTCATCGACCGGGGAACCGCTCTGATTCTCGTTAGAACGGGTCGCCCACCGGCAGGCCTAGTTCCTTCAGCTTGGTGGCCAGGCGGGCGAACTGGGCTGAGCCGGTGTCAGAACTGGGTGGCATCGGCGTCTCGCCGGTGTCAGTACTGGGTGGCATCGGCGTCTCGCCGGTGTCTGAACTGGGTGGTGCCGGCGTCTCGCCGGGGTCTGAACTGGGTGGCATCGGCGTCTCGCCGGTGTCATCACTGCGTCATCGCTTGCATTCGCCGTGAAATACAACGATCCATGCGCCGAACCCGTATCTTCGCGCGCGCGGCTCGGTGTGAATCCGCTTGCCGATCGCCTCGGCAGGGGCGACGGCGCCGACCTCGCGCCCACGGCATTCCGCCGCTCCTTCGGAGCAGACATCACGATGATCGCTCACATCCCCGGGCTGTCGCCCGTGGCTGCATTCCTGCGCTCCTTCGGAGCGAAGAATCGTCGCGGTCTGAATGCTGTGTGCAGATTGACAGGTCGGGCCAGCGGCCAATTGAACTCAACGGGCGGTAGCCGGCGTCTTCACCTTCGACGGCTCCATCGACTTCACCCTCCAGGCCTTCCCCGAGCCGAGCACCCTGGCCCTCCTCGCCCCGGGGGCTGGTCATCTGCCGAAGCCGGCGACCCCTCGACATGGCCCAGCAGCAGAGAATCGCATAGTGCAAGGTGGGGCGCGAGCCGTCAGACCACGACCGCGGCGAGTTCGCGGCGGCGGAGCACCAGCACCGCCACCAACAGGACCGCCAGCCCCTTGACCAACACGTGCTTGCAGCCCTTCTCGAACAGGGCCGGCCACCCCACCGCGCGGCCTTCCAACAGGTGCCCGACAGGATCGAGATCGCCGATGGACAGGGCCCACCCCAGGGCCTGAACCGTGACGCGGCGAAGCTGATAGGTGGCGGTGCGAACGTGCTCGGGAGGGGCATACTCATCGGTAACGGCCAGCGACTCGGCCACGAATCCCATGGAGCTGCTGATGATGTAGAGCGTCAGCACGATCAGCGTGCCGACGGGAAAGCTGAGAAACGTCGACGCGCAAACCGCGATGGCCGCGAGGCAGGCCAGCGGGATCAGAATCGCCAACCCCGCCTGAGCCAGGGAAAGCTCGAAGGGCCCGACGCGATAGAGCACGACCAGGTCTCCGTTGGGGATGTCGAAGATGGCCTCAATTTCGCGGGGATCGACGTTCATGACGCTGACCAGCAGCCTGCCGTCCTGCTCGACGCCCTCCTGGGGGATCTCCACCTCGTAGCTGGTGTTGATCGGATAGGCCTCGACCGTTTCCAGGAAGTTCGACTTGCGGGGGTCGCCCAGCCCCCACATCAGCAGCATGGTGTTCTCCTCCAGGGTGCGGCCCTCGAAGGTCTCGGCCAACGGCATGCGGCCCACGCGAATCTTGAATCGCACGCTCATGACCCAGTCTCTCCCTTTTTCGGGGGCGGGGCCGTGCAAGTCCCACTGGCGTACGTTGCCCGGGCCGATCGAGCAATAGCGTCCGCCCAGGTCGGCGAGGATTTGCTGGCGGACGCGCGCTTCGCTCCATCCTTCCGGCAGGCGATCCTCTTCCTTGAGCCGCCCGTAGACGTCCGCGACGGACTCGGAGAAATCCGGAAGCGTAACGGGGAGAGCGGCCCGGGCGACCAGGACCTGCCGTCGCAGCTCATCGAACCGCCGCAGGTTCACCCGGCTCGGCTCCGGAAGGCGCAGCAGCATGTCGCCGACCTCTTTGCGCGTCTTGCCGATGGCGTCGGCCAGGGCGTCGATGATGGGGCTTTCCATTCCCTGGGCACCGACGCCGCGCACGCGCTCAAGTGACGCGACGGCCGCCTCCGCCTCCTGAGGAGCGAGACGCCCGTAGCTTTGCAGTTCCTCCTCAAGGCCGGCCTTGAAGCGCGCCACCGTGGCCTGGGTGCCGAGGTAGGTGAGCAGGCCGGCCAGCCCCAGAAGCGTCACGTTGAGCACCATGACCCCGAGCCACTTGCCGGCCACGATCTGCCAACGCGGAATCGGCTTGGTGACGATCCCGTAAATCTGTTTGCGGGCGATTTCCACCGAGAGGCTTCGACAGCCGAAAAGGATCGTGAGGATCGCCAGGATGAATCCGGCGAAGCCCAGGGAATAGGTGATGAACATCTGCACGCGGCCCTTGATGGTCCCGTCTCCATCCGCCGTGAGCCAAAAAAGCGGGATGCTGACGAGGATCAACAAGGCGAAGCCGGAGGCGACCTTGGCCCGAAGTCCCTCGGCGAGCGTCGTTCGGGTCACCGCGGCGATGCGCTGCCCGGCCCCGCGAAGCTCCCACCCGCCGATCTCTCCGCCCTGCCGGCTGAAGGCCTGTCGAATGACATACGCGATCGTGGCCAGGGCCATCAGCGCCCCGAAGCCGAACATGATCATGAAGAAGGTGTTTTCATTCATGGCTGGGGCTTACCGACGAGTGGCTTCACGAAGCCTGGGCAGGGACCTTGGACGGCGAGAGACCTTTCCGCCAATCAAGACCCGTCGTCGCCGGATGGCGGCGTGCCCGCGGCTGATTGTTCCGACGTTTTCTTGAGGAGGCGGTCCAACACCGCTCTGTCCGGCTGATGCGTGGGAGTGGACGACTCAACCGGTCCTGGGTCATCGCCAGGAGGCGGCGCTCCGAAAGGCCGATCGCCGCTCTTCAGTTTTTCGATGAGCTCCTTCTTGAGCGGGGGAGACTCGGCGACAGGATTTCTTGCAGCGGGTTCAGGTGCGGCGCGCTGATGCTTTCCCGCCTCGACCAGGGACTCGATCAAGGATTCCTGGTCGCCGGGACGTCCCCGGAGAAACGCCGAGACTTCCACGGTCGATTCGGCGCCGCTGGTCTGGAGCTTCTCGCGCTGGGCCTGGCTCACGATGTCCAGGAAGAACGCCTCCAGCCGGTCGGTCGGGTGCTCGACGGCGATGGTCTGGCCGCCGGACTTGGCGATGACGGCCCGAATCGAATCAATTGTCGCCTGTTCGAGCCGGCGGGCGGTGATCTGGGTCACGTCGCGCCGCTCCAGCAGGTCACCCACGGCCCCGAGGGCCATTCGCCGACCGCCGTACATGACCGCCACCCGGTCGCAGACGTCTTCGACGTCGGCCAGGAGATGACTGCACAGCAGGACCGTCTTTCCCCGATCGCCGAGGATTCGAATGAGGTCTTTGATCTGATGCGTTCCGACCGGATCGAGCCCGGTGGTCGGTTCGTCGAGGATCAACATGTCCGGATCGTTGATGATGGCCTGAGCAAGGCCGATCCGCCGGGCCATACCCTTCGAATAGGTGCCGACCGGCCTGCGGCCGGCGCGCTTTAGGCCGACCATCTCGATTAATTGCTCGGTCCTTCGACGACGCTCGACGCGGTCTAGCCGAAAGAGACGGCCATAGTAGTCCAGGGTCTCGTATGCGTTGAGGTAGCTGTAGAGATAGGACTCCTCGGGCATGAAGCCGATGCGGGCCTTGATCGCCGTATCGGTCGGCGGCCGGCCAAAAACCCTGGCGACGCCGGTCGTGGGGTAGAGGAGGCCGAGGAGGATTTTTATGGTCGTGGACTTGCCGGAGCCGTTTGGGCCCAGCAGGCCGAACACTTCGCCCGGCCGCACGTCCAAGTCCAGCCGGTCCACAGCCAATACCTTGTCGCGTCCCCAGAAGTCCTGAAAGACCTTGGTCAGGCCGATGCACTCGATGACGGGAGGCTGCGTGGAGTCGGTGGAGATCATGACGGCATCACAATGGCGGGTTTGGATTTCACCGAAGGAGCCTTGCCGAGTTCCTTCTCTGAGGCGCCTTTATCCTCTTGTTCCAGGCTTGCGGCGCCCCCCCGTGAAATCTTGAGCCAGAACCTGCCGGATCCCTCGGGCAGGAGAATCTTGCCGACCTTCTTGCTGTCGAGGGCCTTGGCCAGCGATTCGTCCCGCAGGCGTGATGTGAAGATCTCGGGGTGCTTGAGGTATTCCGGCAGGAGCCGCTGGTACTGATCGTAGTCCGCGGACGCTTCCTTGATCAATCGGTCTCGCTTGATCTGCGCGCTCTTGATGATTCCCTGGGCCTCGCCGCTGGCTTTGGCGAGGAGCGACTCGGTCAGCTCACGCTGCCGCGCCAGGTCGGCGCTCAAGGCATCGATCCGGGAGGCCACCTCCACATCAGCGGACGACTGGGCCTCCGAAAGCTCCAGCATCAATTGGAATTCCGTTCCCACGGCATCGGCGAGTTCGGCGTACGTGAGGCCGGCGGCCTGGAGGAGTCGCTCCTGGGCCTCGGTGGAGGCCTTGGCGATTGCCACGGACTTTTCCGTTTGAGCGGAAAAAACGCGGTCGAAGATTTCCTGCGTCTGCCTGGGCGGCATGATGGCCTCGACCGTGCTGCTCTTGGGGGCCAGCACCCCGGTATTGGGATCGATCGAGATGCCCAAGGGGAAGCCCGCCCGCTCAAGCTCCTTCAGCTTGCCGCTCAGCCGGGCGGCGACGGCCAATAGAAACTCGTCCTGCCTGCTGCCGCGGATGTCCAGGGCGTGCCTGCCGGCGGCGGTCTCGATGACGGCGTCCCGGGCCAAGTGGCTCAAGATGGCGTACTCCGGCGCCAGTTGGTATGGCTTGGCCCTCGCTCCGGCGCCGACCATCGGCATGGGATGGACGTTCGACAGGTAGGCGATGGCATCGGTGACGTGATACTTGATGACCAAGGAGGCGTGAAGAATGTTCACGTCGCCAGTGATCAGGTAGTCATCGCGAAGCGGACTGAGGTTGTCGTACTTGTAGCCGGAGATGCCGGTGGCGCGCTCCTGATCGCTGAGCTGAAACATGAACTCGATCGGCATCTCGCGCTCGCTCGTGGAGACGGTCACCCACTGCTCGAAGGGGTAGGGCCAAGACCAGTACCAGCGGGGCTGGAGCACCGCGGCAGGCCCCGTGCCGACGACGCGGCCGTAGCGCATGATCACGCCGACTTCGTTCGGCTTGACGCTGAACCATCCGCTCAGGAAATAGAGCACGACGAGCACCAGCATGAGCAGCTTGAGGACGCCGAAGCTCCGGCGCAGTGCGTCCGCCAGCGATTGATTCGCCGGATCCAGCGCCTGATCTCGGCGGGGCGGCGGCGGGGCGACGGAACCGAGTTGTGGCGACCGCAAGGTGCTCACGCCGGCCTACTCTCCTTTGGCATTCGTATTGGGCCGGGCCGCGGCCTCGAGCTTCTGGCCCCCGGCATCCGACGTTGGGCCGCCGGGCGATGAGGTTTGATCCGGCCTACCCGGCACGACGGCGGCATCCATCAAAAGCTTGAACGGCTCGAGTTGATTGGCGTCCAGGATCAACGTCACGCCCCCGGCCTCCATGATCCGCAGGAAGGTTTCGATCTTCTTCAGGAAGTCGGCGAGTTCCCGATGCTCGGCGAACATCTTGTAATACTTGGCCGCTTCCGCGTCGCCCTGACTCTCGATCTTCTTGGCGTACGCCTCGGCCCGGGCGATGATCTTGTTGGCGACCTCCTCGGCCGTGCTGCGGATTTCCTGGGCCTTGGCCAGGCCCTCCGCGGTCAACTCCTTGATCGTCTTCTGTCGGTCCTCCTTCATCCGCGTGAAGACCTCCTTGGTCACGGACTCGGGAATGCCCAGTTTCTGAATCCCAACGGAGACGATCTCGATGCCGTAGTTCTCCATGGCCTTGTCGCGAATCCCGGAGAGGAACTCCGACTCGATTTCGGCGAAGCGCATCTCGGCCGGATCAATGTTCACCAGATGGCCCAGAGGATGAGTCCGCAGCACGGTCGACACGCGATTCTCCAGCAGGTCGCGAATCTTCATCGCCGCGGCGTCCTCTCGACCGACGGCCTTGAGGAATCGTTCGCCGTCGGAAATGCGCCAGGTCGCGTAGGCGGTCAGGACAACCGTCTTTTGGTCCTCGGTGCCGATCTGCCGAAACTCGGTGTCGAACGACCTCAGGCGCGTGTCATAGCGGTGCACTTGGTCGACCGGCCAGGGATACTTGAAGTGCAGACCGGCCCCCGCCGGCTGGATGACGCGATCCACGTCGTCGAAGCGGGTCACGACCGCGGTTTCGGTGAAGCGGACCTGAAACGCGCACATCATGAATAAGATCACCGCCAGGATGATGCACGCGACCAACAGCGCTGGCACATTCTTTCTCATATCAGCCTTCCCGGGGCGACACCGCCCTGCCCAGACGGATCAGCCCAGCAACGTCAACCAACCTTACTTCGCCTTCCTCTCCATGGCGCTTAGTTCCGCCCCGAGGATGTCGATCGCCTGTTCCGCCCGCGTATCGACCTCGCAAACCACCTGGCTCGGATCACGCAAGGCGATCACGTATTTCTGAACCTTTCGCAGTCCCTCCTCCAGCATCGCCAGGTATGCCCTCACGAGATAGACCTCCGGGGACGACCGATACGCCTCGAGTTGCACGGCGTATCGCTCGGCGGCCGATTGCTGGTCGAACACGCGGGCCAGCGCGCTGCCTACCGCCTCGGCCGTCCGCACACGCGCCCGCCCGCCGATCACCTCGCGCAGGATTCGCTCGACGTCCGCCGTCCGTTCGGCGAGTTCCGGGGAGTCGGCGGCCCGGGCCAGGTCCTCAAGGACGATGGCGTCGTAGAGTTCCTGCCAATCGATGCCGGCGCTCTCCAGGCGAATCTTCGCAGCGTCGCCTTGGGCGCCCTTGATGGTGGCGTCGCGGGTCTCAAAGGCGCTGACCACGTCCTCGTAGGATTTGGCCACGTCGTCGTCTGGCGGAGGATGCACCCCGCCGATGCCGACCAGCACGATCCGGGCGCCGAGGCCCTTGCCGTCGTAGCCGGCGCGGTCGCAGGCCGACTGGATCCGCCGTTGAAGCTCCTGTGCGGCGCGGATGCCGCCCTGCCCCAGCAGGTCGAGCACGTCCGCCTGTGCCGCGTAGTGGGTCAACTCGCGATAGGCAATGGCCTCGATGATCCTGGCCACGTCCGTAGATTGGGCGTAGAACCGAATCACCTCCTGCTCGTCATCCTTCACGCACCACTGCACCGGCATGTTGAGGCTGAGGAGATTGATCGGCACCTTCGCCGTCGCCGAGGCCGCGCGATCGGAGACCAGCAGCTTGTGCTCGGTCTTATAGTGGCGCTTGGTCCACAGGATCGGCCCGGATGAGGATTCGTCCTGTTCGCCGCCGGACTGATAGCCGATCTCCATCCGCTGGATGCGGGAGACGGGAATGACCGTCGCCCGATCGACCGGCCAGGGCCACTTAAGGTGAACGCCGGCCTGGGCCGTGTGCGGCCGCAGTTTGCCCCAGTGTTCGATCACCGCCTGCTGTCCGGGCGGCACGACGACGATGCAGGTCAGGGCCAGAATGACCACGATCTGAACCCCGACGAGCGGAAGGACCGCTCGTCCCAGGAGCTTATAAAACCAGGTCTCGCTGACCTTGAAGCCGAACTGGTAGTCGATGGCGTTGGCCATGCTTCGGAGGATGCCCTCGGGCTCGCTGAACATGCCCAGGAGGCGGCTGTCGTAGAACGCCCTTTGCTCGCTCCCGGGCACGCGGGGGCGATAGAAGGTCAGGATGAAATTGATGATCGTCTCGCCGGCCATAAAGATGAGCAGCACGCCGAGCGCCCGGCCGAGCCAGACCTCCACCCAGTGTTGATTGCTGATGGCAAAGAGCAGGGCCACGCAGACGGCCAGGCAGGTCGCGCTGGTGCCGAAGGTGTAGTTGCCGCCGGCACGAAGGAGAGACCAGGCCGGCAGGCGGCTTAGTCCCAAGGCATAGCGCGAAAGCATGAAGCAGACGAAGGCGATGCCACCGGCAAAGAACAGGAGCATCGGCGCCTGGAGCACGGACTGACCGGCAGCGGCACTGATCGGAGGGAACTGCCACCGCCAAGGAAAGATCGCCGCTCCGGCCACGATGTGATAGGCCGCCAGGGTCAGTGCCACCGTCGGCACCAAGTATCGCTCGATCGAGCGGAGCCGCCGGCCCATCGCCAGCTTCTCCATCTGATCGAGGTCCTCTTCGGCGAAGATTGTCCGAGCGCCGCCGAGCTTCTCCCGCCGGTCGCGGTCCAGCGCGGCGATCTCCAGGCGCTCCTGCGCCACCATGCGCGCCTGGTGAAGCTGGATGAGGCTCAGCAGCCAGATTCCCGCCGTCCCGAGCGATTGAAAACTCGCCGCCCAAACGGCGGTGCTCTCCGAGCGGATCGCGAGAATTCCCAGCACCACGGCCGCGGCCAGACTGACCAGTCCGCCCAAGAGGGCCACCACCTCACCACGTCTGTCGATTCCGGACATAGCCACCCGTCGGGGATTGTTCGAGCAGCCCTTTGGCCGCCGCTGCTGGAAGATGCCGCCCGATGTTCGCTTCAGGTCGGACCGGGCACGGAGGAACAGCGTATTCTAGGGAGGCGCCACCGGGTGCCAAGTGCTACACTCACCGGCCATCCTTGGCATATGATCCTCGCGGTTCCGCTGATGATTCAAATACTTGCCATCGCACGCAACACCCTGCTACAGACCATCCGTCAGCCGATCTACGGCATCATCGTCCTGGTGACGCTGGGCGGCCTGGCGCTGGCCCCTTCGCTGACAGGCTGGACCCTCGACGACGATAATAAGCTGCTGCGGGACATAGGATTGTCTACGCTGCTGATCCAGGGTTTGTTTCTCGCCGTCTTCGCCGCTTCTTCCACCCTGCACGCCGAAATCGACGACAAAACGACCCTGACCGTGGTCTCCAAGCCGGTCCAGAGGACGATCTTCATCCTTGGAAAGTATCTCGGTCTACTAGGCGCGGTGGCCGCCGCCCATTACCTGGCGGGTATCGCCCTGTTCATGGCCATGCGCCACGGGGTCCTGCAAAGCGCCGCCGACACGTCCGATGTCACGGTGCTGGTCCTGGGTCCGGGCATGGTCCTGGTGCTGGCCATCGCCGCGACCGTTCTCAACTACATCTACGACTGGCGCTTCCTGCCCACGCTGATCACTCTGGCCCTGCCGTTCTTGAGCCTGTCCACCCTGGTGCTCATGGTCGTCGACCGCGACTGGAAACTCCAAACCTATGAGAGCGCCCAGCCCATCGAACGGCTGCCGCCCGAGTGCGCCGAGGCCGAGGCCCTTCGCGGCATCATCGAGTTCCGGCCTAATGCCGGCCAGCTCGCCCTCGAAGGACATTCCGGCGCGCTGGTCCACAATGACTGGAAGGGGCCGATCACCATCGAACAACAGAACTACCTCCTCGGCCTCCACGACTCGATCGAGTGGAGACGAAACGTCAACCTCCTGATCGACAAGACACGCCAACGCCAGGGCACGGAGATCTTCAAGGCCGGCCTGCTCCTCTTCGTCGCAGTCGGTTTGCTGGCGGCCTTCGCGATCTTGGCGGCAACCAGGCTCGGCGTCCTGGCAGCGTTCATGACCTGCGTGATCCTGCTCTGCGCGGGGTTGTCTTCCGACCAGGTGATCAAGCCCATCGCCGAGTCGGGCAAGACCTGGGCCGCGGCGGCCTACCGCATCATTCCCAACTTCCAGATATTCTGGATGGTCGACGCCCTTAGCGAACACCTGGTCATCCCGTGGGGCTACGTCGGCGCGGCGGCGGGCTACGGATTGCTCTACACCATTGCCGTCCTGATCTTGGCCATGGCGTTCTTCGAGACCAGGGAAGTGGGCTGAACGGACGGTCCTCGCCGGGTGCCGTCCGGGAACCCCCACGGACCATCTTCGGACCGCCGATAACCCGTCCCAGGACTACCCTTCACGTTTTTCGTCGGGTATAATTCCTAGCCCGCAGATGGGGCGGCATTCCCGGGGAGAGGGAATCGGCAGGAGAACAGAAGTGCGTCGTCTCAAGACATTCTTTCTGTCCGCGGCCGCGCTTTTGATCGGCTGCAACATCTTCCCGGCCTCGTTCATCCTGCCGCCGGACCCCAGCCTGATCACGGTCGTGGGCGGGATTTCGAACACCGATCCGTTCTTCGGGACCTTCAAGCTGGCCAATGCCCCCGACGTGCAGATGGGAGAGTTCTTGCTGGCCAGTTGCGGCTGCGGAGACTGGCGGGTGCTCTTTCGGCCGAGCGATGGTTCGCCGCAGACGCAGTTCCCGGTGAGGTTCTACACCGCCGGGGAATACTCGCCGGCCGGCACGGTCGCCTTCCACGGCCTCGAGGACTATTACGCCGCCGCCGGCACCGTGGACCAGGACGGCGGGGGCTGCGACGGCAAGGCCGAACTCGCCCTGTCGCGGTACCTTATGAACGCACAGCGGGCCAGCGCCCACAACCAGGCGGTTGAGGCCTGCGGTCTCTGTCACATCGGCGAGGACTCCATCTTCCCGCTCCCCCCCACCCATCCGCAAAAGTACAAGACCGATCCCCACATCTGCTTCGAATGCCACTCGGTCAACGGCCAATAACGGCGAGATGAATGAGGCAGCGTGACCCGACGGCTATCGGGGCTGCGCCATTTCGCGGCGTTGATTCTGCGGACCCGGCTTCGTGCGCCCTGAAACCGCGAAAACCCCGCCGGCTACGGCTAAACCATCGTTCACGATCTTGGGACGCTGCGGGTCGTCAAGGGGCCGCGCGGCCTGAAGGCCGCTGCTCTTCTGCGCCGTGGATCTTCTGCGCCGCGGAATCGTGAACCGCTTTAATAGAGCGGGTTCAGGACCATGCCGGTTGCAAGCTTGGGATAAAAATAGGTGGACTTCTGCGGCATGAGTTCGCCGGAGGTGCAGACGTCGCGAAGCTGCTGCATGGTCGTTGCCGGCATCAACGCAGCCAACCCGGCCGACCCCTCGGCGTCCTTGACCGCCTCCTCCAGGCTCTTGTGATAGTGGACCGTCGGAGCCGCCCCGCCGCAGAACTTCGGGCCAATCACTTCGCCCAGCACGTACCGATGAAGGATCGAGTAGGACAGCCTGCGCCAGGGCGGCTTGCGCCGCGGCTCGTAAGCCACAAGGAAATCCGGGGCCTTCGGCGTCGCAGTCGCGAAGACGCGTTCACGGCCCAAATAGAAGCCGATGGCTCCCGGCCCCGCGGACGCCAATCGGGCCGCCAGATCGGCGGCGTCGCTCGGCGGCTTTCCGACCGACCAGGTGAACGCCGCAGCCATGCTCGAATTCATAGCCGCGGCGCTCAGGCCCGGAACGTCCACAATCGTGCGGTGGTAGGGATGAATCGTCGCTCCGGGGTCCTCCATCCCGCCCAAAACGGCCAGGACATAATTCACCGGGTCTTGAGCCGACGGTTCGCCGCTCTCGCTCGTCTCCCGCTGTCGGTACGAGAGCGCCGTGGCGTAGCGATGGTGGCCGTCGGCGATGAAGACCGGCTTGTCGGCGAGCTTGGCCTGCACGGCCTGGATCGTCGCGCGGTCGGTCACCACCCAAAGCCGGTTCTCGACGCCGTCCAATAGGGCGAATTGGTCGGCCTCGCGCGCCGCTTGTCCATCCAGAACGGCGGCGATCTCGTTGCCGCTGTCGGGATAGAGGCCGAAGATCGGGCTGACGTTGCACCGCGTGGCGATCGTCAGCTTAAGCCGGTCTTCCTTCGGCCCGCCGAAGGTCTCCTCATGGGCGAAGACGCCGCCCGAGCCGAACGGCTCAAGCTTCAGCCGGACGAAAAACTTCTTGCGGGTCAGGGCCCTTCGTCCCACGCGGTAGGTCTGATGGTAAACGTAAATCGCGGGCTGCCGATCGCGGAGTAGACAGTGGATGTCGAGCCAACTGGTCAGCCTTCCGGCGGCCTGCTCATAGACGGAATCCGGCCCGGCGGCCTTCGCCGGCGCCTGAGGCAGGTCGATGTCGACGATGTTGTGGTCGTCTTTGGCGAGGAGCGCAGCCTTGTCGGCCTCGTCGAGGATGTCGTAGGGCGGGGCCACGAGGTTGCTCAGGTCTGTTGCCGAGTAGCGAATCGCCGTGAAGGGCTCGATGTGGGCCATGACGGTCACTACCTGCGATTTGCGCGCGACGACCCGACCGTCGGTGAACCAGACTCCGCTGTCGAGACTCTCGGGCGCTTCCTTGTATCGCCTGATGGTGGTTGTTGGCAAGCTTTTCATCGCTGCGGCCGGTTCGCCCCGATGCCCGTGGGTTCATTTGGGCCAAGATCGCCGTCACGCCTTCCGGTGTCGGGTCGTCCGTTTCCGGCCGGTGGAGGCACTGCCGCTGCCGCGATCGGCGCGCAGGGATTGAACTTCCCTCCTGAGGGCGTCCAATTCCTGTCTGAGGTCGCGGGCCGAATCTCCGTCGGCGGAGGCCGGAACATTGACGCCGGTGTCCGGAGGCGCTGAGGCGGCAGCGCGGCCGACGCCGGGAATGAGCATCCGCACCCAGTCGAAGGGCGCCGACGGCGCGAGGGCGCTGAAGCCCGATCGGCGCAGGAATTCGTCGAACTGCTCGCGAGATCGTGCGAAGGCATCGACGGCCTGGGCGAAATACCGGTCGATGAATTGGCGGATCATTTCCTGGTTGCTCTGGATCGCCTGGTGGAGCAGCGAAGCGGGAAAGAGGTCGAGCTTTGGGGGGTCGTGCTCGAGGATGATCAGGGTGAGGACGACGTTGGTGATGTCGGCGCCGCTCCGGGAGTCGCGAACCACGATTTCGTGACCATGTCGAACGAGATCGAAGAGGTCATTGAGGGTGACATGGCGGCTCCGCGTCACGTCGTAAAAGCGACGGTTGGGGTATTTTCGGATTTCGAAGACCTGTTTGGCGGGCGCTGCGGTCATGGGAGGAGCCCCACGGGTAGTGCTGCGAATGCAATAAAAAATGATGCTATCGCGGGAATATCGTCCATATCCTGATTATAACTAATTTATACACAATATATTACGATAATAACAGCGTATTTTGCATTTGCACAAAAAACTCTTGCACGACGGCCACTTCACCGATATACTTTAGCACAAGCCGCCGGAGATGTAACCGGCACAGTGCCCACGAGAGTTCACGAGGAGAATGCCATGACTACGCAAGCCGCACAGAACCCCAAGATGGAAACCACCGAGATGTTCCGCCAGGCGACCGACACCTTCAAGTCCGCCATGCAGGCCGGGCTCAGGTTTCAGCAGGATGCCTTCAAGGCCATGACCGAGGCCTTCGGCAACCGCGAGACCTTCGAGGACGCCTGCCACCGAATTGAAACCGTGGCCACCGACTCGATCGGCGCCATCCGAAAGAACGCCGAGCAGACCCAGCGATTCTTCGACGAGGGCTGCAAGAACGGCATGACCGTCATGCAAAAGAGCTTCGAGACCGGCAACGGTCACGGCGACAAGGACGTGATTGCTCACAGCCGCGAGGTCTGGCAGAGCGCTTGTGACGCCATGAAGGCGAATCTTGATGCGGCGACCCGCGCCAGCTCACAGGCCATCGAGAACTGGGCGAGCTTTTTCGGAAAGACCATGACCATCAACGAGCGGAAGGCCGGCAAGTAAGCCCCTCGACGCCGTACAACGGTCCCGCGAGACACCGGCATTGCGGATTAACACCGTGTCGCTCGATCAACCTGACCAGCACCATGAGCTAACGGGCGACAATCATGACCTGCACCATCGATGCCGGTGTCTGACAACCAACGGCCACGGGAGAGACGCCGATTCCTCCCGTGGCCTTTTTTTCTTGACGCGCCGGCCCGCCCATGACGGCCCGGCCCGGGAGTGCGTCTCGCATGGCTGACAACAACAAGTCGAAGGCGGCGGACCCCTTCGGCGAGTTCTGGGGCGACATGTTCGCTCGCATGGGCGCGGCCATGCCGGGCGCCGACTCCTCATCCTCACAGGTTGCGGCCAAACAGGCACAACGCACGTTTTTTGACGCCCTGGCCAAGTATTGCGACGATTACATGCGATCGAAGCCGTTCCTCGAAATGATGAGGCGATCGATGGACCAATCGCTTCAATTCAAGCAGCAGGTGGACCAGTTTCTCACTCAGCTTCATCGGGGGGCCCAGTCGCCGGCCAAGGATGACGTCGACGATCTGTCCGGGCTGCTCCGGTCGATCGAGCAGCGGGTCTTGAGCAGGCTCGATGCCCTGGAGCGAAAAGTCGCGGCGGTGGAAGGACGGCGCGCCGCGGCCAGCGGAGCGAAGGCTGGCGCGTCGCGTCGCCGTGCCTCGCGCGGCGCCGGCCGAGGGCCGTCGAAAAACAAAGCACGGGGGGGACGCTGATTCGGCCTCGATGGAGGCCGACACGGCAGGACCATCATGACCACGGCCAGCACGAATCCATTCCAGTCGCTCTTCACGATGCCGCAGCCGGCCTTTGCCGTCGATTTCGATGAGCTGCGGCGCAAGCTGGCGGCCATGCCCCGCGTGATGGACCTGGCCGGCAAGGTGCGGGTGGGGGCGACTCCGCGCGACGTCATCTATCGAGAGGACAAGCTCCAGGTTCTGCGCTACGAGTCAGACGTGCCCAAGAAACACCGCACGCCGCTGCTCTTGGTCTTCGCCCTGGTAAACCGTCCGTACATCCTCGATCTGCTGCCCCACAAGAGCGTCGTCCAGCAGTTCCTGCGGGCCGGGTTCGACGTTTTTCTGATTGACTGGGGCGTTCCGAGCGAGAGCGACAAGCATCTGACGCTTGAGGACTACATCGAGACCTACATGCACAACGTGGTGTGCCGGGTTTGCGAATTCTCCGGCATGGACCGGCTCTCGCTGCTCGGCTATTGCATGGGCGGGACGATGAGCGCGATGTACACCGCCCTGCATCCGGAGAGGGTCAAGAACTTCATCCTTATGGCCGCCCCGGTCGACTGGTCGGACCGCGAGGCCCTGTTGGCCGTGTGGACCGACACGAAGTGGTTCGACGTGGACAAGGTGGTGGACACGTTCGGCAACGCCCCGCCGCAGTGGCTCCAAGGCTCGTTCGCCATGCTGAAGCCGGTCGCCAACCTGATCGAGAAGTACCTGAACTTCTACGAGCGAATCGAGGACGAGAGATTTCTCGAGGAGTTCTTCGCCATGGAGACGTGGGTCAACGACAACATCCCCGTCGCCGGCGAGACTTTTCGACAGTTCGTGAAGGACTGCTTTCAGAAAAACCTGCTCATACAGGACAAGCTGAGGATCGGCCGAAGTACGGTCCGCCTGGCCGAAATCACCTGTCCGGTTCTGAATCTCATGGCCTCGGGCGACCACCTGGTCCCCTGCGGCCAGAGTGCGTCGTTCAACGACCATGTCGGCTCGGCCGACCGCAAGTCGATCACCTTCCCGGCGGGGCACATTGGACTGTCCGTCGGCTCAAGGGCGCAGAAAGAGCTTTGGCCGAGCGTGTGTGAGTGGCTGGCCGCCAGATCGGATTCGACCAAGAGTCGGACGGCCGGCCCAGGTGGAAAAGGAACCGCGAAGAAGAAGCTCGCGAGGGCCCAGGGCCCAAGTCGCGTGGGGAGCTGAGTCATGGAACTGAACGGCAAGGTGGCGGTGATCACCGGCGCGGCCAGCGGGATCGGCCGGGCGACCTGCCAGGCCATGGTGGACCTCGGTATTGAGGCCATCGGCGCGGTCGACCGCAGTGCGGTGATAGAGCAGGTCAGCCGATCAATCAACGAGTCCGTCGGACGTGAGGTGCTCTTCCCCTTCGTCGGAGACGTGACCAACGATGATTTTCGGCGGAGCGTGTTTCAGGACTTGCGGAAGCGATTCGGCGTCGTCCAGATATGCATCCCCGCGGCGGGAATCACCCGCGACCGACTCGCCGTGAAGTACCACAAGGACAACGGCGGCGTGGACCTTTACCCCCGAGAAGACCTCGAGGAGGTCCTGCACATCAATCTCATCGCCCCCATCTATTGGGCTCTCGAAACCATCGCCACCGTGGCCGAAGACCGCAGCCGGCGAGGGCTCGAGCGCTGGGAGCCTCAAGAGGGCACCCAGGGCGGCATCGTCTTCATCGGTTCGGTTTCCTCGATGGGCAACAAAGGGCAAATCTCCTACGCCACGGCGAAGGCCGGCCTCACCGGAGCCCAGGCAACGCTGGCCAAGGAGGCCATTTTTTACGGCCTGCGATGCAGCATCATTCATCCCGGCTACACCGACACGCCGATGGTCCGAGCCCTGGGCAGCGACTTGATCGAACAGCACATACTGCCGCACACCCAGCTTCGACGTCTTCTGAGGCCCGACGAGGTCGCCGATGCGATCTGTTTCATGCTGCGCAACTCCGCGGTGAGCGGCTCGTTGTGGGTAGACGCCGGCTGGCATCCGGCGGCGTAGAACGCCTTCCGCAGTTTCCGATCCTTCGCGACCCGTACTTGCCGGCGCTGGGGGCTCCGCGATCCGGCCGTTCGGTAGCGATTCGGGGGATTTCCAGCTATAACGCATCCATGAGCGAGGAGGAATCCTACCTTCACAGGAGGCTGGACTGCGGCATCGAATTGGCCACCCTGCCGCTGGCGGGACGCCGAACCACGGCCTACGAGATTCGGGTTGTGGCCGGGCTGGCCGATGAGCCGGATGACTTGGGCGGACTCGCCCGCCTCGTCGAACAGACTATTGCAAAGGGCACGGAGAAGCGTTCGGCCCAGGCACTGAGCGACGCCTTCGACTCCCTCGGCGCGAAAATCGGCAGCGGCGTCGGCCGCGAGTCGCAGGTGTATCGGTGCAGTTGCCTGCCGGAATACGTCGACGAGGCCCTGGCGCTGCACGCCGAGATGCTGCGAACGCCGACCTTTCCGGAGGAATTCTGCCGCGTCGCCGTCGACCTGGCCCAGCAGGAGCTGACCGCCCTGGAGGATGAACCGGGCGAGCTTTCTCGGAAGCTCTTGGCGCCGAATGCCTATGGGCGGCGTCTGGGACGGCACGAACTGGGCAGCCGCGAGTCGCTGGCCCGCATCAATCGCGAGCACCTTGTCGCGTTCTGGCGCGAACACTTCACCCCTGCGAAGATGCAAGTGTCCATCGCGGGAGCGATCGACGCCGAGGCAGTCGGAGGTCTCCTGGAACGCCTTTTCGCCGATTTCGGCGGACCACGTCTCGCTTGCTCGAACGGCCACTCGGCGGAGTTCATGCCCGGTCAGAATCATCATCAAAAGGCGCTGGAGCAAGAACATATTCTGATCTGCTGGCCGGGTACGACCATTACGGACCGGGACTACCCCGTCGAGCGCCTCGCGGTGTCGGCGCTGGGCGAGGGCATGAGTTCTCGGCTATTCGTGGAGGTTCGCGAGAAACGCGGCCTGGTGTATTGGGTCGGCGCGTGGGACGAGCATCCACGAAAGACCGGACGGATTTTCCTCGGAGCGTCGACGACGCCTGCCCGGTGCGATCAGACGTATGGCGCCTTGCTGGGCGAGGTCGATCGGCTCGGTAAGGACCTGTCGCAGCAGGAGCTTGACCGCGCGCGGGTCGGCATCATCGCCAAGATGCAGACCCATGGCGACATCACCCGGGCGCGCGTCGCTGAACTTTGCAGCGATCTTTTTCATTACGGCCGCCCGGTGCCGCTTGCGGAAAAGCGCGATCTCCTGCTGGCGGTGACGATTCCCGACGTGCAGCGGTATCTGAACGAGCACCCGCGAGACAAGCTGTGCGTCCAGACCTTGGGGCCGACGATGTTGGAGGGCCGGCCGACATGAGCGGTTCGTCAAATGGATTCGTCGACCAAACCCTGGACAATGGGCTGCGGATCGTCATCGAGCCCATGTCGACGGTTCAAAGCGCCGCGGCGGGATTCTTGGTCCGCACCGGGGCGCGGGACGAGACGCCCGAGCTGGCCGGCGTATCGCACTTCCTCGAACACATGTGCTTCAAGGGGACGGCGAAGCGCGATTGGCACCAGATCACGATCGAATTCGACGAGATGGGCAGCACTTACAACGCCTACACGTCCAAGGAGCGCACGTTTTACTTCGGCTGGGTGCGGACGGAAGACCTCCAGCGGCAGATGGAGCTGTTGGGAGACATGATGCGCTCGGTGATTCCCCCGCAGGAATTCGAGACCGAAAAGAAGGTGATCCTGGAGGAGATCGCCATGTCCGCCGACCAGATGGATTCCTGCATTTATGACCTGATCCACGAGAGACTCTACGCCGGACACTCCCTGGCCTGGCCGGTCCTGGGCACCACCGAGACCATCTCAGCGCTGGGCCGCGACCAGCTCTTCGAATACTTCGAGGGACGCTATCACCCCGCCAACATGGTGCTCATCGTCGCCGGCGCCGTCGATCCCGAGGCCACGCTCAAGATGGCCGAGCGATTCTGCGGGGCCTGGAAGCCCAAGGCGCCGCGCCCCCGGCGCATTGAACCGCCGACCATCACTCCCGCCGTGCACGTTCGCATCGCCGATCGCTTCCAGCAGCAGGCCCTGGCCATCGCCTATCCCGCGCCGTCGGCCACCCATCCCGATCGCGAGGACGCCGACGTCTTCGCCGCCATTCTCGGCGGGCACAACTCGCGTTTCTTTTGGAAGATCATCCAGGCGGGTTTGGCGCCCTACGTCGCCGCCGGCCGCCTGGACTATTGCGACGCAGCCATCATGATCGCGTTCGGATTCTGTGAGCCGGACAAGGCTGAGGCCCTTCTGGAAGGAATGAAACAAGAGCTATCCAGGGCGACCCGCGACGGCGTGACACGGGACGAGGTCCAGCGCGTGAAGAATCGAACGCGGACAGCCCTGACCACCGAAGCCGAGGCGCCGTACTACCGTCTGATGCAATTGGTCCATGACATCGACGTTCTCGGCGGACCGAGGAACGTCGAGGAACGCCTTGCCGCAGTCGAGGCTGTGACGCCGGATTCCATCCTCGCCTACCTAAAACGCTGGCCGATCGCCGGGCCGGGCAGCCTGACCAGCATGGGGCCCCGCAACTGGCCCGACGGCAGTCCATTCGTCCTATAATGGTGGGCTGGACAAGGCTGCCGCGCGGCCAAGACGATGACACGCTGAAATTGTTCGCTCGCATCCTGGGTATAAGTTCTCGCGAGTGAATCACAAAGCCGTTTTTTACCTAGGCGATGTCCGAGTTACCGATCAAAGAGCACGGCATTGGGTATCTGCGACTCCACCGGTCGTCAGACCGTCGCGGGCCGGAGGCGGCCACCCCTGGTCGCGCGGACGCGCGTGCAGCGCCCGCGTTTGCCGGAGGACATGCGAACGAGGCTGTCATGACCCGCGCGGCAGTGGCGACTAACCAAGACATGCGATCAAGCTGGTGGCCCCTGGCAGGGTTCTCCCTGGTCTGCGTCGGAACGATCGTCGCCGGCCTGCCGATCGCCAAGTGGGCCGAGTTGACGGCGTGGGCCCCTCCCGCGTGGGCCGGTGAGTCCGCACGCTGGCTCGTCGCGGCGGGCCTGGTCATCACCGGCTTGTCGGTGCTGCGGTCGAAGCCCATCCTAATCCTCATCACCAGCCTGCTCTTCGCCCTGACGGCGTATTGCTGTGACGCGCTGATCGAGGGGCGAATTCTGCGATTCGTCTCCGGCGTCATGGGAAGCGCCCTGGCGCACTATTTGTTGCCGATCGCCGCGGCGGCGTTCGGGTTCATCGTGCATGCGAACCCCCGCACGGACCGGACCAGCGGCCGCGGGATCCTAAGCCTGCTCTTGATGGCGATGGCAGCCCTGGGGACACAGGAGGGCTGGTACGACTGGAGTGTGATCGCCGCCTACGTAGGGCCGGGCGCTTCCAAGTTGCTCGGCCAGTGGAGCGAGGAATGCACCTGGGCGACGATCCTGGTGTTGACGGCCGTCGGCGTGTCCTCGTCCCGCACCAAGTCGATCCACTTCCTCAACGCACTACTACTGGGCGCCTTGGCGTATCACTGCATCACGTCCGGCTATTCCGAGACGCACACTTTCACCCAGCCTACGACAGAGGGTCGGACGATCTCCATCGAGCACCTGAGCTACACCAACGTCGAGAATTGGCAATGGGTCGTCGCCGGCGAACTCGTTTGTCTGGCGATCATCCTGCTTCGGCAGGCCGTCGGCCTCGGGTCGATCGCCCTGGCCTTCGCCCTGGCGTGGATGTTCGCCGGCTTGGCCATCGAGCGCTCGGTGGGGACCATGTCGGTCATGCGATCCATCAGCGACGCGATGTCGGTCGGGGCCGCCGCTCAAGCCTCCGGGCAAGGAGGCGCCGAGGCCGGAAGCCAACCACTCACCAACTGGGGATTGCCGCTGCCGTCGGGTCGCGGCGCGCCTGTGGCGGGCAGGTCACGAACAGTCGTTCAGCCGGGCCCGGCAACCCAAATCCGTCCGCCGATCTCGTCCGGCTCTCTCCCTGCTCCGCCGCCGACCGATGCCGAGCTGGCGCGGGCCAAGGAATTGGCCATGCAGCGCACCAGCGAGGCCATCGTCCGCGAAATAACCCCCCTGCTGTGGATGCTGCTCATCGCCATCTTCGCCGGCCTCATCGGGGCGACCGGGCTGCTCGTCATGACGCCTCGGGCCGGCCATCGCATCGCTCTCCTCAGCGGGCTGTGGCTGGGATTCGGCATGGGTTTGGTGGGGCTGTTCTCAGTCTGGCCGAGGGACCCGGACCAATCATGGCAAAGCTGGTGGGCGGCGTGGCGGCTGTCGAAGTACCACGTTCATGCACTTTGGCTGGTCTTCCTCGGCAGCATGGCAATGGCCGGCACCTGGGCCTTTCGGCGAGACAGCCGCATCTCATCCTGGATTCATGCCAGCGCCGCCGCGATCCTCCTGCGCACCTGCGCGTCGCTGACCGCCGCCGCGATCCTGATTCGCTTCGGCGGCTTCCCGAATCTGCCGGCCTGGGTCTATGTCGTCATCGCCGCGGGGCAGTCCTCCCTGGCTTGGGTCCTCTTGATGCATCTGAGCTTTTCCGCCAAGCGGGGCGTGCCGAATGAGGTCATCGCATGAGCGCGACCGGTACGGCCGCCATCTTTCAGCGATGGATCCCAACGAGCATCTACATCGCCTTCTGCCTCGCGCCCGGCGGGTGCAGCGTCGGCGATCTGAATACGGCCGAGCGGCGGGAGCGCGGGCTAGTCATCGTCCTTCCCGGGATCGAGGGACCGAGCAACTGGAACGCCAACCTGGCCCGCGGGCTGGCCGAGGGCGGCGTGCGATCGGCGATCGAGATCCACGATTGGGGTACGCCCATTCCCGGCGGCATGCTCATCAACCTGGCCGACTACGAGCGGAACCAGGCGAGCGCTGAGCGGCTCAAGGACCATATTCTCGAATACATGTCGGCGCATCCGCGGCGCAGCGTCCACCTCGTCGGCCACTCAGGCGGAGGCGGATTGGCCGTCTTGGCCGTCGAGAAGCTCCCCACGAACAAGCCGGTCTCGAGCATCGTGCTCTTGGCCGCGGCCCTGAGCCCCGATTACGACCTGCGTGAATCCCTCGGTCGAACGCGGTTCGGCATCTTCAACTACTACTCGAAGCTCGACGCCGGCCTGTTGGGAGTCGGCACCAGCCTGGCGGGCACCATCGACCGGCAACACGTCATCGCCGCCGGGGCCGTCGGTTTCAACCGGCCTTCGACCGTTGACGATGCCAGCGGCCGGCTCTACTCCAAGCTGCATCAGATCGAATGGCGGCCTGAAATGAGGGCCTACGGCCACCTCGGCGGGCACATGGGCTGGACCGAGCGGAGCTTCGTGCGGAGATATCTCGGCCCGCTCATCAGCGATCTCAACTCGTCGCCGCCGCCGATCTCCGGATGGGAGACTGAATAACGTGAGATGCCGGATCATCCGACCCAATCCGCGGAATCCGAGCCCGAGGCCTCATCAGGCCGCGATTCGGTCCCTGGAGGCGAGCGCCCTTCACTTCCGGGCGGGCAGGAAGATAGAATGTGATGACGGCGGAGGAGAAAGAACAGGCGCCCTTCTGCGGATTGGCGGGGCGGGTCGCGACTCCAACTGCATGATCAGGACATGGGTCTGGCGGTCGCCATTGCCCCCGCTCGAGGGGTCAGCCGGAGGATTGTTCGTATGCAAGAAACGATGACGGCCGCTCGCATTCTGCTTTTCGCCAGGCCCGGATCCAAAGCCGGGCAGCTCGGCTCGATTCTGCCGGCCGAAGCCCAGGTCCGGCGGGTGGAATCCTTCGATGCGGCGTTGGCGGCGCTGCGCGAGGAGTCGTTCGACGTGGTCATCAGCGATCACGGCGATTTCCAGGCGCTCGAGCGAGACGCCTTCAACCAGCAATCGGCGATGATCCTGGAGAACATCGGGCAGGGTGTCTGCATCGTCGGCCTCGACGGCAAGCTTCTCTGGGCCAACCCCAAGATGCAGGCGCTGAGTCCGGAGCTCACCGCGCAGGTCTGCGAGGCGTGTCAGCGGACATTCGGCGATTCGGCGGAGGTCGACAAGTCGCGGCCGACCCACCACCGGGCGCGTCGCGTGAGCCTTACCGGCAGCCGGGACGAGTATTTTGAGGTCACGATCACGCCGGTGCAGAACAGCCGCCAGGAGGTCATCCAGATCGCCGCGATTGTTTGGGACGTGACGTTGGGCCGGCGCTTGCAGAAGAAGATCGATGCGATCGACGTGGCCGGCAGGGAACTGGTCCGACTGGACGCCGAGTCCATCATGGGCATGAACGTCGAGGAGCGGATCTCGCTGTTGGAGCAGAAGATGCTCCGATACATGCACGAGCTGCTGCACTTCGACGACTTCGCGGTCTTGCTCATCGACGAGAAGACCCGCCGGTTGGAGTTCGTCCTACAGCACGGCATGTCGCCAAAGAGCCGGGATTACGACATCTTCGCGTCGCCGGAGAACAACGGAATCAGCGGCTACGTCGCCGCGACCGGGCGCAGCTATATTTGCCATGACATCTCCAAGGACCCGCGCTACCTCCAGGGATTGGAGACCGCCAAGAGTTCGCTCACCGTGCCGCTGCGGCTCCAGGACAAGGTCATCGGGGTGCTTAACATCGAGTCGGACCGGCTGGCCGCGTTCAACGAGGACGACCGACAATTCGCGGAGATTCTCGCCCGATACGTCGCCATCGCCATCAACACCCTGGACCTGTTGGTCATCGAGCGAAACGAGTCCACAGGCCGGATCGCCGACGACGTCATCGAGGAACTCGCCGGCCCCCTGAACGACATCATGACCGACGCCAGCACCCTCATGGAGGACTACATCGGGAACGACGACCTCCGCGCGCGGCTCAACGCCATTTGCGATCACGTCGTGGCGATCAAGCAGAAAGTCAAGGAGGTGGCCACGCCCCGTGGCGGCATCATCGGCCGACAAACGTCAAAGGCCGACCCGCTCCTGGCAGGAAAGCGCATCCTGGTCGCCGACGACGAAGAGATCATCCGGGAGACCATCGCCGGCGTGCTGAAGAAGGTGGGCTGCGAGGTCGTCACCGCCAACCACGGCGCCCAGGCCATCGCCGCCCTCGATCAGCACCAGTTCGACCTGGTCCTGGCCGACATTCGCATGCCCCACAAGAACGGCTACGAAGTATTCGCCGCGGCCCGCGACGCCTACCCCGACATCGCCGTGATCCTGATGACAGGATTCGGATACGATCCCAACCATTCAATCGTCCGGGCCCGCAAGGAAGGCCTCAGCGCCGTGCTGTTCAAGCCGTTCAAGGTGGACCAGCTATTGGCCGAAGCCCGTTCCGCGATGACCGCCAAATCATAGGAGACTGACTTCCGAGTCCCTGTCGAGGAAGCCCCGGGCCCGCTGAGCGGCTTAGCGAAGGCGCCAGTCAGCCGATAGGATTACCTTGCAGATCCGTCGGCCTTCGCCGATGGCCGGTCGTGAGTCGGCACAAGACCCCTTGACAGGATCGCCCCTGATGCGACTCCGCTGCCCGCGTTGCCAGAAAAAGCTGACCGTCCCCGACAAGTATGGCGGCAAGGCGATCCGCTGCCCGGCCTGCAATCGAGCCTTCTCCGTGCCCAAGGCAACCGCCTCCACCGGCAGGTCGCTCGACACCGCGCGTATGGACCTGGAAGGGCTCGCCAGCCTCGAGCGGCGCTCGACCGAGCTCACCCCGGAGGAGCTTAGAGAGTCGCAGTCGGCGATCGACCTCGGCATCCCCGCCAAGCGCGCGGCCTCGGCCAACATGCGGACCTGCCCATCGTGTCAAAAAGAGACGAAAGTCGAGGACCTCTACGCCGAGGTGCTGTGCTCGCACTGCTGGAATCCGATCCCGGCGATGATCAAGGGAGAAGTCTGGGCGCCTCGCAAGACGGCCGTCAGCGGAGGGCCGAGCTCCTTCTACGCGGAATTGGCCACATCCGTGGTCTATCCGATTCCGGCTCTCCCGTCGCTGCTTACGGCCGCGGCCATCGCCATCGGCGCGGGGCTTGTGCCGGTCGCGGTGATGACCGTCCTGGCTCACGTGATGCAACTGGGCGATGTCGGGCTGCCCACAGGCGTCCAGAAGCCCGACTTGACGGGCGTCCAGTGGATCCTCGTGGGCATTTTCGCCGCGGAGGTGTTCTTCTTCACGGCGGTGGCGACGCATGTGTTCCTAGACGTGATCCGCGCGACCACGATCGGGGACCATGCCCCGCCGAATCTGGGCTGGGGGATCGCCCACTGGGGAAAGAGCTTTTTTGGGTACGTTGTCATCGCGATCTACCTTTCGGCGATGACCGCCCTGATGGTGCTGCTGTGCATACCCGGCGACCCAATGGAGTATCTCCGCAAGGGCGAAGTCATCGAGTTGATCCAACAGGGTGGGACGCCCCTGCTCCTCGGCCTGTTGGTCATTTCATTCGGGATTCCCATGAATCTGCTCGGCTTGGCCCTGGCGAACGTCGCCCAGGCGCTTCATCCCGTGAGGGTGCTTAAGTCCGTCGCCCAGACGCACGTCCACTACGCCTTTCTCGTCGTCTTGCTCACGGTCTATGGGCTGCTCTTCGCCGGGGCGTTCGCGGCGATTGTGTTGGAATGGCTCGTACCGGAAGTAGGCAAGATGGGTTCCAGCGCCGCCAAGGGGGACTTGGCGCAAGTGGCCATCGCGCTGGCGGTTTGGGGCCTGGTGATGGCATTCTACTTCTACGGGCTATACGTCCTGGCGCGCCTCCACGGCGTCTTCGCCAGATCGTTCCGGAAGGGTTTGTTCTTCGGCACGATGTGAGCCGGACTCGCCGACCGCCCTCCGCGGCCGAGTCACGGGCCGAGCAGCCCCTCGACGAATGGCTGGATGTCCAGCCCGTTGACGGCTGCGTCCACGTTCAGGTCCGCGGCACAATGCTCCGCGGTGCCCAGGAGAAGGTCGCCGCTTAAGAGCGCGATGACGAAGGCCGGAATATCATCGACGTCGTGTGCCGCGTTGCCGTCGACGTCGCCGGGTTGGCGAGTGGGGCAGGGGTCGCAGGCGTCGCCCACGCCGTCAAGATCGGCGTCTGTCTGCTCGGCGTTGAGCTCATTCGGACAGTTGTCGCAGGCGTCGCGGAATCCGTCGGCATCGGCGTCGGTGCCGACGGACGGGCAATCCACCAGGCGGACGACCGCGTCGCCGAAGATGTCTCCGGTGTTCTCGCCGAAGTTGCAGTCGAGGACGCGAGTCGCGGCGAAGTTGCCCACCGAGCCGATGAATTTGACCACCGTGCCGCCGGTCGGTTGAAGAGCGATGAACTGAAACGTGGTCGCCAGCGAGCCGGGAGCGAGCGGCGCCGCTTCGCCTCCGAGAGTGAAGGCGCTATAGAGCGCTTCGCCGTCAGCCAAATCGTCGTTGAGCCCGTCCGGATCGCCTACGAAAAAGCCGTCGCCGATGATGAAGTCGAACTGCTTGCCGGCCTGGTCCCTGCCGACCAACTGAAGGACCGACGGGTCATAGTGGATGATCGTCTCGATCGATGAGAAGCACTCCGCCACGGCTGAATCGGTTTCGACGACCAGGCGCACCTCGATCATCTGCGCGCCGGCGTCTTCGAGCGGGATCGTCCGCGAGGCAGGCGAAAGCACCAAATCCACCTCGCCGCGGCTTGCAGCCGTGACACACAACATGACGCAGCCACAGGCAAGGAGCTGACGCGGAAGGCAGGTTCGTCGCCGAGCGGTGTCAGACCGCCCCACCACGATCTTATTCATGCTGGACTCCCCCGCATCGAGCGGCTGAATGCACAATGGCCGGGGCAGCGCGTACACCCCATGCCGAGCAATCCTGCTCGACAATCGGGCGAACGCGCAAGCCGTCCGGCACCTTCCGGCGCTAGCTGTTGTGCATCCCCCCAAACCGCATCAGCCGATGGCTCGGCGTGCCCAAGTCTCTCTCGATCGAGAGAGACCGGGGCGTCCACGCCGCTCAGCTTATGCGTCCTATGCGTCTCCGCCTGGGCAAAGTCAGACCCATGCCCAGGAACCCGGCGAGCGTCATCGCGCTGGCGAAGGGGACGCCCTCCGCGCAGTTGCTCTGATTCGTGGGCTCTAAACTGTTCGGCGCCGCTGCGCCCGGGCTGTTCGGGAACCTATGATCCTTCTTGATCGCCACGCAGCCGAACTCGTCGACCACGCGTCCCTTCGGCGTCTGTGGACATCGGTCGCAGGCATCGCCTACGCCGTCGCCGTCCCCATCGGCCTGGTCAGGATTACCGTCCCTGACGCAGTTGTCGCAGGCATCGCCCACACCGTCCTTATCCTGATCAGCCTGATTCCCGTTTTCGTCGAACGGGCAATTGTCTCGGCAATCCGGCGTGCCGTCGGTATCGGTGTCGGTGTCCGGGGTGCCGCAACCACAGAGTCCGGGTTCAGTCTTGTCCGGATCCTCGGGACACTGATCTAGGCAATCCGGCGTGCCGTCGGTATCGGTGTCGGTGTCCGGGGTGCCGCAACCACATTCGCCGGGGGCGACCTTGTTCGGGTCTAGCGGACAGCCGTCGTTGCAATCCGGCGTCCCATCGGTATCGGTGTCGTCGTCCGGCGTGCCGCAACCACATTCGCCGGGGGCGACCTTGTCCGGGTCTAGCGGACAGCCGTCGTTGCAATCCGGCGTCCCGTCGGTGTCGGAGTCGTCGTCCGGCGTGCCGCAGCCGCAGAGTCCGGGTTCAGTCTTGTCCGGATCCTCGGGACACTGATCGCGGCAATCGGGCGTGCCGTCGGTGTCCGTATCGGTGTCTGGCGTACCGCAGCCGCAAAGGCCCGGCTCGGTCTTATTCGGGTCCTCGGGGCACTGGTCTAGACAATCCGCGGTGCCGTCGGTGTCCGTGTCGGTATCCGGCGTCCCGCATCCGCAGGCGCCTGGCTCGGTCTTGTTCGGATCATCGGGACACTGATCATTACAGTCCGGGGTGCCGTCGGTGTCCGAATCGGTATCCGGCGTCCCGCATCCG